>ERZ826220.2678-NODE-2678-length-14840-cov-17.109097_pt1 | contig 14840 bp, 13 predicted proteins | sample MGYA00519927_ERZ826220 | MGnify/ENA primary metagenome ERZ826220 (study PRJEB31778, sample SAMEA3449225) | human gut metagenome | biome: human gut; feature: human-associated habitat; material: faeces | place: United Kingdom | collected 2010/2012 ...
TCCCGGCGTAAATAATGCTGCCGCTCTTTGCGTCGATTTGGTAGAAATATTGATTTGTCCCGGTGTAGAACTCCAGCAGGTAGCAGGGATTGCCCTGATTGCGGCTCAGCTCCTCTCGGGTGAACACAATCTTCTGCGCCAGCTCATCAAGCTTCGCGTCCTTCAGTGCAATCTTCTTTGCTTCCTCCAAGGAGATGAACTTCGATACACTGACAGAAGAAATGCCGGAGACCTCTTGGAATTTAAGGAGCTCGTCCAACGACATGCGGGAGACCTCGTCCGTGGGCAGCCCGGTTTTATTTGCTGCGGTAAGGATCCAGTCGGCGCGGCCAAGGGAAACATGGAATTCCTCGGCGATCTTCGCCACTTCGGCGTTTTCCGTCAGTTCGGAGTGGAAAACCAGCGTGCCGACGGCATCGGTCTGCTCCAAGGCCTTCCGGATCTTCGCGGAGAGAGAGGCTTTTAGCTCGGCATTCGCATCAAGACGGGAATCAAAAGAGATCAGAACAGTCGCTTCGCCATTTTCCATATATCCGCAGGCCTCGTAGGCGGCGACTGTGCGCGTTAGAGCGGTCTCGACGCTCTGCTTTCCCAACGCAACATCGCTGAGCGCATTTTCCGCATCGCTGTTCAAGCAGCGAACATTCTTAACGATCCCGCTTTTGGCAATCGTATATTCCACGCTGGGGTTGACATCCATTGTGAAGGTGCCGGCTGTCGCATTGCTTCGGATGGCATTTGCAGCGATGCCGGTGCAGAGAACCAGTGCAAGGCAGGCAGCCATGATTCCAAGCTTGGCCCAACCGGGCTTTCTTTTGGTATTTGCTTCGCTCTCTGCGTCAGCAATGAGCTCGTCATTGATCTTTCCGATCGAACGAAGAAGAACTTCGGTTTTCATAGCATAATTCCCTCCTTTTCAAGAAATCGTCTTAATTCGTTTCTCATACGGAAAAGCAAAGACGTCACCTTGCTCTCGCTCATTCCGTATGCGTCCGCAATATCCCGTATCGCGTAGAGATGGTAGTATCTGCGGACAAAAATGTTACGGTTCAGTTTGGGCTTTGCATACAGGAAGCGGTCAATGGCGGCAGCCAGCTCATTTTCTTCGACGGTCTGCTCCACAGTCGTTTCCGAAGGAACGCAGGCTTCCAGCTCAGACAGCGCGAGGACTACTTGTCCGTGTCCGCGTTTTTCGGCAGTATACCGCTTATAACGGTTCAGAGCGAGGTTGCGCGTGATTTTCCCTAAGTAGATCGACAAACGGTTCGGACGCTGCGGCGGAATTGAATTCCATGCGCCGAGGTATGTATCGTTGGAACATTCCTCCGCATCCTCTTTGTTACGCAGTATGTTATATGCGATCATGTGGCAGTAGCTCCCGTACTTTTCTGCGGTGGCGGCAATCGCGCTCTCGTTACGCGCCCAGTACAATTCTATGATCTCATGGTCTCTCATTGCGCCCTCCTTTCTCTCTGCGTAAAGGCCTTTCACCTATATAGACAACAAAAATCGTCTTTCATTGCGCGGACGGGAAAACTTTTTACAAATTTATCATATCATGCCGGAGCGGCGATTTCTACCGGCCTTAGACCAAGAATCACAGCATGGGCATTGAAAAAGCTAATGCAGTCAACACACATCTATCGGGCATCTGGTGTTGCAGTTTATAAAAGGAAGAAATACGCAGTTTGCGGCAAAGGTAGAGCTGAATTGCCAGAGCCAGATTTCGCCTGCCGCTCATTCCGTCCCGTCGGAATCTTGTTGGGGAGTGCCTTCCCTGCGAAGATAGGCGGTAAACCCGGCCGATTTGGCGTGCAATGTAATTCTTCTGCCTCTAACAAATCCCACGGCTTTTTATGCTGGTACGAAGCAGGTGGTGCCGGAGGACGGCATCAATCTGAACCGTGCGTTTCCCGGAAATGCCAAAGGCAGCCTCTCCGCACGGTTGGCTGTGGCACTGGAGAATGCCCTATACCCAGTAGCTGACTTTCTGGCAGACCTTCACGGGGGGGATTATAACGAAGTGCTTCACCCGTTGGTATTCTTTCCCACGTCTGGAGATGCGGCAATCAACCGTACATCTTTGATAGCAGCTCAGACATTGACAGTTCCTTACCGTGTGCGATCCTCTGCACGGAACGGACTTTACAGCTGGGCAGTTCAGAAGAATGTCCCTGCATTGCTGATCGAGCGGGGAGGACGGGGAATATCAATATTCTTACGAAGAACAATGGTAGCCAAAAGATTTTCCGGTCATATTCCGAATGTATCAGCTAAATCTCGACGGTAATGAAAGTCGTGTCTAAAAAATATTGGGAAACTTCTGCCGTGCATTTTATAGAACCGGGATTGTAATGGAAATAACATTTAATTTATAAATAGGTGCTTAGCAAACTCAACCCCGAAGGCTGTGCGGCGGCGGAGCGCAGCGGTATTGCAAATTCCCATGCCATCCGCTATAATGAGCGTTAAGGAAAGGGCGGTGAGCAGGATGTATCGGGTGGCGGTTTGTGAAGACGAAAAAAATCTCCGTGAGGACTTGTGCGCACAGTGCGCGGCGATCCTGTCGGAGCTGCAGATAGAGCATACGGTCACGCCCTATTCTTCAGCCGAGGAACTGGAGGCAGCTTTTTCAGCGGGTGCGGAGTTCTCACTGCTTTGTCTGGATATTCTGATGGACGGCAAGACCGGCATGAAGCTGGCGCAGGAGCTGCGGGAGCGGGACGACAGGACCAGCATCCTGTTTATCACCGGTTCCACGGAGTTTCTCAAGGACGGCTACAGCGTCCGCCCCATCCAGTACCTGCTCAAGCCGGTTTCCCGGGAAGATCTGGAGCAGGCGATCAAAACGGATTTGCGGTTATATCATCAGCCCCGCACCGTAACCTTCCGGGTGGCCGGCAGGACCTTTGTCCTGCCGGCAGAGGATATCCTCTGCGCTGAAAGCCGGGATCACGGCAGCGTACTCCACACAACACATGGCGAACAATTCATTCTCTGCCCGCTGAGCCAGATGCAGGAGTATCTGCCGAAGGATCGCTTCTGCCGCTGTCACAACAGCTTCATCGTAAACCTCTTCCATATCCGCAGGGTCAGCAGCCGGACAATATGCCTGACAGATGGAAGAGATCTAAGCATCGGACGGCGCTATGATGATCGGAACGGCGGAAAACCGTGCGTTCTATGACATTGCGATGCGATACAAGAACGCCGAGGGCAACTGGGTCGAGGTCGATGAAGCGAATTTCCCCACAGGCGGTGTGGAGGTGGTGCTTCCTTATCCCAACGGCACAGACAGCAAGGATACCTTTACGATAGTCCACATGCTTACGACTGCTGCCCGTGCCGGTGAACTGGAGCTCGTTTCGCACACGAAGCAGGCGGATGGCCTGCACTTCCGTGTGACCAGTCTGTCGCCCTTCGGCGTGAGCTGGGTGAAGTATGCTGCACCTTCGGGCGGAGGCTCGGGTGGCAGCGGCGGCTCGGGCGGAGGCATCTTTAACCCGGCCTACAACATCATGGTCGAAAGGACTATGAACGGCAGCATTACCGTTTCGCCTTCGTCTGCTGCCAAGGGCTCCACAGTAACCATCATGGTCTATCCCGACAGGGGCTATGAGCTGGAAATGCTTATGGTTATGGACAAGAAGGGCAGCGAACTCGATCTCAGAAAGTGGGGCGGCGAGTACAGCTTCATCATGCCTGCAGGCGATGTGACTGTCAGAGCCCGCTTCGTTGAGGAAGCTCCAACACAGAGCTTTGCGGATGTTTCCACGGACGCCCACTACTATGAGGCCGTCAAATGGGCTGCGAAAAACAGCATCACCGGCGGCGTCGGCAACGGTCTCCCGACGCTCCCTGCACCCGCGCGCAGATCGTCACCTTCCTGTGGCGTGCAGCGGGCAGTCCGGAGCCGAAGAATGCCAGCAGTTTCTCTGATGTACCCGCAAGTGCCTACTATGCGAGGTCGGTGGCTTGGGCAGTCGAGAACGGGATCACGACTGGCACGGGCAATGGAAGATTCTCACCCGATGCTACCTGTACGAGGGCGCAAAGCGTGACCTTCCTCTACCGTGCGCTAAGTACCAGGGCAGAGGGTACAGCGGAGTTCCGCGATGTTCCCAAAAACGCGTACTATGCGGATGCGGTGGCATGGGCTGCAGCAAACGGCATCACCACCGGCATCGGCGGCGGGCTGTTCGGTCCCGATAATGACTGCACCCGTGCTCAAATCGTGACCTTCCTGTTCCGCACCTACAACAAATAATCGTCTCGGTACAATACAGATGTGGGGCGGCGGTATTATTCCGCCGCCCCATATTCTGGTTTCGGGTCGATGAATGAAAGGTATTCTTATTTGTAAGAGGAAAACGCAAAAGCTCACTTATAGGGCAACCGTGTCTGTTTTCCCTAATTCCACATCAAATCTTAAATAGCCGAAAAGGCATATTCTATTGACAAACTCAATCTGCTCGGTTATAATATACCAGCAGTATATACTACCAGTATATCAGGAGGCATCAATGGAACGTACAGAGACTCAAATGAAGATCCTCGAAGTTGGGAAAAAAGAATTCCTGGAAAAAGGCTTCAAGGATGCATCTTTGAATAAAATCGTCGCAGAGGCGGGCTTCACGAAAGGCGCCTTCTACGGCTATTACCCGGATAAGGCCGCGCTTTTTGAAGATATTGTGGGCGAGGCAGCAAAGGGACTGCTGGAGCAGTTCAAAGCCGCACAGGCCGCCCATTTCGATCTTGTCTCCGAGGAAAAGACGAAGGACAGCCTGAAGCTGTCCACTGAGTATTTGCGCGTCTTTGTGGAATATATGTACGCCCATTTTGATGCCTTTAAGCTGATCCTCTGCCGGGCGGAAGGTACGCGCTATGCAAATTTTTTGGAGGAGCTTGTGGAACTGGAGGTAGAGTGCTCAGAGGAATACTACGCACTTCTCCGCAAAAGAGGAAAGCTCTCCGGAAAAATGACAAAGCAGCTTCATCACATGATTACCAGTGCCTATTTTACGGCGGTATGTGAGACGATTGTCCATGATATGCCCAAAGAAGAAGCTGTGCGGTATGTTGAGGAGCTTGCAAAGTTTTTCAACTCTGGCTGGGAAGGCTTGCTCCGGCTGGAATAATAAGTAATCATACAATCACTTTAATTTTTTGCACATGAGTTAGCGTACTCTAACTAAACAATATAAAATTGGAGGTCGTTTATTATGCGTAAAACAGATTCGAAGAAGCTGGAAACAAGGGACTTTATATCGGTGGGCATCTTTTCGCTCATCTATGCTGTGGTGGCGTTTGTGATTGGCGGTGTTGCGCAGATGACGCCGGTCACTTTCCCGTTTATGCCAATGATCGTGGCGCTCTTTACGGGGACAGTTTTCATGCTCTATGTGGCAAAAATACCGAAGAAGGGAGCTCTCTCCATTCTCGGTGTAATCGCGGCGATTTTGCTGTTTGTTACGGGAATGTTCTGGATGATGTCCGTATTCTTCCTGGTTTTCGGCGTGATCGCGGATTTTATCTGTGCTTCCGCTGATTTCAGATCCTTTAAGAAAAACCTGCTTGCCTACTGCGTCATGGCGCTTGCGCCGATGGGGGCATATATTCCGATGCTTGTCATGCCCGCGCAGTTTGATGCTTTTATGAAGAATAAAGGCGACTTCGCCTCCTTTGAAGGAGTGATTCATTCGATTGGGGCTACCTGGTGGGCGATCCCCGCAATGATTATCGGGACGATCGTCTGCGCGATCATCGGCGGACTGATTGGAAAGAAGCTTATGAAAAAGCACTTTGAAAAAGCAGGGGTCGTATAAATGAGACTCGACCCACGGACGAAGCTTCTGATTCTCGCGGTCACAAGCGTTTCCGTTTTTATGAATAAAAGCATCGCGGTGGAGTGTGTGCTTGCGGGGATTCCGCTTGTACTTCTGAGCGTTTCCGGCAATCTGAAAAGGATGCTGAAATACGCAGCATTTTTTCTCGCGCTTCTGCTGATCCAGCTTTTTATCGTACCGAGGCTGCCCGTGACTTTCGGCGGAATCGTCTATATGTTTGCAGTGTATATCCGCAAGCTTCTCCCCTGTTTTATGCTGGGCAGCTTTCTGATTGCAACGACAAGCGTAAGTAAATTTCTTGCGGCGATCACAAAGCTCCGATTGTCGAAAGGACTCACGATCGCTCTTGCCGTTACGCTCCGTTATTTCCCGACCATGAGAGAAGAGTGGGCCTCCATACGGGATGCCATGGCGCTGCGAGGGATATCAGCGTCCGCGGCTGGGCTGATTAGCCATCCCATACAGACGATGGAGCATGTCTATGTTCCCCTGCTTGTTTCTGCTTCCAGAATTTCGGACGAGATTACGCAGGCAGCGATTACAAGAGGCATCGAGCACACAGGTGAAAGAAGCTGTATAGAGGAAATCGCGTTTTCGTTTGCTGATTTGCTGGTGGTAATTGCTTACGCGGCGCTCGTTGCCGGCATGGTATACGCGGGCATGAAAGGGGTGTTTTGATTATGATATCGTTTCAAAATGTCTCTTTTACATACGCTGAAAGCGGGAACGGCGGAGTCCTTGATTTGAACCTTATTGTTCGGTCCGGCGAATGCGTGCTGCTTTGCGGACCGTCCGGATGTGGAAAAACAACAGTTACACGGCTCGCAAACGGACTGATTCCCCATTTCTTCCACGGCAATCTTTCGGGGCAGGTGAACGTAAACGGTATGGATACCCGGGAGACAGAGATTGCTGCGCTATCGGATGCGGTAGGGACGGTTTTTCAGAATCCTCGAACGCAGTTTTTCAATACGGATACAGACAGCGAGATCGTGTTTGGGCTTGAAAATCGGGGCATTCCGCGAGAGGCTCTGCGCTTCCGATTAGATGAACTTACGGAGGAGCTGCATCTTAGCGAGCTCCGGGGTCGAAATATCTTTGAACTGTCCGGCGGCGAGAAGCAGAAGATCGCGTTTTCCAGCGTGTATGCTTCGGCTCCCGATGTCCTTGTGTTTGACGAGCCATCATCCAATCTCGACATGAAGGCCATCGGAGAATTGGCTGATTTGATCCAACAGGCGAAAATATCGGGAAAGACCATTCTGATCGCAGAGCACCGCATCTGGTATCTGATGGACATTGTGGATCGCGTCGTTTATATGCAGGATGGCCGGATTGCATCGGACATGGAGGCTTCAGCGTTCAAGGCGCTGCCTGAAGCAGATATTCGCAGAATGGGACTGCGTGTCAGGGATCTGTCGGTATCCGAATCGGGCGGTGTGAAAACAATCGCTGCCGATGGATTGCTTTCCGCTCAGAAAATCAGCGTCCGTCTCGGCGGCCGGAATGTATTGAATGATATCTCTTTTCAGGCAAGCCGCGGAGAAATCATCGCCATTGCGGGCGTCAACGGCGCCGGGAAATCGACCCTCGCCAGAATGCTCTGCGGATTGCAAAAGAACGGCTCCGGTACTGTTTTGTGGACTGGAAAACCGATGAGCCGGCGGTTGAGACGGAAAAAGGCATACATGGTCATGCAGGATGTGGGACACCAGCTCTTTACCGACAGCGTGGCGGCAGAATGCGCGCTTGGCATAAAAGCTCCGAACAAAGACGAGATTGACCGCACATTAGAAAAGGTGGACCTGCTGGCGTATAAGGAACGGCATCCCTTGTCTCTTTCCGGCGGGCAGATGCAGCGCCTTGCGGTTGTGGTGAGCGATATCTGCGGCAAGGAGCTGCTGGTGTTCGATGAACCTACCAGCGGACTGGATCTGAAAAGCATGGAAGAGGTTGGCATCTTGACACGAAGCCTTGCGACGCAAGGCAAGGTGCTTTTGATCATCACACATGATATTGAGTTTATGATGCGGATTTGCACAAGAATACTGTTCATTCGGGACGGAGAAATCATGAAGGATCTTTCCGGTGGGCAGAAAGAAAAGATTGTAAGACTTTTACGAGGTGAGGAATGATGGCGGGAAAAGAAAACTCGGCGATGACGATTCTGATGGATTTTGCGAAGCCGTGCAAAGGGAAACTGATCGGCTCCGTTGTACTTGCGGTTTTGGGTGCGCTTTGCGGCATGATCCCCTACATCGCGGTGTCCCGCGGGATCATTATGATCTGCCACGAAGACTATGCTTTCAGCAAGTTGGCGTTTCTGGCATTGATTGCTTTTACGGGCTATCTCGGGCAGGTGTGGTTCGGAACTTTTTCTACAATGAAAAGCCATGAGTCTGCCTTTATCATTCTGCGGAATATCCGCATGGCGATAACAGAGAAGCTCTCCCGCGTCCCCATGGGAACGATCCTTGATACGCCGTCCGGGAAATTCAAAACGATCATCGTGGACACCGTGGAAAATCTGGAGCTTCCGCTGGCGCATATGGTACCGGAGCTCACTGCCAACATCCTAATCCCAGTTCTAATGCTCGTTTACCTCTTTAGCCTTGATTGGAGACTCGCGCTGATCTCTCTTGTGACGATTCCGGTGGGCGCCTTCTGCTATATGGGGATGATGAAGGATTACGAGAAGAGATATGCCAGAGTACTTGCCGCAGGGAAAAACATGGATGCCGCAACGGTGGAATACATCGGCGGCATCGAAGTGGTGAAGACGTTCAATCAGGGTGAACGCTCATATAAAAAATACGCCGACGCCGTGGCGGAGAACGAGACCGCCAAAGCGACTTGGTTCAAGCAGACCAACGGCTACTATGTGATGGGGCTTTCCATCCTGACGGCAACGCTTGTGGGCGTGCTGCCTTTGGGAAGCTGGCTCTTTATAAACGGAAGAGTCGAAGCGGGTACGCTGATCACCTGCATCATTCTCGCCCTTGGACTCGTAAAACCACTGATTCAGGCATTGCAGTACACCGACAGCCTGGCCATGGTGGATTCCACCGTAAAAGAGGTAGGGAATCTTCTGGATGAGCCGGAGCTTGTGCGGCCGACCGAGAGAACTGTCCTTGCGGACGCCGATGTATCCTTTGATCATGTTACCTTCCGGTACAAAGAGACGGAGGTTTTGCATGGAATTACCTTTGACTGCGCCAAAAACGGTATGACGGCCATTGTGGGTCCCTCCGGCTCCGGTAAATCTACCATTGCACGGCTCATTGCCTCCTTCTGGGAGGCGGAGAGCGGCGGCGTCCGTATTGGCGGCGTGGACGTACGGAACATCCCTCTTCCTCAGATAATGGAGCTTGTCTCATATGTATCGCAGGATAACTTCCTGTTCCATCTGTCTATCCGGGAAAATATTCGCATCGGAAAACCGGCGGCCACAGACGCAGAGATCGAAGCAGCGGCAAAAAAAGCGAGCTGTCACGATTTCATCGCCGCTCTGCCGGAGGGCTATGATACGCTGGCGGGCGATGCGGGAAGCCACCTCTCCGGCGGAGAAAGGCAGCGAATCGCCATTGCAAGGGCAATCCTAAAGAACAGCCCGATCGTGGTGCTGGATGAGGCCACGGCATTTACCGATCCTGAAAATGAGGCCATTATTCAAGCATCCATTGCAGGGCTTGTAGCAGGAAAAACTTTAATTGTCATTGCGCATCGGCTGTCTACCATTACAAAAGCAGACAAGATCCTTGTCGTGGATAAAGGAAATGTCGCTGCGGAAGGCACTCATGAGGAGCTTCTTGAAACAAACGATCTATACAAGGAATTGTGGAGAGCCCATATGCAGGGCAAAGATACCGCAGAGGAGGTGGCGTGATGATAAGGTTGTTTCAAAGACTTTTGTTGTTCTCGGGCTTACAGAAGAAGCGTCTTATCCGCTCTTTCCTTGCATACCTTGTCAGCTCATTCTTTGAGATGATCCCAATCATGGCCATTCTAACGGTGCTCACAGGAATCCTGAAGCAGCTTTCCGGCGATGTTATGCCTGAAAGCACGATCTGGATTTCGCTTGGCATCATGATCGTTTCCATTGTAGGGCGAATTGTATTTGTCAATCTTTCTGCCAATGCCAGAACTCTTGGCAGCTTCGCGTTCGGGTCGGAAAAGCGCATGGAGATCGGCGAACGCCTGAAAAAGGCGCCTATGGGCTATTTCAATGAAAACAGGCTTGGGGATATCACCGCGGCGGTGACGACCACCCTCGGCGATCTGGAGCAGCAGTCCGTTACCATTATGGAAAATGTGGCAGGCGGGTTTATCCACGCCATTGTGATTGGCGTTTGGCTTATGATCTATGAGTGGCGGATCGGGCTGATCTCTTTGGCCGGACTTGCCGTGGCGCTCATTGTTTATTCGTTTATCGGCAAGGTCGGCAGGAAATACGCGCCCCGCCGTCAGGCTGCCCAGGCTGGCCTGGTCACTGCCGTTTTGGAATATGTGCAGGGCATGGGCGTAGTCAAGGCGTTTGGGCTGGCGGAACGCACCGGAAAAGCAGTTGACGCCGCAATTGAGGAAAGCAAAGAGGCAAATATCGTGCTTGAAAAGGCGTTTTCCAAAATGACGGCGCTCTATCAGACGGTGTTCAAGCTCGCACGGGCGGCTATTCTGGTTTTTGCACCCTATCTTCTGGCAGGAGGAAGCATCACGCCGGAGAAGTGCCTGCTGCTTCTTGTGTCCAGCTTCATGATCTATGCCGCCGTGGAGGTGGCGGGCAGTATGTCCTCCATTGCCCGCGCGGTGGAGGCTTCCCTGGATCGGCTGGATAACATCATGGACATTCCATCCCTGGACGAAAACGGGGCTGATCTTGTGCCGGAAAATTTCAATATTGAAGTGAAGAATATGTCCTTTGGATATGAGGAAAAGGAGGTATTACATCAAATCAGCTTAAGCGTACCCCAGGGAAGCTCCTGCGCCATTGTTGGTCCATCCGGCGCCGGAAAGACCACGCTGGTCGGTCTGATTGCCCGTTTCTGGGATGTGAAGGAAGGACAGATCACGCTCGGCGGCCGGGATGTGCGGGAATATACCAGCGGCAGCCTTCTAAAGAATTTCGCCATCGTATTTCAGAATGTGTATCTCTTTGAGGACACCGTCGAGAACAATATCCGGTTTGGCAGACCGGACGCGAGCGAGGATGAAATCATAGCAGTCGCAAAGAAAGCCTGCTGCCATGACTTTATCATGACGCTGCCCGACGGTTATCAGACAAAGATCGGCGAAGGAGGCTCCAGCCTCTCCGGCGGAGAAAAGCAGCGAATCTCCATTGCAAGGGCAATTCTGAAGGACGCACCCATCGTCATTTTGGATGAAGCCACAGCCAGCGTGGATCCCGAAAACGAGCAGGAGCTGCAAAAGGCCATCCGGGAGCTGACAAAAGGCAAAACGATCCTGATGATTGCCCACCGTCTGTCCACCGTGCGCACGGCAGATCAAATCATCGTGCTGGAGAACGGCAGGATCGTTCAACGCGGAAACCATAAGGAGCTGATGCGCGAAGACGGCCTGTACAGGCGCTTTGTGGGAATGCGCAGCCAGGCAATCGGCTGGACGCTGAAAGGTGGGAAAGCACATGGATAGAAGGTTAGACAAAAGATACTTGACCGGAGCGGTATCTGCAATGGAAAAACAGTATGGCGCGGAAAAGACAGACGCGATCATAGAAGATGCATGGAGACGTTATGCGGAAATCGTAAATGAAAACGCCGACGAGCCGAAAAAGATGTATATGCATACGAGGAAACGCATCTATCCTGCCATCGCCGCCTTTGACGCCATGACGGGAAATGGAATCTCCCGTGAGGAAGCGGCGGCTTTTCTGAATAGATATTATGAAAAGCGGGCAGCGGGCGTTGGTTCAAAAATCCGAGGGGCAATGAAGATACCGGGTCTGTATAAGCTGGTGCCGAGGTTCTTTGCCAAAATGACAAAAAGCTCCTTTGGAGAGGACTGCGGTTTTCGGGCTAATTGGATACGAACAGAGCAAGAGGAAATGTGCTTCGACATGCTGGCCTGCCCCTATCAGGACACCTGTGTGAAATACGGCTGCCCGGAGATTGTGGCCGGCTTTTGCCGCGCGGATGACGAGGCCTACGGGCATATGCATCCAAAGCTCAAATGGGGACGGACAAAGACGCTCGGACAGGGCGGAGACTGCTGTGATTTTAGACTGACGATAGAGTAATGACCCTATGGAAAGACTGATGAGATACAAGACCCTCCAATGCTTTCTTGCGGCGCTGATTATGATTGTGTTCCTCGCTCCTGCTGCATATGCATCCGGTACACCGGACGCATATGAGGCAAGCGCAAACGCTGTTTCCGAAAAATATATTGGCAAAACGGTTCCGGGCGCGTGTGTCGTAATTTCGGAGTATGACAATACGGTATTTGCGAAGGGGTATGGCTTTGCTGATTTGGAGAACAATACGGCCATGGACCCGGAGACCACGGTTTTTGAATGGGGTTCCATATCAAAGACCTTTGTGTGGGTCAGCGTGATGCAGCTTGTTGAGGATAGGAAAATCGATCTGGAAACGGATATCCGCACCTATCTGCCGGACGGCTTTTTGAAGAATCTGCGATTCGCTGAGCCGGTTACTTTACTTCACCTGATGAACCATACGGCAGGATTTGAGGAAGAACTGCTGGATTTGCGCTATTACAGCGCGAGTGAGGAAATTCCCTTCAAAGAAGTACTATCTGCGCACCAGCCCAAGCAGGTCTATCCGCCGGGATCCGTCAGTGCCTATTCCAATTACGGCGCGGCACTTGCAGCGTTGATCGTGGAGGAAGCCAGCGGCCAAAGCTATAAGGATTATATCAAAGAACATATTCTTTTGCCTCTGGGTATGACGCATACCTCTGTCGGTCCCTTTTGGATGGATGTGGATGGACTCCTTGATCACAAGGCGAAGGGTTATTCTTATACCGGAAAAGGATTTCGGCGGGAGGATGAGATGCACCTCCGCATGTATCCTGCAGGAGCCATGAATGGCACAGCCGCAGACCTGCTTCTGTTTGCCGAGTGGCTGGCAAAGGCGCCAGGAGAGGAGATACGACTCTTCAAAAGCCCGGAAACAAAGGAGCGGTTGTTTAAAGAGACATGGTGTTCCTATGGGGCAAACGCCGGACTTTCTCATGGCTTCTGGCAGTATGCGAATCATCCCGGAATACTCGGGCATGAGGGTGGAACCTATGGCTTCAAGACGCAGTTTTGGGTGGAACCGGAAGCTGAACGTGCAATCCTAATCCTGACCAATGTGATGGAAACGGATTACTGCTCCGCCATCATGGAGGCAGTCATCGAGCAGGATGCGCGACCGCCGAAGCAGGAAGTAGGGTCACGTGACTTCTCTATGCTATTTGGCGACTATCTTCCGGCACGATCCGCATGGTCATATGCAGGCAAGATACAAGCACGAATGCAAATAATCCAAATCTCAAAAGAGGGAGAAGAAAATCTCCGGCTGAAAACGCCCCTTTCCGATAAGGATTTACTGTACGAGCCTGTGGGAGAATATCAGTTCTACTGTGCCGAGGCGATACCGGAGGAAAGAAGCCTTGCTTTCTCTGTATTGGACGGTAGGGTGACGAGCATGACGTTCCGACTGGCTCATGACTATGTTCCCGCGGGACCTCTAAACGGCTTTGCCGGCAGCTTTCTGTCATTGGGAAGTTATATCCTGCTGATGGTTCTGTGGCTTGCCATTTTGATCATATTGGGCTCAAAGATCGTTTGTAAACGCAGCTCTTTTCAATGGCAAAGGATTATACTTCCCATATGTGGGCTCATTCTTGGTGCGGCGGGGATTGCCGGAATGTTTCATTGGTTTTCTCTTTACACAATTATTTCGACGGAGCTGAACATAGTAGCAGGTATAGGAATTGCAGCGGCCATCTGCGGGATTTTCACGGGATTCAGCTATGTTGTAAAGAGAAAAAATAGAGCATCGGTACTTACGATTGTTTTATTTGCATTGCAAATTATATCTGCGTGGATGCTCGGATTCTTAACAGTAGTATAAATTAACAGAAAACGGAGGAATGGATTTATGGACGAAAAGAAAAAGTGGACGGTTAAGGATGTTATTACAACGGTATTGCTCTCCGCAGTGCTGATCGTGATCCAGTTCGTCGTCAATATGGTCTGCATGGCCAACGACTTTGTCAGCATGGTGCTGTCGGTGGGGATCACCATGTTCCTCTGCGCGCCGGTCTATATGCTCATGGTCAGCCGGATCGGAAAGCGTTTTGTGACGCTGATCTATATGACGATCCTCGGCGTGATTTTCCTGCTGATGGGAAACTGGTTCTTGCTTCTTTATTATGTTCTCGTGGGAATCCTCTGCGAGGCGATTCTCTGGAAGGAAGGCTCCTGCCAAAAGCCGAAACGGCTGACCGCCGCCTGGACGGCGGCGAGCCTGCTGTACAACGGGGTCAATCTGCTGCCCATCTGGTTCTTCTGGGACACCTACTACGATTTTGCGCTGGCAAGCGGTATGGAGCAGAGCTACATCGATTCCTATGTGCGTTACTACACCTCTCCCGGCTGGCTGGCCTTTATTCTGCTGTTTACGACGCTGATGGGCTTTTTAGGCTGCATGGTGGGCAGTCGGCTGATCCGCAGGCATTTTAAGAAGGCCGGCGTTCTATGAGAGCGGACGCATCCTTTGCGGTGCCGGTCAAGCTGTGGGCGCTGCTGTGCGTCTTTGCCGGAGTAACCATCGGCGGGAATGTGCTGCTCACCTGCATCCTGACCGGCGGCGCGCTTCTTTATCTCGTCTTACAGCGGAACTTCCGCCTTGCTGCGTCCTATGGCTGCTTTTATCTGCTGCTGGCGCTTCTGCTGTACGGTATCCGCTTCCACGGGCTGCGCATGCCGGTCTTTTCGGAGTTTTATGTTCTGATGTTCTGGAATCTGTC
>ERZ826220.2683-NODE-2683-length-14787-cov-5.568355_pt1 | contig 14787 bp, 13 predicted proteins | sample MGYA00519927_ERZ826220 | MGnify/ENA primary metagenome ERZ826220 (study PRJEB31778, sample SAMEA3449225) | human gut metagenome | biome: human gut; feature: human-associated habitat; material: faeces | place: United Kingdom | collected 2010/2012 ...
AGATATCATCTACAGATACTGATTTCAAAATGGCATTATATTCAGAATCATTCAGATAATTAAGTATCTGAGCCTGAACAAATGATGGTACAAACTGCATTACACAACCTCCCTAATTAAAATATAAATAAAAAGAACAGTTGTAAGTACGTATAGTAACCTCCTAACTATTCTTTCATAGTCTGTTCCTGTACCAAATAAAGCCGTATCTGGAACTACCCTAATATTCACTTTTCCAATTGTTATTCCGTCTCTTGTCATGATATCTAGTAAGAAATGACTTACTAATCCAGCTGTTATTCCTAGAACAGCTAAAGCAAGAATAGTAATTTCTGTCCCATTTAGATTTCTGCCAATCATATTAAAAGCCAGAGCTATATAAATTGCTAACGAAATAAAAGCAGGTGCTACGTGTGATTTTACACTACGGTGACCTGCTTTTACTATCTTGAAAAATCTTTGTATTAACAAATTAATTGGACTGCTCTGTGCTACAGAGTCATGCGCTTGATCCAAATCTGGTACAGTGCTTGCCCATACGGAATACGGAAGTATGATACCAAGCTGTATTAATGGTTCAACATCAGGAATAAGTAATCCACCTTTATCCATCAGTATGTAACCACCTAAAGCTAAAGACATACTTCCTAAAACATGTGTCTTTGCTGTCATTAGTCCTCCATTCTGTATCATTCATTCACATAATAATTTTTCACTGATGTCTTTTGTACCGGAATAGGTATTTCTTTTCTTTTGGGTAATGGATTCATAGAAACATTGCCATTCAGATTGCACCCACACGACATACAGTATCCTTGTGTACTACTTAAGAAAGTACCACATATTTTGCAATACACATTATCACCTACTTATCATTTTCTAAGCAGGTTTTTATGAAAAACAACTTCTTCTCACGTGGTAAACTTTCATAGATATTAAGCTGCTTATGATACTCCTTAATATCTGAGAAATGATGTATAAGAATATGCTTCCCGATACTAAGAAGCATATCATCATCCTGCTTTTCTAATAACTTAAAATCTTTGCCATCGATTATTTTATCCATGACTTTTACATTCTTCATCATTTTTGAAAAATTCATAAAAACCTCCAAAAAAATAAGGAGTATCAAAACTCCTTATCTGTAACAAACCATTATATCAACATCAGTATCTGCAAAAACTTTTTCTAAAAGTTCTCGCACTCGATCCCATTCGAGCTTATCCAAACCACATCCAATTAATGGCATTGCCAAATATTTTATTTTCAATGTTACTACTTGCTTCTTCATATCCTCCAAAGCTTCTCGCAACGCTTTATATGTTGGTTTCTGCCAACACTTGTCTTTCGTAACCAGATTGAAAACGCTTCCAATCTTCAGACACCTACCACCGGTAAAATGATAACTACCGTATTTTTCAAACAGCTCGTACCGCATATTAAACCGTGTATCGAACTGCTTTGCGATTCCTGCGCCTAAAGCAAAGTCTGCAGAAATGCAATGTGCCAAACTGTACTGTGGATCTACACTAAATAGATCCTTTTCTACTTCTGTTAATCTCATAATTAACCTCCATCATAAATAAAATAGATAGCTTTTGCACTATCTATTTCATCATAGTATCTACATATTTTTAAGAATAAGGCTTGCTTGCGATCGCACAAGAGCACTAAGAGCTTCTAAACGCTCTTGCTTAAATGAATAAGGCTCCGTCATCCTAAATTCAAAATATTTTGCCACAGTTTTAACTTTTTCTGTAAGATCTGGACGATTTCGTAGTATAAAATCACCTAATTCTATAAATGAGTCTCCAAACTTTGACGAACAAGTTGCAGCATATGAACTCAGATCTCCGTCTAAGGAACCCACCCAATAAGGAGCTAGCGCCAAATTACTATCGAATATTGGTGCAAACCCAATTGGATTGAAATTATTATTATCAATCAAATACCCAAAATTTCCAGTGTGTCTGTCTACATTTAAAGATAAGCAATCAAATAATAGCATCATAGAAAGATCATCACAAAAATCCGCCTTTTGTAAAAGTTCCTGATAGGAGTTACCCTCAGAATAGTAACGCATAGGGACATAACCAACTTGTTCATTTGTAAAGCTAGCACAAACAGAAGCAATTCGTATATTATCCTCTACGGTTGGAGAAACTATTCCTTTCATATAACTGCTATTGTGGAATTTATAGCCAAATTTTGTATAATCAATTTCACATAGACTATAAGGTACATATTTTTTATAATCTAGAGCTTCTAAGATCTGGCAACTAAGTACTTCGCTAAAAGGCTCCAATCCAGCATTATATACACCGCTACCGCCACACTTAATAAGCTTATCAATACCATTCTGCTTTACCCAGCATTTAGGGAAATTACCATCGGTAGAGTATTCAGGTCTTCCTACATGTAAATTATTCTTAGCTTTGTCGGAGCAAAACCAAGCCAAGTCAAAAACACGTTCTTTATTGTACGGATTTATTACATCCCAAGTCATATTATCATCAGCACGTTTTATCCATAAGGTATCATTCATAGAAATACCGTAATTAGCCAATGCTAGATCAAACCTCTCTCTCAAACCAATTTCGCTAAGTATCTTCTCTATGGAATCTCTATTAGCGATGATAGTTCTTGAACTGAGAAACGAATTAATATCTCTAAAGCTTGGTGGAATACTTCGAATTGATGCTTCATCAATATTAAATATATACCCACTCCCTGCACTTATTTTATAAAAAACAAGTAACAGATCATTCTTATTCATTAAAAAATACGTTTCTTTCTTACTTGGAAAAAGTGTTAATGGCTCCATAGGATCATCCTCTCCCTTTCTAATACTGTTTAGATTTTAGCATAAAAAATTATAAAAAGATAGAGTGGCTTTTACGCCACCCTACCCTTAGATTACTTTCTTCTAAGTTTGAAACAGATTACTGTAACCAGTCCGGCAAAAATAACTGCCAAACCAACTACAATAAAGATTCCCTTAGAACCAAGCTTGGTAATAGTGCTATTGGTAATCTCCAACAAAGGAACATCACCATTAGCAATAATCTCAGTATCGAAAGCAGCCTTAGACAGAACAAAGCCTGTCGGAGCTTTTGTCTCTCTCAAACTGTACTTACCATAAGGTAGAACCTTAGTCATTGCTGTACCATCAGCACCGGTTACTAAGTGATCCACGATTTTACCATCAGCATTGAATACATCAAACTCTGCACCTGCCAATGGAGCGCGACCATCTTTGTTTACCTTCAGAACCTTGATATTACCTCTAGCCAATACATTCTTAATTGGCAATGTTTCATTTACATTGAATGTTGAAATCTTTGAATTAGCAAGAATCAATGTGAAAGGATGCAAATCTTCGTCCATAACGTACTGAGGACCTGCTGTCTTAAGCTCCTTGTAATAGTATTCTCCACGAACTAACTTAGAGTCACATGAAGCAACACCATTACTATCTGTTACTGCATAACCAACGCAAGTGTCAGCTGCTGCTATCTCCTTACCACTGTAATCCTTAATAGCATCTTTTGCATAGACACCAAAGAGTACACCCTTTAATGGTTTCTCTACGTATTCATATTCACCCTTGCTATTAAGAACAGCTTCTTCACCAACTTTGTTGATATTGATCTGTGTGTTACAACTCTCATTGTTGACAGTTACAGAAGCTGTCAAGTTAGTCTCTGTCATACCCTGCAACCAAGTAAACTTCACATTGTAAACAACATGATTATCAACCCAGCCATCCGGTACACGCTCTTTAATCTTGTAAGAACCGAAAGCTAACTCTTTGCTAATACCTGTACCATTCTCGTTTGTTACAATCGTATCAACAAGATTACCATCTTCATCGTACACATCAAATGAGACCTGACTCATAGGAGCATCTTCCCACTTAAACTTTGTGTACTTTCCGTATTCACACTCAACAATCTCAGTCTTTGTCAGCATTTCGCCATGTTTGAAGATCTGTACATAGCACTTAATAGGCTCATCATACATTACCACAGCCTCTGCTGCTTTCTGATCTGAAACGCTAAAGTCAATACTTGCCGCAGTTGTGTAACCCTCTGGTGTCTTTTCCTCAATAAGTCTGTAATCACCCGGAGTTAAGTATTTAATTGTATGTGGCTTACCGTCAGTTACCCAACGTTCTACCAGCTGTAATCCATCAGCATCTGAATTACTTGCATCACTCACGGTTGCATCTGAACTACTAGCATCACTAGCTGTTGCATCAGTTGCTGTCGCAAATGCAGGTCCTTCACTAACTCTGTAAAGAGCTAAAGTAGCTCCCGGAAGTGAAGTACCACCCAAGTTAATACTCTGCTTATCAAAAGTAACCTCAATCGGATGATTTACCATTACACACTTCTGAATCTCTTCCGTGTTAGATACATCAAACTCAATAGTATTCTGAGTCGTGTAGTATCCTAAAGGTACAGTGTCCTCATGAAGCTTGTATCTACCCGGAGTCAAGTATTTAACAACATGACTTGTTTTAGTACTTGTCCAAGTTTCGATAACAGTGTCCTCATCCTCATCTACTCTGTAAAGAGTAAGTACAGCTCCTGCTAATTCTTTCTCAGTTGCTGCATCAATCTTACTGATCTCTACAGTAATAGGTTTGTCGTACAATGCAACTTTGCCATTCTTTGTATCTGCCTCATATTCTGGCACGTCAGCAATAGTTACACCATCCGTATCGTATGTAAAGCTAAAGTAAACGGTTTCATCACCGCTAATCGTCATTTTGCCATTTGGAGCAATTGTTTCATCGTTACCAACATAAACAACTCTATCCGGACAAGTAGCATATCCCTCCTGTGTTGGCGTCTTCGTCTCACGAATTACATACCAACCAGATGGAACTTTATCAAATTTCTTAATACCTCCTGCTGTAACCCAGACAGCTTTCACAGTCTTGCCTGATTCATCACGAGCCTCAAGAACTACTGGTTTGCCATCTTCACCAATCGCAATATGACCAGCTTTATCCATAGCTTTGTAGATTGTAAGCTCTGCATTTGGAACCCATTTTCCAGTTTCCCAATCAGCCTTAGCTACCTCAAGTGAGAATGGAGCATCATAAAAATCAACTTCCCAGTACTCATATTCTGTATCACCAACTTTGTTTGAGTAGGTTGTTGCTTTTACCCACTGATTGTTTGCCCACAGATAAATGCCATCCTGTCGAACACTAAAGGTAATATTGTCATCCTTATCGTATCCAGTCGGTGCTTCTTCCTCTACGATTGTGTACTCACCGTATTTGAATGCTTCAAATAACAACAAGAATCCTTCATCATTTGTCTCAAAGACAGAAACATCTGTGTAGCCATTCTCTGTCTGTCTCTGCTGAGTAACCTGCTTACCATAAGTCTTTGGGTCTTTACTGTATTCAGAACTATCTGCCCCTGAAATATCCCAAATGCTAAACTTAGCTTTGTTCTGAAGTACAAACTCATTTGTACTCTTATCCTTCTTATTGATCTTCAGGTATTTCTCGATCTGCATATCAGTCGGAGATACACTTGTTGTAGCATAAATCTTCGGATCTCCATTTGCATCCAGCACAAAATTACCTGCTGAATCTTTTCTGTATCTTGGTAATGTGACTACCATTGGATCAACTGTTTCGTAACCCTCCGGAGTCTTTGTCTCTACAATTACGTATGTTCCAGGCATAAGATCAATTGAAGTAACTTCTCCATCGTCATTATCGCCAGAACCAGTAACCAAGACTCTTTCACCATCATCAGTAACTACTTCACCTGTTTCATTACTAAAATCATAACTCTTGAAGTTGTATGAAATACTACCATCTGCATTTGTAACCTTGCAAGCAGAAATATCGCCCTTAAGGCTACTGATTAAGTAAACACTAAACTCTGCACCATTCAATGGCTCAATCTTAGTCGTGTTACCATCCTTTACTGGCACATATTTCTTAACATGTATCGGCTGCTCAATTGTTCTGTTAGAGATTGTAAATGTCTTAGCTGTGTACTCATCATAATTCACAGTAAGTTTCTGCTGATCTGTACGTCCATCACGAAGATCCTGCGGATGCTTTGTTGTATCCTTGTAGAAATCTTTTGGAGCACAAATCTCCATTACATAATAATCATCTGCATTCTTAGCTGGGAAGATATTATTCATCTCAGTTTTACCATCTTTGTCAGTCGGTGCACTGATTTTAATAACTTTTGGTGTTCCAGCTTTTGCAATTACCTGTTTGCCTGTCGTTGGATCTGTTACAGGCGTGCCATCATCAAACTTCAATGGTGTGTCAGCTGTGTATGTTTCAGCTCTCACAACTGTTTCTCCAGTAGAAACATCTACAATATCTCTTTCAGCGTATAAGGCAAATACAGCACCTGCTACTGATGTATCGCCATAATCACCCTGATGCGGGTTCTTATCTGTGTAAGCTTTTACTAATGGCAACCGCACATGAATTGGGCTCTCAGTAAAGTTTGGTGCATTTGTGTCGGATACTGTGGTACTATCATACTGCTGTTCAACGCCATTCTTATCTAATCCGTATAACCAAGCTCTTTGTCCATCGCCAGATTGTCTTACCTGAAATACCCAATGAGTTGAACTCTTCGTGTAATTAGCTGGAGCTTTTTCCTCATACATTATTACTGTACCTAAAGGGATTGTTCTCTCCCCCAAAACACCAGTAAAGAATGGGCTTGAGTTGTAACCGCTAGCTATCGGAGAAGAAGCAAAACGTACTTTACCTTTAGCATCTGTCTCAAAATACCACTTGCTTACAGAGCCTGTGTGCTTTGTTTGTGCGTCTGACTCACTGTAAGTTTGAATTCCTGGATAGTACTCAATACAGTATACTGCACCTCTGATCGGCTTATTAGAATTAGTAGACTTAGTTAATGCCACAGTAATAGGGTCATCCACTGGAGTATCTGTCGCATTGATTACGTACGGATTATCCATAGTGTTAGATGCCGTTAGAATAAAAGGCCCAAGAATCTGATCGCTTTTTAAGTAACCTTTACCAGCTTTTGTTTCTTTTGCATAATAAGTTCCAATCGGCATCTCCAATGTGTTTGTATTACCTGCGCTATTACATGTAAGTACAGCATTACTTCCACTAACAGTCTTAGCCACATTTGTAGCATTTACATCTGTGTATAATGTGTATGTTGTTCCAGCTAAATCGTATAATGGATTGTTGTTTGAGCAGTTTGGATTTGAAGATGATTTCTTTAATGCCACATGGGAAGTTCCCTCCCACTCAAGCTGAAAACTAAATGGGCTAAAGCTCAGATCACCCGTTACAACATTCTGATATCCTCCCGGCGAAAGCCAACATGTAAGGTACATAATATATTTTGTATTATTACCGAAATCAAACGTCACAGTTTTATTTCCAACTATGGGATTTGCATATACACGGAACTTACTTCCACCACGAAGACTCACTGTAGAACCTGCATTATAATCTGTATACTGTGTTAATTCAGCATTTGTATAAACACGGAACTTATAATTTGCCGGAATTGCATAATTCCAAACCAAATCAGAGGAAGCATCTACTGTCAATACATCGGACATGAGTAACCCATCTTCTGATTTGTCAGCTTTTGTTCTACCTGTTACTCCACAGCGTTTCCCTTTACTCACACCATTTACACCATCTACCAAAAATGGTAAATCCTTATAGGAAATAGCATTCAATGCATCAATATAAGCCCTTGGACTATTTCCATAATAACCAGTTCCGTATCCATAAATAGTCGATGCTTTACTAGTTTCTTCGCTAGCACCAGAAAAATAACTACATGCTAATGCAACAACAGCATTATCATTTTTTGTATGTTCATTATCGCCGCCATCAGATGTAAACCCATTCCATACAACACCAGGCATTGGTGTCCAATGCTTCGCATAAGCTAAAGCCTTTGCTATATTCGTATAGCTATCCTGTGATGTAAACTGACTGTGCCCATCTACAGCAGACAGCACTGTACCATAATTATCTGTACTAACACCATGCTGGTAACAATAACCATGTGTAGCATATGCCTTATCACTAGCATTTATAGCAATACAATATAATGTTGCCTGAACATAGTCAGAACTGGTTTTATAGAATCGTCCGTAGTAAAAATCATGTATATGAGGGAATTGCGTTTCCTGATGTGGTTGTGGTGCATATAACAGTTGTACCTCTTTCCAAGACAAAATAGGATCACTGATATTCACCAACTGTCCCTCTTTCTCATCTGTTACAGCATCCGTCACAGTGGCATCACCCGGCGGCGCTGCACCAGCCTCCGTTGTAACTCCTCCCAGTTCCTCCGCCCAAGGAACTAATACTTTTGACAGAAATGAGATTGGTAAAAGACAAACTATCAGAATACCAATCAAGATCAGTAAGCGTTTTTTCTTTTTTGATTTCAAAGTTTTTTCCTCCCTTTCATCATTGTTTTTCCTTTACTGAACCTTATTCACTTAACTAGAAAAAGGGATGGCAAAAGCCACCCCAAATTACTTAAGTGAACGAAAAAACCTAGGAGATTTTACTCTCCTAGGTTCTAGTTGCTTATTTAATTAAAACAGTTTCATATTGTCAGGGACAATCTCCTGTACTGTTTGTTGTATTATTTATCTCTTTACTTGAGGACTCTTTAATTTCTTCATCTTTAGTTGTTAAATTATCAGTAGCAACTTCATCATCTGTTGCTTCAGCATCTACAACTTCGGTATCTGTTGCTTCAGTAGAAGGATATCTCTTATTAACAAGTTCTCTTGTATATTCTACTGCTTTCCAGCAATCATCTACATCCTGCTTACCTACAAGAAAAGCATCATCCCCAGGATATCTGGTTGTAAAATAATAACCATCGGCTGGCATAATTTTACTCCAATCACACTCAAAATCAGGAATATTCTTAGTGATAAACCTACGTAAATACTTCAAAGAATGCGAGTGTAATGCTGCTGAAGTATCCATATCCTTGCACTCAGAATCTATTACATGTTTCAAATATCTTTCACAAATATTCTGAGAAGCAGAACAGAGTATGTTACCAACACGACCATGTTCATAATCGTATGAGAGAAATTCATAATCATTTTCAGCTAAATCGTGATAGTTTAATGATTTTTCCATAGCAAAATAGCCTCCTTTTTTAGATTATTTGTAAACTGGTAACTTGGATTTCTGAGACCAGATTTACTTATCATAAGCTCCACCATTGGCAAATTATAATCATCCGGAGCCACATCACTTCTCATATGTGCAGCTACTCGTGCTGTAGTATCATCAGATACACATACAAATAAATCCACATCAGAATTGTATTTATGATCTTTTCTGGCATAGCTACCGTATAAATAAATACTCTTCACGTATTCTCGATAATCATTCGTTAAGACATTAATAGCATGTCTTAATGATAACTCATGACGATTACTGCATTCTTTAATCATAAGGCTCCCCCTTTAGCAACATTTCAACAGATAATATTGATAATTACTGAAACTCTATTACATTCAATAAACAGTTTTTCTTATTTATACTTATTATAACAACTTCCTTACAAAAAATCTACTATAGTTGTACTTGACTCATTCTACACTTAAATACAAAAAGGGATGGCAAAAAGCCACCCCGAATTACTTAAGTGAATGAAAAAGGCTTGGGGACTTTTAGTCCCCATACCTCAATAACACGCGCAAACTTAGTTAATCTTGCCTACCGAAAATACACACATCGAAATGACGAAAACGTGCATGTATTCCACTTTGTACACAGATAACTTAACACAAAGGATATAACATAAATCCAATTTACAAGGAGTGTGCTAAACTATGAATAGTTTGTTGCGCATGTTGAAAAGATTTAGGAGCTGTTACACTCCTAAATCCTAGTTGACAACATGCAAATTTTTTGTTACCATCCAAAACAAGCACAAAGTGCTTAATTCAACTGAAAGGAGGGTAACGTATGAATGCTACATACGTACTTATCTTAAAGGCTGTTTTTTGCACTTCCCGGAGATGTTCCGAATCATAATTATATGAATAGAATTGGCATAAAGCCCTTCTCCTAAGCAAGCGTCCTAGGCTAAGCTTGCTAATCATAAAACCATCGTCTCTGTTTTAACCGTAGGCGTACTTAAAGACAGAATAAGTTACAATAATCAATGCTTATAGCTCGTCTTATTACAAAATACAACCTAAACATGCATGTACTTTTATGAGGAATGTGCTAGGCTACTGTCCAAACAGTAGCCTTTTTTATTGCATGTGTCAAAAGAACCCAAAAGCTTTTACACTTCTGAGTCCTAGGATATTCTTGACAAAGAAATAATAAAATGACATAATATAAACAGAGTTACTTGCAGTAAAACGCTTTAACCCTTTGGAGCTTTGCTTCAAGAAGGGAGGTGAGCAGCATGAAAGACTTGTTTGAGTTTTTGAAAGCACTCGCCATTTCGGTGCTAGTGTTTGTTGCTCTAGCGCTGATCTTCAGCAGGCTACTAAGTAGCTTTGTCGCTATGTTCTTCTAGAGAAGACATATTTTATTATTTAATACTATAGATTTAGTATTGGGACGCTCACTTGAGGCAGCAAAGAACGCCAAGTATTATTTGTCCCTCTTTATCAGAAAACAAAGACACCCAAAAGTGTAAAAGCTTCTGGGTGTCTTTGTTTACCCAAAAGAGCCCAGAAGCTTTTACACTTTTGGGTTCTGCTTTATGCTCGATCAACATAGTATTCAGCATCACTGCTCTGCTGAATAGCAGCTCTAATTATTGTAGGTGTCTGCTTACGGATATATGCTAATGCTACATATGACTGCTTCACAGCAAATAAGCACAACTCCTCTGTCTGCTTACGTATTAAGCACAAAACATGATAATTAGCTTCTAAAGCAACTTTGCAAATTTCCGGATCCTGCACATCCAAATACTTTATAAGATACGGATGTTCCTTTATCACAGCAATTAAGTCCTCTCGGCACAATTCATTAACATTCATGTTTATTCTCCTTTACTATTATTTTTTGATATGCTATTATTCTCCAAAGGAGGTGATTCTATGGGAATGGGATGGCATACACTTGCACACGAAAGCAGTGAGTTAACATCAAAAAGACCTTGTAAATGCGGTAAGGGCTTCATTTATTCTTACTTTGTAACTACAGAAGAAAGTGAATACCCTCCATTTGAACGTGGTTATGAGAAAGAAACTACTGACTGTCCAAATAACTGCGAACAAATTAAACGAAGTTGATTAGTATTTAACTTCAAAAGAGCCCAGAAGCTTTTACACTTTTGGGTTCTGAGACACCATTGACATCTCTTAACATAGATGCTATTCTAATCTTGGCACATTTATAATTAAATATATTATAAATCTCTTTCATGGTGCCAACTTTAGACAGAAAGGAGTAATTTTATGCGAGATTTATTCAAAGGATTAGTAGGAAGCTTATTGTTTCTTATTATTCCTGCATTAGCAGTTATAATAACTCTAGTGCTAGTAGGAGTTATTTAAGCTCCCGGGATTACCTGAGTGAAAACTCAGTTAATCTCTTTGATAAATCTTTAACATAGTACTCTTCATTTTATACTCTTTCATAGCATCAAAAGAACCCAGAAGCTTTTACACTTCTGGGTTCTGCTTTTCTATTTTATTACTTTCTAGCACCACACTCACACTTCCAATAACCCTCTTCATCATGATGAACAGTATGTGTTTTTGCTGGGATTACTTTCGTGTACGGATCTCCAGTCTTAATCCAAACCTGCGTTGAACCATATCCATAATCATCACCACAAGGGTGTGCAAAGTAAGCTTCTGAACTGGTAAAAATTTCATGACAGCCATTACACTGCATAGCTGGAGCATAGTATCCCTGCTCTGGATAATCAATCGTCTGCTCAGGAGTGTCAATTACCGTCTCATCCCAAGCATCCTTAGTCTTTACCCAAACATTGTAATTGTGCTGATGCTGTGTGGTTGGAGCTTCTGTTGTTGCTGGAGTAGACGGCTTCGGGCTTGGTGTTGAGTTACTATTACCACCATTACCAGAACTGCTGTTTCCGGAGTTTCCCAAACTACTACTTCCGGAGTTACCAGAGCTACTACCGCTGTTACTTGGCTTTGGTGTTGTACTCTGTCCGTTATTAGTACTTCCACCATTACCACTTGTACTACTGTGATTTGTACTTGGCTTTGTGGACTCTGTTGTAGATGGCTTCTTCTCTTCAGTAGTCTCTTCAGCTTTCTTCTTGCCACCACCAATTTCTGTAGTAGCTGGTACTGCTTCCGGCTTTTCGCTTCCACTTACTGCAGCCTCAATCACTGCCTCAGTCGTTGCTTCCTCAGTTGTAACCTCAGCAACCTCAGTTGTCAAACTGCTAATGTCTGCTGCATCGCTAACAGTAGCAACAGTACCTGCCTTTGGTCTCTGCTGATTGTGAGTTAAAGCAATTCCTGTTCCTACAGCTGCACTACACGCAAGTGCACCAATTACAATAGGGACCCAAATCCTATTCTTCTTTTCTTCCTTATTCTTCATAATGAATTCCTCCTTGCTGGATTCTAGCTTACCAGAATCCGATTTCTCTTTTCTTTTTTGTTAATTATAAATAATGTAATTTTTTACGAATAAAGGTTTTTAAGAGCGGGTTATTTGTTTCATTTCTCATTATAACTTGCATTAGTTCAAAGTAACTCCCTTTATTTCCTGGTGTTTTGAAACAACATAAACTTTTATACTAAGAAAGTATGTACTTTCCGTTCAGGCTTTCTCATACAGTAACAGTAAGAGATTCACTATTTTTTAATTATAACAACTTCTTTTCTAAAAATCTACGGCTATCTGCTATCATACTCAGTTTTTGAACATCAAAAAGCATGGCAGCGTTTCTACTACCATGCACTATTTTAAAGTACTATCTTAGATGTAAATGAACAAATAATTTTTCCCAATTGCTTAATTGGGAAACCACCTATTTGGAAACCGGCAGGGAACTTACATCCAGAAAACATATCAGCGTAATCACGATTTGCCGTAAAAGTAAAGTCATTCAGCGAAAATCCTTTTGGAAATTCTACGCAATAAAACATATTACTGAGATTTATCGCTGTTCCAAAAGTGAACTTATCACCGAGAATGAAGCCCTCTGGTAATTTAGCCTTAGCGAACATACCTGCCATATCAGTGACATTTGAAGTATCGAATTTATCTCCTAAGGAGAATCCTTTTGATAGCTTACAACCATAAAACATATGAGACATATTTATTACATCAGAAGTATTGAAATCAATTAATTGAAACCCTTCTGGTAACACACACACACACACCTCAAACATATGCCGTGTATTAATACATCCTTTTGGTAGACTTACTGAATTACCATTACCCTCATAGTGTAGCATATTGCTCACAATTTGTCCGATACTAAACTCATTAGGATCATACCAAAAATCCCCCAATTCTCCTTGGTAATGAACAAGCCCATCAGCACATTTCTCGTTATTTTTTCCAAATAAATTCATTGATTCCATATGCTAAACCCCTGCTTACAATTACTTAATAAATTCTCAATAGTTACACCTTCAGGCAGTTTACAGTGATCAAACATGTTGGCTAAATTTGTTACATGCTCTGTAACAAATTTAGATCCTGTGACAAAGCCAAAAGGCAACTTGCAATAGCAAAACATACTTTCCATATTCAAAACCTTTGAAGTATCAAATTTATCTTCCAGCGTGAATTTTTCTGGTAGATTACACCAAGAAAACATTTCATGCATATCAAGAACGCTACATGTATTAAACTTTTTTCCCAACCAGAAATTTTTCCCCATTACACAATAATAGAACATTTTTGACATACGCAATACATTAGAAGTATCAAATAAATCTCCCAATGTAAAACTATCTGCCATTTCACAATAGGCAAACATACATGACATAGAAACAACATGTATTGTGTTAAAATTACTTCCGAGAGAGAACCCTTCTGGTAATATACTATGTTCAAACATACTATCTAAACATACAGCGCTTGCCAATGAAAAATTATCACCCAAGGAAAAATTATCTGGTAGCTCACAATTCTGGAACATCCCAGTCATATTTATGACACGCTTTGTAATAAAATAATCTCCTAGCTGTAAGTCTTGTATCATTTTACAATTAGAAAACATAAAAGACATGTCTACAACATTGTGAGTCTTGAATTTATGACCCAATATAAATCCTGCAGGTAATTTACATCCCGAAAACATACCACTCATATTAATAACATTAGAAGTGTCAAAGCCAGTTCCTAGAGAGAATCCGGTAGGAAACTCACATTTGGAAAACATATGAGACATATCCTTCACCTTAGAAGTACCAAACTTATCCCCTAATGAGAAATTAGACGGTATCTTACAATTACTAAACATAAAAGACATATTTTTTACATTAGAGGTATTAAATCTAGCTCCTAATGAAAAACCTTCATGAATCTTACAGCTACAGAACATATAAGACATATCAACAACTTCTGATGTGTCAAAGTCAATCAACTTAAATCCTTCTGGTAGCTCACTTCTAAAAACATAAATCGCGTACTTACACAACCTTGCGGTAACCGAACCTCTTTTCTTGTTCCTATATAATGCAGACACTCTCTTCCAAAATGCTCAAGCTTAAACTCCCTAGGATCATACCAGAAGTCTCCGAGTTCTCCTTGATAGTGAATTAGATTATCCTTAGGTGCTGCGC
>ERZ826220.2693-NODE-2693-length-14738-cov-3.225703_pt1 | contig 14738 bp, 16 predicted proteins | sample MGYA00519927_ERZ826220 | MGnify/ENA primary metagenome ERZ826220 (study PRJEB31778, sample SAMEA3449225) | human gut metagenome | biome: human gut; feature: human-associated habitat; material: faeces | place: United Kingdom | collected 2010/2012 ...
TCGGCGAGAGAATCAGGTTCTCGATCTGCTGGTAGACGATGATGAACACCAGCACACCGACCCCGTACCACAGGCCATTCGACCCCCAGGCGAACAGCACCGGCAGCGCGCCGCCGATATACGTGCCGACCGTCGGCACGAACTGCGACACGATGCCGCAGAACAACGCCAGCGGCAGCCAATATGGCACGTGGATAATCTCCAGGAAAACGGCCGTGCAGGTGGCGTTGATGGCGGCCAGGATGGAGCGGGAGAACAGGAAGCCGGAAATCTGCTCCTGCACCACCGTCCAGCCGAGCAGGAAACGGCGCTGCGGGCTATCCCGGTGACGCACTGGATGGAGATTCTGCCGGCGGTGGAAGGAGACAGGCCATGATGCACAGGGCGGCGATACAGCTCCAGTCCGCGGGGAAGGTCGCCGCCGCCACCGCCAGAATTCCCGCCAAAAGCGAAAGCCAGAGCATAAACAGTACACACAACAACGTCTGTGCATAAAGTGCCCCTTTTACCCCACGCTCATGTGCGGTACTCGCAAAATGATAGAGCATCCCATCCGTTTTTGCGGAACGGAAGGAGACCACGCTCAGGCCACTCAGACAGCGGGACAGGAAAAATCCACAGCAAAACACTTCCAGCGCACGATAATCCACAATCTGGGAAAGAGCCGCCACATAAATCAACCCGAATTCCGCCAACTTGATCACGGAAAAAGCTCCAATGTGGGAATCCTTTAAAATTTCCAGTTTTCGCTCCCTGGGCTGATACGAATGCAATGCATCCATGGTATCCATAAACCCATCCACATGGAAGCCCCCGGTGATAATAAGCGGGAGCGCAGCTGATATCAGAATAAATGCAAGCGTACTGATTCCCAATAACGCAGACAACCGAAACCATCCCCAGAGGATAGCACCGATCACTGCCCCGATCCACGGAAAAAAGCACATGCTGTAACGCATGTCTTCTTCTTTCCACACAAATTGTGGCATCGGAATTTTTGAATAGGTGGAAAACGCCACCGCGATTCCTCTAATGATGTGCATAACCTGCTTCCTTTCTCTCTTTTACCGGAACCGGAATCCCTACAACGACTTCGGTCACCGTATCCGCCAACGCCGCCACTCCCGTATTGATGCGTCCGAGTGCACGGATATATGCCTGCGTTGTCGCATCATAGGAAATGCCATCCTCAAACACGTTATTACTGACGATCACCAACTCGTCCACTTTTGTGGAAAGGTTTTTGATTCCCTGCAATATGAGTCCGACAACCACATCTTCCGAAACGATGTCCGCACCGGAAAACATCTCATTTGCAACCAGATTGGACATACATTCCAGCAGGGCACAGCGAGGACGTTCCGTAACATTTTGCCCTGCGCGATCCGGTGGTTCCATGGCTTGCTGTGCTCTTTTCGAAAAATCTACTTCCCCGATATCCCGCGGCTGTTCAATCGTAACAAATCCTTTTCCCGCGCGAAGTCTCCGGTGTCTTGCAACTTTTTTTTCGCCCTCCGCATCGTACACCTGCATGGTTGCGATATAATATTTATTCGTTTTTCCATCCAGCAGATGCTCTGCGTAAGCCGATTTTCCGCTGCCGCTTCCACCCAAAACCAAAGTGATCATTCTGTTTCCCCATACCGCTCGTACTGCGCAATTTCCATCGTATCAAATGTTGTCTGATCCTCGTAGAGTGCCAGTGCCAGATCCAGAAGGGAAAACAGCATCACGGCTCCTGTGCCTTCCCCAAGCCCCAGTCCTGCATCAATAACCGGATGAAGTTTCAGTTCCTCCGCGATCCATTTTGCCGCGGGTTCTTTGCTCAGATGGCTCGGCAGAACAAATTCCCGCACACCCGGCACGATCCGCTCCGCCACCAGTGCCGCGACCGATGAGATCAGCCCATCCAGAACGACCGGCACATGATACAGTGCTCCGCCGATGCATACACCTGCCATTCCCGCGATATCCAGACCACCGAATGCCGCCAGCATGGAAAGTGCATGCTTTGACCGGATCTCTTTTTCATATTTCTCCAGTGCCTGCGCAATGACCTGCTGCTTGCGCAACAGCCCCGCGTCGTTTAATCCGGCACCACGCCCGGTCACTTCTTCTGCTGTGCGTCCGGTCAGTGCCGCCACAAGCATGCTGCTCGTCGTCGTATTTCCGATTCCCATCTCTCCGGTACCGATCAGCTGATAGCCTTTGTCTTTGCACTCCCGGACCAGATCAATTCCCACAGACAATGCCTGCAACGCTTCTTCCTCTGTCATTGCAGGTTCCTGCAGAAAATCGCGCGTGCCCTGCATCACTTTGCAGTCGCGCACCCCCGGCAGCGTTTCTTTTGTGTTGATTCCAATATCGACCGGGATCACATCCACACCGGCGCGGCGCGCCATTTTGCCAACCGAGCTTGCCTGCTGCCCCATAAATCCTGCAACCACCGCGGTCACTTCCTGTCCGGACTGGCTGACTCCTTCTGCGACAACACCATTATCTGCGCACATGGTGAGGATCACTTTTTTTTCAATGGAAAGGCTGCTGCTTCCTGTGATTGCGCCGATCTGCGCAAACATTGTCTCAAACTGCCCCAGACCATCCAGCGGTTTGGCAATTTTGTCCCAGCTTGCTTTTACCTGCGCGTAGATCTGTGCGTCCGGTGGAATAATTTTAAGTTTCTCCATTTCTTTTCCTGTAATCAAATATTTTCTCCTGTTGCAATTGTAAATTGCGCAAATGCAATTCCCTGTTTCTTGCTTCTTTCAGCCATGAAATGTATGATAAGAAAAAGGAGGTGCTGATATGAATAAAACCAAAATTGATAATCAAACTATCGCTCACATTCTTCTTGATTTAAGACAAAAACATCATCTTTCCCAGGAACAGCTTGCTCAAACATTAGGCGTTACTCGTCAGGCCGTATCGCGATGGGAAATGGGAATCTCTGTTCCAAACATCCATACCCTGCTCTTAATCAGTGAGCAATTCCATGTTCCAATTGACACAATGCTCAAAAAACCAGATGCTTCAGCAGAAAACCAAAATAAAATCCAAAATCCTGCTAAAAGAACTCCCTTTATTTTTATGACCATAACCGGAATTTTCCTGTTGTGTGTGCTTCCATTTCTGGGTCAATGGGAACAATTCAAATATATGGATCTCTATGGTCGTGCATATACCGATTCCTATCACTATATTTTCGAATACCCACTGTCCATTCTTCTGGTATTATCCATTGTCCTGATTTGTGTCGGGATCTATAACATTGTAAAAATCAAGAGGAAATCCGGCTCTCCTGCAAAATAGAGTATACATACTCCATATCCAGATGCTCCCGCAATCCCTGTGCGAGCTTGTCATACTGCTGTTCCTTAAATGCATGATAATCACCGCCAGCCTCCGGTTTCCATGACACCTTTTTTTTGTCGGCCAATGCCTGTACTATGCGCACGGCAATGTCTCCATCGTCAAAAATGCCGTGCACATAACTGCCGTATACGCCGGGTGCTTCGCTGCCTTTTTCCATGCGCTGCACCCCGTCGGTTCTGCCATCTGCCAGCTGTACCAGTGGCGTCTGATGTTCCCCAGTGGAAACCGTTGTCTTTCCCATATGAATCTCATAGCCGGAAAATTCCAATCCGGAAAGTGTGGAAAAAATACCGGTCATATTCTCAAATTTTCCACGTGTCTGCGTACGCATTTTTTCCGGCATCAGGGTCGTATCGGTGTCGATCAGTTCCATACCACGCAGCGGTTCGCGTAGCGAATTCTCATTCTCTACCCCATGTGGGTCCGAAATGGTACGCCCCAGCATCTGATAGCCACCGCAGATCCCCCAGACCGGGATATGCACTGCCAGCTTTTTGACTGCGGCTTCCAGACCGTTCTGCCGCATCCAGCGCAGATCACCCACCGTATTTTTGCTGCCCGGCAGAAAGATCATATCCGGCTGTCCCAGTTCCTGCACCGAAGAAACATAGCGCACGGACACACCCTCCAGCCGTTCAAATACGTTAAAATCCGTAAAATTGGAGATCCGTGGAAAACGGATCACTGCCAGATCTATCACGCCTACATCGTGGTTGTCCAACTGGCCGCTCAGACTGTCCTCATCCTCAATGGACAGATGCATATATGGCACTACTCCGGCAACCTTCACACCGCCGCGTTCCTCCAGCATCTCCACTCCCGGATCAAGGATCGTCTTATCCCCGCGGAATTTATTAATAATCAGACCCTTCACACGGGCTTTTTCATCCTCTTCTAAAAGCATCAAAGTTCCCAAAAGCTGCGCAAACACACCGCCACGGTCGATATCCCCCACCAGAAGCACCGGTGCATCGACCAGTTTTGCCAGCCCCATATTGACAATATCATCCGATTTCAGATTGATCTCTGCCGGGCTTCCCGCCCCTTCCATCACAATAATGTCTGCCTGCTTTTCCAACTCCGAAAAAGCCTCGCAGATCGTCGGAACCAGCTTTTTCTTATACGCAAAATAATCCCGCGCCCGCATATTTCCGAGCACCTCACCCTTTACGATCACCTGTGATCCGACATCATTGGTCGGTTTCAACAGGATGGGATTCATAAGCACGGAAGGCTTCACCCCCGCCGCTTCCGCCTGCATGACCTGCGCGCGCCCCATCTCCAGACCGTCTTCGGTGATGTAGGAGTTGAGCGCCATATTCTGTGATTTAAACGGTGCCACGCGATAGCCATCCTGCGCAAAAATACGGCAAAGTCCTGCAACGATCAGGCTTTTTCCGGCATTTGACATCGTGCCCTGCACCATGATTACTTTTGCCATGTTTGTTTCCTTCCTGCTAACCAGCAATCACAACCCTGCAATCCTTCTTGAAACATGCAATTCCATATTTGATAAAATTACGCATTCCGTCCTGCTTCAGCTTATCGACATATGATTTTTCTTCCATCTGTTTCAAAGCTTCGGCACATGCAGCATCCAGATCTCCATTCCCGGCATATTTCAGTTCTATCACAATTCCTGTTCTGTTGTTCGGCACCTCAACAAGAATATCGCTGTAGCCGGTTCCTGACTCTGCATTTGACTTTATAAGCCAGTTTGCTTTATATCCCAAAAGCCCAAGTAAAATGCCATGGTAAAAATTTTCTTTCTTTTCCTTTGCAACTGCTGTATCACGTATACTTATGGTATTCCAAAGATATTCTCCAAAGAGCTGCTCTATTTTTTCTGTATTTTTTTCTAAAAACGCATTGCAGAATTCTTCCAGTCTCTTACCGTCATTCGCGGACGTATCCCGGAACCATTCCCTGATTTTCTTGATAAAAAGATTTTTTATCTCTTTATTTGGAATTGCCAAACGTATCTTTCCATCCGCTGTACGCCCCTGTTTTGTCAGATATCCGGTCGTAAAAAGTACGCTCCACAGATTTCCAATGTTTTTATCAAGCTCATCATACGTAAGTTCCTGTGAAAGTTCCTTTTCAATACACTCTCCCACGATCAGACGCTCAATTTCATCCTTGGTCTGCACATCCGCCTTATCGATCAATCTGCGGACGATCGCATTCCCACTCGAATTAGACCAGTAATCCTGTGGTTCAACCGTTTGATCATAGTTAAGTTCATCCACATAATTTATGACATCCCATGGACAGTACACATCCGCATTTCCAAAGTGATAGCCATCATACCATTCCTTTGTTTCCGGAAAATGTGAAGCAAGACCATACGACGCAAGGAGTTTTTTTACCTCATCATCTGTGAATCCAAACTGTTCATCAAATCTGGAATCCATAATAGAAAGTACCTTAAAATTATTCAATCCTGTAAATATACTTTCCTTCGATACTCGCAGACATCCCGTCAGAAATGCAAACTGTAAATAATCATTCGTCTTTAATGCCTGACCAAAAAGACCTCTGATCAGAGAAACCATTTCACAATAATATCCATTCTGATATGCTTTATCCAGAGGAACATCATACTCATCTATGATAATTACTACCTTTTTCCCGTGATGCTTATATAAAAGCTGTGACAGTTTCCGGATGCTGTCTTCTATATTCTCATCCGTACCTGTAAGCATTTTAGCGAAATATGCCTTATCCTCGTCCGTAAGTGCATCACTTGTTTTGAGATAATAATGCCGGTCCATTTCATTGGCAAGAATCGTGCCGAGCATCCTCTTCGCATCCGCAAATGTCAGCCCCTCCACCCCTTTGAGCGTGAGAAATATCACTGGATACTTTCCCATGTACGCATCGCATAGTTCTTTATTCTTTGCAATATATAAGCCTTCAAACAGTGAAACATCTGCACCGATTTCAAAAAAACTTTTCAGCATGCTCATATTCAATGTCTTGCCAAAACGTCGCGGACGGGTGAACAGTGTTACTTCCCCCCAATTCATCAGAATCTGTTCTATAAGATTTGTCTTGTCAATATAATAAAATCCGTTCCTGCGTATTTTTTCAAAACTGTCAATTCCTACCGGTAATTTCAAAGTATTTACCATATGAACCTCCAACAAACAGATCATTTTGTCATATTTACATATAGTATAACTGATTGACCGGGTAATTACAATTTCCTTTCATTAAACGGTCACCGAAATACACTGTCATGATTTACGCTCCATTCGCTCCATTTCAAAAAACATTTTCTTGAAAAGATCCCCATGTTCCGTTAAGATGATATTGTAACGAAAAACAATATATCAGGGAGGTAGTTATGAACTATACAATTGAAGGGGCACCATTGCCTGTCGTAATCTGCAACTTAGAGGGTGGCGAAACCATGCTCACGGAGAAGGGCGCAATGTCGTGGATGTCCCCAAATATGAAAATGGAAACCACAACAGGCGGCGGAATCGGAAAAATGTTCGGTCGTGCTTTTTCCGGTGAAAGCATGTTTATCAACCGCTACACCGCACAGGGCGGCACCGGACTGATCGCATTTGCATCCAGCTTCCCCGGAGATATCCGTGCATTTGAAATTGCACCAGGGCAGGAGATTGTCGCCCAGAAAAGTGCATTTCTCGCATCGACCGCTGGTGTGGAAATGTCTGTTTTTTTCCAAAAACGCATTGCCGGCGGTCTCTTCGGTGGAGAAGGATTTATCATGCAGCGTCTGTCCGGAAACGGCACCGTCTTTCTCGAATTTGACGGACACATCAAAGAATATGAACTTGCACCGGGACAACAGATTGTCGTCGATACCGGATACCTCGCAGCAATGACAGCCGGATGTTCCATCAATATCCAGACTGTACCGGGTGTAAAAAATATGCTCTTTGGCGGGGAAGGGATCTTTAATACCGTTATCACCGGACCGGGACGTGTATGGCTGCAGAGCATGCCGGTTGCACAGCTCGCCGGAGCGATCAGCCCATTTATTCCAAATAAAAATTAATCATTTTCGAAAAAATCCCGGAGCCATTTCCCATGCTCCGGGATTTCATTTTATATCATTTTTCAAATTTTCCGAATCTCAAAACTGTTTTTTCCACGGGTTTTTACCTCATATAATACACTGTCTGCTTCCTTAAACAGTTTTTCATAAGGAACTTTCTCCGTCATATACACAGCACCCAGACTGATGGACAGCGGCACTGAACACCCGCCATATGTAAATGTCTGACACATGCTTCTGACCAGTTTATCCAGCTGTGCCTGAACACCCTCCTGATCACGGTTTTGTATACAGAGTACAAACTCATCTCCGCCAAACCGCGCCATAAGGACATGTGTTCCAAACACCAGACGCATCGTATCCGCTAAAAGTTTTAACGCCTCATCTCCTCCGGCGTGTCCAAGCGTATCATTGACAGACTTAAAGTTATCAATATCCATGATTGCAAACAGAAGCGGCAGTTCTTTCCTGTCGTAAATGCTCCCGGCACCGATCCCGGAACAAATAAAACATCCGGATAATCCCCACCCTGAATCTGTTTTGACACCTCATTGTCATAATCCGAATACGACTGGTACTTCACCTCAATACCAGGATGTTTCTTGTTAAACCCATCCAGGTACTGCTGCATATCCTGCTGGGAGATATTGGATGCTACCGAAATCGTTCCCCTGATTTCGTTTTTCTGCGCAGCATGTGCCACACTTCCAAAGTCTGCCGGAAACTGTAACAGCACAAGCAGCGTCAAAAGCACCGCCACCATACGCTTTTTCTCCACTTTTTCATCTTTCTCATCCTTCTTTTACAGCCTTACCGCGCTTCATATGCCCTGGATACACGCTTATACTCTGCCGGTTCCGTAATCTGTTCCACAACGATATCTCCGTCTTCCGCATCACGGTATCGATACAGATACACACCTTCCTGAATCTCATCCTCCGCTATGAGAGACACTGCCATATAGTGCTTCTCTTCAACGGTAAAGGTATCCATGATGGCAAACTCTTTTTCCGTCCCATCCGAAACCGGAATACGGATTACTTCATACTCTTCCATAATATCTCTCCTTTATCGTGGTACTTTCGTAAACAGTGCAAATGCATTTTCCCGTGTGGTCTGCTCGACTTCCTCCACAGAAACGCCTTTGATCTCCGCAATTTTTGCAATCACATACGGAATATTCCGTGAATCATTGCGCGTTCCCCGGTGTGGTTCCGGCGCCATATACGGGCAGTCGGTTTCGAGCACTATGCTCGAAAGAGGAATCGTTTCCACGGTCTTTACCAGCTTTTTGGCATTTTTAAAAGTCACAACACCGCCTACACCGATGAAATATCCCATCTTTACATATTCCTGTGCCATCTCCGGCGAATAGGAATAACAGTGGATCACACCCTTTATGCCATCCTCATATGCCTTTTCCATGATCTGCATGGTATCTTCTGCTGCATCTCTGGAATGAATGATCACCGGAAGATCTGCCTGTTGAGCCAGTGCAAGCTGCCGTACAAACCAATACCTCTGCTTCGCCTGTATCTCCGGTTCCTTATCCCAGTAATAATCCAGTCCGATCTCTCCCACCGCAACTGTCTTTTGCAGCGTTGTCTGCTGTCTGAGCCATGCATACGTGTCCTCATTTAAATCATCCACGTCACTGGGATGTACGCCCACCGCAGCATAAAGAAAAGGGTATTCCTGCGCCAGCGAAAGTGTTGTCTTTGTCGTCGCAATGGAAGACCCTACATTAATAACCGGCGAAATGCCGCGCTGCGGTAATTCCGCAAGCAGCATCTCCCGGTCCGTATCAAATTTTGCATCATCGTAATGTGCATGTGTCTCAAAAATCATAAGAAGTGCCTTTCTATCAGATCAAGTTCCTCCATGATGATACAGTTTGGAAGTGTATCCGAAGCCACCATGCCCCGCACCTGGGCATAATCCATCCAGCGCACACTCTCTATTTCTTCGGTCTGCAGTTCAAATTCCTCTGCTTCCCGATCCAGCCAGAGCAGATAGACATTTGAAATCTGGTGATCATGAAATGGCTGTCTGTGAAATTCGCTGTCAACATCCTTATGCACCTGTCCGCAATAAATCAGATCCGACTCCTGCACTGTCACATTTAATTCTTCTTTCAACTCCCGAATTGCTGAAGGAATGTAATCATCCCCTGCCGGTATATGTCCGGCACTGGAAATATCATAGCATCCCGGAAATGAATCTTTCTGCATACATCTCTTCTGCAGCAAAAGCTGAATCCGTCCGTTCCTGTTGCGGGCAATCCAGACATGGGATGTGCGGTGCCGTACCCCTTCCCGGTGGGCCTCCGCGCGTTCTACGGTTTCACCGGTTGGTGCTCCGGTTTCATCTACAACATCAAGGATTTCCATAATTTATGCCTCCTATTTTTATGCCTCCGACCTTGTTTAACAGATCTCTGCACCGCTTGGCATTGATTTCTCCGGTGTCATCAGAGAAAGTGTGCCGTTTTCGTCCTCTGCACACAGCAACATGCCCTCGGACAATACTCCGGCAAGTTTTGCCGGCTTTAAGTTCACAAGAACCATAACCTTCTTGCCGACCATCTCTTCCGGTGTGTAATCTTTACGGATACCGGATACAATCTGCTTTACGGTGTTTCCGATTTTTACCTGAGAGCAAAGCAGCTTCTTTGACTTTGCAACTGCCTCACAGGAGAGAATCTCTCCCACCTGGAACTGCATCTTCGTAAAATCATCAAATGTGATCTCTTCCTTCGGATCCATATCAATCACTGCTTCATCTGCTGTCTCTCCGCCATTTAATGCTTTCTGCTCTTTTTCGTACTCTTCCTTCTGCTTTGCCTGAATGGCATCCACTTTTGGCTGGATCTCTTTTGCGTCAATTCTTGCAAAAAGGATCTCCGGAGCATCGGTTACTTTTGTTCCATCCGGATACAGACCAAACTGATTGAGCTCATCAAAATCACGCAATGATGTCGATAACTGTGCCACAATTTTTTCTGCAGTTTCCGGAAGGAACGGGTGCAGAAGACTTGCGCCGATCGTGATGGACTCGGTCAGATTGTAAAGAACCTCTGCCAGACGGTCTTTCTGTGCCTCGTCTTTTGCCAGTACCCACGGGGTTGTCTCATCAATATATTTATTGCAACGGCGGAACAGTGCAAATACTTCGGAAATTGCATCTGCCACACGAAGTTTTGCCATCTTCCCGGCAATACGGTCACGGGTTGCTGTCACAACAGCTTTCAGATCTGCATCCACTTCACCGGTGACTCCTGTGGATGTGACCACACCGCCAAAATATTTATTGCTCATGGAAACGGTACGGTTTACCAGATTTCCAAGAATATTTGCCAGGTCAGAGTTGAAACGCTCAATGACCAGATCCCAGGTAATCACGCCATCATTCTCAAACGGCATCTCATGCAATACAAAATAGCGGGTAGCATCTACGCCAAACAGATCTACCATGTCATCCGCATAGATTACATTTCCCTTGGACTTGCTCATCTTATCCCCGCCCTGAAGCAGCCACGGGTGTCCAAATACCTGCTTTGGCAGTGGCAGATCCAGTGCCATCAGAAAGATTGGCCAGTAAATGGTATGGAAACGGACAATATCTTTTCCGATCAGATGCAGATCAGCCGGCCACAGCTTCTTAAACTGATCTGTGGAACCATCCGGATCATATCCAATCTTTGTGATATAGTTTGTCAGTGCATCCAGCCAGACATATACGACATGTTTCGGATCAAAATCTACCGGAATTCCCCAGCTGAAACTGGTACGTGATACGCACAGATCCTGCAGTCCCGGAAGCAGAAAGTTATTCATCATCTCATTCTTACGGGAAACCGGCTGAATGAAGTCCGGATGGGTATTGATATAATCAATGAGCCGGTCTGCATATTTACTCATCTTAAAGAAATAAGCTTCTTCTTTGGCAGGCTGCACTTCCCGTCCACAGTCCGGACATTTGCCGTCTACAAGCTGGGATTCTGTCCAGAAAGACTCACAAGGTGTACAATACATTCCCTCATAAGATCCCTTATAAATATCACCCTGATCATAAAGCTTTTTAAAAATCTTCTTTACACATTTCTCATGATCCTCATCCGTGGTACGGACAAAGTTATCATAAGAAGAATTCACAAGATCCCAGATCCGCTTTACCTCACCGGAAACCTGATCTACAAATTCTTTCGGTGAAATATCTGCTGCCTCTGCTTTTTCCTGAATCTTTTGTCCATGTTCATCAGTTCCGGTCTGAAAATAGACATCATAGCCTTCGGCTCTCTTATAACGCGCAATTGCATCCGCAAGAATAATCTCGTACGTGTTTCCGATATGCGGCTTACCTGAAGTATAGGCAATCGCGGTTGTCATATAAAACTTCCCTTTATTTTCTGCCATGTCCTTGGCCTCCTTATCTCACATTCGCTCTCCCCATTTTACCGAATTCTACGCCATTTGTAAAGTATCCCCTATTCGTCCGTTTTTCTGTTTATTCAAGAATATTTTCTTATATGCCAAGAATTTCTTGCTGACCTGTTTTTCCGTAGACTAATATGCTTTTATCCAGTTTTTTCCAATACAAAACTGCCAAAGATAAATGAGAAGGAGCACCAACATGAAAAATATACAAATCGGGGCAGCCTTAAAAACGATGCGAAAAAATCGTGGCTGGACGATCCATGACGTAGTTGTACAGCTGAATGACCTGTACAATATCGCAGTCGCCGAAAAAACCGTGTACGGATGGGAAAGCGATCAGGCCTATCCCCGCACGGAAACATTGCTGCTGCTCTGTGAACTGTATCAGAGTGACGCATTCACCGGAAATCTCCTGCACATTCCTGCAGACAAATCCTTCCCGATCACTGCAGATGAACGGCATGTCATCGAAATGTATCGCCGGCATCCGGAACTACAAAGTGCTGTAAAACGCGTGCTTGATGTTCCCGTCAAAAAACCTTCTGCAAATTAAAGTCCTGATATCCTGTCCCCTGTAAAAACTATTTTCCAAAATTCATCCTGTCACAGAAGTTTCTATCTCATACAGATATAAATCACATAAACCACATATAAAACCAGCATCACAATACCTTCTTTTCTGCTGATTTTTTCTTTTGTCCATGCAAAAATCCAGATCAACAGACTGAAAACAATCAAAATAATAATATCTATGATGTTTTCCATCAAAAACGGCATCGGACTGATAACTCCCGCCAGACCAAGTACAAACAGAATATTAAAAATATTGGAGCCGATCGCATTTCCAAGTGCCATATCGACTTCATTTTTGCGTGCTGCAACAACGGAAGTGACAAGTTCCGGAAGTGAAGTTCCGATAGAAACAATTGTAAGTCCCACCAGTGTCTGGCTCATTCCAATTTTCAATGCAATATTGCTGGCGCTGTCCACAACGACATCCCCGCCGATCACAATACCGGCTACACCAACCACAAGGAACAACAGGCTTTTTGGCATCGACATTACTTTCTGTGCCTCTGCCGCTTCAATCTCTTCACTTTGCGGTTGCCCGCCTTCTTTTCCCGCTTTCAATGCCATACGAATCATTGTTCCGATAAATATGGCAAAAAACACCAGAAATACAGCACTGTCAAAACGTCCCAGTTTCATTCCCACACCACCGAGTATCATAAGCAGCAATGCTGCAAACACGGAATATGGGAAATCACGTTTCAATGTAGCTTTCTGTACGGCAACCGGAGTCATTATGGCACAAAAACCGATGACCACCATCATATTAAAAATATTAGACCCGACCACATTACTGATTGCCAGCGTATTCTTATGCTGGATTGCTGCAACAACGGAAACCGCAGTCTCCGGAAGTGAGGTTCCCATGGCAACAATCGTCAGGCCAATAATAATAGCCGGAACATGAAACCGTTTTGCAATACTGGAACTTCCTTCCACAAAGATATCTGCACCTTTGACAAGAAAGAAAAATCCCACAATCAAAAAAATAACCGCCAGCGGCATGGAACATGTTGAAATAAATTCTGTCATATCTTTTCCCTCTTTCTGTAAAATAATGTGTTAAAAGGCAATAATGCCCAAGTGCTCCAATAGTATTTTCAAGCCAATAAGTATGAGGATTACCCCACCTGCAATCTCTGCTTTTCTTTTGTAGCGGGTACCGAAGAAATTACCGACAACCACTCCGATGACCGATAATACAAATGTCGTGCATCCGATAATCAGACAGGCTTCCATGATAGATACATTTAAAAAGGCAAATGTAATACCGACTGCAAGTGCATCGATACTGGTTGCAACTGCAAGAAGCAGCATCTCTTTGTGATCCAGCGGCAGATCTTTTGCTCCAATTTCCTGCACGTCTTTATCACGAACCGCTTCAATCACCATCTTTCCACCGATAAACAGCAACAGGAAAAAGGCGATCCAGTGATCGACCGAAGTAATGTATTTCTGAAAGCGGATTCCCAGCGCCCAGCCGAGAAACGGCATCAGTGCCTGAAATCCTCCGAAATACAATCCAATCAGAAACGCATGTTTTTTGTTGATTTTTTCCATGCCAAGACCCTTGCAGACGGATACCGCAAATGCATCCATCGAGAGTCCGACACCAATCAGAAATAACTCGATTACCATTCTTATGTTCTCCTTTTGTGAAGGGATTCATACCTTGCGCTTCTGTCCTTATATATCAAAAAGAGACCCAATGTACACCAACGAAAACCGCGACTGCAACCACGTTTTTCCGGTGCACATGAGTCTCATTCTTTAAGGCTTGCCAGGTCCAAATGACCGGTATGTTGACAAGTCACACAATGTGCGAACTACTCCCTCACATACTTTTGTCTATGAATTAGGTAAACTATAACAAACGGCCTTTGAGTTAGTCAATACGAACTTCTTATTTACTGATGACTTTTGCAAACTTCTTCTTACCACGCTTTACGACCTTTCCTTCTCCGGCAAACTCGTCGAGCGTGTAACTGGTACTGATGTCTGTAACTTTCTCACCGTCCACAGAGACTCCACCCTGCTGTACGGCACGACGTGCATCGGAACGACTCTCACACAGAGAAGCCTTTACAAGAACTGCCATGATATCGAGCTTGTCATTGTACAGATCATCTGCAGTCACTTCAACCGTCGGCATATGTGCAGAAACCCCGCCGCCTGCAAACAGTGCATGGGATGCCTCTTTGGCTTTCTTTGCCTCTTCCTCACCGTGTACCAGTTTGGTCAGCTCATAAGCGAGAATCTCTTTTGCTTCATTCAGCTTGGCACCTTCCCATTTGTCCATCTCATCGATCTGCTCCAATGGCAGGAAGGTC
>ERZ826220.2697-NODE-2697-length-14722-cov-3.935229_pt1 | contig 14722 bp, 10 predicted proteins | sample MGYA00519927_ERZ826220 | MGnify/ENA primary metagenome ERZ826220 (study PRJEB31778, sample SAMEA3449225) | human gut metagenome | biome: human gut; feature: human-associated habitat; material: faeces | place: United Kingdom | collected 2010/2012 ...
TTTGCTATACCAATTTTCACCACCTTAAAATTTCTCTCGAAAATTTTGTTTTGGGCCTTGACTTTTAATAGTTAGTCTTTCCGGTATTGATTACTGGAAGACCTGTTTCCGTGGAATGGAAGACGCAGCTTCCCTGCTGGGAGTGACCGCCAAGTATACCGGTCAGACCGACTCTGACGTGGCTGGTGAAGTGGCTGTACTGGAACAGGTCATTGCCATGAAACCCAAAGGCATCGCCATTACCTGCGTGAACTCCACCGCATTCCAAGATACCATCGACTCTGCCATTGAGCAGGGAATCTCGGTGGTGACCTTTGACTCGGACTCTCCCACATCCCAGCGTTCCTCCTATTTGTCTACCGGCAACGAGGATGCCGGTAAGGCAGCTGCTGAATATCTGGTACCGCTGTGCGGCAACAAGGGCAAGATTGCGGTGCTGTATACCGTTGGTCAGGAAAACACCGAATCCCGTCTGGAAGGTTTCCGCTCCTGGTGCGAAGAAAATGCACCTGGCGTGGAACTGATCCTGGTAAATGATGCGGGCGATACCACCACCGCAACCGATAATCTGGCAGCGGCGCTGCAGGCCAACCCGGATATCGTGGGCGTTTTCTGCGCGGATGGTACTGCCGGTGGTGCGGGCCCCGTCGCCGTGGAAGAGAGCGGTATTGAGGGTATCCATACCCTGGCGTTTGATGTGGACAAGACTGTGCTGGACAAGGTCAAAGATGGTTCCATTGACGGCACCGTGGCCCAGGGCCAGTTCAATATGGGCTTCTGGTCTATGATGATGCTTTATGCCGAGGCCAACGGCCTTACCGAAGCCGACCTGCCCGGCTATGTAGATACTGGTGTTACCATTGTGACCAAGGATACGGTTGACAATTATTACGTCAGCTGATTGAAGAAATGCAAGCAGAAATGTGAGCGTTACCGGGGGCAGACGTAAAACGATGGCGTCCGTCCCCGATTATTTAAAAAATGGAAAGAAGATGTAATTTGTTATGAAAAACTTTACTTACTATTCTCCTACGGAAATCCTGTTTGGCTGTGGACGTATTCAGGAGATCGCAGCGGTAGCTTCCCGATTCGGAACCCGGGCCATGATCGTTACCGAGAGTATGCAGGGGCCTCTGGCGCCGGTGTTTACCCGTGTGAAGACGCTGCTGGAAGAGGGCGGGCTGGAAGTTGCACAGTTTGACGGTGTCATTCCCAATCCCACCACTGATGTGGTTACGGCAGGTGCCAATATTGCCAAAGAGTTTGGCGCTCAGGTGATGATTGGCATCGGCGGCGGTTCTTCCATGGACACGGCCAAGGCAATCGCGGTAGAAGCCACCCATCCCGGAACTGCTTTTGATTATAACTGCCATACCGAAGGTCCCTCGGAAAAGACCCTGCCGATCATTGCAGTGTCTACCACGGCGGGTACCGGCTCTCAGGCAACTCAGTGTGCGGTCATCACCAAAACGGCTGACAAAGACAAATCTGCCATCTGGCACAAAAACATCTTCCCCAAAGTGGCCATTGTGGACCCGGAACTGACCGCTACCATGCCGCACTCGGTCACCGCACAGACCGGTTTTGACGCCTTCTGCCACAACTTTGAAGCGTACCTTTCGGTAAATACCAGCCCGGTTGTAGAGGCTCTGGCCCTTCAGGCTATTGCAATCGTTAAGGAATACCTGCCCCGTGCTCTGGCAGACGGGAAGGACATGGAAGCTCGTGCCCAGATGTGCGTAGCAGATACACTGGGTGGCTTTACCAACTCCAACGCCGGCGTGACTCTGCCCCACGGCCTGGGTATGCAGGTGGGGGGACACTGCCCCCATGTGACCCATGGTCAGGCCCTGGCCATCATTTATCCGGAGTTTACCCGGTACACCTACCCGGCTGCGGTACAGAAGTTTGCCACGGTGGGACGTATCTTTAACCCGGAGCTGAAAGAATTGCCGGATGAAGAAGCCGCGGCTCGCTGCTGCGATGCGCTGGATGATTTCCTCAAGCAGATCGGCTTGTGGATCGGTTTCAAGGATCTGGGCGTTACGGAAGATGATATCCGACAGATCGCCGACTGCGGTCAGGTGCTGGGAGATTATTTGAATAATCCCCGTGTAGCCAGCATCGAGGAAATGTACGAAATTCTCATGAAATGCTACGAGCGCCACTAAGGAGGGAAAAGCAATGACGGAAACGGGAATTCTTAATCGAGAGATCGCCGCAGAAATGGCAAAAATGGGGCATACGGATATGATGCTTATTGCGGACGCGGGTCTGGCAATCCCCAACACTACCAAGGTGATCGATCTGTCGTTGGCTAAGGATTTGCCTACGGCTTTGCAGGTCCTGGACGAAGTGCTCAAGCACTTTTCGGTTGAAAAAATCATCTATTCCCAGGCTACGGTCGATGTGAGCCCCACGCGGGAACAGGCGTTTCTGGAGCGGTTTGATTCCAGTGTGGAAAAAGAGGTCGTGCCGCATCCCGTACTACGGGACGAGCTTACCCGGAAAGTGAAATTCGCCATCCGCACTGGCGATTTTACTGCCAATTCCAACTTGATTCTGGTCAGCGCCGGCGGACCTCGCTGGTATTGCGAAAAGTAAATAGGAGGCATTACCAATATGTTGCAACAAGTTATGACGGCTCCCGGTGAGATCGAATTCCGGGAGGTTCCGGTTCCGGAGATCACCGATAAGCAGGTTCTCGTCAAAATTATGAATATCGGTATCTGTGGTTCTGATATTCATGTCTACCACGGCAAACATCCTTTTACCAGCTACCCCGTCACCCAAGGCCATGAACTTTCGGCGCAAGTGGTTAAGGTGGGGGCTGCTGTCACCGGACTGGAACCGGGGCAGAAGGTTACGATCCAACCTCAGGTGGTTTGCGGGGAATGCTATCCCTGCCGCCATGGAAAGTACAATCTGTGTGAAAATCTGAAAGTCATGGGCTTCCAGACCACCGGCACCGCGTCGGAGTATTTTGCGGTGGATGCAGCCAAGGTGACCCCGCTGCCTGACTCCATGAGCTACGAGGAAGGCGCCATGATCGAGCCCCTGGCGGTAGCCGTCCATGCAATCCGTCAGGCCGGTGACGTGGCCGGCAAAAAAATCGCCGTGCTGGGCGCCGGCCCCATCGGCATTCTGGTAGCCCAGGTGGCACGCGCCCGCGGTGCAGAGGCGGTCATGATTACCGATATCAGCGATGTGCGTCTGGCAAAAGCCAAAGAGTGCGGTGTTACCTTTACGGAAAACACCCGCAATGTGGACTTTGGTGAAGCTATGGTGCGGAATTTTGGCCCCGACAAGGCGGATGTCATCTATGACTGCGCCGGCAACAACACCACGATGGGCCAGGCCATCCAGCACGCGCGCAAGGGCAGCACCATCATACTGGTGGCGGTTTTTGCCGGCATGGCCCAGGTGGATCTGGCGGTACTCAACGACCATGAACTGGACCTGAACACCACCATGATGTACCGCAACGAGGACTACGTTGATGCCATCCAGATGGTTCAGGACGGCCTGGTGCACCTGAAGCCTCTGATTTCTAAAAAGTTCCCCTTCCGGGAATATAAACAGGCGTATGAATACATTGATGCCAACCGGGAGACCACCATGAAGGTGATTATTGATGTGCAGAAATAAGGATGTGACAGCCCTGGGAGAGCTGCTCATTGATTTTACCGAAGCGGGGGTTTCTGCTAACGGTATGCGCTTATTTGAGCAAAATCCTGGTGGAGCTCCTGCAAATGTACTGGCCGCACTTTCCCGTTTGGGGAAAAATACTGCCTTCATCGGTAAAGTGGGCACAGATATGCACGGCAATTTTCTGCGCCAGGTTCTGCAGGAAAATAACATTGACACAACAGCTTTACAGCAAGATCCTGCTGTATTTACCACGCTGGCCTTTGTTGGCCTTGGTGACGGCGGAGAGCGCACATTTTCTTTTGCACGTAAACCGGGCGCGGATACCTGTCTGAAACCGGAGGAACTTCGTCCGGAATCCTTTACAGATCTCAAGGTATTCCATTTTGGTTCCTTATCTCTTACACAGGAACCGGTGCGCAGTGCAACCCTGCGTGCCATTCAGATGGCAAAAGAGGCAGGCGCCTTGATTTCTTACGATCCGAATTACCGGGCACCGCTGTGGCCGGATCAGGAAACCGCGATGCAGGCGATGCGGTCTGTATTGCCACAGGTGGATTTGATGAAATTGTCGGATGAAGAAACGGAACTGCTCACAGGATACGCGGAACCCCAGCAAGCATTGGAAAATCTTCGCGCCCAAGGTGTGAAGATTGCCTGTGTGACGCTGGGAGGTGACGGTGCAATGGTTGCCTGCAACCAGGGCATGCGCCGTGTCCCAGGGTATTGCGCCAAGGTGGTGGATACGACCGGAGCAGGGGACTGCTTCTGGGGCGGGTTCCTGGGTATGCTGCTGGAAAATGGGCTGGGTCCCCGTTCACCCGGCGATCTTACGTTGGAAGAAGTGGCTGACGCAGCGGATTTTGGTAATGCAGCAGCAAGTCTGTGTGTAGAAAAGCGAGGAGCCATCCCCGCCATGCCACTGCGGCAGGATATAGAGCAGCGCCGTAGGCAGAACCCTTAAGGGAGGCACTTTATGAAACAATATTGTACGGGCGTTCAACATGTTGGGTTGCCTACCAATGACTTGGACAAAACTATTGACTTTTACACGGCTTTGGGATTTGAGATTGCCCTTCAGACGGTCAACAAACAGGCAGGAGAGCGCGTTGCTTTTTTGCGTCTGGGAAACCTGACCGAAAATCACAATGCCGCAGGTCACAGCGGCGCATGGGATCATGTGGCACTGGATGTAACCGATGTGGAGGCTATATTCCGTCTGATGAAGGAAAAAGGATACACGTCCCCCAATCAACAAATTGAGTTTTTGCCGTTCTGGGAAAATGGTGTGCGCTTTTTTACGATTACAGGACCCAACGGTGAAAAAGTGGAGTTCAGTCAATATCTGTAAAAATTGTCTTGGTAGAAGCAAGTGTCCAAATTTAACTTTATAGGATTTGAGCTGTTATCCCTATAAGTTAATAGAGTTTTGGCTAATTAAATTTAAATCACATCAATATGTGTTGTTGATGTATGCGTTATAATTGATGTGCTGTAGAGAATATCGAAATTCGCCAAGAATGTTTCTTGCTTTGCTTCTGGCAGTGTAGACCGTTGCTTTCTATGGTTTGACATCACTTTTTTCAAACAATGATCAGAGCCGGAATTTGTTCATGTGCAAATTCCGGCTCTGGTTTGTTTATAATGAATCCACATAGCAAATTTCTGTTTTAACTGCATGTTAACAAAAAGACTCTAGTAAAAGAATCCTATACTCTACCTTGCGTGAGTTCCTTCATTTCACTCTTAATTACAGCCTCATTTAGTTGTACGATTTTTTTCGGACATAGTTTGCCTTCTCCTTTCGAATGGTGTGTCACAACTTCATTCTGCCAGAGATTTGCAAATCATGTCTGTTTTTTTGGAAATTATTTTGCGACCTTTTACAAATTGTTTCATTCTATTTCTATGCATGAGCTTGAAATGGATAGGGTTTTCTAATAATGACATTTCAAACTATACCCTATCCCACGAACACCGTCATCATCGTCATCACCGTCACGCTTATAGTGAAATGACGCTTGCAGTTTACTACTGCTCAAAACAAAAATAGTGATATTACGAGAAACACAAAATCAGAATGACGCAGATGACGCTAATGACGCTGAATCTGGGATATGGTATAGGGATATCCCCAAAACAGCGTCATTAGCGTCATCTGCGTCACTATCGTCACACAAGAGCAGCGCGGGGGTCTGGGGTATACCCCAGAAATGCGTTTGTGGATATCCAAACGCTATGCTAGCAAAACACGTCTACCCCCAAAACGATGACAAACAAACCCGGTACCCGCAAAAATTCGTATATGCTTTCAAGAGTGAATCACTTCTGATTCATCCAAAAATCTTGACTCGAAAAAGTGAATCGGTTCTGATTCATTCCCTGCGGTAGTCAGCCGAAAATTACAATTGCATCACGAAAATTACAATACGCAGATTCCACGGCACGCTATACTGGATACAGAATTCATTTACGAAAGGGAGGAAAACTGTATGCGTGCAAAATTGAGCAACTTACAAAGCATCCCGCAGGTGGTTGCGGAGATGACGCTGGATGAAAAATTGGATATGGTGGGGTGCTACCGCGCCTGCCACACACGACCTATCCCGGATATGGATGTGCCTGCCATCTATCTGATGGACGGCGCGACGGGGCTGAATGGCACCCATGTGGTGCTGGACTACTTAACAGACCCCTGCCGTGCCGATGACCCGCGTACAGCGTATGCCACGCCGGAAATGGTGGCACTGAACCGCGTTGATCTCAACGAGGCCGCGGCAAAGTACAAGGGCGATGCACTGATGACCGACCTTGTGGAGCAGGCGGCAAAATACCGTCCGGGCGGTCGGCAGCATATCAGCTTCCCGTCGGGCATCAACATCGGCGCGTCGTTTGACCCGATCACAGCCGAGACCATCGGCCACGCGGTCGGACAGGAATTGCGTGACGTCGGGGTGGATGTCTGCTTTGGTCCCAACGTGGATATTGCCCGCGACCCGCTGGGCGGCCGTAACTATGAAATGTACGGCGAGGACCCGGAGTTGGTGGCTCAGACCGCGGCAGCCTTTGTACGCGGTATGCAGAGCGCCGGCATTGCGGCCTGTGCCAAGCATTTCCTCGCAAACAATCAGGAAACGAACCGCAACACAACAAGCTCTAACCTTTCAAAACGGGTTATGATGGAACTGTATGCCCGTGGGTTTGAGGCAGCCATCGAGGATGGTCACGTCCTGTGTATCATGAGCGCCTACAACGCCGTGAACGGAGAGTTCACCTCGTATAGCAAAAAGCTGCTGACAGATTTGCTGCGCGGGGAACTGCACTTCGACGGCGCCATTGTCAGCGACTGGGGCGCAGCCGGGCAGAACAAGGAAGGTACGCTGGCGGCGGGTATGGATTTGATTCAGCCCGGTCCAAACGATATGACCGCCTGCAAACAGGCGGTGCAGGAGGGGCGGCTTTCCGAGGAAGTTCTGAACGACCGCGTGACCCATATCCTGCAGCTTATCGTGGAGATCAAACAAAATCAACGCCGCATCCCCGCGCAGTATGACGCCGATGCACTGCTGCAAACCGCCTGCAGGACCATTGAAGACGGCGCGGTGCTATTGAAAAACGAGAATGCCGTCCTACCGCTGGCCGAGACCCGGCGTGTTGTGTTCTGGGGGGCGCGCAGCCGCGACACACTGGAGTGTGGCAGCGGCTCCACGGCGGTGGAGACGGCCCTGCACAGCAATGTGCTGGACGAATACCGCAAACTGCGCGGCACGGCGGCCTTTGAAGAATGGACCGATGCCGACACGCTGGTGTACACGGCGGCTGCCCCGGCTGGGGAAAATGTGGACCGCGAAAGCATGGCGGTAGAGGAACAAGACCGCACCCGCATGACCGAGGTGCTGAAGCAGGCAAAGCAGAAAGGCATGAAAACCGTCGTGCTGTTGAATATTTCCGGACCGGTGGAGATGGCGGACTGGCTGCCTTACGCGGATGCAGTGCTTTGCATCTTCATTCCCGGCTGCATGGGCGGCGTGGCAGCGGCACGTCTGCTGACGGGGCTGGCCGAGCCGGGAGGCCGCCTGCCGGTGACGTTCCCGATTCGTTACGAGGACACGCCCGCCTACCCGAACTTCCCCGGTGAGGGCAACGATGCCTACTACGGTGAGGGCGTGTTTGTGGGCTACCGCAGCTATGCAAAGCGCAAGTTAGCTGTGCAGTATCCGTTCGGATGCGGCTTGAGCTACACAGATTTTTCTGTGGAATTGTGTGAAAATGACTTCCGTTGGGATATGCGCACACAGGAAACACTGAATGTGCCTGTGCGGGTAAAAAACATCGGCAGCCGCCCCGGCAGCGAGGTCGTACAGCTTTATACCCGCGAGGAAAAGCCCCACATGCTGCGCCCCGACCGCACACTGGTGGGGTATGCCAAGGTGCGCCTTGCCCCCGGTGAGGAAACAGTTGTGAATGTATCGGTCAGCAAAAAGGCATTGCGCTGCTATGACGCACGAATGGATAAGTGGGTGCAGCCTATCGGGGCGCACAAGCTGTATCTGGCATTGTCGGCGGAGAACATTTTGGCACAAGCCCCGCTGATGATAGAGGGTAAGAACCCCTATCCCTTGAACGGTGAAAGCACAATTGGGGAAATTCTTGAAAATCCGCGCGCAAAAGAAATCGTAAATCAATTCACGAACGGTATGTTCGATATGATACCGAAAGAAACACTGGACTTCATGGTGTACCGCAAGCTGAATGATATTCTGTCGGTGGGCATGATTCAAGTCATCCCCGACACAGTAAAACTGAGTGCAATTCTGCAGGGGCTGTATGACCGGCTTGCAGAACTATAAAGGAGGAAACAAGATGAGCTTTCCGAAGAATTTTCTCTGGGGTGCGGCCAGTGCTGCTTACCAGATTGAGGGTGCCTACAATGAGGACGGCAAGGTTCCCGGTATCTGGGATGCTTTGAGCGAGGGGCACGTCAAGCACGGCGAGAACGGTAATATTGCCTGTGATCACTACCACCGCTACAAGGAGGATGTAGCGCTGCTGAAAAAGCTGGGCGTCAAGGCGTATCGCTTTTCCGTCAGCTGGCCGCGCGTGATGTCCGGTCCCGACACGGTCAACCCCAAGGGTCTTGCCTTTTACAGCGACTTGGTGGACGAACTGAAAGCAGCGGGCATTGAGCCGATGGTGACGATTTTCCACTGGAATCTGCCCATGTGGGCGCACGAAAAAGGCGGCTGGTACAATGCGCAAATCAGCGATGATTTCGCTAACTACGCCCGTGTAGTGGCGGATGCCTTGTCCGACCGGGTGCGGTTCTGGTTCACCGTCAATGAGCCGACGACCTTCATCGGCAACGGCTACTTTACGGGGGCGCACGCACCGTTTGAAAGCCTGATGCAGGAGCAACCCGCCGTGATGATGAACAAGCTGGCGGCGCTGACAAAAAATGTGCTGCTGGCCCACGGCAAGGCGGTTCGCGTGCTGCGCAGCCGCGCCAAGCTGGCCCCGAAAATCGGTATGGCGCTGAACGGCAGTGTCTACCTGCCGGAGAGCGAATCGCCGGATGACATAGAAAAAGCCCGCACCCAGATGTTCCCGGAGCAGGCATTCTTCTCGCATTTCAACTGGTGGGCTGACCCGGCCATTTTCGGCTGTGTCCCGGCGGGTCTGCAGCCATTTTTCACGGCGGAGGAACTGAAGGTCATCTGCCAGCCGCTGGACTTCTTCGGCTTTAACTGCTACAATGCCTCCAACTATGAGGAGTACATGGGTCCCAACCCCGCCGTTACGCCGGGTATGCCCCGCACGGCAATGGACTGGCCCATTACGCCGGATGCCCTGTACTGGGCGGCACGTTTCTTGACGGAGCGCTACCATCTGCCCATTATCGTCACGGAAAATGGTATGGCAAACATAGACTTCGTCATGAGCGATGGCGCAGTGCATGACCCCCAGCGCATCGACTTTGTCAAGCGTTATTTGGCAGGTTTACAGCGTGCCGTGGACGAGAACATCCCGGTGATCGGGTATCTCTACTGGTCCATCATGGACAACTTTGAGTGGGCGGAGGGCTACGATAAGCGCTTTGGTCTTGTGTATGTAGACTATCAGACCCAACAGCGCATCCCGAAGGATTCGTTCTACTGGTATGCGGATGTAATCAAAAACAACAGAATATCATGATTCGGTATGGTGTTGCCTGCGATATTGCATCGGGGTAACACCATATTCTTTTTTGAATACGTTCTGAAAATAGCTCTGGCTCGAAAAGCAGAGGTAGCTGCTGATTTCGGCCAACGTCATATCGGTATAATACAAAAGGCTTTTGGCTTCTTCCAGCCGACATTCCGCAATATAATTGCCCAATGTCTGACCGGTTTCTTTCTTAAAGAGATTCCCGGTGTAGGACACACTGCGCCCGATAGAGGCAGCCACATCGTTAAGGCTCAAAGGGGTGTTCACATGATTGCGGATGTAGGACATACAGGTGTATACCTCGCGGCTGATACCCGCAGGCAGGCGCAGTTCTCCGAGGCGGCGGCAGAAATCCAATGCAGCGCTTAATTGTAAACGATCAATTTCCGGCACTGTCGCGGCGCGCTCACAGTCCAGCACATAGCTGTCTATCAGCTGGTAGGTTAGTTCGACGTCCATTCCGGCAGGGATGGCGGACATCATACCGATTTTAGTGATGCAGCCGATGAAAATGTTTTTTGCCTGCCGCAGCGGGGTATCAGCCATTGTGCCGTGGCCTAGCCGGGTTGAACTATCCTGCATCAGAAAAGCCATTAACCTCTCCGGGTCGCCCTGCCGAATCAAATCGTAAAACATCAATTCCCACTGGTAGCTGTTGTGGAATTTCTCATTTTCCTTGCGCTCCAGCAGGTTCTCGACGGTATCGCGGCCAACAGTAAAGCTGTCGCGGTCGTTCGTCAAATCAAAGTAGACGGACGGGTCAAGGATTTCACCGTCCATGCAGTAGTAGAGATACGCGGCCTTGTCGAAAAATTCCAGCAGACTCAGATTTGGCGCGGCCTCCAGAATTGTATCGGCTGCGTGGCGCTGCGCGGCCGGGATTTGATTTTCTGCCATAAAGGCATCCACAAGGCTTTCATTGAGCCTTGCGTTATAGACAGGGCCGATAACGATCCGCCAGCCGCCCTTGATCCGGATGGAAGCATAGCCTGCATGGCTGGGGGTGGTGCAGATGTCCAGCGTCCGTGCAGGGTCACGGCCAGCAAACAGTGCAGCTGTGTTGCGCTGCGGCTCCTCCGGGTACTGCAGGTGACAGGTATCTCGTTTGTCGTATAGGGAAAATGCGATCCCCTCGGCCCGGAAAAACAACATACAGAGATTGGTGATGCGGATATAGCGTGCGGTATCCACGGAGCAGACCTCCCACAGATTGATAATTTGATTTTACAATATCAAGTCAAATAATGCAATATGCACGGAGCGGCAGATGCTATACTGAATTCAGAAACACGGGAAGAGTTCCCGAAAAACAGGAGGAAGACAATATGGCATTTGGTAAAAAAGAACGCCCCACTGTGGATAAGGACGGCGCAGCGCTTGTAATGCGCAAGCGCGACTATCTTGCGGACTTCTCCGGCCAGTTGGGTCTGGGCCTTATGGCAAACCTTGTAGGTCAGCTGCAATACTTCTACACCGATAAAGTCGGGCTTGCAGTCGGCTCCGTGGGTGTGGTCATGGTCATCGCCAAGGTCGTGGATGCGCTGACGGACATCTGGTTCGGCAATATCATCGATCACTCCAAGGGCGGCAATATGAAGTATTACAAGTGGATGCTTCGTATGGCGGTCCCGGCCGCGGTTATCACGGTAATGATGTTCACGGTTCCCATCGAAGCCGGTCAGATTCCGGCTGTCGCTTACGTACTGGTGACAAACCTGCTGATTACGGCGGTCATCTACACAATGATTGCCACACCCTTTGCGGCAACCATGATCGTGCGCACCAGGAGCCAGCAGGAGCGCGGCAACATGGGCATTCTGCGTGCGGTCGGCAGCTATGCTTCCGGCATGGTCATTGCCATCGCAACGATTCCCGTCACGAATATGCTGGGCGGCACGCAGGCGGCGTGGATCAAGTACGGCGCGGTCATTGCACTGATCGTTCTGCTGAGCTTGCTCATCTGCTACGCCAACGGCAGCAAGGCTATGCGTAAAGTGGTCGAGGATGACACCGCAGCAGCAGAGCCGGAGGAAGAACCCGTTGAATTCCTTACGGCAGTCAAGTGCCTGTTCGGCAACAAATACTGGGTCATCGTGCTGCTGTTCAACTTGATTACAGCGGTTTCCTCGGCCATCGCCGCGTCGTCCGGCGCCTACTACTGCAAGTGGATTTTCGGCAATGATAATCTGGTAGCCATTGCCGGTTCGGCCGGTCTGCTCTCCACGTTTTTAGGCTTCGCACTGTCCAACCCCATCATCAAAAAGCTGGGCGTAAAGGGAACCATCAATCTGGGTCTGCTGGGGTACGCAGCTTCCTGCGCAGTGCGCTGCTTTGTGCCGACCAATCTGGCAGCGTACATCGGCTCCGGTCTGGTAGGCAGCTTTTTACAGATCCCTTTGATGTGCCTGTACGGCGTTCTGTTGGCAATGGCGGTCGATTACAATGAGTACAAATATGATAAAAAGTTGGTGGCCGTCTCTTCCGGTGCGATTGGCTTCGGCAACAAGGTCGGCGGCGGTCTGGGTGCGCTGGTTCTGGCACTGTTCCTGATGATTGGCTCCTACGATTCCACCCTAAGCGCGGCCACAACCTCGATGCGCTATGCTATCTACGCATTTTCCAACTATCTGCCCATCGTACTGAATGTGGGCATGTTCTTGATTTTCCGCGGCTTCGATCTGGAGGAAAAACTTCCCGCCATGCGTGCGGAAGTTGCCAAGCGGCATACACAAAAGTCGGAGGAATAAGATCATGAAATTCACGATTCCCGCAAATGCACCTGCAAAGCCGTTCCATAAGCACTGGCAGTTCTGCGTCGGCAGCGGTCATGCAGCCATGGCAATGCGCACCGATTACTGTGAGCAGCTCAAGCAGATCCATGACGAACTGGGTATTGAACGGGTGCGTTTCCACGGTATTTTCAGCGATGATATGCATACCTATGACACCATGTCCACGGTCATGCCGATGCCCGGCTCCGAGCAGGTGCCGTTCTATGAGAATAGCTTCCGCCTGCCGGGACTGGTCTATGACAATGTGCTGAAAGCCGGCATGAAGCCCTTTGTGGAGTTGAGCTTCATGCCCAGCCCGATGGCCAAGCGCCCGACACGCGGCACCTTTTACTGGAAACCATGCATTGCCCCGCCGAAGGATGAGGCACAGTGGCAGGCGTATATTCAGAAATTTGTCCGTTTTCTGCTGAACCGCTACGGCAAAGAGGAAGTGGAAACATGGTTCTTTGAGGTCTGGAACGAGCCGGACTTGAAAACTCCGTTCTTTGACGGCACGCAAGAGGACTATTTCCGTCTGTATGAAATCACCGCCAAGGCTGTCAAAGCAGTGGATGATAAACTGAAGGTCGGCGGTCCCGCCACCAGCAACAGCAAGTGGGTCGCGGCGTTCGTGGACTACTGCAAGGCCCATGATGCGCCGGTGGACTTCATCACGACCCATCAGTATGCAGGAGATCCCATCAGCGAGGTGTGTGACCAGAAAGACGCGGATCACATGAAGGACACTGCGGAGATTCAAGCGGAATACAAGGTCGATTTTACCCAGCTGTTTGCCGGTTTAAAGCCGGAGGATGGCTTGCTGCCGATGTTCCGCCGCACGATGCCCGACAACACCGAGACGGATGACCTGAATCGCGATCTGCTGCGCGATGCCGCCGAGCAGGTACAGAAGCAGGCTGACGGTTTGCCGGTATACTATACCGAATGGAACGGCTGCGCAACCTTTGGCGCGCCCGGTAACGATACCCGTAAGGTAGCCGCCTACGATGTGCGCGCGGCTCTCAGTGCTGAGGATTTCATCGACGGATCCAGCATCTGGTGCTTCAGCGATATTTTTGAGGAAATTCACCCCTTCCCGGAGGAATTTCACGGCGGGTATGGTCTTGTGACCCAGCACGGTATCGCAAAACCGCTTTTCCACGCACTGCGCCTGCTGGGGCAGGCCGGGGATAAACGGCTGGAGCTGCCCGGCGCACTGGACGGCGAGGTGAGTGTGGCAGCATTCCGCGATGCTGCCGACACACAGCTTACCGTGCTGGCTACCAAACAGAACCTGCACCACTTTGCAGGGCAAAGCACCCCGGCCACCCCGGTGGAGATCGAGGTCGAACTGGACGCAAAGCCGCAGAGCGTGCAGCTTTGCCGCATCGACGAGGAACACGGCAACCCGCTGAAGTGCTGGCAGGCAATGGGTGAGCCGGAGGACATGACCCCGGCGCAGGTACAGCAGGTCATTGATGAAAGTGCAGTGGACTACGCCCCGGCTCCGTATGAATATGCGGATGGCAAACTCACCGTAAAGACAGAGCTTGTCACCAACGACTTGGCTTTTATCCGCATCGTAAAATAAAACTGCGGGGTGCATCCGACCGATGCACCCCGTTTTGCGTAAGAGGGAGCTATTATGATATTGGATTTTAACGCCGATTGGCGCTTTTACAAGGCAGATGGAAGCTGCCGCACCGTGCATCTGCCCCATGATGCCATGCTGGAGGAACCCCGGCAGGAAAACTGCCAAAACGGCAAGGACTGCGGCTATTTTCCGGGCGGGAAATATGCCTATGAAAAGACGTTCTCTCTGCCGGGGGAGCACCTGAATGAGGCACTGACATTTTTGTTTGAGGGCGTGTATCAGAATGCGGTCGTTTATCTGAACGGCGAAAAAATTGCCGAACACCGTTACGGCTATACGGAATTTACCGCCGATGCCACCGGAAAAGTGCGTGCCGGGGAAAACACCCTGCGCGTCACGGTGGATAACAGTCTGGAACCCAACTGCCGCTGGTACACGGGCAGCGGCATCTACCGCCCTGTGCATCTGATGGTAAAGCCGAAAGACGGCGTGCGCCCGGTAAAGA
>ERZ826220.2702-NODE-2702-length-14686-cov-5.149956_pt1 | contig 14686 bp, 9 predicted proteins | sample MGYA00519927_ERZ826220 | MGnify/ENA primary metagenome ERZ826220 (study PRJEB31778, sample SAMEA3449225) | human gut metagenome | biome: human gut; feature: human-associated habitat; material: faeces | place: United Kingdom | collected 2010/2012 ...
CGATCTCGCCATTACCCACGACGCCGTCCTCGACGCCGCCGATGGAGCCGACCTCGGCCTCGATGCTCAGGCCCTTGGAGTGTGCCAGAGCGACCAGCTCCTTGGTCTTTTCCACGTTCTCCTCGATGGAGTAGTGGCTGCCGTCGAACATGATGGAGGAGAAGCCGGCCTCAACGCAGGCCTTGCAGCCCTCGTAGGTGCCGTGGTCCAGGTGCAGGGCAACGGGAACGGTGATGCCCATGGTCTCCACCATGGAGCTGACCATGGCGGCAACGGTCTTGAAGCCGGTCATGTATTTGCCTGCGCCCTCAGAGACACCCAGGATAACGGGGCTCTTCATTTCCTCGCAGGCGGTCAGGACTGCCTTGGTCCACTCCAGATTGTTGATGTTGAACTGGGGCACACCGTAGTGGCCATCGCGTGCCTTGATCAGCATTTCGGTTGCATTTACCAACATTATTCATTACCTCCGCAAAATCATTTTGGGGTGAAAAAGCCGTTTTGGATACAAGATTGCGCATCCTTTAACGAACCTAAGGGTAGTATACCCCAATTACAGGATAAAATCAAGGCGGTTCCCGCGGCGTTTTCAACACAAATTCACATTGGGCATTTTGATGTTGGAGATTCTGGCAAAAACCACTGGATCTCCCTTCAAAAAATTGTCATAATTCCGACTTGAATTTTACAAAAAGTACGGCGAAAAGTTTGCGTGTCGAACCCGGGAGGTTGAAAACTCGGTGGAAACTGTGGAATTCCACCCGGAAAGTGGGCGTACAAACTTGATTTTTGAACATTTTCCACCGGCTTTTCAACATGTGGAAAAACTGGAGCCGAATTACCGATTGTATAGCCTGCTGAATGTGGAAAACTTTTGCCTTCGGCAAACATTGCGAAGAATGCCGGGGTATGCTATACTTTAGAATGTATCAGTGTCAAAATATAGTAAAACTGAAACAGAACGAAACCATGGCGCGGCTCAAACGGCCCGCCTTGCCATAGAATGGAAGGAGAACACATCAATGGACGAACAGAAAATGCCGCGCCGCCCCCGCCGCAGCAGCACGGAGGAACAGCCCAAGAATGAGAGCCTGGTTTACGGCAAAAACCCCGTGACCGAGCTGCTCAAGAGCGGTTCCGGCGTGGATACCGTGCTGATCGCGGAGGGAATGGCCCCCGCCGTGGCAGCTTACTATACCGCCATGGCCAAGGAGGCCGGGGCCACGGTCAAGCGGGTGCATCCCAACAAGCTGCGCCTGATGACCGGCACCGAGAGCCATCAGGGCGTGGCTGCCTTTGCCAGCGAGATCGAATATGTGACCGTGGAGGATCTGCTGAACGTTGCCAGAGAGAAGGGGGAGCCTCCTTTCCTGGTGCTGAGTGACGGCATCGAGGACCCCCATAATCTGGGCGCGGTGATGCGCTCTGCTCTGCTGTGCGGAGCTCACGGCATCGTCATCCCCAAGCGGGGCGGCGCGTCCGTGACCCCCACCGTTATCAAGTCCAGCGCCGGTGCGGCCGAGCGCCTGCCTGTGGCCCGCGTGGCCAACATCGGCGAGACCATCCGCCGCCTGAAGGATCAGGGGGTGTTCGTCTACTGCGCCGATATGGACGGCGTGCCCCTGCGCAAGAACAACCTGACCGGCCCCATCGCACTGGTGCTGGGCAGCGAGGGCAGTGGTGTATCCCAGCTGGTGAAAAAGCTCTGCGATGGTGTGGTGCGGCTGGATATGGCCGCTCAGGGCACCGGTGTGGACAGCTTCAATGTCTCGGTGGCGGCTGGCATCATCCTGTACGAGATCCAGAGCCAGCGCGCCGCAGAGTAAGAAACAGCGGCCAGACCGCCGTGACCAGAACAGGGAGGGACTAGGATGCCAAAGGATGATAAGCGCAAAGAGCTGACACAGGAAGAAATCGATGCGCAGAACGAGAAGTTCCGCACGTTTTTCAGCACCAGCGTGGCACAGGTGCCCGAAGAGATGAAGCGCCGCGATGAGGAAAAGGAGAGCACCGGCAGCCTGCTGGGCAAGCTCTTCCACCGCGAAAAGGACAAAGAGGAGCCTGCCGCCGCCCCGGCCGTGCAGAATGAGCTGCCGCCCACGGGTGAGATCGTGCTGGGCCATGAGGAAGAAGCCGAGGCCGGCCTGGAGCTGGCATTGGAGCCCGGAGAGCTGGAGGAAGCAGAGCCTGTGGCTCTGCCCACCGCGCCGGAAGCCCCCGCAGCGCCGAAGCCGGAACCCCGGCCCGCACCCCAGCCCGAGAAAAAGCCGGAGCCGCCCCGCCGCCAGGAACCCCTGACCCCGCAGGAGCAGCAGGAGGATGCAGAGATGGCCGAACTCAAGGCCATGCTCTATGGCACCCCCAAGCCCGCCCCGGTGGAGGAGGTACAGGATGCCCCCGAAGAGGTGCTGGCCGTGGAGCCGGAAGCTCCTGCAGCGCCTGAGGGCCCGGCCATCCCCATGGTGTTTGCCGAGGATCAGTCGGTAAAGCAGGCAAAGTCTGCCCCGGAAGCCGCGCCAGAGGTTGAGCCGGAACCGGAAAAGGCTTTCCAGTTCTTTGGCAAGGGCGCGGACGAGAACGAGCCGCAGGCCCCTACCCGCACCGAGGCCCCCAGCAAGGACGACAGCATGAGCCTGCCGCTGATGGGGCTGGAAGAGGACGAGGCACCCGCCCGGCCTGCCGCCCCGGCAGAGGAGGCCCCGGCCCAGCCCGCTGGGGAAGCGGCCCCTGCTGCGCCGGAGGCTGCGGAGAAGCCTGAAGAGGAAGCCGAGCCGGAAACGCCCGAGCAGGTGGGGGAGAAGCTCCGCCGGATGGGCGCGGAGCTGACGCTGCGGTGTGTGCTGGAGGGCATCCTAGCCGTGGTGCTGCTCCACTTTGGCCTTGTTGCCGAGGGGCTGCTGGCCCCTGTGGCCTCCCTTGACCCTGTGATCGCCCCGGCGGCGTTCTATGCTGCCAACCTGCTCTTTCTGGCCGGTGCGCTGGCTGTGGGCTGGCCTGTCCTGCGGGATGGCCTGCAGGGCCTCAAGGGCCGCCCCAGTGCAGACACCATGCCGGCGCTGGCCGCCTGCGGTGCGCTGGTGCAGGCTGCGGTCGCCCTGCTCAACGCCCAGAGCTATCAGAACTCCAGCTGGACGCTGCTTTCCGGTGTGGCTGCACTGGGCCTGTTCCTGGCCCTGCTGGGCAGCCGTGTCCTGCTGACTGCCGTCAGAAACGGCTACGACCTTGCCGCCCGATCCCCCGAAGGGCTGCAGGGCGCATTCCGTGTCCGGGATAAGGACCTGATCCGGGTGCTGGCCCGGAGCCTGGATCAGAAAGACCCCTGGGTGCTGCTCAGCCGCCCTGTCCAGTGGGACGAGGCGCTGGTGGAGCAGAGCTTCGGGGAGCGCGCCAGTGAGCGCCGCGCCCGCAAGACAGCCCTGATCCTGCTGGGTGCCGCCGTGCTCAGCGGGCTGGTGTTCCTGCTGTTTGGCGGCGGGCCCAACGGCATGGCCGCAGCCCTGACCTCCATGCTCTGCATGGGTGCACCGCTGTCCTCCACCCTGGTTGCGGGCATCGCTTCTCTGCGCCTGCAAAAGACCGCAGCCACCGCCGGTGCCGTGGTGCCCGGCTGGGCTGCCATTGAGGAGCTGGGCGGTGTGGACACCGTGCAGGTGGATGCCGACGAGCTCTTTACCGCCGACAGCGTGAATCTGGAGGACATCCGCATCTTCAAGGGCGGCCGCATCGACCGTGCCATCCTCTATGCGGCCAGCATCCTCAACCACAGCTGTGAGACCCTGCGGGGCCTGTTCCGTCAGATCATCGAGGACCGCACCGAGATCCTGTACCCTGTGAAGGATCTGGAGGTCCACCACGGCCTTGGCTTTGCCGCTTGGTGCGATAACAACCGGGTGCTCATCGGCAACCGGCTGTACATGGAGCAGGAGGGCGTGCCCCTGCCCGAGCAGGAGTACGAGGATGAGCACTCCCAGAACGGCGCGCTGCAGATCCTGTATCTGGCTGTTTCCGGAAGCCTGCACGCTATGTTCGTGCTCCATTATGTGGGCGGCCGCAACGCCGCCCGCGGTCTGGAGGTGCTGCAGCGGGAGAACATCCGCCTGCTGGTCACCTGCGAGGACCCCAGCCTGACGGCCCGCCACATCACCGAGGCTTACCATCTGCCCGAGGGGATGATCACCCTGCTGGATCAGGAGCAGTGCAGCGCGCTGACCCCTGCCCAGCCGGATGAGACTGCCCGCTGCTGTATGTTGCATGATAAGGGCTTTGCCAGCCTGATCGGCGGCCTGCGCGCGGCGGAAAAGGCCCAGAACGCCGAGACGAGTGCCACCACGGTGCAGATGGTCTCGGTCTGGTTCTCGGTGGTCATCGGTGTTCTGCTGACCTACGCGGGCAGCATCGGCACCCTGTCGGTGGCCGCTGTCCTGATGTATCAGGCGGCATGGAGCGCTTTGAGCATTGCGGTCTGCGCCCTGAAACAGCACAACTGAAAATAATTCATAAAATGAAATCGTACAAAAAGAAGCGGCTGTCGTGTCAGCCGCTTCTTTTTGTTGCAATTGCGGACAAAGTGTGTCATACTTCTACCCAGAGTTTACGGAAAGAGAGGGGAGCCCGCTATGTCATACCGTGCCGCGATCTGTGATGACAGCACGACCGATGCTGAATTTGTGGGGAGCATTCTGCACCAGTGGGCCGCAGAGCGTGGCATTGAGGTGGAGAGTGAGCGCTTTGCCTCGGCGGATGCCTTTCTTTTTCGCTACGCAGAGGACAAAAGCTTTGACCTATTACTTCTGGACGTGGAAATGCCGGGCACGGACGGTGTGACGCTGGCCAAAACGGTGCGGCAGGAGAATGAAGCCGTGCAGATCGTGTTCATCACCGGCTACTCCGATTACATTGCCGAGGGCTATGACGTGGCCGCCCTCCACTACCTGGTGAAGCCGGTCAGCCGCGAAAAGCTCTTTGCTGTTCTCGACCGTGCCTGGGAAAAGCACCGCCGCAACGCCCGGTGCCTGAACCTGGAGCTTTCCGGCGAGCTGGTGCGCCTGCCGCTGTATGAGGTGCGGTATCTGGACGTGCACCAGAATTACGTCACGGTTCATGCCAGGCAGGATTACACCGTCAAGCGGACGCTTGGTGAGTTCGAGGCCCAGCTGGACGAAGGCTTCCTCCGGGTGGGGCGGGGGATGATCTTGAACCTGAAACAGATCCGCCGTGTGACCAAAAAGGAAGTCGTGCTGGCCGATGGTACCGCCCTCCCATTGCCCCGGGGTGCCTATGAGCCCCTGAACCGGGCAATCATTGAGAGGACTTAATGATGAAACTTAAATTCTTTTCAAAGCTCCTCGATAAACGCATCGCCGCTTACCAGCGGGAGCTCATCGAGACCCACTACAAAGAGGTGGACAACATGTACCGCCAGATGCGGGGATGGCGGCACGATTACCGGGGACACATCCAGACCATGAAGGTGCTGGCGGCACAGGGGGATCTGGACGGCATCAAAGCCTACCTGGATGCATTGGATACCGACCTGAACACTGTTGATCTGGCTGTAAAAACCGGCAACGCCATGGCTGATGCCATCATCAACAGCAAGATCTCCCTTGCCAAGAGCCGAAATATCCCGGTGCAGATCGATGCCCATATCCCGGTCAAACTGAAAATGAGTGAGCTTGACCTCTGCTGCATCCTGGGCAACCTTTTTGATAACGCCATGGATGCCAGTGCGGAGCTGCCCGAGGAGGAGCGGCTCATCCGGGTATATATGGATATGAAGGGCACACAGCTCTATATCTCCTTCACCAATTTCACGGCAACTAAAAAGCAGAAAAAGCTTGCGGGCCGTTTTGTCACCACCAAGGGCGAGGGCCACGGCTTCGGGCTGGTGCGCATTGATGCCATCGTGGAAAAGCTGGATGGCTACCTCAGCCGCAACAGCGAGGATGGGGCATTCACGACGGAGATATTGATTCCACAGGTGTAAACCTCTCAGGCGCTCCGTGCCAGCTCCCCTGATTGGGGAGCCAAGTTCACGCTGCTACTGGCTTGCCTCTCCTACTAGGAGAGGTGGCAATGCGAAGCATTGACGGAGAGGTCCCTGCAATTCATCCCCCAAATCAGGCGTTTCGTCCCCGGAATGTGTCGGGGGCGATTTTTTGTGTTAGGATCATTGCCAGACAAGTGAAAGGGGATTCCAAAATGGGAAAGAACGAGAAAACCAAAAAGCCAAAGCCCAAATACAATGTCTGGCAGAACACTGCCTACATGCTCTCGGTGGCCTGGGACACCCGACGGAGCGTGCCGCTGCTGGTGGTGCTGCTGGCCGTCTGCACGGCAGGCAAGACCACTGCCGAAATGCTCATCAGCCCGGCGGTGCTGGGCAAACTGGAAAGCGGCGCGCCGCTGGGCCAGCTGCTGGGTGCCATCGGCGGGTTCACCATCCTGCTGTTTGCCCTGACCGCGCTGTGCTACTACATCGACCACCTCACCATGTTTGGCCGGTGCGGCGTGCGGCTGGAGCTGCTGAAGCGCATCAACACCAAGCGCACCCGCACGGCCTATGCCAACCTGCTGGATGAAGCCTTCCGTCTGATGTATCAGAAGGGCCACGATGCCTGTATGAACAACCGTGCTTCCGGCGAGGCTTTCTGGAAAAGTTGGACGGATATCATGACAAATCTCATCGGCTTCGGGGTGTATCTGGCTCTGCTGTCCGGGCTGAACCCCTGGCTCTGTGTCCTGACGGCCCTGACCGCTGTGGTGAGCTATTTTTCCACCAGGAATATCAACGAGTGGGGCTACCGCCACCGGGAGGAGGGGGCAAAGATCACCCGGAGCCTGCATTACCTGCGCAACACCGCCGAGGGACGCGAGTTCGGCAAGGATATTCGCATCTTCGGCCTGCGGCAGTGGCTCACTGACCTGTACGATTCTGCTTTGCGGCTCAACTATGCCTTTCTTGAAAAGCGGGAGCGCGCCTACCTGACCGCCAACCTCATCGACCTGGCCCTGCTGCTGGTGCGCAACGGTGCGGCCTATGCTTATCTGCTCTGGCTCACCGTGACCAGGGGCCTGCCGGTGTCGGAATTCCTGCTCTACTTCGGTGCGGCCTCCGGCTTTGCCCAGTGGGTCACAGGCCTGATGGAGCAGTTTGCCCTCCTGCGCAAGCAGAGCCTGGACATCTCCACCATCCGGGAGTTCCTCGAGCTGCCGGAACCCTTCCGGTTTGAGGAGGGCATCCCGCTGGAAAAGCGGCTGGATATGCCCTATGAGCTGCAGCTGGAGGATGTGAGCTACCGCTACCCCGGTGCGGAGAAAAACACCATCGCCCACATGAACCTGACACTGCACCCCGGCGAGAACCTGGCCATCGTGGGCTTGAATGGCGCTGGCAAGACGACACTGGTCAAGCTGATCTGCGGCTTCCTTGACCCCACCGGGGGGCGTGTTCTGCTGAACGGGCAGGATATCCGGCAGTATAACCGCCGGGATTACTACAAGCTGTTTGAAGCGGTCTTTCAGGATTTCAGCGTGCTCTCCTGCACGGTGGCCGAGAATGTGGCCCAGGCCATGGACGGCATCGACGAGGAAAAGGTGCGGTACTGTCTTGACCAGGCAGGGCTGACGGAAAAAATCACATCCCTCCCGGCGGGTATCAAGACCCATGTGGGCCGGGATGTCTATCTGGACGGCGTGGAGTTCTCCGGCGGCCAGACCCAGCGCCTGATGCTGGCCCGGGCCCTGTATAAAGACGCGCCTATTCTTGTGCTGGATGAGCCCACTGCCGCCCTTGACCCCATCGCCGAGGATGATATCTACCAGAAGTACAACGAGATGACCCGGGGCCGCACCAGCCTGTTCATCAGCCACCGGCTGGCCTCCACCCGTTTCTGTGACCGCATTCTCTTCCTTGAAAACGGCCGTGTGGCCGAGGAGGGGACCCACGACCAGCTGATGGCCCAAAACGGCGGCTATGCCAAGCTGTTTGCGGTGCAGAGCAAATATTACAAGGAGGGCAAGGCCGTATGAACGAAGAAAAAATGACCCTGAAGGAAAGCGTCCGGCTGACCCTGCGGGCCTGGTGCTTTTACTGGAAAAATACGCCCCGCTTTGTGCTGTCCACCGTGCTGTGGGCACTGGCGGATGCCGTCAGCCCCTATGCCGTGGTCTGGTTCTCGGCCCGGCTGGTGGCTGAGCTGTCGGACGCGCGGGACCCGCAGGCCCTTGCCGTGGATGTGGCGTGGGTGCTGGGCGTGACCGCTCTGCTCACGCTGGTGCGGTCGGTCCTGCTCCACTGGAAGAGCGTGGAGCGGGAACAGCTGAACTGGCAGCTGGGCCATGACTGCTTTATGGAAAAGCAGATGTCCATGGATTATGCCGACGAGGACAGCCAGCAGGTCTACGACCTCTACAATTTCATCCAGCAGAGCGAAAGCTTCTGCAGCGGCGGCAATCCTAACGCTGTGGCGCTGCTGGACAGTGTATCCGCGGCGGTATTCCGTATTCTGGGCGGCGCGGTGCTGTCGGTGGGGCTGTTCACGGCCAGGGTGCCCGCCGGCCCGCTGACAGTCCTCAACAGCCCGCTCTGTGTTCCGGCAGTGCTGGTGCTGATCCTGGCCGTGGCGTGGCTCTCGCCGGTGTGCGCTTCCAGCGCGGGCATCAGCAGCCCGGATATCGAGGAGGAGGGCCGCTGGGGCAACCGGCTCTGGGCCTTCCTCATGGGGGTATGTCGGGATGACAAAAAGGCGCTGGATGTGCGGATGTACGACCAGTTCGAGTTTTTGAAAGATCACGCCGCCGTCTCCATGCCTGCCTTTGAGCGGGCCCGCAAGGGGAAATTCGGCATCCTGAATGCCACGGGCAACGCCGTTTCGGCTCTGCTCATGGGTCTTGCCTACCTCTTTGTATGCCTGAAGGCCTACGGCGGGGCCTTTGGTCTGGGCGCTGTGACCCAGTATGTGGGCGCAGCCACCAACTTTTTTGTGGGCATCGGCGGGCTGTTCACCGCCGTGGGCGACTGCAGATTCAACGCCCCCTACCTGAAAACGCTCTATGACTATCTTGACCTGCCCAACAAGATGTACAAGGGCAGCCTGACCACCGAAAAGCGGAGCGACCGCCAGTATACCGTGGAGTTCCTGGATGTCTCGTTCCGGTACCCCGGCAGCGAGCAATATGCCCTGCGCCACCTGAGCATGACCTTCAAGGTGGGGGAGCGGCTGGCCGTGGTGGGCATGAACGGCAGCGGCAAGACCACCTTCATCAAGCTGCTCTGCCGCCTATACGACCCCACCGAGGGTGTCATCCTGCTCAACGGCATCGACATCCGTAAGTACCGCTACGATGAGTACATGGATATCTTCTCGGTGATGTTCCAGGATTTCAAGCTGTTCGCCCTGCCGCTGGGCCAGAATGTTGCCACGGCCCAGCATTATGATGTCGCCCGTGCCGCCGACTGCCTGCAAAAAGCGGGCTTTTCCGACCGGTTGGCCCGGATGCCCAAGGGGCTGGACACCTGCCTTTATAAAGATTTGGACGAGGATGGCGTGACCATCTCGGGCGGCGAGGCCCAGAAGATCGCCATTGCCCGGGCCCTGTACAAGGATGCACCTTTCATCGTGCTGGATGAGCCTACCGCCGCCCTGGACCCGGTGGCTGAAGCGGAGATCTACGCAAAGTTCAACGAGATCGCGGGCGATAAGACTGCAATTTATATCAGCCACCGGCTGTCCTCCTGCAAGTTCTGTGATGAGATCGCCGTGTTCGACCACGGCGAGGTCGTCCAGCAGGGCACCCATGAGGAACTGCTGGGGGAGCCGGATGGAAAGTATTACGAACTGTGGAACGCCCAGGCACAGTATTACACCGAAGAAAGCGCGTGAACCTGGCCTCCCTATCAGGGGAGCTGTCACCGGAGGTGACTGAGCGCTTTTTGGCCCTGATGTTCTGCACAAAAAAATCGGAAAAAACTGGAATTCCCGACGAAATCGGGTGCGAAAGCACAGCACTTTGGGCGAAAAACTTGACCCACAATGGCCGGACGTGTAAAATAAATCAATAGTGAGAAAAATCATGGACGCGAAATTTTTCCATGTGTGCGGCATTCCTTTGATCCCATGGGATGAAACAAGGAGGGAAGTTCGACCCAATGAAATGGAAATTCCAAACCGCGGGGCGGCTTCTGGCCCTGCTGGCTCTGAGCGGGGCCCTGCTGGCTGCCCCTTTGCCCGCGCAGGCCGCGCCCGGTGTGCTGACAGGCCTGACCGGAACCGGCTCCAAGCTGGAACTGGAGCTGACCGAGATGGAGCTGGAGATCACCGATGATGACCCCCGCCCCAAGGGCTACCTGTACACCAGCGGCCAGAGCGATTATTACTTCATCGTCTGGATGAGCAGCAACTCCAATGTTGCCACGGTGGATGGCGACGGCAAGGTGACGGGCCGCAATGCGGGCACTGCCATCATCACCGCCATCTCCGACCACGGCGAACGTGCCGCCTGCAAGGTGACCGTGACCCGCAAAAATGAAGAAGCAGCCAGAAAAAAGCCCACGCTGGATACCACCAGCCTGAGCCTTGTGCTGCAGTACAATGACCTGCACCCCACCCATCAGCTCCGGTTGACCAACAGCGACCACTCCTTCCTCTATGTCTACCAGTGGATGAGCAGCAACCCTGAGGTTGCCACAGTCAGCGACAAGGGGCTTGTCACGGCTCAGGCGGCGGGCACCACCACCATCACGGCAATGGTCTCCAACGGCCAGGCTCTGCGGTGCAGCGTCACGGTGACTTCGGATATCGGCAAGGTGACCCTGAACAAGAGTGACCTGCTGCTCCGTACCGTGGGCACCCAGGAACGTCTGACGGCCACCGTTGCGGTGGAAGGCGGCGGCAGTGTGCCCATTACATGGGTCAGCAGCAACCCCGGTGTCGTTACCGTGGATGCGGATGGCGTGGTGACCGCCATTGCCGATGGAGAAGCCAAGGTCACGGCCCTTTCGCCTGCCGGACGCTTTGACGTGTGCAGCGTTGTGGTGGGTATGGCGGCGGAGAAGTACGAATCTGAAGCCGACCTTGCCGACGAGCTCAAGCTCCCTGACCCCTACGTTGCCGTAAGGCTGAATAAACTGGCATAAAGAAAAAGTACCCGCCCATGGCTGTTTTAGACGGCTATGGGCGGTTTTTGCGTGTATGGAAACGGATGCGCTGGGAAAAACTTGCCGAAGAGGAATTTTTTGCAAAAAATATTTTGCGTTGCGTGTTGCGGTGTACCTGACACATCCGGCTGCCTCCGGCAGGTGAAAAAGGACAAAATGGCCCGAACGTTGTTTAAGACAGGGGGCGGATGCCCCACGGAGTGGCAAAATCTCTGCAAAAAAGGCGGCTGTCCGGCTTGAATGACACATTTAACAAAAATTTTACGTGAAGTGATTGAATTTGCAACTCTTGACAGAAGGCGGGACAAACCATTATCCTTTTATCAGAGGAAAGTATTTTATGTCGCCAGACGTTGGAATGCCTGGTGTACAAGTGTGTGTCAGGAGGGAAAGAATATGTCCAACTACCGGAACCGAATCGGGGAAGCCATTGCCTTTGCCCGGAACGTGGCGGGCAGATCCCAGCAGGAGCTTGCGGATATGCTGGGGCGGGACAAGCGCACCATTCAGAAATGGGAGCGGGGCGAGATCCGCATTGCGCTGGAGGATTTTCTGGATGTATTCGATACTCTGCACCTGCCGGTGGGGCCCTATGAAATGTGGATCCGGCATCCGGAACTCTTTCCGCGCGGCATGGAGGATATCAAGGGCTTCAGCACCGAAAAGAAGCGGAGGACACTGGCAGATTATTATCTGCATCAGGCTGCACCGCTGGAGATCGAGCAGGAGTATTACATCCTGTTCGGCGACCACGGCAGCAACAGCTGCGGCATCCGGCAGGAGCTGCTGGCCAACCTGCAGACTCCGCTCCGTGACCGCAAACGGATCGTGAACCAGATCATCGACAACTACTATGAGGCCCGGGCCATCGGACATCTGACCGACCCGGAGGGCCAGCAGCCAGTGATGCCCATTCTGGAAGCCTGCTACGATGCCAGTGCACGGAGCGTGAAAGCCAACGAGAACCGGTACAGCATCGGCAGCATCGAGAACTATCTGGACGATGCGGAGAAACCGGCAGAAGAGTGAACCGAACAGCAGACGGCCATGTGCAGCCGCCTGCTGTTTTTGCGTTCGGCTGCCTGCGGGAAAATATTGTGAAATTTGCGGATTCCTGCTATACTTATCCTATTGATGAAAAAGAAGGGTGAGATAAATGGCATACAACATGGGCGGTCGGCGCTTCCGGCCGGTGGGCAGCGGAAAAAAGCGGACTGCGCCGCAGTACGGGCCGGTGGGCACAGGCTGTCCGTTTGTGGAGGAGGCCGTGGCGCGGCTGTACCGGGAGCAGAACGAGGAACATTTCTGGAGCCTGATGAACGCCCTGAACTATGCGCTGGAGTTGCAGACCAAGGTGCTGGTTCCGCTGGATGCGGCGGTGGACCCCCAGAGCGGGGCCGCCCCCTGGGCACACCTGCCCATCCCGGAGGAGCGGGCCGAGGGCCTGCCGCCCTGGCTGCTCCACACCCGGAAGGAGCGGAACTATCTGCCGCTGTTCACCTCGGTAAAGAACGCCGAGGCGGAAAAGGCCAGCGCCACCCGCCCCATGGTGGAGCGCAGCCTGCGCAGCGCCATGGAGTATGCGCTGGAAACGGACGGCATCGATGGTGTGGTGCTGGACCCGTGGACAAGCTCTGCCACGCTGGATGTCTCCCTGCTCAGCGGGCTGCTGAAATCGGAGCGGGGGAGCGACAACCCCGGCGCTCAGGAGCTGGAGGCCGGACACGCCGCCGCCCGGGCCGGGGATTGGCAGGAAGCGGCGGCACGCTACACTGCCGCTGCCGAGGCTGGCAGCGCCGAGGCGCTTTCTGCTCTGGGGGACTGCCTGTATTATGGCCGGGGTACCCGGAAGAATAAGACCCAGGCCCGGCGGATGTGGAAAAAGGCTGCGCAGGCCGGGGAGGTGCAGGCCATGATCGCCCTGGGGGATGACTGTGCCGCATCGGGCGGGGAGATGGCGGAGACCCTGCAATACTACCGCCGCGCCCAGAGCGCTGCCCGGGAGGTGCCGGACATCGCCTACACCCCGCAGGTCTGCCTGCGTCTTGCCCAGTACGAGACCCAGTACCTCTCCCGCAAAAAGGCGCTGCTGCAGGTGGCGGAGGCCGTGCAGGGGTTTCGGATCCTGCAGGCCGAGGGCGAAACGGATGCTGCCGACTGGCTGCGGGAGGCTGAACTGCTGACCGATCAGCTGCTGGCCGACGATAAAAACGCCTGAAACACAGTTTCTTTACATTTGTTCTAAGAAATCGTCATAGGAAACCGGTAAGATATTCAAGGAAATATTCTGCGCCGAAGAAAAGAGGACAAGCACTATGAGCAAAGTGATCGGAATCGACCTTGGTACCACCAACTCCTGTGTGGCGGTGGTGGAGGGCGGCAAGCCTGTGGTCATCACCAACGCCGAAGGCGAGCGCACCACCCCCAGCGTGGTGGCCTTTACCAAGGATGGCGAGCGTCTGGTGGGCGGCGCGGCAAAGCGCCAGATCGCCACAAACTCCGGCCGCACGGTGTCCAGCATCAAGCGGTACATGGGTTCTGATCACCGGGTGCATATCGATGGCAGAGACCTGACCCCACAGGAGATCAGCGCCATGATCCTGACCAAGATCCGCCGCGATGCCGAGAGCTATCTGGGCGAACCGGTGACCGAGGCCGTCATCACGGTGCCTGCCTATTTTGACGACAGCCAGCGCAAGGCCACTCAGGACGCGGGCCGCATTGCGGGCCTGAATGTTCTGCGCATCATCAACGAGCCCACCGCCGCCGCGGTGGCCTATGGCCTGGACAACGAAGCTCCCCAGAAGATCCTGGTCTACGATCTGGGCGGCGGCACCTTTGATGTTTCGATCATCGAGATCGAGGACGGCACCTTTACGGTGCTGGCCACCGGCGGCGATACCCATCTGGGCGGCGATGACTTTGACGAGCGCATCGTTGAGTGGGCTGTGGCGGAGTTCCGCAGATCTGACCGCATCGATCTGACCAAGGACCCCGCCGCCATGGGCCGCCTGAAGGAGGAAGCGGAAAAGGCCAAGAAGGAGCTTTCCAGCGCGCTTTCCGCCCAGCTGAACCTGCCGTTTATCGCGGTGGGCAAGGATGGCCCTCACCATCTGGATCTGAGCCTGGGCCGCCCCCAGTTTGAGATGATGACCGGTGACCTGCTGGCCCGCACCGTTCAGCCGGTGCAGAACGCCCTGCGGGATGCCGGGATTTCCGCCAGCCAGCTGGGCAAAGTCCTGCTGGTGGGCGGCAGCACCCGGATGCCCGCTGTGGAGCGGCAGGTCCGGGAGCTGCTGGGCTGTGAGCCCAGCCACACCCTGAACCCCGATGAATGCGTGGCCATGGGTGCCGCCGTGCAGGGCGGCCTGCTGCAGGGCGGCGGAAAGCTGGCCGGTGCCACCGGCGCGGCCGCGCAGGGCCTTGTGCTGATGGATGTCACCCCGCTGACGCTGTCCATTGAGACACTGGGCGGCGTGGCCACCCCCCTCATCACCCGCAACAGCATGATCCCCACCCGCAAGAGCC
>ERZ826220.2707-NODE-2707-length-14655-cov-5.360890_pt1 | contig 14655 bp, 10 predicted proteins | sample MGYA00519927_ERZ826220 | MGnify/ENA primary metagenome ERZ826220 (study PRJEB31778, sample SAMEA3449225) | human gut metagenome | biome: human gut; feature: human-associated habitat; material: faeces | place: United Kingdom | collected 2010/2012 ...
AGCTGCTGCGGATCACATAGGCCACCGGCAGCAGGCTGAAGATCAGGCAGAGGATCATGGCAGGGGCCAGCAGCACATAGGGACAGGCCACCACCGGGTTGAGATACTTCATAAACAGAGGGCGCAGGCTCCGGGGACGGCGGAACCCCGCCGCCGGGGTCATGGAATGATTGACAGTCTGATCCATGCCGCTCACCCCACTCTGCGGGCCTGACAGGCAATGGATTCTGCCAGGATCAGGGTATAGGAGGCGCCCTCCGACCCAGCGGGCAGCTCCTCCAGCGGGATACGCTCCTCATTCTCATGGAAGGCGTAGAGATCCTCCCGGCTCACAAAGAAGTCGAGCAGCTGACCGGTGGGGAGATCCTCCTCACTGCGGATCACGATCTCGGTGGTGCCGTCCAGCATGACGGTGTAGTTGAACTCGCCGCCCAGACGCTCCTTGGTGGAGAGCTCTGCCCGGAACCGCAGGCCCAGGGCGCCGTCGCCCCGGCCCAGGCGGACCTTCCGGGACCGGAAGCCCACATAGCCGCCCTCAGGCAGGTGCAGGCAGTTCATACCCGGGTCACCGATGAACCGTGCGGTGAACAGATTGGCAGGATTGCTGTATACCTCCTGCGGGGTATCGTACTGCATGATCTTTCCGTCCCGCAGCACTGCGATATAGTCGCCCATGGTCATGGCTTCCACCTGGTCATGGGTGATGTAGACAAAGGTGGTGCCCAGCTTCTGATGCATGCGCACCAGCTCGCTGCGCATCTGTACCCGGAGCTTTGCGTCCAGGTTGGAGAGGGGCTCGTCAAAGAGCAGCACGTCCGGCTGGATGCAGAGGGCGCGGGCCAGGGCCACGCGCTGCTGCTGGCCGCCGGAGAGGCGCTCGGGCAGGCGGTCGGCATACTGGTCGATCTGCATGAGCTTCATGAACTTGTCGGTCTGCTCGGCGATCTGGGCCTTGGGCAGCTTCTTGTTCTTCAGGCCGAACTCCACGTTCTTGCGCACGGTGAGATGGGGGAAGATGGCGTAGTTCTGGAAGACCATGCCGATGTTGCGCTTGGCGGGGTCCAGGTCGTTGATGCGCTTGTCGTTGAAGTAGAAGTCGCCGCCCTCGATGCTGTTGAAGCCCGCGATCATCCGCAGAAGGGTGGTCTTGCCGCAGCCGCTGGGGCCCAGCAGGGTGAAGAACTCGCCCTGCTTGATCTCCGCGTTCAGGTCCGGAATGATCACGTTGTCGCCGTATTTCTTCAGGGCATGCTTGATGGAAATGGTAACACTCACTGTGGTTTTCTCCATAAATTCTCCGGCCCCATCTCGTTAAAGTTTTACACGAAAAATGATAATCACTCATAATTGTTCACTGGGGCCGGAACGGCAGCGGAGGGGGGTGTTCCCCTCCGCTGCATCCGTTCATTGAGCTATCCGGGAACCGGGAGTTCCACCTCAGACCAGTTGGCTGCGGTAAAGGAAGGCCACCAGCTGGGCGCGGCTCACGGCGGTGCCGGGCTGGAAGCTGGTCTCGGTGACGCCGGTGGTAACGCCGGTCTTCACTGCCCAGAGGACGGCGTTCTCGCAGTAGGAGCCTGCCGCCACGTCGGTAAAGGGCATGGTATTCTCCGCCTCGGGGGAACCGGCCATCCGCCACAGGAAGGTCACGGCCTCGCCGCGCTTCACGGCGGCGCCAGGCTGGAAGCTGGTCTCGGTGACGCCCTTGGTGACGCCGTTCTCCACGGCCCAGAGGACGGCCTTCTCACAGTAGGAGCCTGCCGCCACATCGGTGAAGGGCATCTCCACAGTCTTAGGCTCGGGGGAGCCGGCCATCCGCCACAGGAAGGTCACGACCTGGCCGCGGGTGCAGGTGCCATTGGGATCAAAGGTGGTCTCGGTCTTGCCGGTGGTGATGCCCTTCTTCGCCGCCCAGGCGATGGCATCCCGGAAGACGGAATTTTCCTTCACATCAGTGAAGGGGAACTCCGGCTCGCTGGGTGTGGGCGTCGGGGTCGGGGTGGGGATCACCGGAGTGCTCTTCTCCTTCAGACCAGCCACAGCCGCATCCAGCGCCGCCTTGGCGGCGTCCACCTGGGCCTGGGTGGCCTGGAAGTCGTTGAGGACTGCCTTGGCAGCGGCCAGAGCTTCCTCCAGAGCGCTCCAGGTCTCATCCGTATAGTTGCCCTGGGTCATGGCATCCACCTTCTCCACGGCGGCACGCAGGGCGGCCTTGTCCGTAAGGGTGCTGAGAGCCCGCAACAGCACATCGGAAGCCTCCGTGACTTCCTGGGCAGTGGCATTCTGCTTATCCAGCACAGCCTTGGCAGCAGCCAGGGCATCCGCCGGAGCGGCTTCGCCAAGAGCCTCCGCCTTGTCCACAAGGTAGGCAAGTCCGGTGGTGTCCACGGGCAGGGTGATGCCGGTGAGGCCAGTGTCGTAGATGGCCTTGACCTGCTCCGCTGTCAGGGTGGTGTTATACAGCAGAACCTCGTCCAGGCTGCCATAGAAGTTGGTCTGATAGGTCTGGGACTTGCTGCCGCCCGGGGTCACATAACCGATGTTCACGGGGCCGCCCAGAACCAGGGAATCCACGCTCTTGAGGTTGTCGGCCAGCGCCGTGCCGGAGGCACTGAGTGCGCCGTCCAGGTAGACGTAGGCCTTCTCGCCGTCATAGCTGACGGTCATCTGGTGCCAGTTACCGTTGACATTGATGCTGTTGCCCTTGACCACATTGCTGTCCCAGCCGCGGCTGGCAGCGGAAAGGGTCTGAGCGGCTACGTTCACCGGCTGGTTGTTTCCTTGACGCTCGCCGCCGGAGGAACGGAACTGTGCCACCAGGGCGGGCTGGGCATCCGCACCGTAGAGCCCCACAAGGTCAGTCATGTTGCCCACAATACGTGAGGACTGGAACCAGAAGCTGATGGTAGCCTTGTTCGCCAGCGCCTTGGCCAGGAGGTCGGAGTCTGCCAGCTGGACCCGCTGGACCACGGTCTCGGCATAGCCGTTGAAGGCCGCGCCATCACTGTTGATGGCGACACCGTTGATGACCTGGGCGTCCAGACCATTGCCGGAGGCGTCCGCAGTCTTGCCATCCGCCGCAGAATCCAGCTTATAGTAAGCCACGGGATAGCCGGCGGCAGAGTTCAGCACGTTGACCTTGACATTGTCCTTACCGTTGATGGTGACGATCAGGGCGCCGGGCTGGCGGGTCATCAGGAAGTCAGCAGAGAGGACCACATTCTTCCCGTCCACACGGTAGCAGCCCTCGGTGACGCCGGACACAGAGGTGACGTCGGACACGAAGGGGATGGTGAGGTCGGCGGGAGCCGCCTTGTCAAAGACATAGGCAGTCTCACGCTCCGTCTCGGGGGTCTGAGGCTCCACATACTCCTTGTCGGAGGTGGCGGGTGCATGCTGCATCAGGTAGGCGGCCTGCTTGGCGGTAACGGCGGTGTCATAGACCTGGACATCGTCGATCCAGCCAGAGAAGCGGCCGCGGATGTTGGTATCGGACCAGCACTTGAAGGGAGCACCGCCGATCTCAAAATCGGTCATGCCGGTGAGGACGGTATCCTTGTTCTCGGGATACAGGGCTCGCTCCTGCTTGACCTCGATGCCATCGATGTAGAAGCGGCGGTAGAGGGAGGTGCCGCCGGCAAGCCCGGTGGTAGGATCCGTCGTGTTGAGGTCAACGGTCATGACGATGTGGTGCCAGTCGTTGGCGCTGCTGGCTCCGCTGCTGGTGGCGGAACGGATGTCCACCGGCCAGTCCATCTTGTTGCCAAAGTTATTCATGCACATGGTCAGACCGCTGCGGTCCTCCGTGACCAGCATAAAGCGGCCGGGGCCCTGAGACCATGCATTGCTGCTGTAGATACCCAGGATGGGCGCCCAGTTGGAGGTAAAGTTGTCGGAACCATTGTACTGGGGCTTATACCAGTAAGAAATGGTGATCTCGCCGGTCTCATTGACCATCTTCTGCAGGGCGGCCACGCCCTCCTCGCTCATCCAGGCACGGGAGTAATCCAGAGCGTCAGCCCGGCCGTCAAAGTACAGAGAGCCGCCCATCTTGCCGTCCACGCCCTCGCCCACGGCCACGTTGGCACAGTAGCCGCCGTAGGTCTCGGCGTTCACAGCGTTGGTGATCTTGCCGTCCTCGGTGAGGTCGGCGGCGTCCATGGTCCACTGCATCACGGGCTTGGCGGTCAGCTCCTCCTCCGCCAGCCACTTGAGCTGCTTGAAGGAGACGCCCTTGCTGTTGACGGTGCGCTTATAGAGGCCGGTAGTATAAGCGCCGTTGGCAACGTAGAAGTAATCCACGCTGTCATCCTGGGGATCGCCGCCGATCCAGGCGATGCCGGTGGTGGCGGACGCGGGATGGTTGGTGGAGCAGATGGGCTGGTCGGCCTTCTTCACGCCGGTGCTGCCCCACTCCGCTTCGCCCACGGTCTCGGCGCTGTGGCTCTGGGGATCACCGCAGATGCACTTGAGGACCGCCACATCGCCCTTGAGGAACTCATCCTCTTCAATAGTGCCGTTGCCGTTGGTGTCGGTGGCGTAAGCCTCGGCCACCCACTTGCAGAAGTAACGGTCAGCCTTGGCCTTGAGGGTGTTGTTCTGACCCAGCTCCAGGGTCTTATACTCCGGCGTCTTGCTGCCGTCCACCACATACATGGTGCCGCCGAAGCCGTCGGTATTGCCGTAGGTATAGAGCACGATGTCGCCGGTATCCCACTCGTACTCAATATTCTGGGCGCCGTACTGGGTGTTGCCGGTGTAGACATAGAGGGTCCTGGCGGCTGTCAGGGCCTCGCCCTCGCCGATCTCCCGCTCCAGGCCGCGCTTGCCGTTGAAGGGGATGTTCCAGGTGTTGCCCTCCTCCTGCCAGAGGTCGGAGAGCTTGTAGAACTGCAGGACGTTGTACATATTGTCGTAGCGGTTCTCAAACTTTCCGCCGCCGTACACGCCATAGGCCACGATCATGTAGATCTCATCGTCTCCGCCGCCGGGCCACTTGCCCATGGTCACGCCGTCAATGCCGGAGCAGGCGAAGCGGTGTCCGTTATTCTCCTCGTTGGTGGCATCGCCGTAAGCGTCCTGCCCAGTGAAGACCTCGGTATCCAGGGGATCCCGGAAGTCCATGGTAGGCTCAGAGAGCAGCACACCGTTAACGACCTTCTGATCTTCCGCCATCTTGTTGACGTCCATGCCGACTTCGGTCATTTCCGCGGCGTCAAAGATGGCCAGGAAGAACTTCTTGCCAGGGGTCTTATACTCCAGAGAGCCGTAGATATGGCCATCGTAGTAGTCGATGCAGCCCAGGTGGGCTCCACCTTCCACGTTGAAGGAGCCAGGCCCGAAGTTCACGACAGAAGCGACCAGTTCGCCGGTCTGAATGTCGATTTTGGCCAGGGCCGTGGTATAAGAGAAGTACATATACTCCAGCTTCTCATCCACACAGATGCCCTGCAGGTGGGACGATCCGCCGCAAAGGCCATAGTTGGTGGTATTCACATCGTCCAGATGGTTGTCCAGAGCGATCTGTACCACGGAAGTGCCGGCGCCCGCCAAAAGGGCGTTGGCCTCTTCCTCGGTCAAAGTGTTTCCGGAAGATTCCTGGGCCACATCCTCTGTGGCGCCCGCCGTGACCAGCAAGCTGGACAGCATGCAAAGCGCCATCAGGAGAGCCAGGAGTCTCTTTGTGATTCCTTTCATTACTGTTCTCCTTTCCTGTTTTGCGTTTTCTTCGGCTTTTTCCCTCTGTAGTGTTCCCGTTCCGCGGGAGGCAGGCACTGACTCTATTCTGGACGTCTTCTGTAAAAAAAGGAAGGCGCCTTTCGTAAAGTCTCCGTCAACTCGCTTGGGCATACCCTCAGCGTCATTTTCTGTTCTGGAGGAACTGCAGAGAGGGCCTATTCATCCAAAACGGTCCGTGCCTTTTCCGCCATTTTAGCCATCTAGAAAAACGTTGTCAATTATTTGCGCAAAAATAGATAAACGCTCATTATCTAAGCGTTGATTGATCGTTTTCAATCAAGGTAATCGTGCGAACTCGCTCAACTTGTACTATTTTTCACAATGCCGTTCTTTCTTTTCATCTGCTTTTCTTCAAAACTGACAGCGGCAAAAGGAAACTCGGCGGCTTAACGATCGCCGGAAAGCAGAATGCTGAATGCCCTTCCCAAATCGATCATGTTGATGAGACCTGCAAATTGGGTGCTCTCATAGAAAGCGATCTTCTTTGGCTTATGCTTTCCGTCCCGGACTTGTAATAGGAACCAGGTATCATTTACAAATGCGCAAAAATCGTCTCTGCGCTTTTCTGCCGGAATTTGATAGATCTTTCCCAAGGCAATCAATGCGCATTGCTTCTCGTATTCCTGCCGGATATCCTGTTCCCAAGCATCTGCCGCACGCTCTGCGGTTTTTCTGGCCTTTGCCGGAGTCAGTCCCATAGGAATGTCCCAAGTGGGAGGTAGTTATATTGAAAAACCGTATCCATACAGCGCCGCTGGCGTTTGAAAGCATCTTCGCAATTTTGATGTTTCCTGATATGCATTGGCTATAACATTAAGAAAGAGAAAAGCCCTGCGATACAAGGCTTTCCAAATAAGAAATCACCCGTGTTTCGATAAAAAAGTTCGAAACACGGGTGGTGTTCACATACTTTTAGTTCTAACTACTCTGACCCGCTATTGCCGCAATAGAAACCGACAAAGATCCGAAGAACTGTTCTATCGGGAAACAGGCATGGACAACACAGTATTCTGTAAAAAACATAGCGCAACCGCAAAAGGCCAAAACAATAAATGCCCATACTATTCTCATCGGCCTGTAACCATAGCCTACGCAGAAGGCTAATATCATTCTTGCTAATTTATTGAGGCGCTTTTCTTGCTTGCAAAAATTTCCATTTATCGTCACTTCCTGTTCTCTTTATCGTAGCCCCTGTTCCAGCACCATATCCGAATCCCGGAAGTGGACACGGATGGTCTCCGCATTCTCGACCGTGACCTTCTGGATGAATTGCCGGACAAGTTCCTCATCAAACTCGGTGTAGCCCTCTGTGCGCTCCTGGAGGCTCTCCCACATCTGCTGGCGTCGAGCTGCCTGTTCCTCCGCGCTGACCTCCACCTGCCGGACTTCCGCTATCTTCGCTTTCAGGGCTTCCTTCTCCTTCGTCAGGGCCAGCATCCTGGCATTCAGCTCTGCATCGCCCATATTCGCCAGTAGTCGGTCAAGGACGTCATTCTGTTCCTGGATGACCTCCTCCATACGTTTTTTCAGGGCCAGCAGTTCCGCTCCCGCCTGGGACAGGGCCTGCTTCGCCTCCTCCGCCATGACCAGCACAGCCGGGAGTACTTCCTGCCGAATGGCCGTGAATTCATTTATGGCGGCGAGAATGGCCTGATGCAGCTTATCCTCATCCAGCGTGGGGGAATTATGGCAGTACTTCGTGCCGAACTCCAACCGGGAGACGCAGCGCCACACGATCCGTTTTGTCCCGTTCCTGGCCCAGGTCACCCGCTTGTAGGGAGAACCGCACTCACCGCAGACCAGCAATTCCGTCAGGGCAAACTTCCCGGAGTACTTCCCCAGTTCCGTCCTCCCCCTCTTCTGCAGCACCTTCCGCTTGCTGGACCGGCGTGCCATCTCAGCCCGCACCCGGTCGAACGTCTCCCTGGGGATGATGGCAGGGTGGTTATTCTCCACGTAGTACATAGGGCGCTCCCCCTGGTTCTTCTTTACCTTCTTGGGGATGCAGTCCGTAATGTAGGTCTTCTGCAGCAAGGCGTCCCCGATGTACTTCTCGTTTGTCAGGATGTTGCGGATAACGGCATGAGACCACTGCCCCACCTTCTGGGCCGCCGGGATATTCTCCTGTTCCAGTTCCTTTTTGATCTGCCTCAGGGTACAGCCGCGGAGATATCTCTGATAGATACGCCGGATGATGTCCGCCTCCTCCGGCACGATCTCCGGCTCACCGTCCGCCCCTTTCCGATATCCCAGCATCTTCTTGTACTGGAAGGTGACCTTTCCCGCCTCCGCGCTCTTCTGCTTTCCCCATGCGACATTCTTGCTGAGAGACTCGGATTCCGCCTGGGCGAAGCCGCTGAACAGGGTGATGAGAAATTCGCTGGATTCCGTGAGGGTGTTGATGTTTTCCTTCTCGAAGTACACCCCAATGCCGTTTGCTTTCAGGAGCCGCACCGTATCCAGACAATCCACCGTGTTTCTGGCAAAGCGGGAGAGGGACTTGGTGATGATGAGGTCGATGTGTCCCCGCTTGCAGGCGGTGATCATCTTGTTGAACTGCGTCCGTTTTTTCAGGCTGGTGCCGGAGATGCCCTCATCGGCATAGATCCCTGCCATCTCCCAATCCGGGCTGTCCTCGATTTTCTGGGTATAGTAGGTTTTTTGGGCTTCGTAGCTGTTGAGCTGCTCTTCACTGTCCGTCGAGACGCGGCAGTAGGCCGCTACGCGCATTTTCCCGTCATGGTTTCTGTGCAGTTCTTCCGGTTTTCTGGTTGCGGGGATCACCCGCACCCGCCGCTCTAAGGTGGCTGCTGTCGCTTCCATGGATCATTCGTCCTTTCCTGTCGCTTTTTTATCCGTAAATATAAGAGTTACTTCGGTATCCTGTGAGATGGTGATATGGGAAACCGCTCGTTGGAAGCGTCTCCAATCCGTCTCTGTCAAGCGCTCAGACCGATTAGATTCGGCAGACGGCGCTGGGCAGCAGGCATACCGTGCTGCCGCACCCTGCAGGATCAGCGCCATCACCGCTTCCGGCGAGTCCGGCTGCTCCAGCCCCCGGTTGATGGCATTGTCCAGCCGCATGACCTCCGCAGAGGGCGTGTAGGCGGTACAGCTGGGCTGTTCATGGTTCCGGAACTGACGGACGATCCCGTTTACCGTCGCATCCATGTCCATGACCGCGGTATTCCCGCAGCCTTCGCATCTCAGATACAGCTTGCCGCTGTTCTGCCAGCCGCCGCCCAGCCGGGTCATCTTCCCGCCGCAGGTGCAGCGGAAGTATGGAGTCAACCGCGCAATGGCAGGCTTCTCTCCGTGGGACTGCTTCCTGGCATTCTTTTCCGCCGTCTTTTCCTGCGCCGCTTGGAAAATATCCGCTTCCACCAGTATGGGGTATCCCTCCTTACCGGTGTAACGGGGATTTTCCAAAAGGCGCTTTACCTTGTGCTTGTTCCAAAGCGGCACTTCCCGGCAATACGGAACGCCCTGCCGGTTCAAGGCGTCCGATATGGCCTGATAGGAAGCCCCGGCGTTGTAGAGCGTAAAGACCATACTGACGGTCCGCTGCTCCTCCGGCACGATCTCCAACGTGCCGTTTTGGATCTGATAGCCGTATAACACCTTGCGGTTGATCATCTTGCCGCCACCTCCCATTGTTCTGTCAGTTCCAAGCCTCCGTAAAGCCGGAAGCGGATGCGGGTTTGAGTCTCTGCAATAATCTTCTCCACCAGACGTTCGAATAGCTCTTCATCGAAGCCGTCCAGCCGTTCCGGTCCGTTGAGAAGCGTCTGCTCCACCTTGCGGAGCGCATCCATCGTTTCGTCTATCGCTTCGTTTTCTGTCAGCCTGCGCCGTTCTCCGCGAAGCTGCGTCAGTTTGGCGCTGATGGCATTCATACGGGCGGCGCAGATATCCGTGTCCAGCAAACCATTGGCCCGCAGAGTGCTGATCTTATGGCTTTCTTCTGTAGCTTCCGCGATGGCCCGGTTGATGGCCAGCATCTGCGGATGATTCTGCCGCAGGATCGTGTCCAGCGTATTCAGCTGCCGGAGGGCCGGAGCCAGAATGATGTCCGCGTTGCTTTTGAGCCTGTGGTACATCCGCAGGAAGGCGGCATGGATCTCCGCTTCCGAGATGCGACCCACAGGGCAGTCCGCGGCGTGGCGGTCGTGGGTGCGGCAGACCCAGGTCACATATCCGTTCTGGCTGCTTCGGCGCTGAAACACCGTCCCGCAGTTCCCGCAAACGATTTTTAAGGCAAGGGGGCTTTTTCCTCTGCGCTTTTTCTCTTTCTGCGCTTTCTTTTGCAGCAGTGCCTGCACCCGCTCAAAGGTGTCCCGGTCGATGATAGCTGGATGGGAGTTCTCCGTGTAGTATTGCAGGCGTTCCCCGTGATTTCGTTTCTGCACGAAGGGGAAGCCGCAGCTGTAGGATTTCTGGCTCAGAGCGTCTCCGATGTACTTTTCATTGGTCAGCAGGTATCGAATCCCTGTTTCTCGCCAGCATTCCGCACCGGACTGGGAGGGGATGCCCTTTGCTGTCAACTGCTCCGCGATCCATCCGGAGCTGCGCCCCTTGAGGTATGCGTCGAAGATCCAGCGCACCGTGGCGGCTTCCTCCGGGACGATCTCAAGATCTTTCTTATTTACGATCCGGTATCCGTAAGGGGCGGTGCAGGTGATGAATTCCCCACGCTCCATCCGCCGCTGATAGCTCATCTTCTGATTGGCGGAGATGGAGATGGATTCCTGCTGGGCAAGAGAACCGGAAACGCTCACCATCAGTTCGGTGGTGAGCGTTTTCGTGTCGATATTTTCTTTTTCAAACCGGACGCTGACGCCCATGGCGGATAACTCCCGCAGGGCAGACAGGCAGTCCCTGGTATTCCGGGCGAAGCGGGATACGGACTTCACCAGAATGCGGTCGATCTTACCCTTCCGGCAGTCCCGCATCATGCGGTTGAAGTCATCCCGCTGATCCATCCGGGTGCCGGTCAGCCCTTCGTCGGCATACACATCCACCAGTTCCCAGCCGTCATGCCGAGCGATCTCTTCCGTATAACTGCGGATCTGGGCGGCGTAGGAATGCAGCTGATCTCTGGAGTCCGAACTGACCCGGCAGTAGGCCGCCACCCGCAGATGTTCCGCTTCCCGCGTCTGCGGCGCGATGATTTTTACCTGTGCCATGTTTTTTCACTTCCCTGTATCTTTTTTGTCAACACACAAGCTACCACACGATCCGCAGAATATCCAGCACTATTCCCAAACAGTCTGCGGGGAATATTTCTCTCCGGCCAGTCTCTTGGCGTAAGACAGTTCTTCCGCGCTCAGCAGGCCGATTTCTGTCAGATGCTCCAGCATCCTGACTGCCAGCCGATACTGCAATTCTTTCTTTGCGTCGATCATCTTTCTACCTCAAAATAGCTCTCCGGCTTTTTCTCCCGCAGAAACCTTGTCACTTCCCGCAGGCTGCCGGTCCTCCGCATTTCCGGCAATGCCTCACTCACAGCCTGGGCGTATCTGCGGTCACGGCAGGCCCGTTCATCCAAAATGGCGATGACGCAGGTATCGCTCTCCGTGCGGATGGCCCGTCCAAAGCCCTGGCGCAGCTTGATCTGCATCTCTGGTACAGCTACCTCACGGATGAATGCGCGAAGGGAAGAATACTTCTCCAATTCCCGTTCCTTTCGTGCGTCCGGGTAGGCGAAAGGCAGGCGCGGGATGATCAGCAGAGATACACAGTCGCCGGGGAAATCAAAGCCCTCCCATGCCGCGCCGGTGGCCAGCAGCACCGCTCCCGGCGTGTGCCGGAACTGTTCGATGATGTGGGGCGCGTTGCGGCCCAGCGTCAGCAGTGGGAATGGGAGAGATTCCTCCCGCAGCCGCTCCTTCACAGCCGACATGGCTGCGTAGGAGGTAAAGAGCACCAGCGCGTGACCGGTGGCTGCTTTGATGAGTCCGACGAGCTCGGCAGTCAGCTCATTAAAGTACACATCCGTATCCTCCACTCTCTGGCGGGGCGGGATTTGCGGAAGGTAGAGCAGGCAGTTGTTCCGGTAGTCAAAGGGGGATGGAGAAACGGATTCCATGACACGGTGTCCCTTCTCCAATCCCGCCTGTGTTTTGAAACGGCGAAAATCGCTGCCCACCGCCATGGTGCCGGAGGTCAGAACAAACGCCTGATCCGGCTGCCACAGGATCTTTTTCATCCGCTGCGTGATATCGCCGGCTGCGGCGCACAGCATGGCGCCGCCTGTGCTGACATCTTCGGCAGTGTAAAAAATCATATCTGTCTGGGGACTGGTGAACAGCTTGACCGCGTCCAGTACCGTATTCAGCTGGCGGCTTCCCAGCAGGGAGAGCAGGCTGCCGATCTGCCGCTGGATGATGGGCAGTGTGCAGGATGGCGCGGTCAGCAATCGCAAACAGGCTTCCACCGGCTCCGCTTCCTCTCTGGGCTGTGCCAGCTTGCGTAGCAAAGGACCTGTGCTGTCCTCCAGCATTTCTGCCGCCAGTAAGTACCGTTCCTCTTTTAGCTGAAGGATAAGGTTTCGTATCTCTTCGGCCGCCAACGTCACACCCAGCATCTGTTGTGCGGTCTCCGGGAGCTTATGTGCTTCATCCACGATGATGATGCTGTGCTCCGGGAAGATAGGGCGTTTTCCCTCGCTGCGGTGGATGGCGTCTGCCACCAGCAGGTTATGATTGCAGATTTGAAACAGGAATTGACCTTTGTCGCAGGTTTTGAGAAACCGCTGATAGCGGCAGTCCCTCTGTTTGCAGTCGCAGACCTGCGGTACGCAGACACGCTCCCGGTCATAGCCGCTGAGATGGGAAACGCCGTCCATGTCCAGTGCTTCCCTAAGAGTCCGGAGCGCCGTCAGCGCTTCCGAATTTTTCTTTGCAAGGTTTACCTGACGCAGCCGCCTGTCCAATCGCTCATCGCAGACATAATGGCTTTTGCCTTTGCGGATGACCGCTTTCAGTGGCTTGGTAAGAATCCCGTCCGCCATTAGGACGCAGGACAGCAGCGGCAGATACTCCGTCAGCACCGCGTTTTGCAGCGCGATACTGGAAGTGGAAATGATGATGGGGCGGGCGATCTGCCCTGTTGGGAAAGCCGATGCTGCCGTGGCAGCCGCCAGATAGGCGTAGGTCTTGCCGATGCCCGTCCCGGCATCGCACAGGGCGATCCTCCCGTCCTGCATGGCGTCCAGCATCCGGTGGCTCAATTGGATCTGCTCCGGACGCTGCGCCATACCGTGGGCGGGAAGAAGGTCCTGAAAAATATGGTCGATCAGTTTATGGGCTTTCAGCCTGTTATCGTTGGTATTCATCCGATAATTACCTCTTTTTCTGTCATGCTTTAATTTCGTTCCCATCGTATTTGCAGCGCGCGCCCCGGTGGGAAAAGGGAACAATACGGACAAGGTCCGGCAAGACCTTCACGGGCGTATTTCCGGGATCTCTACTGCTTTCAATCCCGGAGCAGCCCAGCCTCTTCATGCTGGCCAGTGCATTGTGTCTCATTATCTGCCCGGACAGCGTCTCTGCGGGCGGCGCTGCCAACGCCGCCCCTGCGCAGGTAAAATCGCTCGCCGCGGGAAGCTGCAAGGCTTCCCACGGGTCGTGGCGCACACTGCGCGGATTGCTCTTCTGTCCGGGTGGTTATCCGTATTGCTGGTATGCAACTTTCAAGGAACAGCGAGGGGCATTCGGAGCCCCTCACTGTCCTCCCGAAAATTGCGTTCGGTGAATACCCTTATTTCGAGGAATTTTCAAAAAACTTTTTGAGATCCCGCAGGATGCGGTCTCTCCGCTTGATGACCGCCCGCTGGCTGACGCCCATTCTTTGGGCGTATTCCCGTGTAGACGCGCCGTCGAAGAACAGGGCGTTGATGAGTTCCCGGTCGATATCCTTTAGTGACAGCAGCGCCAGCAAAAGGATCTGCTTCTGTTCTGCCAGATTCCGAAGTTCCTCACGCTCCAGTGCCTCAGTTTCGGCGCTGGGGGCCGTTTCTGCTCCGACATAGTCCGGCAAAAGCGCATCTTCCTCCATCTGCTCCAGAGAGAGCAGTTTTCCGGAGGACTGTTCCTCTGCGATGTATCGCTCCCTGCGGTCTGCCTGCGCATAGGCGAGGTAGACATCCTCCGGCACCTCTACGTCCATGCCGTCTACAGTGATGATATTGGCGATGACTTCGCCACCTTCGCTTCGAACGCGCCGATAGTTGCGTTCTTCCTGCCATTTTTTCATGATTCATGACTCCAATCTCAGATTTTTTTGAAATGTCTGAGATGGGGTCACGGATATTTAGCGATATAGGGCTGCCAGCGTCTGCGCATTGTCTGCCTTTCCGCTTTTCAGCCGAAGAAAGGCGCAAAAAAAGAGCCTTACACATAGCTGAAAAGCTACTTGTAAGGCTCCTAACTCAATACTCCCGATTGCGTCTCTCGCCCTTCCCAAATCGCAGCCCAACAAAGTGGGTGCGATTTGGAGAGGAGAAGCAGCGAAGTGAACAAGTTTTCGCGCTTGCGCGGAAACGAGTGATACGCAGCTTGCTTCGACGATGGGTGGCTGGTGCGCTTGACGAAGTCATATCAATTGGATTTTTAATTTATGCCTGAACATATCCCATAAATGGGATGGGCGTGTGGATCAGGGGGTGAGCATCCGGTGTCAGCACCGTGATGCCGATCTGTTCGCCGCACTTGGGGCATTTGGCGATCAGGTCAGGGTGTTCCGCTCTGTGCAGATCAAATAGCTTGTACTGAGACTGCTCCGCACCGCTGGGGATATCCGCGATGCGACCCTTGCCGCACAGCGGACAGCGCAGGGAATTGGTTTTTGACATAGCGCCTCGCTTTCTCTGTTCTCTTTTTTGAGAACAGCACATGAAAATTTTTTACAGCAGGT
>ERZ826220.2719-NODE-2719-length-14603-cov-4.106131_pt1 | contig 14603 bp, 10 predicted proteins | sample MGYA00519927_ERZ826220 | MGnify/ENA primary metagenome ERZ826220 (study PRJEB31778, sample SAMEA3449225) | human gut metagenome | biome: human gut; feature: human-associated habitat; material: faeces | place: United Kingdom | collected 2010/2012 ...
CCTCTGCTTCATAAACCACAATCTTGTCAATGAGTTCGGCAAACATCAAATCGGAAATTTCTGTCGGCTCTTTGCACTTGCGTATCAAAGAAATGAAATGCTTAATATCAACCGTATTCGCCTTTTCTTCGGTCAGTTCCTTTTGCATTTCCTCAATTTTCGTTTCCAGTTCAGCCTGCTCATCATCATACTGCTTCATTAGTTGCTTGTACTGTCTTTCGGGCAGTAATCCCGAAACAAGATTTTCATACAACCCACGAATAAGTTTTGACAGTTCATCGTATCGCTTCTGAAAACGCTGCAACTCCGATTTATTGTGCTTTGGCTTTTCTGTCTGCTTTTCGTTCCACAATACTTGAAGTTCCTTTGCAAAGGCTTCTTCGTCATTCAGAACAAATCTTGATAATCGTTTTACAGTCGATAATATCAAGGCTTCAACATTATCAGCACTAATCGAATGGGCAGTGCAGGAGTTTACTCTGCTGGCATACCCACCGCAACGGTAAGAATACTGTAACGAACGGTCTTTTTTACTGTAATGCGTTTGCAAGGTCATTCTTCTGCCACAGTCAGCACAGAACAGATAACCGCTTAAACGATTGCTGTGCGTTCCTCTTGCCGCTGTTCTGTTGGCTCGTTTCTTTCGCTTCTGAACGCTGTCCCAAAGTTCCTGCGAGATGATAGGCTCGTGCGTATTATAAAATACATACTGTTCATCTTCATCGGTATTTTTCCTTTTGTGCAGTTTGAAATTGGTGCTGACCGACTTACGCAAAACAGTATGACCAAGATATTCCTGTCTGCTCAAAATCGCTCTTATGGTTGACATTCCCCAAGTATATGGGTCTGAAAACTTCGTTCCATTATACTGTTCGGGGTGATATTCCTTTGCGTGTGCTGCCGGAATTAAAACCTTTTCTTCGGTAAGCAATTCAGCGATTGCTCTCGGACTTTTGCCCTCGTTGGCAAGCAGAAAGATACGCTTTACCACCTCAGAAGCCACAGGGTCAACGACAAGCGTTTGTTTGTCGGTTGCTAATCGGTTATATCCATAGGGAATAGAACCGCTACATCGCTTTCCGTCTTTCATACGGGCATCAAACACAGCCTTGATTTTATTGCTTGTGTCTTTGGCATACCACTCGTTCATTATATTCAAAAACGGGGCAAAGTCATTATCCGAAGCATTGTTGCTGTCAATACTGTTGTTTATTGCAAGAAAACGGACATCTTTCTGTGGGAACAGAACTTCCGTATAAAAGCCGACTTGCAGATAGTTTCGTCCTAATCGGCTCATATCCTTAACAATAATCGTTGCGACATTTCCTGCTTCTACTTCCTTAATCAGTTCTTGAAAACTCGGACGATTGAAATTCACACCCGAAAAACCATCGTCAGTAAAATGGCGAATATTCGTGAACCCATTTCTGCGAGCATAATCTTCCAAGTATTTCTTTTGGTTGGTGATTGAATTTGACTCACCATTGAGGTCATCATCTCTTGATAAACGCTCATAGAGTGCTGTAATCTTTGAAGTCCTTGACATTCTCTTATCCTCCTTTCTTTATGTAATCTGATTTAGCATTACAGGAATTACTCCCTCTGCTAATAGGAGAAAATAGGGGTACAAAGCGGAACTGTTTTTCAAAAAAATCAAAAAAATTTTTGAAGTTCTGAAACCGACTTTGATAACCTATTTTCAATTTAGGAACGCATTATTTATCGTCCTACTAAAGTATAGCCCTCCGGGGCCAGCTCTATGGCGGTGACAGTTTCCCCGAACGTGGACGCCCAGGCGTCAAAGTGTAAAAGACCGTTGCGGCGGAGCGTTTCATACTGCAAATACTTCTGCATGGTATATAACTCTACCATCGTGTTGGAGATAGGTGTGCCCGTGGCGAAAACAACGCCCCGGCCCCCGGTCAACTCGTCCAGATAGCGGCACTTCATATAGAGGTCGCTGGACTTCTGCGCCTCCGTCTGACTGATGCCGCCCACGTTCCGCATTTTAGAAAATGCGGCGAGGTTTTTGTAATAATGCGCTTCATCAATAAAAATGCGGTCAACGCCCAATTCCTCAAACGTGACCACATCATCCTTACGGCTCTGATCGTTCAGCTTGTCCAGCTTTTCCTTGATGCTTTTCTTGGTACGCTCCAACTGCTTGATGGAAAATCGCTCTCCGTTCTGTGCTTTCAATTCGGAAAGGCCGTGGATGACTTCATCCATCTGCTGTTCCAGGATATACCGCTGCCGCTCCACGCTCATCGGTATTTTCTCAAACTGGCTGTGGCCGATGATGATGGCGTCATAGTCCCCGGTGGCGATCCTGCCGCAAAACCGTTTTCGGTTCTTGGTTTCAAAGTCTTTCTTGGTTGCCACCAGGATATTGGCGGAGGGATAGAGCTGCAAATACTCCGCCGCCCACTGTTCCGTCAGATGGTTGGGAACAACGAACAGGCTTTTTTGACACAGGCCCAGCCGTTTGCTCTCCTGTGCCGCCGCCACCATCTCCCAGGTTTTCCCGGCCCCCACCACATGGCCCAACAGGGTGTTGCCGCCGTAGAGAATATGGGCGATGGCGTTCAACTGATGGGGCCGCAGGGTAATCTCCGGGTTCATGCCCACAAAATTGATATGGCTCCCATCGTATTCACGGGGCCGCAGATTGTTGAACTTGTCGTTGTAAAACCGCGTCAGCCGTTCCCGGCGCTGGGGGTCTTTCCAAATCCAGTCCTGGAACGCCTGCTTGATAAGCTCCTGCTTGCCCTGGGCGATGGCGGTTTCTTTCTTGTTCAGAACGGGCTTTTTCTTCCCGTCCCCGTCCTCAACGTAATCGAAAATCCGAACGTCCCGCAGGTTCAGGGTTTCCTCAATGATCTTGTAGGCGTTGATGCGGGTGGTGCCGTAGGTGCTGCTGGCTTTGACATTCACCCGGTCGGCGCTTTTACCCTCCACATTCCAGCCCCCGGTATATTGCGAGTAGTGAACGTGGATTTTTCCCCTGCCATAAACGGACGTGTCCAACAGGTCAAAGATAAACTTCTCTACCACGTCCGGGGGGAGCCAGGTGGCCCCCAGCCGCACGGAAATTTCGCTGGCGGTCAAATCGGTGGGCTGCACCCGTTCCAGGGCCTCCACATTGGCGGCATAGTCCTCCGGGTACAGTTCGGCGCTTCGCCGTGCCCATTCCAGCTTTTCCCGCACGTTGCCGGAGAGGTATTCATCGGCGGTGAGATACTTTTCCTCCGTGCTGTTACCGTACCCGTGCATAGGATTCAGAAAGATCACGCCAGTCAGGTCGGCGTATATCTCCTGCTCAGTCTTGCCGGTCAGCTCCATCATAAATGTCATATCCACCTTGGCCTTTTCAGCCAGTGATACGGCCAGGGCCTCGGATGCGGTGTCCACGCTGGTGACGACTACCTTCTGCTTGATGGTGCGCTTGGTGAACATATCCGCTTTACGGACAAAGTTCCGCTCATCGTCCAACACTTCCAAAGAACACAGCAGAAAATAGGCGCTGTCCATGCTGAAGGCGGCGCTGTTGGCGCGGGAGTTGATACGCCCGTATTTCGCCGCAAAAGCGTCATAAAGGGCATTGAGTTTCTGTTGTTCGACCTTAATATCCTCGGCGGGCCAATCCTCGGTCTGATACTCAATGAGCGTCCGTACACAGTCTCGAATGCCGATCAGCCCCTTGATGCGGTTTGCCGCCGTCACCGATACCTCCACCGGGTTCATCCGGCTGTTTTCCCGGTAGTACACCTGCCCATCCACCACGGTATAGCTGAAATTCCGCACCTCCGGGTCAGCGGGAATGGACTTGTCCTCGCCCTCCGCTTCCGGGTCGTCTATCACATACTCGGTGATAGAGCCTTGGATGTTCTGGATGGCAGCGGTGAGCTGTTCGCCCAGGTCTTGCCCCTCGCGGGGCAGGCAGGCGGTTTCCGGCCCGTAGGGGCCGCTGACCTCCCGCATATCTCCTATGACCATTTCCGGGTGGTCGATGAAATACTGATTCATTTTCAGCCCGTTTTCATCGGTGTTCAGGTGTACCCACTCCGGCTCCCCGCTGAACAGGGCCTCCCGCTTCTGCAAAAACAGGATGTCGCTGGTCACCTCCGTGCCAGCGGCGTCCTTGAACGTGTTGTTGGGCAGACGGATGGCCCCCAGCAGATCGGCCCGCTGTGCGATATACTTTCGCACGGTGGGCGTTTCCTTGTCCATCGTGCCCTTGCTGGTAACAAAGGCGATGATCCCGCCGGGGCGCACCTTATCCAGCGTCCGGGCAAAGAAATAGTCATGGATCAGGAAATTGTGCTTGTCGTACCGCTTATCGGATACTTTGAAGCTGCCAAAAGGCACGTTGCCGATGGCGGCGTCAAAAAAGCTGTCCGGGAGGTCTGTTTTCTCAAACCCCTGGACAGCGATAGAGGATTTTTGATAGAGCTGCTGGGCAATCCGCCCGCTGATCCCGTCCAGCTCTATGCCGTAGATTTTGGAGTCGGCCAGACTTTCCGGGCGCATACCGATGAAGTTGCCAATGCCGCAGGACGGTTCCAGCAGATTGCCGGTCTTGAAGCCCATGTTCTCCAATGCCTGATAGATAGAGCGGATGACCACGGGCGGGGTGTAAAAGGCAGTGAGGGTGGATTCTCTGGCGGCGGCGTATTCGTCCTCATCCAGCAGGGCTTTCAGCTCGGCGTACTTGCTGTGGCGCTCGTCAAAGCAGTCGGCCAGCCCACCCCAGCCCACATACTGTGCCAATACCGCCTGTTCCTCCGGCGTGGCAAAGCGGTTCTCGCTTTCCAGCTTTTTCAGCAGGCGGATGGCCCGGACGTTGTTGTTAAACCTCGTCCCCGGCGTTCCCGCGCCGATGGCGTCATCCGTGATGTGGTACTCATGCCGGTCTGCGTTGGGGACTTCGGGATGGAGAACAAAGGGGGACACCTTGGCCCTGCGCCGGGGGGCGGGCGGGGCCTGGACTGGCTCCCCACCATCATGGCCGTGCCCATTTGCTAAACCTTCGGTGCCCTTTCCCGCCGCCCCCGCCGCGTTTTCCTTTTCTGCCGGTTTGTGATTCATCTGCGTTTCATAGCGGTCAATGTCTTGCTCAGTCAGCCATTCGGGTTTTTCCGGCAGGGCCGCATACAACTCCCGCATTTTGGAGATTTGTGCTTCAACACTTCCAGCCCATAGGTGTTTCTCGGAAAACTGCCCAGCCCCCAGGTAATACTCACAGTCAGAACGCAGACGGTCTAACAGCCGGTAACTATTAGGCTCTGCTGGGGTGGTATCTGATGCTTTTTCAGCCGGTTCCGGCATCCCCTGTTTGGCCCGTTCCACCGCCAGCCATTCAGCGGCTTCCTTGTCCGCAACCGCTTTCCTGACCTGCTTCAGATAATCCTCGGCCTGCCATTCGCTGGTAAATTCCTCCTGGACGCCCTCACTGTCCACATATATCCCGCCCTGAACATCGTCCCATACGGCATAGCCGTTGTCCGTTTCAATGACGGAAAATCGTTCGGGGGCTTGTGGGGTGTTGGCGGCAATCTGCTCCACATCAGCCATGACCTTCTGAATAAAGGGGTTTGCATCCAGCTTCTCCGGGTCTACTACATGGCCGTCCACAATACCGTTCTCCGCAAGGGCAGCACGAATAGCAGCGGGGTCAATGTCAGAGAAATCGTCCGTTCCTGGTTTGGCCTTCTCGCTGGGCTGTGCGGGAAACGCGGAAATTACACGCTGGTTATTTTTCAACGCCGCCACGATTACATCAAAGCCCTTGTTGTTCAGTTTCTTTACATAGTCCTTCAGCTTGTGGGCGGGAAAACCGCACATGGACACACGGCCATATTCGGGGATATTGCGCTTGGTCAGGGTCAGATTTAGTGCCGCCGCCGCGCTTTTTGCGTCCTCACCCTCAAACCCTCCGTACAGTTCAAAGAAGTCGCCCACCTGATACAGCACCAGACTGTCGGGGTTATGCTCCTTGATGGAGTTGTAGGCGTCCCAAAACCTGCCGCTGGCAGGCTCCCGCACCAACGGCGGGGTAGAGAACACGGGGGCGTCCTGGGTGGCAGAGATGGTCATGGTAGAGGTGGCGGCAAATTCCTCGATCTGCGCCCGCACGTCCTCCGGCAAACTGTCCTCATAATAGGTCACGGTTCGGTCGGGTGCGATATGGGCGATGGTCTTATAGTCGCCGTCCTCCAGTTCCAGCCGGTTCCACACCGTCACACCGTTGCCCAGGTGCCCAAAGCCCAGCTCATAGCCGGGGGTATCAGGCTCCGCAGGTTCGGCGGCGGGTGCCGCTTCCTCTATCACCTGAAGCAGGCTGTCGTTCATTGGGTTCTCCGCCAGCAGACGGTCAAATTCCTCACGGGGCAGTTCCTTGTTGATGATGGGAAACGCCGGGTCAAAGAGCCGGACTATCTGATCGTCAAAGGCCAGCAGTTCATACTCCTGCATCCCCAGGTACACCGTGGCCCCCATGGTCAGCCGGTACTCTTTCGGCGGTGCCGGGGACGGGTTCATCTCGTCATAGGTGGGTTCCAGCGGCGCGGCCAGGGGGCCAGAGAGTTGGGCAAGTACGGCCTCGCACCGCTCCGTCAGGTGGGTGTTCTCCCCGATAATAGTCTGCATGGCCTCCCGCATCATGGGTAGGATGAAGTCGCCCTCGCTGGTACGGGCGCTCATCTTCTTTTCGCCCGCGCTGAACGCATCGGCGCAAGATGACAAATACCACCTGTCTACCGTTTTGTCCTGCGCTCCGAGCTGGGCCACATAGTCCTTATAATCACGGATAATGGAGTAAAATTCTCCGCTGATTTTGCTCCGGGCGATCCGGGTGTCCTCCTGACGGCGGTACTCCGGGTATTTCGCCTTTTCAGCCGGTGACAGATAGCGGTCTGCGGCAAGCAACTCACCGATCCGCTTCGCCGCCTTTTTCCAGGTTAGGACAGTTACAACTTCCGGCGCGGCGGTGATTTTGATGCCTTTGCCTTCATGCCAAATATCCAGCTTTTTGCTCCCATAGACAGAAAACCCGCCGATACCATACTCTTTTTTGAGGAAAGCCGTGTTTTCATCGTCCCCCTCTTTTTTCAAAAACTGCTCATAAATGCTGAACTTTCCCTCTGTTCCGTACCTTATCAGAACAGCATCAATGTCCTCCTGGGAAATAGCAAAAGCGGAGGACTGTTCATCCTCCGCCGCTTGGATAGCCGTTTTCTGTTCTTCCTCCGTGGGGAGGGGGTCGGTCAGTTGGCGTACACGATCTCCGCCAGCGCCGCTTCCTCCGCCGCTGCCTTGATATTGTTCATCAGACCGACCCACTTCATCTGATCGGACGCTTTCAGTTCCTCCGTCACGCCCTGTTCCCGCGCCATTTGCTCCGTCAGCCGCTCCACCATCTCGGTGGCCTGCCGGTCGATTTCCGCCAGATGGCTGTTCAGTTCCCCGGTCAACAGCATCCCGGTGTAAATCCCGTGCCGGTGATTGGCGAGGAAACTGCGCCGCAGCATCCCATATTTTCCGACCTGCGGGGCCTCCGGCACGTCCAGGTTGGGCAGTTGATAGTCGCCCTCGGTTCTGTATGTCAGCTCCATGTTCAACGCTCCTTTCACGTTTCGTTCTGCCGTCATTATACTGCCTGTCAGGATTCCCGGCAAATGTGCGATTTTGTTTTTCTTCCTCCCAATATAAGGGCAGCACGGTGCTGGCGATCTCCCGCAGGGGCATCTCGGCTATATCGCTGGCCGCGGCCCCCAGGATAGCAAGGGTTTTCAGGGTATTAAAATCGTAGATGCGGGCAAAGTCCTCGCCGCTGAAATACCCCTGGGGGTCAATACCGCACCGGGTCAGCATGATATAGGCCACGCTGTTCTCAAGCAGGCCCTTAAACCACACTTCGGTATTGAGATCGTCCAGTTCTTCCAGCAGACTTCCCTCTTTTACGCGGCAAAGGTCGGCGTAATAGTCGCCAAAGTTGTCCTCTACGATGATCTTTGCCGTTTCCAGCAGACAGGCGGCAAAGTCGGCTTTGTCGGAAAACTCGCCGTAGCTGTTTTCCAGCGCCTCCACCACCGCCCCCTCGTACTGCGGCCTCATCTGCCAGACGGGGACGGTGCGCCCCGCACGGCTGTTGGTGTCGGACATATCAAAGACGTGCCGCAGTTTATAGCCCTTGTCGGTGTCCACCAGCAGCGCGATCCCCGTGGTGCCCTTGTTCACCCACCGGCCATGCTTGTTCCAGAAGTCGGTTTGGGCGCAGGCGGTGGCGTCCGGCTTTTGGGCGTAAATCAAAAGCTGGTCGCGGAAGCTGTATTTGAAGTTGTGGGCGGCGGTGGTCAGAAACGCCATATAGTTCCCACTGTTGGCAAAAATCTGGCGGGCCGTCTGCGCCGCAAGCCGGACAATGGGTTCAGGTTTCTTTGCCACGATCTATCCCTCCTTTTCCTCATAAGATTTCAGCAGCCCCTTTGTGGCGGCGGCGATTTTGGAGATACGCCCGGTAAGCTGGGCGACGGTGGCCTGTATCTCCGACTGCCGTGCCGCGTAGAAGTAGCCGGTGGCGTCGCTGCAAATGGGCCAGCCGTCACAGCGCAGGCGGTTGACGGCCCGACGCAGCTCCGTCCCCTTGACGTGGAACGCGGCCTCCAGCTCCTTGCTGGAGGCCGCGCTCTCTTGCCCACGGCGGTATTGTTTCAGGTACTCGCACAGGGCTTTGTCGATGGGTGCGCCTTTCACCGGGTATCACCCTCGCCGCCCTCTTTCAGCTCCGCGCTGTACTCTTTTTCCACCTCGTAAGCCCCGATGCAGGCGTAGAGAAGCTGCCAGATCATCTCGGAGGCTTCGCTCTCATACATCCGCATACTGACATAGGGCTTACCGCCCACACCACGGCAGCGCCGGGAGAACCGCATACGCTTATCCATCAAGTCCTGGGCGCTGTTGCGGGTGGGCACGTCCTCGGCGGCGGTGTTGCGCTCCAGAACGGCCATCATCAGGTCGAACATGGAGGGGTGTACGTTCAATTTGACATTCGGTAACTGTGCCATGATGCTCCTACCTTTCCACGGACACGGCCTGCCGCCCACGCTGGGGGAAGTCCCAGCCGTAGACCTTGCCAATATCGTCCCCCAGCCTGCGGGTGATCCGGGTAATATCGGCGCGGGTCGCTGTGCCGTAATACAATTTTTCTTTCAGCAGGTCAATCTGCGATTCCCGTACTCCGGGCTTATAGGTGCGGTAAAGCAGACGGTTTGTGCCGTCATGGTGGATGGCGGCACAGCGCAGGTCGCCCAGCCTGTCAACAAACCAGGTGGAGTAGTCAATGCCCCGGTCGCTGTAAAGGCAGTCCCGGATGTTGCCGCTGGCGATCTCCTTGTAGCCCATGTGCCGTCCCGTCCAGAGGCCCAGGTCGGCAATAATGAGGATGGGCTGTGCAAGCTGGATGTTCAGATTTACCCGCTCATCGTCCAGGTAACCGTTGTTGATGTCATACATCAGCATCATGCGCTCGTCCTCGGTTAATTCCGGGTACTGTTCCTCCAAATCCGTCCGCCAGTCCTCGTAGTCCAGATCAAAGTTGCTCCAAATAAGGTGCTTCTGCTCGGTCATCGGGCATCCCCCCTGTCCGGGCGGCGGGGCTTGATGGGCTGGCCCTGCTCGTCATAGTTCTTCGGGTCGGCGGCGGGGGTGGCCCAGCCCTGGGTGGCCCCGGCCAGCATCGCCGCCGCCTGTGCCTTGGTAACGCCCAACTCGCCGTTCAGCTCGTCCACCAGTTTTTGGCTGGTGCGGCCCTTTGTCGCAAAGGATGCGGAGCGGTAGCCGTCAAAGCCCCTCTCAAACATCACAATGGCCCGTTTCTCCGGCACCTTGCCGTAGCACACCGCTGGCAGGGAGCTTCTGAGGGGGATCACAGAGTTGCCGTTGCGCTCCATCATCTCGGCAAACTGGCAGATGTGAAAAAGATTGTCCCAGCCTTTGCCCACCTCCACATGGCACTCGTCGATATACCGGCATTCCCGGTCAAGCTGCCTTCCGTCCGGGCACCTGATCCGCACCATGTCGCCGTCCGCGATCCTGAACTTTTCCTCGTAGTGCGGAGTGATGAAGCGGATACCTTTTTCAGCCTGTTTCATGTGGCGTTCAAGCGAGTTCCGGCGATAGCAGTAGAGGGATAGGTTTTCTTCCTCCTTATAGGGGTTTAGGCGGATCAGGTAGGAATACTGCGCCGTGTCCGCCCGGAAGCCGAACGCAAAACCGTCATCAAAACCGCTCTCCGGGTGTTCCTGGCAGAAGTCACTCATGGCATCACGGCTTTTCAAAAAGCCGCCGTACTGCCCGTTGCCCACCAGGGCATTCAGGACGCTCTCAAACTCCGCCTGAAATTCCTCGGTGTCCAGGTCTTGCCGGTGGCTCTGCCACGTTTTGAGGAAGCCTTGAGCGTCCATGCCTGTTCCGGCCCGCAGGTGACCGACGCACCCCGTCTGGCCTTTGAGCTGCATACTCTGGCTGGCGGAGTAAAGCCGCTCGGCGGGGGTGGCGGTGCGAAACGTCAATTCCATCAATGTCACACTCCTTTTACTTGCTCAAAAAAGACCACCATTCATCCTCCCGCACCTGAAAGGCGTCGCCTAATTGGATGGTGTCAGGAAAATTTGATTGGGTGGTCTTGATGGCATATTTGTCGATCTCGGTGGCGTAGTAGCGGAGAACGGTGGCCCCCAGCTTATCCAGAGCCAGGTGGCCGCAGCTCATGCCGTCATACATGGACAGCACTTCCAGCGGTTCGGTGGTGATGCCGGGGCAGTAGGAGAGGATATGGGCGATCACGTCCACCGTCCAGCCGTTGCCCAGCATTTTATACGCCTGGGTGTCGCTGACCGGGAAAACGTAATCCTCCGGCACCGTCTGGAGGCGCATACACTCCCGCACCGTCAACTTGCGGATGATATAGTAGCCGTCCATCAGCTTGATGGGGTATTGCTGGCCCTTTATTGTGATCTGGCCGTCGCGGACTTCGTAGATGGGCCTGTCCAGCGTCCCGCAATACTGATAATACTGGCAGGAGGTGGTCAGGCAGTTCGCCTTTTCCCGCATGGCGCGGCCCCTGCGGGTCTTGCTGTTGGGCATGGTCAGGTCAACGCACTCGCCGGGGAGAATGTCGGTGTAGCCTTTGGCGGTGGCCTCCGCCACCCGTAGGGCGGGGCAGTCGGTGGGGACGCTATAAAGCCCGGTTTTCGCCCCGGCCCCGCCGCCGTTCCCGCACAGGGTCTTGCTCTTGCCGTCCGCTGAATATACCCGGTGCCCCTGGCCCTCGGAGCCGGTGCCGCTCTCTATGGTGCCCACACGGATGGGGAACATAGGGACGTGTCCGCCGCCCATGCCCGCCGATGCTGTCAGGCAGGGGGCTTTGCCTTTCACATCATATATTCCCCAGCGGGTACACTGTCCATATAGCCCACCCAGCCGATTGATGCGGAGTTTCTCTGCCACACAGGTCTTGCGGTCTATGGTGTTGCCCACCATATTGCGGATGCCGTCTTTATAGTAGGTCGCCCGCAGGCATTGGGCCTTGCCATCGGCGGTAACATTCACCGGCTCTATTGCCATAGGCGCGGGGAAGTGCCCGCCGTTCAGGGCGTTCACGGCGCTGGCCCTGCTGTAATTTGCTTTCAGCGTGTAGCCCTTTTCATGGAGCGGCAGGCCGCTCTCCAGAACGTCCAACAGGATAAGGCCCCGATCCTCCGGCAGCTCCACGCCGGGGATGTTTGTCCAGTAGAGCCTTTGACGGCTTTGGGCGGACACAAGGGCGGAGTTTATCAAAATGGGTTCCACGCCCAGCTCCGCCGTGATCTGCGCCCGTATCGCTGGGGCCATGCTCTTGTTGTTCTCGTATAAATAGAAGTCCGGCCCGTACCGCTCTCTGGCGATCAGGTAGTTGCGAAACAACTCCCAGCCCAGGCCCTCCGGCTGTGTTTCCCGGTTCCGGGTCTGCGCGATGCTCCAATGGGTGCAGGGGGAGCCGCCCAGCAGAAGTTTCATCGGCTGTCACGCCCCTGTTCCAACGCCCGTTCCCGCTGAATGACCGACAAATGCTCTTTTGCCCACTGCGGCATACACTCCGGCCTGACCTCGCCCAAAACGTCCCTGCGCTCCCACCGGCCATCTCTGCGGCCTGTGAACACATTGACGCCATAGACGGAGGTGCCGCGAGAGTAGCCCCGCGCCCCGCTGCCATTCGTCACAAGAATAAGCTGGCAGTCTGCCCGCCGGTACTCATAGCGGAGAGAACTTGGCTTGACCGCCACCACCTTGCCGGTGATGTCGTCGCTGTCTTTCAGCGGAAAACACTGTTCGCCGTTCAGCAAGTCCAGCGGGATATGGAGGGTTTTGCGCTGAGCCTGCAAAGCCGCCACCTGTCCTCTCAGCCTGTCGGCATACAGCTCCATAATCTCCAGATAGTCGTCGCTGGCCATCGCCTCGGCGTAATATTCACGCATTCCATCCTGTGTGCAGAAACAGCACATGAACTCCTGCTCCGGGCTGACGCCCACCACCACCTCACGCGCTCCGATCTGGAGTGCATGGATGATCTCAAAATTTTCTATCATCCGCTTTTCGTTCTGCATAGTGTCACCTCTCCCGGTCATCACGCGGCCTGCGCTTTTTCTGGCGAGCCTTTTCCTGCTGCTCTTTTGCATAATCCGCCAGGGATTTGGCAGGCTTACCGTCAAAGGAGATCAAGATGTTTTGCGGCGGAACGCCCCGCAGCATATCGGACAACTCCTTGTCCATGTCTTTTTCTTTACCCATGATTATCGCTCCCCTCTATCAGAAAGGTCGATTTGCCTGTCCTCGTTGGCAAATCGACCTTCTAACTGTTCCACTGTCCAATTTTTTGTAAATTGCCCCAGGGGGTTGTGTCCAAACTGCGCGATGGCCCGCTTGTCCATCTCCCGGAGCCGCGCCCACAATTCAGGATGGTGGGTACGCAGTTTTTTTAGCTCCCCGATTCGTTGGAGGGGGCAGCACCAGCAGGAACAGCGGTTGTATATCCGATACAGTCCGCCCCAATCAAAGCCCCGGTTATAGCTGATCCGCAAGGCTTCGGCTTCGGTGATGCCCCAATCCACCAGGGGATATTGGTCGTCCTTGATACGCTTCGGCTCGTCGGCGGCGATACCCACATAGTGCAGGGCGTTCCGCTCTTTTTTCAGCCGGTTCACCTCTTTGTGGATAAGATGTGTTTTTAACTGGCCCGTACACCAGCGCACACGGGCACCGGGCCAGCCGTTTCCATAGAGGGATACCCCCAGCCGTTGACGGTTCTCAATGCTGGACTGCTTTACCTTCGGTTCCTCAAACATAAGCCATTCAAAGCCTTTGGGGTGCCGCAGGGTGGTGATGTGGATGCCGCGCTCCCGGTAGAGCAGGCCGTCCAGCTTCTCCATGTGTTCATACATCTCCGGGAACTCCATGCCCGTGTCGGCGGTCAGTACCACGTCGATGGGCATATCCCGTTCGATCATCAGCAGGAGCATGGCCGTACTGTCCTTACCCCCTGAGAGAGAAACGGCGTGATAGCTGCCCTCTATGGGGTTTTTGCTGTCAGCATCCATGCTCCCGCCCCCTCTCCTGGTTGGGCGGTTCCTCATAGAGCTGTAAACGATACCTGATGTTCAATGCCGGTTCCTCCTTGTCCAAAAATTTACACCGCCCTGTGTCCAGCGGACAAAGAGCGGTGTATGTATGGAGGAACACTTTATTTTCAGGCCATCAGCTTTGTCAGAAGCTTATTCACCGGGGAGGCGTCCCGGCCCTGGGTGGTCAGCTTGTTCCGCCAGTCCAGCAGATACTTCCGCACAAGCCGGTATTCTTCGTCAGTCAGTTGGAGATAAACTTTTTTCTCCCGGTTGAATATCCATTTGAACATTTGAAACAGCTCCTTTCTCTATCCCCATAGTACAAGAAAAAACAAGCGGTTTCAAATGTGCGAATGGGTATGTAAGTGGCCCGCTGTGCGGGCCACGGGGATGATGCTTAATAGCCTGTGGTGGGCAGGCGCTTGGGGGGAGCGTAGACCTTCGTCACCCAGCGGGTGGTTGCCATGATCCACTGTCCGTTGTAGACGCCGCCCACGTCCGCCTGGTTCACAAACTGACTGCCGCCCTTGGCCCAGGACACAACGGTGCAGTCAATTTTGGGTGCTTCCACCTGCCGGAAGTTGGCGGGCACGACGCCGAACACGAACATCACTTCTGTGACGTACTCGTTGGATGCCAGCCGCAGGGCCACGGGGGACGCCTCCAGCACATAGTTCTGCTGGGTGTTCAGGCTGTCCGCCAGCACACGGTAGTCGGCCCCGGAGAGATTGGTCTTGTAGACGATCTTGTAGCTACCGGCGGCGTTGTAGGTGCCGGTGGTGACCTTCGCCAGCCGTACCGCCTCCACGGGAAGGGTGTCCCTCCAATAAAAAGAGGTGAGCGCCGTGGTGGAATTGTTGCCGATCTTGGAGAACGTGTAGCGGATGTTCTGTCCGGGCATGACCTCGGCATAGCCGGTTTTCTCAATGGACACATTGGTGTAAA
>ERZ826220.2721-NODE-2721-length-14601-cov-3.778496_pt1 | contig 14601 bp, 12 predicted proteins | sample MGYA00519927_ERZ826220 | MGnify/ENA primary metagenome ERZ826220 (study PRJEB31778, sample SAMEA3449225) | human gut metagenome | biome: human gut; feature: human-associated habitat; material: faeces | place: United Kingdom | collected 2010/2012 ...
ATGGATTATTTTTAGTTTTTCTTGATAATATTCTTATTACATTTCTTATTTCTGTGTCTCTACCTATAACTGGATCTAATTTTTGCTCTCTTGCCATTTTTACTAAATCTTGACCATACTTTTTTAATGCATTATAAGTTTCTTCTGGATTATCTGTTGTCACTCTTGTATTTCCTCTTACACTTGACAATGCTTTTAAAAATTCACTTTTATTTATATTATATGTTCTAAATAATTCTTTTATTTGACTATTTGCATTATCAAATATTGATAACATTATATGTTCTACTGACACATATTCGTCTTTCATTTTAGATGCGATTTTTTCTGAATCATTTAAAGTCAAATCTACATCCCTTGAAACATATATACTATCATTTGGTCTAGCTCCTCCTGACATTTTTGGCATCTGATTAATTTTATTTTTTAATGTATTTTCAAAATTTGCAGATACCCCCATCTTTTTTAATAATTCTTTTATTAAGCTTTCTTCTTGTTCTAATAGCGCAAGCATCAAATGTTCTTGTTCTATTTGTGCATTCTGATTTTCTAATGCTATACTTTGTGCATTTTGTATTGCTTCCAATGATTTTTGTGTAAATTTTTGTACATTCATTTTTATCCCTCCTTCTTTTAGGCATTTAGTAGTCTAATTATTTTTTAAGCTATGTTTAAAAGCACTATTCATAAGAATGTGCTTTTACATTATATTTATTTTTGCCTTTTTATGCATTATTATTTATTCTTTCTCAGTACTTTTTTATTATACTATATTATTTTAGCACTGTCAATAGTAGAGTGCTAATTTCTTAAAATATTCTATAATTTTTTTCATATAACTAAAAAGATATAGTTCTATACAAACTACATCTTTTTAGTTGTCAATTCCATATTAGAATTTTAAATTAATTAATGTCTTTTATTACTAAGACATAATGAATTTCAGATGTTCTTTTTACTAAAGTTATTTTTGAAACTTTCAAGAAATTTATTGGTATCCCATATTTTAAAAATGTTTTATCTTTTTCTATCTTGTCAAAAACCATTTTAGTTATTTCTTTTTTATGTTCTTCAATATATTTTTTTCTATCAGTTTTCCATTCCTCAATTATACCTACATACACATGGATATAGTCAAAAGTTGTGTATTTATTTGGATTTTCTGGTTCACATACAAATTCTGGTCTTTGAATCCGTGTAACAAACCGTTCCAATCCATCTGGTAAATTTGTTTTTTCTAGTATAATACCTCCATTGCAATATTCCTTTAATATATCCAATGTATCTCCTACATTCAACTTTCCAAGTGCTTTTCTTAATATATTCAAATTAGTTACATCTAACACTTTAGCTAATTGACGGACTTGCAAGCCACAATAATATGAAACATGTTTTGCATCCCTAACAAAAACCTCTCCTATAAATATATTAGATGGCAATATCTCTTTTTCTTTTAAGCATGTATATTTTTCATTCTCATCAAAAAAATAAAATCTTCCTCCACGTATTCGAAAAACCGTATTTGTTAACTCAAATTTTTTTGTTTTGTACAGTTTTTCAAACTTTAGAATATTTTGGTTAAATTCTTGAATAGAATCTCCTACACTTAAGCAAGCCGCAGCTCTTTCTACTGCAATTGAATATATGTCCGGAAAATACGCATATAAACTCTTTGTACTATAATATTGTCCTGTGTTACCATTAAATCCTAAATTTTTTAGTTTCTTATCTTTCGCACCAATAATTGACGTTCTTTCATATATTCCTTCTTCATTAAAAAAATATACTCTTTTGTCAATTATCCGCAAAACTTTTCCCTTTAATTCGAAAACATCCATTCTTTTTACCTCCTTAAAATTTCTTGGAGGTAACAAAACCTCCAAGTGTTACACTTTTCGGTTTCAAAAAAGTTTATTATATTATAACACTTTTTGTTGTATATTTCAAATTTTACATTTTATCAAAGCATATTTTTTATTTATTTGGATATACTTTATATAGAATTAATTACATAATTAGATTTATTAATTTTTATAGGAGAGTGATATATATGGATTTAAAAAGAGTTCATTCTATTTTAGATAATAAAGAAAAATGTGATATTTTCTATGACGATAGACCTGTTTGGATTCAGGGTGTTACTCAACATGTAGCTAAAATAGGTTTTGCAGATAATTTTGAAGAAAAAGATGTTTATATCGAAGATTTGTATGAAAAAAATTTGTATAATAATTAAATTTTTTAAGGCACTTCAGTTTTAGCTGAAATGCCTTTTTTTCTAAAATTTTATTTTTTCTTGAATCCAATCTTCTAATTCATCAATTTTAACTCTAACTTGTTCCATTGTATCACGATCACGAATAGTAACAGATTCATCTTCTAATGTATCAAAATCTACAGTAATGCAATATGGTGTTCCTATTTCATCTTCTCTTCTATAACGCTTTCCTATACTTCCTGCTTCATCATAGTCACACATAAATTTCTTTGATAGTTTAGTATAAACTTCTTCTGCCTTTTCGCTTAGTTTCTTTGATAATGGAAGTACTGCTACTTTATATGGTGCCAATGCTGGATGCAAGTGTAATACTGTTCTTACATCTCCTTCTGCTATTTCTTCTTCGTCATATGCATTACATAAAAATGCTAAAGCAACTCTATCACATCCAAGTGATGGTTCTATACAATATGGTATATACTTTTCATTTGTTTCTGGGTCTAAATATGTCATATCTTCTTTAGAATGTTCCATATGTTGTTTTAAATCATAGTCTGTTCTATCTGCAATTCCCCATAATTCTCCCCAACCAAATGGAAATGTAAATTCTATGTCTGTTGTTCCATTACTATAATGTGATAATTCTTCTGGTGAATGGTCTCTTAATCTTATATTTTCTTTTTTCATTCCTAAACTTAATAGCCAATTCTCGCAAAATTCTTTCCAGTATTTATGCCATTCTAAATCTGTACCTGGCTTACAGAAAAACTCTAATTCCATTTGTTCAAACTCACGTGTTCTAAATGTAAAGTTTCCAGGTGTTATCTCATTTCTAAAAGCTTTACCTATTTGTGCTATTCCCATAGGTAATTTTCTTCTTGTCGTACGCATTGCATTTTTAAAATTAACAAATATTCCTTGTGCAGTTTCTGGTCTTAAATATATTTCAGATTTGCTATCTTCTGTAACTCCTTGGTATGTTTTAAACATTAAATTAAACTTACGAATATCTGTAAAATTTTCTTTTCCACAATTTGGGCAAGGTATATGATTTTCTTTTATAAAATTAATTAATTGTTCATCACTCATTCCATCTGCAATCATGTCTTTACCTTGCTCATGCGCCCATTCTTCAATTAATTTATCTGCTCTGTGTCTTGTTTTACATTCTTTACAATCTATTAATGGATCTGAAAAATTTCCAACATGACCTGATGCAACCCATACATCTGGATTCATTAAAATTGCTGCATCTAGTCCAACATTATACTTGCTTTCTTGTACAAACTTTTTCATCCATGCTTTTTTAATATTATTTTTTAATTCTACTCCTAAAGGTCCATAATCCCAAGTATTTGCTAATCCTCCATAGATTTCAGAACCAGGATATACATATCCTCTACTTTTACATAATCCTACAATTTTGTCCATTGTTAAATTTTCCATAATAAAACCTCCTATTTCTTGCTGTGCCAAAAATTTATATAATCAAAAAACTTTCGACACTAGCTAATTTAATAGCTAGGGACGAAAGTTATATTCCGCGGTTCCACCCTAATTGATAAAATAATTTATCCACCTTATTTAATAATGCTCCAAAGCTCCCCATATAGTTCTTATGGTTGGCTCTCACCTTTTCCAACTCTCTTTTACATAAGCTTTACTATATTTTTTCTTCTTCATCACATCTTATTAATATTATATATACTACTACCTTTTTTATTCCTTGTCAAGGTTAATTTTCTATCTTTCTTCTTGTTCTTCTAACATTTCAATATGTTTATCTCGTTGTTTTTGTATTCCTTCTTGAATAGATTGTCTTATTAATGTTTCCAAATGTTCTGGTTCTGGATAATCTTTTTCATCTAACGCAGCTAATACAAACTTATCTCTAATGCTATACCTTTTTATTTTTCCATTACTATCTGTTATCCTAGATAAATTGTCTAACAATATTCCTAAATCTAATGTAAATCCATGTTCTCTAGCGTAATTCTGTGCAAATGCTAAAGTCGTTCTAGTATTTCCATCTCTAAATGGATGTACTCTCCAAACTTTTGCTATTTTTATAGTAAATTCTCTTGATATTTGTTCTAATGTTTTTCCTTCCCAATTAGTATTATTCAATTCTTCAAGAGCTATATTTAAGTCTCTTTCTATATTTTTAGCTTCTGAATATTGTAAGCTTAATCCCGGTATTACAACTTCTGTTTTATATACTGGTACAGTTCTAAATTCTCCTGCCCATTCAAATATATCTTCAAAAATATGTTTATGAGCGGCTTTTAAGTCGTCAGCAGTAAACCTTTTTTTAAAAGCTGTATCTATATCTATCAATTTTACAAATCCAATATCTTTTTCAGCATCATTTAGTTCTTTATACTCTGTAATTCCTAATTTATTCTTTAAGGTTCCATTTTCTTGTATGTATGGGTCTTTCATTTTAAATTAATCCTTCCTTATTTCTTATATTTTTCTATAACTTGTTTTTGTAAATCTTCTAATTCTATTGAGCCATCTATATATTTCTTTGCTAATTCTATAGTTTCTTTTGTTGGTACATCTGCTCCTGAAATAGATATAGCCAAAGCTTTTTTTACTAAATCTTTTCTTTGTTCCTTATTAGTATTCTTTACTGAATAGTCCATTATACCTTCATTAATCTAATTATTAAAATATTAGACTATTTCTCCCTTCTTCTAAATTTTATTACTCTTAATTATATCTTTATATTCATATTTTAACTTTAAATTGTTAATAAAGTAAAATTTTTACTTTATTAATATTATATATTTAATTTTTTTATAATTCAATACATATTATTAAAATTATGTTAATTGCTTTTTATAACAATTTTATCTACTTTTCCAAAATTGCATTTAACTTTTTAATTTGACTAATTGCTCTTTTATTTATAGTTATCCACAAGCCTAATTTGCCTTTTACATAATACATTAAATTTTATTTGTAATTATATTGTAACAATATTAATGACAAAATGTTTTGTTATCCATTTTTTTATTTTATAAAGCCACAAACTGCGACAAAGTTTTTATACAATTGTTACAAAGAATTTACAAACTGGAAATAATTATTACACATTTATTGTTATTAGTTTACAAAAATAAGTTATTCACAGGTTGTGGAAAGTGTGGATAACTCTGTGAATAACTGAAAATAGTCGCTTTTATTTCAAACTTTTCCACAACTATTATTGCTTATATTTTATGAAAACTAATTATTGCATTATGTAATTGGAAATTACTTCCTTTTAAGTAGTTTTTATAAAAATTATACTCTAATTTTATTTAAATTTTATTACATTAATAACTAATTTTACATTATTTTTTCTATTATTATTAAGGTAAAAACATCACATATTAGAGTAAAAAATATTATATATATAATTTTCAATAAAAATAACTACTATACAAGATTATTTTAATTTAAATCTTTTATAGTAGTTAATAAAATTTATATTATTTTATTTTTACATTATATACTATAAATTTTATATTACACGTTAAATAAATATAAATACAGCTAAAAGTATTTCACAAATTAATATAAGAGGAAATCCTATGTAAAACTTGGCTTTTTTTGTTTTATGTCTAAATATATACATTCCAGCAATTCCACCAATTCCGCCACCTAATAGTACTAGCAATAACAAAGAATTTTCTGGAATTCTCCACTTACTTTTCTCCGCTTTTCTTTTATCTAACCACATAGCCAAAAATGCTATTAGATTAATTATAACTAAATAGATAATTATATTTTTTACTGAAAAAATTTCTTCTAAATTCATATGTCTTTCTCCTTAAACTTTTAAACTGTTTTGCTATTTATTATATTTTCTTAAATATTATAAAACTTATCCAAACAAACTCATTTGGTTACTTTGACTCATGCCTTTTAAACATCCTGCCTTTTCTAATAGTTCTACTACAGATTTTCCTACTTTTGAACGTATTTTCAAGTCATCTATAGACATAAACTTACCATCTTTTTTAGCTTCCTCAATTCCTTGTGCTGCAACTGTACCAAGTCCAGGAATACTATTAAGTGGTGGTCTTATTCCTTCTTCTTCTATTCTAAATTTTGTTGAATGTGATTTATATAAATCTATAGGTAAGAAGTTTATTCCTCTTTCATACATTTCCATAACCAATTCCAATATTGCATACATATTTTTATCCTTAGTTGTTGCACCATTTCCTGCTAAATCAATTTCTTTCATTTTGTTTTTTACTCTTTCTTCTCCATGGCACATAATATCACTGTCAAATTCGTCTGCTCTAATTGTAAAATAGGCTGTATAATATGCCTTTGGTTCATGTACTTTAAACCATGCTATTCTAAATGCATTTGTTACATAAGCTGCAGCATGTGCTTTTGGGAACATGTACTTTATTTTTTCACAAGATTTTACATACCAATCTGGTACGTCTTTTTCTTTCATAGCGGATTTAAATCCTTCCCATTTATCTGGGTCTTTTAATGCTTTACCTTTACGAACAGTTTCCATTATTTTAAAGGCTTTATTTGGTTCTAGCCCCATTTTTATTAGGTAAATCATTATATCATCTCTACAGCATATAGCATCTTGCAGTGTTACTGTTCCTTCTTCTATTAATGTTTGTGCATTTCCTAACCACACGTCTGTACCATGTGATAACCCAGAAATACGTATTAGTTCATCAAATGTTGTAGGTCTTGTGTCTACAAGCATCCCTCTAACAAACTTTGTTCCAAACTCTGGTATACCATATGAACCTACCTCTGAATGTATTTGTTCTGGAGTAACACCTAAAGCTTTAGTTGAAGAAAATATTGACATTGTTTCTTTATCATCTAGTGGTACTTTAGTTGGGTCTTTTCCTGTTAAGTCAAATAACATCCTTATCATTGTGGGATCATCATGTCCAAGTATATCTAACTTTAACAAGTTCTGGTCTATTGAGTGATAGTCAAAATGTGTTGTAATAATATCTGAATTTGGATCATCAGCAGGATGTTGTACAGGGGTAAATTCGTATATTTCTCTTCCCTTTGGAACAACTATAATTCCTCCTGGATGCTGACCTGTTGTTCTTTTTATACCAGTACACCCTTGTGCTAATCTTAAAACTTCTGCATTATTTACAGGAACTCCTCTTTCTTCATAATATTTTTTTACATACCCATATGCTGTTTTATCTGCTACTGTACCTACCGTACCTGCTTTAAATGTTGTACCTTTTCCAAATATTACTTCTGTATACTTATGAGCTTTTGCTTGATATTCACCAGAGAAGTTTAAGTCTATATCTGGTTCTTTATCTCCATTAAAACCTAAAAATGTTTCAAATGGTATGTCTATCCCATCTTTAACTAATTTGTGACCACATTTTGGACAATCTTTATCTGGTAAATCAAATCCACATAAACATCCATAGTCTGTAAAGTCAGAATACTTACAATTTGGACATCTATAATGTGGTGGTAAAGAGTTAACCTCTGTAATACCTGTCATATTAGCGACAAATGATGAACCAACACTACCTCTTGAGCCAACTATATATCCATCCTCATTTGACTTCCAAACCAATTTTTGTGCAATAATGTACATAACAGAGAAACCATTTTTAATAATAGATGTAAGCTCTTTATCCAACCTTTCTTCAACTATTTGAGGTAATTGCTCTCCATATAATTCATGTGCTTTATTATATGCAATTTCTTTTATTGTTGTCTCACACCCATCAATATGTGGTGGACACTTTTCTGGAGAAATTGGCTTTATTTTTTCACACATATCTGCAATTTTATTTGTATTTGTTACAACTACTTCATATGCTTTTTCTTCCCCTAAATATTCAAATTCTTTTAGCATTTCTTCTGTTGTACGTAAATATATTGGAGCTTGTTCATCACAATCATCATAACCTTGACCTGCTTGTAATATTCTTCTATATATTTCATCTTCTGGGTCCATAAAATGAACATCACATGTTGCAACTACTGGTTTATCTAATTTTTCTCCTAAAGCTACTATTTTTCTGTTTATATCTCTTAGTGCTTCTTCGTCTGGTACAACACCTTGCCTCACCATAAACATATTATTTCCAATTGGTTGAATTTCTAAATAATCATAGTCATTTGCAATTTCTTCTATTTCTTCATCTGTTTTTCCTGCTACAATTGCTCTATATAGCTCTCCTGCCTCACATGCACTTCCTAATATTAATCCTTCTGAATATTTTTTATATAATGATTTTAATATTCTAGGTTTTTTATAAAAATAATTTAAGTGTGAATATGAAACTAATTTATATAAGTTTTTTAAACCTACATAGTCTTTTGCTAAAATTATAGCATGATATGTTGGAAGTGATTTATAATCTGCTTTTCCTATTTCTAAGCTATCCACATCATCCCAAGTTTTTGCACCTTTTTCTTTAAGCATTGAAATCATAATATTAAATACTTTTACAGTTGTGTCTACATCATCCAATGCCCTATGTGCTACCTCAACTACAATTCCTAATTTATCTGCAATAAAACCAAGCTTATATTTCTTAAAATCTGGAAATAAGCTTTTTGCAAGCCTTAAAGTATCTAAATATGTATTATTTAATTCATACCCTAATTGTGAAGCATTATATTTTAAAAACCCTATATCAAAGTCAGCATTATGTGCAACCAAAATAGAGTCTCCAACAAATTCTAATATTTTAGGAAATACTTTATCTATTGTCTCTGCATCTTTTACCATATCATCTGTAATATTGGTAACTTCTACAACTTTTTGTGGTATTGGTTTTTCTGGATTTACAAAACAAGAAAATTCGTCTATTACTTCACCATTTTTTACTTTCATTATTCCTACTTCTGTTATTTTTTCTGTTCTAAATGAAAGTCCTGTTGTCTCTAAATCTAGTACACAATAAGTTGCATCTAAGTCTTGTCCTTTAGAAAAAGATATACAAGAAACTGTATCTGGTGCTAAATATGCCTCTACACCATATATAACTTTTAAATCGGGATGAGCCTTTTCCAAATATTTATGTGCTTCTGGAAATGCTTGTACAACTCCATGGTCAGTTATTGCAATTGATTTCATTCCCCATTTTACTGCTCTTTTTAGTAAGTCTTCTGCTGATGTCATAGCATCCATTTGACTCATCTGAGTATGCATATGTAACTCCACTCTTTTTTCTTGAGAATTGTCTTGTCTTACTTCTCTTTTTATTCCATTACTTTCTACAATAGCATTTGCAATAACCCCTAGTTCTTTTGCAAATGGGTCAAATTGTGCTGTACCTATTACTTTAACACCTTTTGCAGAATTCATTCTTTTTAATATTGCTTTAGATTTTTCTGCTTCTAAGAAAACTTTGCATGTTATAGTACTGCTCCCGTCAAACAAATTAAACATTGCCAAAATTTTACCAGATTTTAACTCTCTTGTTTCTGTTGCAAGTATTTCTCCATCTATCATCACTTTTCCGCTATCTATAGTTAAATCTGCTACTTTAACAAGTGGGTCACTCATTTTTCCAACTCTACCATATATAACTGGATTTGTTGTATCTTCTTCTTCTGCTTTTTCATTATTAGATTCTACAGGTTTTGCAACTCCTTGTTCTACATTAGTAGAATTATTATTTTCATTTGCTGCATTACTAACTTTCTTTTCACTCTTTTTACTTTCTGCTGCTTCCACCATTTCTGCTTTTGCAATATTTACAACTTGCTCTTCTAGACTTTCTAAATGTGCTTGATATTCTTTAAGCTTTTCCTCAGAAATATTTTCAACAAATTGAATTTTATAGTTTTCCCCATATATATTTTTAATAAGTTCTGAAAGTACAATATGAAAATTTTTTCCATCTAACAAAGCTTTTCCTTTAAAAGCCAAATTAACATTTACATTACTTCCTTCTACTTCTATCTTGCTTCCTCTAAGTAGCGCTTTTGTTAAAGGGTGTTTTCTTGAAATATATGAAATAATATCTTCCCATTCTTTTTCTATATTTGTTTCAAACTTTTCTAAATATTTTATTCTTATTAAAACATTTTTTAGCTGAAATCTATTTTCTAAATATATCTCAAACTTTTCTAAATCTTTTATTTTTATTTGTTTTTCTGCTTCTATAGATGTTTCTAGTTTTCCACTTTTTTTAAATATATTTATAGAAGTAATTAAAGAATTATATAATGCAAAACTTTCTGTTGTAAAATCTTTAAAAACATCTCTTATTTTCTTTTTGTCGTCTGTAACTTTTTTTTGTACTTGTTCTTTTACCATTACGTTTCTTTGTTCCATTTGACTTCTCATTTCCTTTCCAAAAAAATGGACTTTTCTAAAATTTAAAATATTCTTAGAATATCATTATATGTTACATATACCATTAAAGCCATTAAAAATATAAATCCTACTAATTGAATATTTATTTCTGTCTTTTCTTTTAAAGGTTTTCTTCTAATTGCTTCAATTAATAATATTACTATTTTTCCACCATCTAATGGAGGAAATGGTAGTAAATTTGTAAAACCTAAAGAAATTGATATTAATGCTAAAATATAAATAAAGTCTGCTAATCCATTTGTTTGTGCAACTACATCTGATATTCCAACAGGTCCCATTAATTGGTCTATAGAAACTCCACCTGAGAATAATAACCTTAAATTATCTACTATTGAAATTGCAAACTCTCCTGTATCAAAGAATGCATAATAGATATTATTTATAAAATTATTTTCTGCCATTTTTAAATTTACACCTAATAAATAATTAGACATAACATCTGGCATTATTGTAATATTTACATTTTCACCATTTCGTTCTACTGTAAATTTTATTTCTTTTCCTATGGACAAGTTTATATAATCAACTAATTTTTGTGCATTATTTTCAACAGGATTATCATTAATAGCAATTATAATATCTTTTGCTTGTAATCCTTGTTTTTCTCCTGGACTATTTGGATAAAGTGCTGCTATTTCAGTTAGTTTATCATTTGATGTATTTACTGCTATACCTGTATAATTATACTTTTCTTCTGTTGGCTTTATTTTTAATTCTTGCTCTTTTCCATCTCTTTCTATTAAAATGCTTAATTCATTTCCATTAGATTTTTCTAGTGCTTCATCTAAGTCTGCCTTATTTTTTATTTTCTTTCCATCTATTTTTAAAATTTTATCATTTTCCTGAAGTCCAGCTGTTTGTGCACTGTAATTTGGAACTACTGTATCAATCACATTAGAAACATTATTTCCAACACATGACATTAATGTAAAATAAATTAATAATGCAAAAATAATATTTACTAATCCACCTGCTGCAACTACTGCAATTCTTTTTGGTATGCTTGCTTTACTAAAAGAACCCTCCACTTCTGAGCGTTCTTCTTCTCCTTCCATATTACAAAATCCCCCAAGAGGAATTAATCTTAACTGAAAAAGAGTTTCCTTACCTTGCTTTTTAAATATAACTGGACCAAACCCTATAGCAAATTCATTTACCCTTATTTTACATAGCTTAGCTACTATAAAGTGTCCACCTTCATGAATAAAAATAAGAAAACCTAATATAAAAATTATTTTTAAAATCGTAAGTAAAGCTCCTAACAAAACAGCCTCCTTAAAAAATAAAATTATTATAGATATTTTTAATTTATATATAAATATCTTAAAATTTAAATGACAAAGTTAAAAACTAAATTAACTATTAGACATTATACCTTAATATAAGAAACTTCAAGTATTTGATATTCAATACAAAACATCAAAATAATAAATATCAAACATTAAATTATTAAATACTAAACATTAAATATTAATACCAAATACTAAATAATATAAATTAAGTGTAATAAAATATATGCAAATGGTGCAATAAATATTAAACTATCTATTCTGTCTAACATTCCACCATGTCCTGGAATTAAATGGCTAAAATCTTTAATTCCTACATATCTTTTTATACTTGATGCAGCTAAGTCTCCTACTTGACCTACAATACTTAATAATACTCCTATTCCTGCTATTAATAAATAATTTATATTCATTCCAAATACGTTATTACAAATTGCTGCATATCCAACTATTAAGGCAGTAGCTCCAATAGTTCCTCCCACACAACCTTCAATCGTTTTATTTGGACTAATTTCTGTAAATTTATGAGTTCCAAAATATTTTCCTACAAAATACGCAAATACATCTGTTCCCCATCCTGCAAGAAGTGCAAACCAAAGTATTATTTTACCATTTGGTAAATTTTCTCTTATTATTGGAATAAACATTAGAAAAATTGCTATATAACATATTCCGAAAAATGTAATTGCTATATCCATTACATTTATTTTTAAATTGCTAGTTATTACAATTAAAAATAATGCTAATATAGAAACTGAAAGCAGTACTCCAATTATTTTAAGCATCCATTCAATTGGTATAATGTGAATAAATGCTATGGAAGAAGCTGCTATATATCCAATACTTTTAATAGGATTTGCTTTTCCCTTAAATGCGTTGTAAAACTCATGTAAACTTAAAATTGCAATTAAACTTATTACAACATCTACTAAATATTTATTTCCCCATATTAAAATTATCGCCACTAGGGGAAATAAAATTAACCCTGACACAATTCTTGTTACATTAATTTTTTTCTTTGCTTTTTCCATAGTTTTTAATTTCCTTTCAATTCTTGTTGTTTTTTATACAGTTTTAATTTTATTTGAATTCTACTTAATCTTTATCTTACTCTATTATTACTTTTATTATATTTCTTAAACTTATAAACTATTGTTTCATATGGTCTTAAACTTATAACATTGCTAAACTTTGCACTATCAGTATAATTTGTTAATAAAGTTTCATAGGAATACTCACTATATTCATTTGGTAATTCAATTTCTATATTATTTAGCACCAAACTTTCTATTTCTTCTTTCATATTCTAATATTGCCTCATCTAAATCATCTCTATTAAAGTCTGGCCAATATTTGTCTGTAAATATAAATTCTGTATAAGATAATTGCCATGGCAAAAAATTGCTTATTCTCTTTTCTCCACCTGGTCTTATCAATAAGTCAGGATCTGGCATTCCAGCTGTATATATATTATTTGAAATTAAATCTTCATTAATATCTTCAACAGATATTTCATTATTTTTAACAGATGTGGCTATACTTTTAACTGCTCTTGTAATTTCATCTCTTCCACCATAATTAAAAGCAATATTAAGTTTTAAGCCAGTATAATCTTTTGTTTTATCTTCTAATTTTAATATCAATTTTTGTATACCTGGATCTAATCTTGTTATGTCTCCAAGAACATTTATTTTTACATTATCTAAGTCAGAACTATTTAATAAATCATTTAAATACCACTTTAATAGAAACATTAAAGCCCCAACTTCTTCTTCAGTCCTTTTCCAGTTTTCAGTTGAGAAGGCATAAACTGTTAAATATTTTATGCCTATTTCGTTTGCATATTTAGCAATTCTTTTTAGATTTTCTGCCCCTTCTTTATGTCCTTGCTTAGTTTCTAAATCTTTTTCTTTTGCCCATCTCCTATTGCCATCCATTATTATGGCTATATGTACAGGTAAATTTTCTTTATTAAGTTCCATATTATTATCCTCTTTCATTATTCTTTTTAAATACTATAAATATTATATTTTGGAACTGCATTATATAGACATTACTTCTTTTTCTTTACTTTCTAATATTTTATCTATTTCTTCAACTTTACTATCTGTCAATTTTTGAACATTATTTTCTGCTAATTTTAAATCATCTTCTGTAATAATAGAGTTCTTTTCTTCTTCTCTTGCATCATCTATAGCTTCTCTTCTTATTGACCTAATAGCAACTTTTGCTTCTTCTGCCATTTTTCTTATCTCTTTTACTATTTCTTTTCTTCTCTCTTCATTTAATTCAGGAAAAGCTAGTCTTATTACTTTTCCATCATTATTAGGGTTAATTCCTATATCTGCTTTTAAAATTTCCTTTTCAATTTCTTTTAATAAATTCAAATCCCATGGTTGTATTACAATTAATCTTGCTTCTGGAACAGATATTCCAGCAACTTGATTTATTGGTGTTGGCACTCCATAATAGTCCACCATTATTTTATTTAATATTGCAGGATTAGCTCTTCCTGCTCTTATTTCTGATAAATTTTCCTTAAATACACTTATTGTTTTTTCCATTTTTTCTTCATAAACTTTTATATCCATAAAATCCTCCTAAATTTATTTATATTATAAAATAATATTAATTTACAATTTAAACTTACTGTTTTTTTATTAAAATTGTTTATATATAGAATAGCACTATAACTTTATAGTATTACTCAACTACAAAAATCATTTATAGTTATATTATTA
>ERZ826220.2722-NODE-2722-length-14601-cov-2.580366_pt1 | contig 14601 bp, 10 predicted proteins | sample MGYA00519927_ERZ826220 | MGnify/ENA primary metagenome ERZ826220 (study PRJEB31778, sample SAMEA3449225) | human gut metagenome | biome: human gut; feature: human-associated habitat; material: faeces | place: United Kingdom | collected 2010/2012 ...
GAGACGGACGTAATTACTTTATTCAGGAAGGCTACCAGTCAGTTAATGCTATTCCATACGATATGCCAATCGTTGGTTACGGAAACAACGTAGTTAATACATTAAGAATTTGGGACGCTGAACCTGTAGTACACTTTAATCTTGATGAATTTGACAAGGGTTCATATATGGCTGCAGTTGAACAGGAGAACCTTGCAAAGACTATTACAGAAGTTCTTTATCCTAATGACAATCATTATGCAGGTAAGGAATTAAGATTAAAACAGCAGTATTTCTTTGTTTCAGCAAGTTTACAGACAGCAATTAAGAAATACTTAAAGAATCATGATGATATTAGAAAATTACCTGAAAAGGTAGTATTCCAGATGAACGATACTCATCCAACACTTACAGTTGCAGAACTTATGAGATTATTAATGGATGAATATAACTTAGAATGGGATGAAGCTTGGAATATTACAACACATGCATGCGCATACACTAACCATACAATTATGAGCGAAGCTCTTGAAAAATGGCCAATTGAATTATTCTCAAGATTACTTCCAAGATGTTACCAGATTATTGAAGAAATCAACAGAAGATTTTGTATTGAAATCGAAAACAAATACCCTGGAAATCATGATAAAGTTGCTAAGATGGCAATTATCTATGATGGTCAGGTTAAGATGGCTCATCTTGCAATTTGTGCAGGTTTCTCAGTTAACGGTGTAGCAAAACTTCATACAGAAATTTTAAAACATCAGGAATTAAAAGATTTCTATGAAATGATGCCGGAGAAGTTTAACAATAAGACAAACGGTATTACACAGAGAAGATTCCTTCTCCATGCTAATCCACTTCTTTCAGAATGGGTTACAGGAAAGGTTGGAGATGACTGGATTACAGACCTTCCAAAGATTAAGGGAATAGAAGTATACGCAGATGACAAGAAAGCTCAGGCTGAATTTATGAATATTAAATATCAGAACAAAGTACGTCTTGCAAAATACATTAAAGAACATAATGGTATTGATGTAGACCCACGTTCTATTTTTGATGTTCAGGTTAAGAGACTTCATGAATATAAGCGTCAGTTATTAAATATTTTACATGTAATGTATTTATACAACCAGATTAAGGAACATCCTGAAATGGAATTTTATCCAAGAACATTTATCTTTGGTGCAAAAGCAGCAGCAGGTTACAAGATTGCTAAGCTTACAATCAAGTTAATCAACAGCGTTGCTGATGTAATTAACAATGATGAATCAATTAATGGAAAGATTAAAGTTGTATTTATTGAAAACTACCGTGTATCAAATGCTGAAATCATTTTTGCAGCAGCAGATGTTTCAGAACAGATTTCAACAGCATCAAAAGAGGCTTCAGGCACAGGTAATATGAAGTTTATGTTAAATGGTGCTTTAACACTTGGAACAATGGATGGTGCTAACGTAGAAATAGTTGATGAAGTTGGCGAAGAAAATGCATTTATCTTTGGTTTATCTTCAGATGAAGTTATTAACTACGAAAACAATGGCGGATATAATCCAATGGATATTTTCAACTCAGATATGGACATTAGAAAAGTTCTTATGCAGTTGATTAACGGATTCTATTCTCCAGATGATCCTGAAAGATTCAGACCAATTTACAACTCATTACTTAACACTCAGGAAACAGATGTTGCTGACAGATACTTTATTCTTAAAGATTTCAAGTCATATGCAGCAGCTCAGAAGAGAGTTGAAGAAGCTTACAGAAACGAAGAAGGCTGGGCTAAGTCAGCTATGTTAAATGTAGCTAATGTTGGTAAGTTTACATCTGACAGAACAATCGAAGAATACGTACAGGATATTTGGCATCTTGAAAAAGTAAAAGTTAAAATGGACGTATAGATTACAGAAAATTGTGAAAGTGTCACAATAGATATAATCAAATATAATTAAAATGAAACCCCAAAAAGTTAGAATGTAATGTCTGGTTTTTTGGGGTTTTTGTATGCACTACAATCATATAAATGATTTTTGAAAAATAAGTTAGTATAAGGGATTTTTAGGAATAACCAAATGACAGATAGAAAAAAGTTTATTATGCTAATATTATTTTCGATTTTTTTCCCGTTAGTTATAGGTAGTGTATGTGTTCTTGTAAACGGAAACAAAATATCTAGGGCTAAGCCCTCAGGGAAAACAATATTAGTGGATAATAAAAACTACAGCTTTGAAATGGATATGGAGAACTTCATATCTTACGTTCTTATGGCGCAGATGGACGAAAGTGAGCCGGAGGAGCTTTTGAAAGCTAAGTCTGTTATTATTAGAACTTATATTTTGTACAAAATGAAGGACAAAGCTCAAATAGCAGCTTCAGATTTGGGAATGGAATATAGAAATTATGGGGAGTTAAAAAACAGCAGATTTCAGGATTTTTGCAGGGAAAACATTAAAAGCCCCAAAGGAATGGCTGCATATTTTACAGGTATAGGTTCTTATAAAATATATAATGAGAAAAATAAAAAAATTAAAAGAATAGTAGACAAAACAAAAGGCAAAATAATAAAGAAACAGGGGGAGACTATTTTGCCACTGTTTCATAATATAAGTAATGGGAAAACCAGGTTAGGGGAGGAAATTATTGGAAAGGAATATAGTTATCTAAAAAGTGTTATATGCCAGAATGACATAAAGGAGAAGGAATATCTTTGCACAAGGTATTTAACGGTTAATGAGTTTAAGGAAAAACTGTCAGCTAATGGCATTGTTGTATTTAAAGATGGGAAGGAAATTCTAAAAAATATAAAAGATAAGAAGGAAATTATTAATCTGATAACTGTTGAAAAAGACAAAGAAGGCTATGCTTTAAAAATAAGAATGGGGGATACTGTTGTTCTGGCAGATGATTTTTCAAAAGCCCTCGGTCTTAATTCTACAGATATGAGCATAGAAGAATATGAAAAGGGAATAAGAATTACAACTAAAGGCAATGGTCACGGTTTTGGAATGAGTATAAGCTATGCCAGATACCTTGCAGGTCATGGCAAGCCATGGCAGGAGATTCTTAGCACTTTCTATGATGGGAAAATTGTGGAATATTAAAATTAATTTTTTTGTATAAATCTTCAATTAATGGTACATACTGTTATTGAGGTGATGAGAATGGATAAGAAATTTATAGCAGCAGTTGCAGTTTGCTTTGTTGCATTAGTAGGCGTAGCCACGGGAACTTATTTTCTTGGGCAAAAAAGCGACGAAAACATTGTAAAATTAGGAAAAGCAAACATAACTGAAACAACAGCGGCAGATAAAAATATTGAAGCAGCGGGAAATGTTGTGGAAAAAGAAACACAAAAAGAAACAGCAATGGAATCTGAAACACCGAAAGACAGAGAAGTTGAACCGGGAGGTTATTTAACAGAAGAAACAACTAAGGAAAAAGCCGTAAATAACGTAGTGGAAGAAAACACTCAGTCTAATGTAAGCAAAAAAGATTACTTGTATGGACTTTCATCAGAGGCAGCAGCCCAGATTAAAACATTAAAGTTTAACAAGAACAGCAAACTTATCTGGCCTGTTGAGGGTAGCATTATTATGCCATATGATGTGAAAAATACAGTATATTACGCAACATTAGATGAATACAAAACCAATCCTGGAATTGTAATCCAAAGTAGCAAAGGCACTGCAATAAAGGCAGCGGCAGATGGTGTTATTACAAAAATAACACAAGATGACGAACTTGGCGTTGTTATCAGTCAGGCAGTGGGAAATGATTATATCGTAAACTACGGTCAGACCATAAATCCTGAAGTAAAAGAAGGAAGCTTCGTTGAAGCAGGCCAGACTATCGCCTATGTTAACCAGCCAACTAAATATTACTCCAAGGAAGGGGATAATATTTACTTCTCAGTAGAAAGAAATGGAAAAACAAAAGATCCTTTAAATTATATTGATTACGAGGACTAATCACAAAACCGGAATAAGTGCATACAATAAGGTATACAAAAGAAAATATTAAAAGCTGCTCACTTTTGTGACAGCAGGCAACAGGGTTAAAAAAGGAAAATCATAAACAATTATTCTAATGATTTTCTAAAATCCGTACCTGTTGTTTATAATAGATTGTGCTATCATGTACCTGAAAAATACGTGGTAGCACTTTTTTTGATATTTTCAATCAGATGTTATAATTCCACGCAGAAATTTTTACGGCAAACACGTTGAGATTTCTTATTTTGCTCTGCCGTCTATTGTAAGTGCAAAAGTAAAACTCGCCTATGGCTCAAACAGTTACTTTTGCACTTACACTATGCTCGCAAAATTTCGAATCTCTGCCTATTGTTTGCTTATAAAAATTTCTGCGTGGAATTTAAAACAGTGCCATTGAAAATATACAAACTATATTATAAGATAAAGGATAGAATGAAGGCTAAAGATAGTATTTAGTTATGTACGGAGGAAGAAACTATGGGTAAGTATATTATGGCATTAGATCAGGGAACTACCAGTTCCAGAACTATTTTATTTGATAAGAAGGGAAATATTGTTTGTCAGGCAAATAAGGAGTTTGAGCAGATTTTTCCAAAGCCGGGCTGGGTTGAACATAATCCTGAGGAGATTTGGATGACACAGCTTCTTACAATGGAAGATGTTATGAGACAAGCAGGAATTACAGGCAAGGATATTGAAGCCATTGGCATTACTAATCAGCGAGAAACAACGGTTATATGGGACAAGAATACGGGAAAACCTATTTATAATGCCATTGTTTGGCAGTGTAGAAGAACTTCTGATATTGTAGACGGACTTGTTAAGGACGGTCTTAGGGATTTTATTAGAAATAAGACTGGATTGGTTCCTGATGCTTATTTTTCAGGAACTAAGATTAAGTGGATTCTTGATAATGTGCCGGGAGCAAGAAATAAGGCAGAAAATGGTCAATTGCTTTTTGGAACAATTGACTCATGGCTTATGTGGAAGTTAAGCGGTGGAAGCATACACGCTACGGATTACACTAATGCGGGAAGAACTATGATTTATAACATATTTGATTTGGAGTGGGATCAGGAATTACTGGATATACTAGATATTCCCAAGTCTATGTTGCCTAAGGTAAATCCTTCAAGTGGAATTTTTGGATATACTATGCCGGAACTGTTAGGAGAACGAATACCTATAAGTGGTGTTGCAGGAGACCAGCAGGCGGCATTATTTGGTCAGTGTTGTTTTGAAAAAGGTGATGTAAAGAATACATATGGAACAGGTTGTTTTCTTTTAATGAATATAGGAAATAAGCCGGTTATATCAGACAATGGTTTGATTACTACTATTGCAGCAGGCACAGGCAAGGTTGAATATGCATTGGAAGGCAGTGTTTTTGTGGCAGGAGCGGCAATACAGTGGCTTAGAGATCAGATGAAGTTAGTTAACAGTGCACCGGAAAGCGAAGAGATTGCAGAAAAGGTTAGTGATACTAATGGAGTATATGTTGTGCCGGCTTTTACAGGAATGGGAGCACCTTATTGGAAGCAGAATGCCAGAGGCATGGTAGTTGGCATAACAAGAGGAACTGCAAGAGAGCATTTTGTAAGAGCTACCCTTGAATCACTTGCTTATCAGACATATGATGTTTTGAAGGTAATGGAGCAGGATGCGGCAATGGAAATTAAGTCTATCAGAGTTGACGGTGGGGCAAGTGCCAATAATCTTTTAATGCAGTTTCAGGCAGATATTACTGAAAAACAGGTTGTGCGACCATCAGTAATTGAAACTACAGGGCTTGGGGCAGCATATTTGGCAGGTCTTGCAACAGGTTATTGGAAAGACAAAAAAGACATTATAAAAAATTCAACAATAGAGAGAAAGTTTGAAAACAAAATGGATTCTGAAAAGGTGCAGAAATATATCAAGGGATGGCACAGAGCTGTAAAATGTGCCCTTGTTTATGCAGATGAGGAGTAAATAATATCCTATGAATCTGGTATTGTGTTTATTACGTAAATTGGATATATAAATAATACCACATACTGATATACTATACTTTAATGAGTTACAGTGTCAGATTGAGATAATGCAACTTAGATTAAGTAATAATACACTTAGGATAAAAGATAGGTGTTAATATCAGGAGGAGAATTATGGATTCAACTAAACAGAACGTAGGCAAGATTGTTATTACAGCTTTATTTGCAGCGTTAGCATGTGTAGCAACAATGATTATTAAAGTACCTACAGTAGGAACAAACGGTTATGTAAATATTGGTGATACTATTGTATTGCTTTCAGCTTGGATGATTGGTGGCGTTTATGGTGCCCTTGCAGCAGGTATCGGTTCAGCCCTTTCAGATTTTATCAGCAGTTACGGAAGTTATGTACCGGGAACATTTGTAATTAAGTTTTTAATGGCTTTAGTTGCATATTTAGTATTTGTAGCAATTAAGAAAGCAAACACTAAGGACAGTAAGGGAATGAATGTAGTAGCTTATATTGTAAGTGGTGTAGTTGCAGAAGTTATTATGGTTTTAGGATATTTCTTATATGAAAGTACTTTATTAGGATATGGACTTGGAGCAGTGCCTTCAATTGGAAGCAACAGCATCCAGGGTGTTACATGCTTAGTATTAGGATTTATTGCTATTTTCGCATTAGAAGAAGCAAAGGTTACAAAATTAGTTAAAAAATTTGTATAAAAATATAAAATAATATGTAAAAGGAAAGAGTTGTGTGATAAAATTGTAGGCGGTAAAAAGAGCAGGCTACAAATATCATACAGCTCTCTTTTGCATTATGTTGTTTGAAAGGAGCGATTCAAATGTACGAAGAATTAAAAGAACAGGCAAAAAAAACAACAGAAGAAATTTGCGATAAAGCAGGATTAAAGGAAGGCAATATTCTTGTAGTTGGTTGTTCTTCAAGTGAAATATGTGGAGATAAGATTGGAAGCAATTCTAACCTTGAAGTGGCTAAGGCAGTTTTCTCAGGAATATATGAAGTCCTTGAAAGCAGAAAGATATATCTTGCAGCTCAGTGTTGTGAACATCTTAACAGAGCAATAATAGTTGAACGTGCAGCAGTTCCGTTTTCAGAAATAGTTAACGTTGTACCACAGCCTAAGGCAGGTGGTTCATTTGGAACAACAGCATATAAGACATTTAAAGATCCTGTTGCTGTGGAAGAAATTAAGGCAGACGGTGGAATTGACATTGGCGGAACTCTTATTGGAATGCACATTAAGAAAGTTGCAGTTCCGGTAAGACTTGAAAATAACAAAATCGGCGAGGCAAACGTACTTGCAGCAAGAACAAGACCTAAGTTTATAGGAGGTTGCAGAGCTGTATATGACGAAAGCATTGAATAGAAAAATAAAATTATAAAAAGATAATAAAAACAGTTTTAAAAACAATAAAACCCCTGATTACAAGGCATGTGATTGGGGGCTGTTTTTTTTTGCTAAAATATAGATTGAAACGTTATTTTTGATGAAAATGATAAAAGTGTTTTTATTCCAAAAAAAATATTGTGCAAAATAACTAAATATGTTAGGATAAAAACGTATTTATTAACCGCAATAATTATTTTTAAAAGCGGAAGGGAATGAAAACATTTTTAGGAGGAGATTTATGAACAAAATGAAGCGAATTTTGACAATTGTTTTAACATTGGCATTAATAGTAACAATGATGCCTATGAATTTAACAAATGTTAATGCAAGGACTACAACAAGACTAAGCTCAAAGAAGATAGTTTTGCAGGTAGGAAAAACAAAGAAGTTAAAGGTGAAGAATAAACCTGCCGGAGTAAAGGTAGTTTGGAAGTCTTCAAAGAAAAAAGTAGCAACAGTTTCTAAAAAAGGAAAGGTTAAGGCAAAGAAACCGGGAAAGACTACAATAACTGCAAAGGTTGGAAAGAAGAAATATAAATGCAAAGTTGTTGTTAAAAGAAATAATAGTATTAAAGTTACAAAACCTTCCGATAACAATAATAGTGTTATAAATCAGGTAACTACAAAGAGTGAACCTTCACAGATAGTAACTACTAAAGCTGAAGTGAAGACAACTAAAACAGAAACGACTAAGAAAAATGACAGTACTACAGTTAAGCCAACAGTAGCACCAACATTAAAACCAACAGTAGCACCTACAACAGCTAACGGTAATGTTGATGAAAGCATTCAGGCACCGGTAGGACTTATTCATGCACCGGGAGAGGGATTGCCATATCATTTCGCATGGGCAGCAGTTGATGGAGCTGACGGATATAATGTTTATATAGATGGAGTGTATGTAACAAAAGTTACAGAAAATGTTGCAGACTTGGATGCCTCAATGTTTACAAAGGGAGCTGTAGAATACACAGTTGGAATTGCAACAGTAAAAGGAGACAAGATATCAGCAATAACATCAGTTAAGTATACATATGATGGAAATGGAGCACAAGCAACAACAAATGTATCTGTAACAACAACGGTAGCTTCTGTAACAACACCATCAGTACCGGGTCAGGATGTAGATGAAAGCATAAAAGCCCCTGAAGGACTTGTATGGGCAGGAAATACAGATTTACCATATTATTTTGCATGGGCTAAGGCAGATGGTATAGACTCATATAATGTATATGTTGATGGAACTTTAGTAGCTAACGTAGTTGATGGCTCAGTTAATTTAAATGAATCTGTATTCACAAAGGGTTCAGGCGAATATGCAATTGGAATTGCAGCAGTAAAAGGAAATAAAACATCAGCAATAACATCAATTAAATATACATATGCAGAAAGCGGACAGCCAGCAACAACAAAGGCACCGGAAGTACCAACAGTAGCACCTACTACTGTAAAACCTACAACAATACCAAAGGAAACAACAACAATTGCTTTCACAACAGACAGCTCAATTGAAAAGCCATTTGGTTTGGATGTAAGTCAGGCAAGTGTAGGATATGTTAATATTGTTTGGGGACGTGGAACAATTGATTGTTACAATGTTTATGTCGATGGAGAAAGAAGACGTACAGGAATTTCAGCACAGTCATTAAAGCTTCCTGTTTATACAGAAGGAACACATACAATAGCAATTACAACAGTTGTAGGAACAAGAGAATCAGAAAGACTTGAAACACAGATTCAGATTACAGGAATTGGTGAAAAGGAAACAGAACCTGAAACATGTCCTGAAGAACTTAAGCCACAACTTAAGGAAAATGTTCCTTTAAGAGATGACAGAATTGCAATTGAACTTAACAATAAGACTAATGGAAAATATAGTGACAGTGAAATTTACTGGTGCATTTTAGGAAATAATGAAAATAATCAGCTTTGTTATATGGATAAAGATGGAAATATGATTCCTGCATCAGAGAGTCTTAATACAGTTGAAGTAAACGGAACAAAATATGCAAATATTTATCATACACTTGCAGAATCAGATCATGTATATGCACCGACAATCCGTTCAGGAAGAATGTATTTAAGTTATGGAAAACCTGTATATGTTAAGTTTAACGGTTCAACAGGTTATGCCGGACCGGATCTTAACAATCCTGGAGACGTGAATGCTAACACATTATTTGAGTTTGCTGAATTTAAAATTGAAGGAAAAAATTATTGGGGAAATACAACACGTGTTGATTATTTCTGTTTCCCAATGGTTACACGTTTAATAGGTGGTTCGTTATATGGTGGATACGATAATGTAGTAGGTGATATTGGAACAAGAGATGAAATCTTTACAGCTTTCAAGAATGAAGTTCCAAATGAATATAAGTCACTTGTAAGAGATGATAGAATTATTGCACCATGTAAGAGTACATTTAATGTTGGAAAGATAAACGGAAATTATTTTGATAATTATATTAATGAATTCTGGAACAAATATGCCAATGAAGATTTAAGATTCAGCTCAGAATCAGGAAGCTTCGTTGGTAGAGTAGTTGGAAATCAGATGCGATTTACAAGAGAAGGTGACAGCACAGTTTATTATGTTGATAAGCCAAATACACAGGAAGTGTTAGAAGGCAAGGGCGCATTTGACAGAGGAAATGGTGTTGAAAAAGCTATTGAAGCACAGCTTTGTGCAGCATTTAACAGAGGTGTTGCAACAGAACCTGACAAATGGTACACACCAAGTCAGTATTACAAGAATAGTGTTGCAAACTTCTATGCAGGTTTCTTCCATGAACATTCAGTTTTAGGAAAAGCTTACGGATTCTGTTATGATGATGTAAATGATCAGAGTACATTGCTTCAGTATGACAAAGCAGATGCTCTTGTAATTGATTTGAAATGGTAAATAAATTGCTATAAAAAGTACCCTTTTTAATTGGGAGCACATCAGTTTTGGTGTGCTCTCTTTTGTTTTAATTTCCCCAAAAAAGAACAGAGCTTCAATGCTAATTAATGTTTTTCAACAAACTAATTAGCATTAAGCCCTGTTAATTCTTTGAAATGTAAATAATTTCATCTTACTAACTATTAATTAATATCCAACAGCTTATCTACTGCATCCTGTATTTCAGGGTGCTTTCTATATTGTTCTATTAAGTGATGTTCATGTTTTGTAAGATTAATTGGCTCTTCGTCAGTATATCCGAAAGTGCCAAGAATGTTATCAATATTATAAATATCACAAAGTAGAAGTAGTGTGTCAGCGTCAGGCTGAGTGGCACTGCTTTCCCATCCGTAAACGGTTTTTTCAGCTACCTTAAGTGACTTTTCTTCCAGTAATTCAGTAACGTCCCTCACACTTAAATTATTCATTTTTCGGTAAGCTTTTAATACTTCTGCAATCTTTCTATTCTTCATTTTAAATACCTCTTTTTAAATAATATAGTAAGAAAAAATCAACGTCAACCAAATCACCTTGAAAAAAGGAAAAATCCTTTTGAATTCTTTTGATTCGGGAAAAATCCACATTGCATTTCTTGTATTCAGAGAATATAATAGACATTATAATATTATTTTCTTGTAATACGGGAATGGCGGTGACAAATGAAAAATAATAACAGCGTTTCAAAAGCATTAATTAAATACATAAAAGAAAAAGAAATATCTACATCACAGATTTCTAAGGATACCGGAATTTGGGAGAAAAAGTTAACTGACGAGAATGTAACTTTTACGGCATCAGAATTTTTGGAATTATGTTCTTATTTGCATTTAAAACCGGAAGATTTGAGATAGGTGATAAAGTGCTAAATTACATATGCAGAAATGACAATATTAAAACTAAAAGCAGTACCTGTCCTGTGTGTGGACAGAGAACTGAACTGACGAAATCAGACATATACTGGTGCGAAACCTGCAAGGTGCCATTGTATCAGAAGGAATGTCAGTGTTGTGGAAGTAGCGGCAGAAGAATAACAACGGATATGAGACCGGTTTTTCCTGAGGAAAGGTTGTTATTAGAAATAATGACAGATAAGGAGCCGGGATATTACGAAAAGATGTCTGTTTGGAACTGCTCAGGTAACAGATATATCGCTGATGGTCATAAGGTTGATTTTGCAGTTAAGGATTTAAAGGATAAGAATTCGGAAGAAATAAGAATTAAATATGAGAGTGAAGTTTCAAATATCGATTATAGATATTTTAATGAATTTAAAGACAGATTCATTAAGGCTAACAGAAGCCGATATGAATTTATTGTAAAAGAGGCAGTGGGCTATATTAAGAATTCAACAAAGGACTACACTGCAAGAGATATGTTCGTTTCTTTTTCAGGGGGGAAAGACTCTACAGTCACATCTGATCTGGTTATGAGAGCTTTAAGTGAACCGAAGATTCTTCATATTTTCGGTGACACAACTTTAGAATTCCCCGAGACTATGAAATACATAGAACGATTTAAAAAAGAACATCCACAGACTCCTGTTGTTTCATCAAGAAACAAAGATAAAGATTTTGAGGAACTTTGTGCTTTGGTTGGCCCACCAAGCAGAGTTATGAGATGGTGCTGTACTATTTTTAAAACAGGTGCAATCCAGAGAAAGATTAAAACTATGTTTAGAAATAAGAACAAAATTATAACTTTCTATGGAATAAGAAGAAACGAATCAGCAAGCAGAAACAAGTATGAGCGTGAAACAGAAGGCTCTAAAATTACAAAGCAGATAACTATTTCACCGATTATTGACTGGATGGATTTTGATGTGTGGCTTTACATGCTTACAACAGAAATTGATTTTAATTATGCATACAGATTAGGGTATGCAAGAGTTGGCTGCTGGTGTTGTCCTAATAACAGTGGTTGGTCAGAGTTTTTGTCTAAGATTCATATGCCTGAACAGTCCAAAAGATTCAGACAGCTTTTGGTTGACTTTGCAACAAAGATTGGAAAACCTGATCCGGAAGTGTATGTGGACGAAGGCAAGTGGAAAGCAAGACAGGGGGGAAATGGCGTAGATTATGCAAAGAAGTCGGCAGTATCATTTGAACCTTGTGTGCTGGAAGAGAATGCTTTTAATTATGAACTTCAAAGACCAATTTCAGACCAATTGTATGAGTTGTTTAAGCCTTTTGGATATTTAAATTTCGATATGGGCAATAAGCGATTGGGTGAAGTTTATGTAACAAGAAGGAACGGCAATCCTGTTTTGAAATTGCAGGGCAGAATTGGCTCTACAACTTTAAAAGTTACAATAATTGACAGCAACATAGATGGGGCAAAGAATCTTAAAACAGCAGAGGATAAGATTAAATGTCAGATTACAAAATATCAGATGTGTATGGCGTGCAGGGCGTGCGAAAGTATTTGCAAGCACAATGCCATAGTTATAAAAGAGGACAAAGAAGGTAATCTTGATTATAGAATACTGGACAATAAATGTGTAAGATGTGCAGAATGCGTTAATCATTACACGGCAGGATGTTATATGAGAAAGGTTTTGGCAATAAAAAGAAACTAGTTAATTATTTATGAAACTTAAGCAGGCAGATAGGAGAAGAAAATGGCGATTAAACTTAAAGGACATGAAACATTTGCACTTCGTGAGGGGTGGCTTAATAAAGGACTTGCAAAGGTAGATGCCAATCCAAAAGTTTTCTCTGAAAACTATGGGGCGGATGCTCTTGGAGTGGGAAGCAATATGGCTAAGGCTATTCGCTATTGGCTTAAAGCCGGAAAGTTTATGGAAGAACCACCTAAAGAGGGGGCAAAGCTTACAGATATAGGTCAGATTATTTTTAAGGAAGATAAGTATTTAGAAGATATATTTTCATTATGGATATTCCATATTAATCTGGCAGGAAATGAGAAACTTGCAACAAGCTGGTATGCTTTTTTTAACTTAATTAACATTGACGAATTTTCAAAGGAAGATTTAATGAACATTCTATTAGAAAAGCTTACTCCTTTGGCAGAGAAAAAAGCCATACCTGAGCGTTCGTTGCGAGATGATATTTCCGTACTTTTAAATATGTACGTAAAAGAGAAGCAGCAGAATTATGATCCGGAGGAAAATAAGATTTCACCATTTGCACAATTGGGTTTATTAAAAAAAGACAGAAATAATTATATAAAAACACAGCCTGACAAGGATAAGTTATGTGATGATGCAGTGCTATACAGCCTGATTAAGTTTTTTGAAAAAAAAGAAGTTGACTCAATAGGAATAGATGAATTGCTTAACAGTCCAATGTCACCGGGAAGAATTTTGAACCTAAAGAGAATGGCTTTAAACGAATATTTGGACCATTTAGAAGGTCAGGGATATTTGACTGTTAACAGAACAGCAGGACTTGATATGGTTTATCTTAAAAAGAAAATCGAGCTTAAGGAAGTTGTTTCGAATTATTATATAAAACACTAGAAGAAATTTTTAAAAGGCTAACGAATTATTACAGGAACAATAAAGAAAAGCGATTTGTAAGACTAATAAAACATTAAACACTGATAGAAAGGATGCGTATATCTGGCAATCAGGTATATCAGAGAATAAATGAATAAGTTTAAAGACTTTATAGAAATAGACAAGAAATTTCAAAATTCAATAAATTTGCAGTTGGACATAGATAATTTATCTAAACTAAATAGCTATATACCAACACATTCTTCTATTTTAGTGTTGGATGGTTTTCTTAATAATGTTTTGTCAGACAGAGACAAGGCAAATATTTTAATTGGACCTTATGGAAAGGGAAAATCACACCTTTTACTGGTTTTGCTGGCTTTACTTAATGACAGAAAAGGTGACAGAACTAAAAAAACAATTAACAAAATAGAAAAAGTTTCAAAGGAAACTGCTGAAAAAATAAAGACTATACAAAGTAGTGTAAAGCCTTTTCTTCCGGTTATTATTTCAGGAACAGAGAAGGATTTAAACAAAGAATTTATTATAGCTTTAATGGAGTCATTAAGAAAAAATAATCTTATGAATGTGGCACCTGAAAGCGATTATGGCAAGGCTTTGGAAGTTATAGCTAAATGGCAGAAAGACTTTAAGCAGATTGTTAGAGAATATGGCAGAACTGTAGAAGAGTTTATGGGTGAACTTAAGGAAATGAAGGAAGAGGCTCTCAATATTTTTAAAGAGATACATCCTAAACTTACTGCCGGCAGTGAATTTATGCCAATGACAGTTAATAATGCCATGACTTTGTACGGGGAGATTAACAGAGCACTTGAAAGTT
>ERZ826220.2724-NODE-2724-length-14594-cov-4.080680_pt1 | contig 14594 bp, 13 predicted proteins | sample MGYA00519927_ERZ826220 | MGnify/ENA primary metagenome ERZ826220 (study PRJEB31778, sample SAMEA3449225) | human gut metagenome | biome: human gut; feature: human-associated habitat; material: faeces | place: United Kingdom | collected 2010/2012 ...
TTTCACGTACCTGGCTGAAATCATCCGGATCGGTAAGGATTTCGTAGCTGTCTTCTTCCTCATTAAAATCCTCTGCGCCGGCATCCAGAGCAAGCATCATAAATTCATCCGCATCGGTTTCGTATTCTTCTTTGTCCACGATGATCTGGCCTTTCGTATCAAACATATAAGATACACAACCCTGTGTACCGATATTTCCTTTTCCTTTTGTAAATGCATTTCTGACATTTGCCGCTGTACGGTTCTTGTTGTCGGTCAGTGCCTTTACGATGATTGCTGTTCCGCTCGGGCCATATCCTTCGTATGTAATATTTACATAATTTACCGCATCGACGTTTCCTGCTGCCTTTTTGATACCACGATCGATCGTATCATTTGGCATGTTATTCGCTTTTGCTTTGGCGATAACATCACGAAGTTTACTGTTGTTATTTGGATCCGGGCCGCCTTCTTTGACTGCTACGGCGATCTCACGGCCGATTACGGTAAAGATTTTTCCTTTCTTCGCAGCCCGCTTTTTTCAACTGCTCTTCCAATAATACTGGTATGAAGTCCCTGCTCCACCATGTCAGGAAACAGGGTTAATATATGAAATCTCATGTCTTCTCCTATTATTTACGATTGTTGTTCAGATCTAATAGTCCCGGCAGCAGATGTATTCTGACATAGCCTGCCTGTCCATCCTGTTCTTCCACGGACACCTCTAATATACAGTCTTTGATCGCAGGGATCATCACTTCTTCTCCCTGCTTTGTCGTTACAACATAAACATCGTTTGCCCCGGTCTGTATCACATCACTGATGGTTCCAAAGGCTTCTCCTTCTTCGTCTATGGCACGCAGACCGATCAGATCCGCAATAAAATACTCGTCTTTTTTGCATTTTACACGGTTCTCTTTGGTTACAAACAATCCACAGCCTTTATATTTTTCCACATCATTGATGTTATCTATTCCTTTAAATTTTAGAATGACCAGATTTTTTTGCGGTCTTGCACTTGTCACTTCTAACACAATCTGTTCTTTTCCGGTATCTAAAATCAGTTCTTTCATATTCTTAAAGCGCGACACATCATCGGTCATTGGAAATACTTTGACCTCTCCACGGATCCCATGTGTCTGGGTAATGGCACCCACCTGATATAATTCTGTCATAATTCTCCATTCCTTTTCATTTATAGAATAAAAGAGTCCTAAACTTCCCATTCTCCGGGAATTTTAAGACTCCTGACTGCTACTGCATAATCTCTACGATAACTTTTCTATCTTCTTTGGATGCAGCCGCTTTGACTACAGTACGGATTGCCTTGGCAATACGTCCCTGTCTTCCGATGACCTTTCCCATGTCGTCGGGGGCGACGCGCAGCTCCAGCGTCAGCTCCTGGGGACCCTCCACCTCAGTGACAGAGACGGCCTCCGGATCATCCACAAGGTTTCTGGCGATGTAGAGCAGCAACTCTTTCATGCCCGATCCTCCGGATCAGAGGACTTCTACTTTTTTCAGCAGAGCTCTGACGGTGTCGGTGGGCTGGGCGCCGGACTTGATCCACTCCTTGGCGCGGTCGGCGTCGATCTTGATCTCAGCGGGGGAGACGCAGGGATTGTAAGTGCCGATCTCCTCGATGAAGCGGCCGTCCCGGGGGAAACGGGAGTCCGCTACCACAACGCGGTAGAAAGGAGCCTTCTTGGCGCCAAGGCGGCGCAGTCTGATTTTCACCATAATTTGTTACCTCCAACAGTAAACTCGAAATTTTTTATCTATAAATGCATAGCACTTATATCCACTTTATTTCAGCCGCTTCTTGCGGCCGAAGCCGTGCATCCGGCTGCCCAGGCCGCCGCCTCCCATTTTGGAAAGCCGTCCCCGGGTCATCTGCTTGGTCAGCTGCTGCATCATATCGAACTGCTTCAGCAGCCGGTTCACATCCACCACCTCCAGGCCGCAGCCGGCAGCGATGCGCTTTTTCCGGCTGGCGTTCAGGATCTGGGGATTCTCCCGCTCCAGCGGGGTCATGGAGAGGATGATGGCCTCCGTGTGGGCGATGGCCTTTTCGTCGATCTGCGCTCCCTGGAGTTTATTGCCGAGATTGCCGGGCATCATACCCGCCAGCTGGCTGAGGTCGCCCATATTCCGGATCTGCTGGAGCTGGTCGAAATAGTCCGACAGGGTAAAGCTGTTTTTCTTCAGCTTTTCCTCCAGCTTTTTGGCCTGCTTTTCGTCATAGGTCTGCTGTGCCTTTTCGATGAAGGACAGCATATCGCCCATGCCCAGAATCCGGCTGGCCATGCGGTCCGGATGGAAGGGCTCAATCATATCCAGCTTTTCGCCGGTACCCACAAACTTGATGGGCTTGCCGGTGGCGGCCTTGATGGAGAGGGCCGCGCCGCCGCGGGCATCGCCGTCCAGCTTGGTGAGCACCACGCCGTCGATGCCCAGCGCCTCGTCAAAGGCGGAGGCGGCGTTGACGGCGTCCTGACCTGTCATGGCGTCCACCACCAGCAGGATCTCGTTGGGATGGACGGCTGCCTTCATCCGCTTCAGCTCGTCCATGAGGGCTTCGTCCACATGGAGCCGGCCGGCGGTATCTAAGAACACCAGGTCATTGCCGTGATCTCTGGCATAGCGTAGGGCGTTTTCAGCAATTTTTACGGGATCGCCCTGGCCTTCTTCAAAAACCGGAAGTCCCAGCTGTCCGCCCACTACCTTCAACTGCTCAATAGCGGCGGGGCGGTACACGTCGCAGGCGGCCAGCAGGGGCCGCTTACTGTGGAACTTCTTCATATAGCCCGCCAGCTTGGCGGTGGTGGTGGTCTTACCGGCACCCTGAAGGCCCACCATCATGACGATCGTGGGGCCATTGTTGGCAAAAGCCAGCTTTGCGGTGCCGCCGCCCATGAGGTTCGTCAGTTCCTCGTTGACGATCTTTACCACCTGCTGAGCGGGCGTCAGGCTGTCCAGCACGTCGGTGCCCACAGACCGCTCCGTGACGGTGGCCACGAATTCCTTGACCACCTTGTAGCTCACGTCGGCCTCCAGCAGCGCCAGACGGACCTCCCGCATGGCTTCCCGGACGTCATTTTCCGTCAGCCGGCCTTTGCCCCGCAGACGCTTAAAGGCCGCATTCAGTTTTTCACTCAGTCCTTCAAATGCCATTGGTTACTCCTTCAGCGCGGAGACCTCCGCCGTGATCTTATCAGTCAGTTCCGTCAGGCGGCTGTCCTCATACTGCCGGTAGTTCAGGGTGCGGATATCCTCAGCGGCGCTGCGGATGGCATCCAGATGCCCCCGGAACTGCTCAAAGCGGCGGATCAGGCCGGTCTTGTCTTCAATCTCCTGCATGGCGGCCTCCGCCCGGACGATCACGTCCCGGACGCCCTGACGGGAAATGCCTTCATTTTCGGCAATCTCAGACAGGGAGAGGTCCTCATTGTAATAGAGATCAAAGAACTCCTTCTGACGGTCAGTCAGGAGTTCGCCGTAGAAATCAAAGAGCATCGTCATCCGATAAGTCTGATTTTTCATGTTGAACTCCTTTCCTGTAAAGCTGTGACGCTTTACAACAGGAATCAGTTTACAGGATTTTTGCCGGAAAGTCAAGGGGAAAATGGAGAAAAACCCGGAAAAATTCAAGGAAATTTACAGTTGCACCGGGATGAACAGGCAGATATACTGTATAAGGAAGAAAGGGGAGACACCAGATGATGATTTTCGACGGACATGCGGACCTTTTATATGATGTGACCAAGTGGCGGCAGGCCGGGGAGGACCGTGTCTTTGAACGGCGTCACCTGCCGAGATTACAGGCGGGGCAGATCGGCGGCCTGGGGCTTTCCATCTGGACAACGGTGGAACAGGACTCCATCTGGTCCGCTCACCCGGACTGGGACGGCTGGCGGCGGACGGAGGAGATGATGGCCTGCGCTCGGGAGGAGCTGGCAGAGTGCCCCTGGCTGGCACTGGTACGGACGGCGGCGGAGGCCCGGAAAGCGCAAGCGGAGGGCAAGCTGTTCGCCTTTTTGAGCGTGGAGGGCATGGAACCGGTGGGCGACCGGCTGGAGCGGCTGGAACAGTATGCACAGTGGGGTGTCCGAATGGGGATGCTGACGTGGAACGAGGAAAACCTGCTGGCCTGCGGCGCCGGCGGCGATCCGGACAGGGGCCTGACGGAGCTGGGGCGGGAGGCGGTCCGCCGGATGCAGCGGCTGAACATCCTGCCGGATGTGTCCCACACCAGTGACCGCAGCTTTTGGGATATTATGGATCTGGCGGAGGGGCCGGTGATCGCCTCCCACTCCAACTGCCGGGCCTTGTGCGATGTTCGCCGGAACCTGACGGATGAGCAGCTTCGCACCATCCGGGATACCGGCGGTGTGGTGGGGGCCAATGTGTCCCACGACTTTGTACATAAGGAGCCCCGGCAGCAGACGGCGGCTATGCTGGCCCGTCATGCCGCCCACATGGCGGAGGTCATGGGACCGGAACACGTTGCCTGCGGCTTTGACTTCTGCGAGTATTTCGGCCCCGGTTATGAGGGGTGCGAGGGCATGGAGGACTGCGGTCAGGCTCAGAATTTCATTTTTGAGCTGGAACGGATCGGCTTTTCGGAGGCGGAGCGGCAGGCCATCGCATCGGAAAATCTCCTGCGGGTGCTGGAATAAAAAAGAATCGTTTTATGCGGAAAAACTGGCGGGAGACCGCCGGTTTTTCCGCTTTTTGCGCACAGTGGCAAAAATGATGGAGAGGCCCACAGAAAAAGGTTTGAATTATTCATATATTTGACATATAATAAACTCTGTATTGACATTGAACGGGCTGCCTGCGCGGTCCATAAGGAGTTGATGATTTGGAAGCGACACGCATCCGGCTGGCGGAGGGCGTCCACCTGACCTATCTGCCGGCGAGAAAATTCAAAACCAGTCTGCTTTCCGCACAGTTCGTCACGCCCCTGCGGCGGGAGACGGCGGGAGCCAACGCATTGCTGGCGGCGGTGCTGCGGCGGGGTACGGTAAGCTGTCCCGATATGGGAGCGCTTTCCGCAAAGATGGACAACCTCTACGATGCCTCCATCGACTACACAGTGCGGAAAAAAGGCGAAAACCAGTGCGTGGGCTTTGTGGCCAGCTTTATTGACGATCGGTACGCTCCCGACGGCGAACGGCTGCTGGAACCGGCGGCGGCGCTGCTGGGCGAGCTGATCTGCGATCCTGTCACCTACCACGGCCGGTTTGTGCCGGAGTATTTTGAAAGCGAAAAGACCAATCTGCTGGAGGCCATCCGGTCTCTCATCAACGATAAGCGGGATTGGGCGGACAGCCGTCTGCTGCGGGCGTTGTGCGACGGAGAGGCCTACGCCGTGCCCCGTCTGGGCGACGAGGAGACGGTGGACAAGCTGCAAGCGCTGAAGGTCTATACCCAGTACCGGGATCTGATCTCCACGGCACCGCTGGAGATCATATACAGCGGCAGCGCCGATCTGGAACGGGTAAAGCAGGCGTTGGCGGCGGCATTTGCCACCCTGCCCCGTGAGGAGGTTCGGGTGATCTCCACGGCGGAGCCCCATGTCTGCCGGGAATCCGTGCAGTATGTGGAGGATGTACTGGACGTGACCCAGGGCAAGCTGGGCATGGGTTTTTCCTGCGGCAGTGACGATATGCCCGCCCTGCTGATGGGCAATACCCTCTTCGGCGGCTCCAGCAACTCCAAGCTGTTTTTGAACGTCCGGGAGAAGCTGTCCCTCTGCTATTACGCGTCCTCCCTCTACCACCGGCAGAAGGGCCTCATCACCGTGTCCTCCGGCATTGAGTTCCAGAACTATCAGCGGGCTTACGATGAGATCATGGCCCAGCTGGAGGCCGTTCAGAAGGGTGAGCTGGAGGACTGGGAGCTGGAAGGCGCCCGCTCCACGCTGCTGAACAGCTATGCAACTGTTGGCGATTCTCAGGGCAAGCTGGAAAACTTTTATCTGGGACAGGCTGCCACAGGGCAGCATGAGACCCCGGCGGATCTGGCCCGTGCCATTCAGGACATGACGGCGGAACGGATCTGCCGGGCCATGAGCACCGTGAAGCTGGATACGGTGTATTTCCTGAAGGGGAAGGAGGCGGAAGCGTGAAAGAGACTTTTTATGAGCGGATCGGCGAGGCAGTCTGCCGGGAACGGCTGACCAACGGACTGGAGGTCTGCGTGGTGCCTAAGCCCGGCTACGCCAAAAAGTACGCCTTTTTCTCCACCCGCTACGGCGGTATGGATACCCGGTTCTGTCTGGACGGGCAGTGGCTGAACACCCCGGCGGGCATCGCCCATTATCTTGAACACAAGATGTTCGATACCCGGGAGGGCAACGCCCTGCAGGAGCTTGCAAAAAACGGCGCGGAGCCAAACGCCTTCACCGCCAACGCCATGACGGCCTACTATTTCGATTCCACGGAGCATTTTGAGGAAAACCTGCGGATCCTGCTGTCCTTTGTGTCCATTCCCTATTTCACCGACGAGAGCGTTGCCAAGGAGCAGGGCATCATCGGTCAGGAGATCCGCATGATCGAGGACAACCCCGACTGGCAGATTTACACCCGGATGCTGCGGGCCATGTATCATCGCCATGCGGCCCGCACCAGCATTGCCGGTACGGTGGAGAGCATTGCCGAAATCACTGCGGACACGCTGTATGACTGCCATAAGGCATTTTATACCCCGGCCAACATGATTTTGACGGTGGTGGGCGACGTGGACCCGGTCCATGTGATCGATCTGGCCAACCGGGTGCTGCCCAAGCTCAGCGGCCCTATCATTGAGCGGGATTACGGCACGGAGCCGGAGACCGTGGCGGAGAAGGAGACCGTTCTGGAGATGGAGGTCTCCGCGCCGCAGTTCTTGGCGGGCTTCAAGTGCGCTCCGGCGGCGGAGGGCGACGATTATATGCGCGCTGCCATCCTGGGCGACATGGCCAGTGATATTCTGCTGGGCGAGTCCAGCGCGCTGTATCAGCGGCTTTATGAGCAGGGCCTCATCAACCCCAGCTTCGGCGGGGCCTTTGAGATGATGCCCGGCGTGGCCTATCTCTACGCCGGCGGCGACAGCAAGGATGCCAATGCCGTCACCGACGCCATCCTGCGGGAGGCTGCCCGCATCGCGGCGGAGGGCGTGGACGAAGACTACTTCCGGCGAATCCGCAAGGCATCCTTCGGCGCCAATCTCCGGGGACTGAACTCCTTTGAGAACATCGCTGTGACCTTGACGGAGGGCTATTTCCACGGCTATGATCCCCTCCGCTTCCCGGAGGTATTTGAATCCATCACGCCGGAGGACGTTGCGGCGTTCCTGAAAACCAATGTCACGGCGGAGCGGATGGTCCTCAGCCGGATCGTGCCGAAACAATAAGTCTTTGGGAAGAGACGAAAAGGCCCGTTGGGTCTCTTGCAGAAAACATATATGCGGCGGGGTAAACTCTTTGCCGCCGAAAGGAAGAACCTGTTGTGAGCGCACTGAAAAACATGCCCATCAGCTTCCCCGGCCTGTTCGGGGATTGGGAATTGAACATTGACCCGGTGGCCATCCATATCGGCCACGGGATCTACTGGTACGGGATCATTCTGGCATTTGCCATGCTGGCGGGGCTGTATCTCTGCATGAAGCAGGCCAAACACTATGGCCTGACTGAGGACAACATTATGGACATGGTGCTCTGGGCGGTGCCTTGCTGCATCATCGGTGCCCGGTTCTATTATGTTCTGTTCTATCTGGACCTTTACCGGAATACGGACGGCAGCCTGGATTGGGGTGCCATGTTCCGGATCTGGGACGGCGGACTGGCTATTTACGGCGCGGTGATCGCAGGCGTATTGGTGGCATTGGCCTACACAAAGCACCATAAGCTTCCGTTTTTTGCCATGGGCGATGTAGCGGTGATGGGCCTGCTGTTAGGCCAGATCATCGGCCGGTGGGCCAATTTCATCAATCGGGAGGCTTTCGGCGGGGAGACTACCCTGCCCTGGCGGATGAAGCTGTGGGTCAGCCAGTATACCAGCATCGAGGTCCATCCTACCTTTTTCTATGAGAGCTTCTGGAATCTGATTGGCCTGCTGCTGATCCTGTTCATCGTGTCCAAGGGCCGCCGGTTCGACGGGGAGAACACCTGGTTCTATTTCCTGTGGTACGGTCTGGGCCGCAGCTGGATCGAGGGCCTGCGGACCGACAGCCTGTACCTCTTCAACTGGGAGTTGTTCGGGCAGAGAATCCGGGTGTCTCAGGCGCTGAGTATTGTGATGGTGGCGGTGGCAGCCTTTATGCTGTTCTATAACATCCGCATCAAGAAGCGGTCGCCGGAGAGCCTGTGGGTCCATCAGGTGGCGGCAGAAAAAGCGCGTCTGGCCGCTGCGGAAGCGGAGGACGCCGTGTTGGCGGAGACCCTTATGAACGAAGTGCCTACGGAGGGAGAAGCGGCGGACCCGTTGGAGACGGAGGCTGTGGAGTCCCCTGACGCCGAGACCGTTCCGGATACGGAAACACAGGAGAAACCGGAAAAGGGAGAGACGCATGGCAACGAGAATTGACGGAAAAGCCCTTGCGGCCAAGGTAAAGGCCCAGGTAGCGGAGAAAGCCGCCAAGCTGCCCCGTCAGCCGGGGCTGGCGGTGGTGCTGGTAGGGGAAGACTCCGCCTCGCAAGTCTATGTCCGGGGTAAGGAAGCGGACTGTGGAGAGTGCGGTATCCGCAGCTTTCCCTACCGGCTCCCGGCGGAGACCACCCAGCAGGAACTGCTGGACCTCATTGAAAAACTGAATCGTGATCCGGCGGTGGACGGCATTCTGGTGCAGCTGCCCCTGCCCGAGCCCTTGGAGGAGGCGGCGGTAATCGCTGCCATCGCCCCGGAAAAGGATGTGGACTGCTTCCATCCCTACAACGTGGGGCGGTTGAACATCGGCGATCCGGTGTTCCAGCCCTGTACCCCGGCGGGAGTTATGGAAATGCTGCGGGAATATGGCATTTCCCCGGCGGGAAAGCGGTGTGTGGTGCTGGGCCGCAGCAACATCGTGGGCAAACCCATGGCAGCGCTGCTGACTCAGGCGGACGGCACCGTGACGCTGTGCCATTCCAAAACGCCGGACTTGGCGGACATCACCCGGCAGGCGGATATTTTAGTATCCGCCGTTGGAAAGGTGAATTGCGTTACCGTCGACATGGTGAAGGATGGCGCAGTGGTCATTGACGTGGCCATGAACCGGAACGAGGCCGGAAAGCTCTGCGGGGATGTGGATCTTGCCGCTGTGGAGCCGAAGGCGTCCTACATCACTCCGGTCCCCGGCGGCGTTGGCCCCATGACTCGGGCTATGCTCATGCGGAATATCCTGACCGCCGCGGAGGCTCATTTGAAATAACGGTATTTCAACAAAAAAACTTCTCCAGTTTAACTGGAGAAGTTTTTTGCTATGCAAAAGCACAGAAAAATAAAAAATGTGCCATTTCCTCGCCCCTGCGGGGCAACCGGAAATGATGTACGAAAACTTCACGCACTGGCATTTGTGCATTTTCGTGGCGCGCTGCTCATGCATGAAGTTTTGTGCTTAGATCAGATCCCCCTGAACGTTAGACCGAATCGGACAGGAGGCCAGAATTTCTGCCTGGATCCGTTCATATTCCGAGGGGGTGCGGAACCGGCGCAGCTGCTTGTTCAGCTTTTCCGCATCGTCAAACAGATGGATCAGATAGAACCACACCTCCCGCATCCGCTGGGCGGCAGTGGGGACCTGCCCCTGATAGAAGTCCGTATAGCCCTGATACAGCGCGGCCAGAAAATCTGTCAATTCCTTCCGGTCGGTGCCCTTGCCGCCCCGGAGCTTCCGGGCCAGCGCTGGGTCTGCCACCAGTCCCCGGCCGATCATCACATGAGTGACCTCCGGGAATCGGTCCTCCAAGGAACGGACCTCGCCCACTGTCCGCAGATCGCCGTTGTAGCACACAGGATTGCGGCTGTTTGCCAGTGCGTCAGCAAATGCGTCCAGATGGACAGGGCCCCGGTATTTTTCCTTCCGCACACGGGGGTGGACGGTGAGACAGGCGATGGGATAGCGGTTGTAGAGGTCCAGCAGAGCGGCAAATTCCTCCGGCGTCTCATAGCCCAGCCGGGTCTTGACGGATACCGGCAGTGGATTTTTGGAAAACACCTCATCGAAAAAGGCGGCCAGCTCGTTCGGATGGGCCAGAAACCCGGAGCCCTTGCCCTTGGCGGTAACGGTGCCGGAGGGACAGCCCAGATTCAGATTGACCTCCGTGTAGCCCATGTCCTTGAGGACATCACAGGCCCAGAGGAAATCGTCGGCGTTTTTCGTCATCACCTGAGGCACCGAGGGGAGATTGGCGTTGTGGATATAGTCTACCTCCCGGAGGTCCCGGGGCGTCATCAGATGATGGGGGGTAGGGGAGAAAAAGGGAATGAAATAGCGGTCCACGCCGCCAAAAAACTGGCTCCACACCTGACGGAACACGATTTTGGTGATGCCGTCCAGGGGGGCGAAGTCGATCGTCTGGATCATCCCAGTCTCGCTTCCCATTCTGCGGCGCGGAAGCCGGTGAGAACGAAGTCCTCCCCCACCAGCAGAGGGCGCTTCACCAGCATCCCGTCGGTGGCCAGCAGAGCGAGCTGCTCGTCCTCACTCATGGCGGTCAGTTTGTCCTTATAATCATGGGCGTACATATAGCCCTTGCCGTAGTCCAGCTGCTGCATCAGCCGGGTGGGCGCGTTGCGAATCACCAGGGGCACGGGCTCGGCAAGCTGGGAGAGCGCGTCTTTTTTGGCCAGATTATAGGCGACGTCCAGAGCGTTGGATTTTGGCGCAAGGGACATATATATTACGGCCTGGGTTAAATTAAGAGAGCATTCGGGCATGCCCAGGAAATGGCAGGCCTGATAGGCGGCAACGGCGATTTCCATAGCGCGCGGATCGGCCAGACCGACGTCTTCGCTGGCAAATCGTATTACGCGCCGTGCGACATAAAGCGGATCCTCTCCCGCCTCCAGCATGCGGGCCAGCCAGTATACGGCGGCGTCCGAATCAGAATTGCGCATGGATTTATGCAATGCCGAAATCAGATTATAATGTTCTTCTCCTTTTTTATCGTACAGCAGGGATTTTCTTGAAATGCATTGTTCCAGAGTCTGGGGCGTAATTATTACGCTGTCTCCGTCTGTTTCGCCGTTTAATACCAGCATTTCCAGAGTGGAAAGAGCCGTGCGCGCGTCTCCGTTGGCAAAGGCGGCGACCGCTTCCAGCATTTCAGGCTTTATGCTTATATGCTGATTTATAAATCCGCGGGAATCCTCCAGGGCGCGGGAAAGCAGCTTTACAATATCCTGAATTTTGAGGCCGTGCAGAACAAATACCTTGCAGCGGGAGAGCAGCGCGCCGTTGATTTCGAAGGAAGGGTTTTCGGTTGTCGCGCCTATCAGGATAATGCTGCCTTTTTCCACAAAGGGCAGAAAAGCGTCCTGCTGCGCTTTATTGAAACGGTGTATTTCATCCACGAATACGATTGTGCGTTCTCCGAAAATGCGGTTGTCCTCCGCCTGCTGCATTACGGTGCGGATTTCCTTTATGCCGCTTGTTACGGCGGAAAAATCTATAAAGGAGGCCTTGGTCTGTTTAGCGATTACTCTTGCGAGAGTGGTTTTGCCCACGCCCGGAGGCCCCCAGAAAATCATGGAGGAGACGGCGTCCTTTTCTATTATGCGGCGCAGTATTTTTCCTTCGCCCAGAAGATGCTCCTGGCCGACAATTTCATCCAGGGTCTGCGGGCGCAGCCGCTCGGCCAGCGGCGCGGCTTCTTCTCCCTGCGAAAAAGTCTGCTGTTTCATATTTTCCTCCTGTCTGCGCAGGCTTAATAATGTTTGCAAGGCCGCATTCGCTTTGAGGCTTAAAATTTTCCGCATTCGCTTTGAGCAAGCCTTTTAAAATTTTCAGCGCAGGAATTCATTCTTTTAAACTTGTTCGTCCATTAATATTATACTATAACAATTTTAAAAAGCAAGCGGCACGGCAGGCCGTTTGATGCGCCGCCGCCAGGCAGAATGTTATTGTATGCCCGTTCCCGTTTTGGAGCCTGGCGGGCTCTATCCCTTTTAAAGCGGAAAAGTTACGGCTTTTAATGTGACTTTATCACAGAAAAACGGCCGGAAAATGCGTATAATAAAAATATAAAGAGAGAAAGGAGACAGTTAATTATGTCTGTACTTAACATCAACAAAAATAATTTTGAACAGGCCAGCAAAAGCGCCAAGCCGGTGCTGCTGGATTTTTATGCGGACTGGTGCGGCCCCTGCCGCATGGTTTCTCCGGTGGTGGATGAAATTGCGAGGGAAAACCCGCAGTATCTCGTAGGGAAAGTCAACGTGGAAAACGAGCCCGAACTGGCTCAGGCTTTTAACGTATTCAGCATACCCACGCTGGTTGTGCTTAAAGATGGAAAATTAGTCCGGCAGTCGGCGGGCGCTAAATCCAAGGCTCAGATATTGGATATGCTTAAAGATTAAAGGCCTGCTAAAAACGGGGAAAAGCTTAAAATCATATATAGGCGCAGGCTGAAAGCGCCGCCTAAAAACGGCGCGCATTTAATAGGCCAGGGCGCGCAGCCGGTTTTTATCCAATATTTTAATTCCTCTGCGGGATAATTCCACAATACCCTCGCTGGAAAAATATTTGAGCATTCTGGAGATTACTTCGCGCGCTGAGCCTATATATCTGGCTATCTGCTCATGCGTTAATGATATGCTGTCCTGACCTGTGCGGGCGATTTCGTCGGTCAGAAAAATCGCCAGCCTTTTATCCATGCTCATAAAGAGGATCTGCTGCATAACCCACATAACGTCTGAAAATCGGTTTACCGCCGTTTCCAGGGCAAAAATCTTAATATATGGATTGCTTTCGGATAATTTAGCGAAAGCGGGCCCGCTGATGACAAAACATTGGCTGTCCTCCTCGGCGTTGGCGAATACGTCGAAAGTTATGGCCTGAAGCACGCAGGAGGCGGTAAGCATGCAGATATCTCCTTCATATAGGCGGTAAAGAGTTATATCTCTGCCCGAATCAGACATCATATACAGCCTTATGCAGCCTGTTCTTACCAGGATTACTCCCGAGCATTCCTCGCTGTTATGTATTTTTGCGTCTTTGTTATAATTAACCGCGGAGGAATGCCGGAGAAGATATTCTCTTTCCGCAGGGGAGATTTGATTCCAGAAAGGGAACAATTTATTATAGACAGGCTCAATGAGATTGCTTTGCATTCTAAAGACTCCTTTGAAAGAGAGGTATTTATATGAAAACATTGATTATAGGAGGAGTAGCGGGAGGCGCTTCGGCCGCGGCCAGGCTGCGCAGGCTTAAGGAGGACGAAGAAATAATATTGCTGGAGCGCGGAGAATATGTCTCCTTTGCCAACTGCGGGCTTCCATATTATATAGGAGGAGTTATTACAGAGCGCTCCAGGCTCACGATTCAGACTCCTCAAAGCTTTAAGGCAAGATTTAACGTTGACGTGAGAGTGCTGAACGAGGCAGTGAGCGTTAATCCCCAATTTAAAACGGTTGAAATTAGAAACCTAAAAACGGGGGAAATATACAGCGAAAGCTATGATAATTTAATTTTATCACCCGGCGCGCGGCAGGTCAAGCCCAATATTGAGGGCGCGGACGCTCCTAATGTGTTTACTCTGCGCAATATTCCGGATATGCTGGAAATAAAGAGGTATATTGAGAATGAAAGGCCCCGGCGCGCGGTAGTGGCCGGCGGGGGATATATAGGCCTGGAAATGGCGGAGAATCTTAAAAGGGCGGGCATTGAAACGACGGTTGCGGAGATTTCGGAGCATTTAATTCCCTCTCTTGATTCGGATATGGCCGCCAATGTGCATGTGCATATAAGGGAGCGGGGCATAGATCTGCGCCTGAATAATGGGATAAAAGCCATAATTCCGGGCAGGGCGCTTCTTGAGGACGGCGAGCTGGAAACGGATATGGTTATAATATGCGCCGGAGTCAGGCCGGACACTCAATTTCTGGAGGGCTGCCTGCCTCTCAACGAGCGTGGATGCATAATAACCGATTCGCATATGAGGACGGGCGTGCCGGGCATATACGCGGTGGGGGACGCTGCGGGAATTAAGAATTATTTAACGGGTGAACCGGCGTTTATTCCTCTGGCCGGCCCGGCCAATAAGCAGGGACGCATAGCGGCCGATAATATCGCGGGCATTCCTTCAGAATATAAGGGCACTCAGGGCTCTTCCATAATAAAGCTGTTTGATTTAACAGCGGCCTCAAGCGGGCTGAACGAGAAGACGGCGGCCGGGCTTGGATTGGATTATGATAAGACTTATATCTATTCGGCCTCTCATGCTTCCTATTATCCGGGAGGGGCGAATATGTGCATAAAGGCGCTGTGGGATAAAAAGACATTGAAATTGCTGGGCGCTCAGATTGTGGGCACGGACGGAGTGGATAAGCGCATGGACGTGCTGGCCACGGCCATGGCCGCGGGCATGACCAGCGCGGACCTGGCCCGGCTGGACCTGAGCTACGCTCCGCCCTTCTCCTCCGCCAAGGACC
>ERZ826220.2725-NODE-2725-length-14585-cov-3.963180_pt1 | contig 14585 bp, 12 predicted proteins | sample MGYA00519927_ERZ826220 | MGnify/ENA primary metagenome ERZ826220 (study PRJEB31778, sample SAMEA3449225) | human gut metagenome | biome: human gut; feature: human-associated habitat; material: faeces | place: United Kingdom | collected 2010/2012 ...
TGCTGGCCGCGGCCCCAACAGCAACGCCCTTTATCCGCCACTGGCGGCGGTTGTTACTGTTGCCCCTAATAGTGGGGCCCTTGGCATAAAGGGGAACTCGCAGGGCTCTACGCAGCGCCAGAGCCGCCCCTACTAGGGGCGGTGGCAATGCGAAGCATTGACGGTGGGGTTGAATACCTTTAGAAACGGCAAAGCCGCCGCAGGGGAAAACGCTCCTGCGGCGGTGCCGCCGGCAACGATGCCGGTGTGAGAACCCGCGTGTGAAAGTGTGAAAACACACGCAGTCGAAAATGTTGCGATTACTTGACCTCCGGCCAGCTCTTGGACAGCTTTGCGCGCTCCTTGATGGACAGGCCGAACAGGTTGATGAAGCCTGCTGCATCTGCCTGGTTGTAATCCTCGTCCTCACCAAAGGAAGCGGTCTGCTCATCGTACAGGGTGAACGGAGAGGTGACACCGGCGTTGATCATGTTGCCCTTGTACAGCTTCAGCTTCACATCGCCGGTCACGGTCTTTGCCAGGCTGTTGGCAAAAGCATCCAGAGCCTCACGCAGCGGGGTGAACCACTGGCCGTTGTAGACGATGTCGGCGTACTTCTGTGCCAGCTGCTCCTTGAGGTGTGCGCTCTCCTTGTCCAGGGTGATGGTCTCCAGAACATTGATGGCCTTGTACAGGATGGCACCGCCGGGGGTCTCGTACACGCCGCGGCTCTTCATGCCCACCAGACGGTTCTCCACGATATCCAGCAGGCCGATGCCGTTCTCGCCGCCCAGCTTGTTCAGGTACTCCACCAGCTCCACAGCGCCCATCTCCTTGCCGTCCACGGCAGTGGGAACGCCCTTTTCAAAGTGGATGGTCACATAGGTCGGGGTGTCGGGAGCCTGCTCGGGGCTGACACCCAGCTCCAGGAAACCGGGGTGGTTGTACTGGGGCTCGTTGGCGGGGCTCTCCAGATCCAGGCCCTCGTGGCTCAGATGCCACAGGTTCTTGTCCTTGGAGTAGTTGGTCTCGCGGTTGATCTTCAGGGGGATGTGGTGAGCCTCGGCGTAGTCGATCTCCTCGTCACGGCTCTTGATGTCCCACTCACGCCAGGGAGCAATGATGGCCATATCGGGGCACAGGGCCTTGAGGGTCAGCTCAAAACGCACCTGATCGTTGCCCTTGCCGGTGCAGCCGTGGCAGATGGCATCTGCGCCTTCCTTGATGGCGATATCGGCCAGAGCCTTTGCAATGCAGGGGCGTGCAAAGCTGGTGCCCAGCAGGTAGTCCTCGTACTTTGCACCGAACTTCAGGGTGGGGAAGATGTAGTTCTCCACAAAGTCCTTCTTCAGATCCAGCACGTACAGCTTGGAAGCGCCGGTAGCCTTGGCCTTTTCCTCCAGGCCGTCCAGCTCGGTGCCCTGGCCCACGTCACCGGAAACGGCGACGACTTCGCAGTTGTTGTAGTTTTCCTTCAGCCAGGGAATGATGATGGAGGTATCCAGACCGCCGGAGTAGGCCAGTACGACTTTTTTAATGTTTTCCTTTTTCATAATAAACGCGCTCCTTTTAATAAAAATACACTTTTGTATCCTGATGCGCACTTTCCCTTCGCATCCTCTGTCTTTGATTCGCGGTTGATGCTTTTATTATACGCAGCGCGGCTTTTCCGTCAATGCTGAAAACTGCCAAACATGCCGCGCATTTGCGGCAGGATTTGTTACACTTTGTATGTTTATGCAATATTATTTGTTTATATTCAAATTTTATGCAGTTAAAATGTATATATGAAATGCAAAAAAGCGCCCCGAAGGACGCTTTCTTTATGCCTGGTATCTTCCCAGGATCTCCTCCACCTGTTCCTGTGTCAGCGGGTGGGTGGGCTCCGGCTTTTCATTGCCCCTGCGCAGGGGCAGCCACCAGGTGGACAGGCCCAGCCAGCCGAACTTATAGGCAGTGTGGGGCTCACGGCCCACGCAGGTGAAGCCCAGGCGGGCATGGATACGCTCACTGGCGGGGTTGGGGTCTGCCACAAGGGCGTAGACATTCCAGTAACCCATCCCGTCCAGAATATCCAGCAGGGCACGGTAGAGGGTATCCCCCACACCAAAGCCCCGGGCATCGGGGGCACAGTAGATGGTGCTCTCCACAGCCCAGTCGTAGGCCTCCCGGGGGTGGTAGCGGTGGGCACAGGCATAGCCCAGCAGCTTACCGTCCCCATCCCGGGCCAGCAGCAGAGGGATCAGCGCACGGGTGCTGTCCACCCAGTCCTCATACTCCGACAGGGAAGAGGGCGTTACCTGAAAGGTTGCCGTGTGGTGCAGGACATACCAGTTGTAGATGTCCAGGATCTCCGCCGCATCGGCCCGGGTGGCCAGCGAGAGCCGGGGCAGGTTCTTCTCAGCCCATTCGGCGCACATGGCTTCCTTCTGCGCCTTGGTCAGCTTTTTCAGGGCTGCTTCCCGGCGCAGGGCGGCAGATTTGTCTGTGCACCGTTCCAGATACGCGAACCGCTGTGCCCCCAGCGCACGGGTGCACTTGGCCCCCTTCCCGCTCTTGTGGGCGTGCAGGCGGCTGGCCGGGTCATTTGTCCAGCCCGTGTAGAGCTGGCCGCCTGCGCAGCGCACCATATAGACATAGGCCCGCTCCGTCTTCTCCGCTTCCCCGCTCATATCACAGTCTCCCGTTGTTTTTCAGCACCTGACGGCAGGCGGCCAGCGCCGTCTCCTTATCCTTTGCGGTGATGAGGAACCGGCTGGCGTGGCAGAAGCTGATGCCCTCGATGCCGCTCTTCTGCTCAATGATCTCCTGCGGCTGGCCCGCCCAGCTCTGGGGGAAAGGCAGCTTCGGCTTTTTGGTCTTGTGGTCGGTCACGCACTGGGCACTCCACCCGCCGCGCTGGCTGGGGTAGATGACGAAGAGGGCATCGGTCTTGTACAGGCCATTCTTCCAGGGCAGGTAGCAGGGCAGGATCACGATGCCGTCCCGGGAGTTCTTATAGGCCTGCTGCACTTTCTCGTCGGCACGGTTCACGGCATTCGCGCTCTCGATCTGGTTTTCCAGGATCTGCTTTGCCACAGCCACCGCCTTGAAGAAGCAGGTGTCCTGATCCTCCTTGGAATCCCACACCGGGTTGAAGAAGCCGATGGCATCGCACAGGCTGTTCTGCTCGCCGGTGTTGTCGTTCAGATCAAGGGGCTGGATAAAGTTTTCATCGATGAGCCGGGCCTGACGCTCCCCCACCAGCCCCGGGCCCAGCACCCGCCACAGCAGGCCGAAGGCCGCATAGGGGATGCCGTTGGTGCGGTACTCTCGGGGCTCCTGATGGTGATCGAACATGCCAAAGCCGATATCATACACGATGCCGTCGAAATCGTCCGGTACCACAAAGCCGCGGGTGATCCTGATGTCCGGCCGGATGATCTGCAGCAGCGCCGTTGCAAATACGTCGTCCGCATGGAACTTGCCGGCGTGGGTGAAGCCATTTGCAGGAATTTTCATAACAGCAATACCTCGTTCTCTTTCTTTGGGAACAGTATATCACATTCTGAAGCAGGGGACAAATTTTTGTGCACAACAAAGACCCGCCGGGCAGCATACGCCACACAGCGGGTCTGAAAGGAGGAAGTGCCGTTTCAGGGCACCTTATGAGAAGCGTGTGTTACAGGACGATGGGTTTCTCCGGGTCGATCTCCAGATTTTCGCCGTTGGATTCGATCACGCGGCGATACCATTCGTAGCTCTTTTTCTTGTAACGTTCCAGCGTACCGGAGCCGTCGCTGTTCAGGTCCACATAGATCATACCGTAGCGCTTTTTGATCTCCGCCGTGGAGCAGGAGATCAGGTCAATGCAGCCCCAGCTGGTATAGCCCATCACGTCCACGCCGTCGTGCAGCGCTTCGCTGACCTGCACCAGGTGGTCGTTCATGTAGCGGATGCGGTAATCATCCTCCACCGTAAAGCTACCGTGGCCGTCCGGCACCAGGGTGTCGTTGGCACCCAGGCCGTTTTCGGCAATGAACAGGGGCTTGTGGTAGCGGCTGTACAGCCGGTTCAGGGTGTAGCGCAGGCCCTTAGGGTCGATCTGCCAGCCCCACTCGCTGACCTTGGAATACGGATTGCGCTTGAGGGTGGGGACCATGTTGCTGCCGGTGGGCTCGCCCAGCGAGTGGTCAGCGGCGGCGCAGTTGCTGGAATAGTAGCTAAACGAAACAAAGTCCACAGTGTGGGTCAGGGCTTCGCGGTCCTCATCGCTGATCTCCAGTTGCACGCCCTTTTCCTCAAACACGCGCTTGGCATAGTAGGGATAGGCACCCAGGGCCTGCACGTCCGAGAACAGGTACACCTCGTTGTCCAGCTCCATCACCTCGATGATATCATCGGGGTTCGGGGTGAGCGGGTAGATGGTAACGGCCAGAATCATGCTGCCCACCTTGTACTCCGAGTCGATGCTGTGGGCCAGCTGCACAGCCTTGGCGCTGGCCACCAGCTCGTAGTGGATGGCCTGATACAGCTGCTGGTTGCTCAGCTGGGCCTTGGGGGTCAGGATGGCACCGCTGACAAAGGGCTGGTGCAAAATGGAGTTGATCTCGTTGAACGTGATCCAGTACTTCACCTTGCCCTTGTACCGCTCAAACAGGACCTGGCAGTATTTCAGATACAGGTCGATCATGATGCGGTTGCTCCAGCCGTTGTACTTGCGGGCCAGGGCCAGGGGCGTTTCGTAGTGGGAAATGGTGATGAGCGGCTCGATGCCGTACTTGTGGCACTCGTCAATGACATCATCGTAGAACTTCAGGCCCGCCTCGTTGGGCTGTGCTTCCTCGCCGGTGGGGAAAATGCGGCTCCACGCAATGGAAAAGCGGTAGACCTTGAACCCCATGCCCGCAAAGAGCTTGATGTCTTCTTTGTAGCGGTGGTAGTAATCAATGCCTTTCAGCTTGAGGTTGTCGGGGGTCGGCTCCTCGGTGATGACCTTGAAGCCCTTGGGCAGCACATCCTGGATGGACAGGCCCTTGCCATCTTCCAGATAGGCACCCTCGCACTGATTTGCGGCCGTTGCGCCGCCCCAGAGGAAATTTCTCGGGAAATACATACAGGTTCCTCCCTAATGTTGCAGCGTCCGGGGATCAGTTCTTTTTCTCGTCACGGAACAGGACGAACGAGACGATAAAGGCCACCACAAAGGCAATGGCTGCACCGGCGCAGGCATAGTAGAAGTTGGCCATGGGGGTATCCAGGCCAATGTAGCTGGGCAGGGTCAGCAGACCGGGAGAGCCGCCGGAGTAGTTCTTGGTGTTCATCAGGCCCATAAAGAAGCCGCCCACGCCGCCGCCAGCCATGGCTGCGATCATGTTGGTGCGGATCTTCATGGTAACGCCGAACAGGACCGGCTCGGTGATGCCGCAGACGGCAGTGATACCGGGGGCGGAGGTCAGCTGCTTGAGTTCGGGGTCCTTGGTCTTGATGGAAACGGCCAGAGCAGCAGCGCCCTGTGCCACGTTGGAGGCCAGCTGGCCCGGATAGATGATGGTGTCAAAGCCGATGGTCATACGGTTGTTGATGCCAATGGGGGTCAGGGCGTGGTGGGTACCTGTCATGACCAGGAACGGCAGGAACACGCCGACGATGGTGGGTACCAGCCAGGGTGCCAGGGTGCTCAGGCCATTGATTACAGCGGCCAGGGCGTTGGAGACCACATAGCCCACCGGGCCCAGCACACACAGGGTAGCAATGCCGCAGATGAACATGGTCAGCAGCGGAGCGGTAAAGAAGCGGATGGCTTTGGGGGAGATGCGGGTAGCCCAGGGCTCCACCTTGGACATCAGCAGCACGCCCAGGATGATGGGGATCACGGACGAAGAATAGGAGGCGTTATAGATGGGCAGCATGAAGATGGTGATGGCCTCGCCGCTTTCCTTGGAGGCAGCCACCAGGTTCACAAAGCTGGGGTGGATCAGGATGCCACCCAGCATCATGGCCAGGTAGGGGTTGCAGCCCAGCTTTTTCGCCGCCGAGTTAGCCAGCAGGATGGGCAGGAAATAGAACGTGGCATCGCCCATGAAGTTGATGACCTGGTAGGTGCTGGACGTATTGCTGACCAGCTTGAACGCCACCAGGATGGCCAGCACGGCCTTGATCATGCCTGCTGCGGTCAGCGGGGGCAGGATGGGGGTAAAGATGCCGGTCAGGGTGTCGATGACGCGGTCGTACCACTTGCCCTTGGGGGCGGGGGCTGCGGCGGCAGGGGCGGTGCCCAGCATCCCGCTGAGCTTCTCGTACACCTGCGTGACCTCAGCACCAATGATCACCTGATACTGGCCGTTTGCCTGGGCAACGCCCACAACACCGGCCAGGCCCTTGATGGCATCGGTATCGGCTTTGGATTCGTCTTTCAGGTTAAAGCGCAGACGGGTGACACAATGGGTGGCGTTGCTCACATTCTCGGCACCACCCACCAGGCTGAGGATCTGTTTTGCCAATGCGCCGTAATCTTCTTTTTTTGCCATTTGCAATTCCTCCATGATGGTTTGATCCGGGGTGATCCGGAGCCTGCTGCGCAGAAGCTCTGCGTCAGCCACACCGGGCAGCCCGCGGATCGCGTTGAGGTCGATCACACTGCGATCCTTTACGGTCACGGACAGATAGCCGCTGCGGAAATCACACAGGCCTATATTTTCTTTTCCGCCGGCCGGAGCAGCCAGCTGCTCCAGGAACTGTTCACGATCCATGGCAGAGGACCTCCCTCTCGGTCAATATCTTCTGAACCGCCCAACGCGCGCCATTGGGTGGATTCATGCAAAAAGGTGGGCAAGGTCGCGGGGCTGGTTCAGGCCTCATGCTTCTCCTGCAAACGGCTGATGTGCAGCATAAGGTATACGATCTCCTCATCGTTGCACTGCCAATTCCAAGTGGCCTGGAAATAGTCCGCAATAGCGCGGGCACATTGATACACCTGCGGATAGTCCCGCCGCATCTGGGCCAGCATCCCGCTGATCCGCTCCTCCACCTGCCTGCCGGAGGCAAGCCGCTGGACGAGGTAGCGCAGATGCATAGAAAACCGGGAATACGAAAAGCTCTCTTTGTTGAGCGTAATATCCAGCTGTTTCTCCACGATGCCGTCCACGTCCGAAAGGGCCTTGAGCGTCAGCATCATGGAGTGCATATCGCCCGCTTCCGCCTCGGCGTTGATGAGGTGGAGGGCAATGTTCACCACCTCGCTGTCTGGCAGCTTCAGCCCGGCTTCCCGCGCCAGCAGCTCCCGTGCCTGTTTGGCCAGCTCTGTCTCCTTGGGGTACAGGTGGCGCACATCGTAAGCCAGCGGGGTCGAGATCTCGATGCCCTTGCGCAGCCGCTCCGCCGCAAAGTTCAGGTGGTCGGCCAGGGTAAAGGGCAGGTTTGGGTTCAGCGCACAGTCCAGCTCGATCTCGGCCCGCTCCGCGATCTCGGCGCAGGCCAGCACCAGCGGGCGGGGCAGATCGGCCGCCATGCCAAAATATTGGGGGTTCACGTCGTAAAACGTTCGCTCGATGCGGGAAAGATCCGTCAGCTCGTAAGGCATTTTGGGGAACCCAACCCCCCGGCCCAGCACCACCAGCTCCTTGCCGTTTCCGTCCAGTGCCAGGGCGGCATTGTTGTTGATCTGTCGGATGATTTTCATACCGTTCTACTCTCCCTGCATCGAATTTTCGGACAAAAAGAAAAACCCCGAATGCAGCAGCTCACACTACTCCCCTTGTTTTAGAAAGGGAATTCGATGCAAGTAGCGCCTCCGAGGAGTAACGTCTTGTTTTTACGCATTTATGATACCAAAGCTTCTTTTCCGTGTCTATTCGCACGATGGCCAAAAAAATGCACCGATTTTTGTGCACCGTGGAAAAACAGGGCCGCAAAAAAACGCCGGGCAGGTGTTTTCCTGCACGGCGGCTTTGGGTTCAAATCAAATTTTCAGGCGCTCACTTTTTCCGGCTGCGCGTCTTGGTCACGGCCTTGGTCGTGGTCTTGGTCACAGCCGTGGTGGGCTTCACGGCGGGGGAGAGGTTCGGCTTTTCGGTGAGGGCGGTGGTGGTGGGCTCGCCCAGTGCCAGCACCTTGGCCAGCTCTTTCTGCACCTTGGCGTTGACAGGGTCGTTCACAGCCAGCACATCGGAGTAGAACTGCTCCATCTCTTCGCGGGTGGAGAAGGTTGCAACGTACATCTGGTTGCCCATGGCACCAGACAGAGCCTCGGGGATGCGGTCCACCATCCGCATATTCTTCTGGTACTTCTGCATGATCTGCTCATGGCTGTACACAAAGTTTTTGCCATCGCGGCGGCCTGCAAAGGGACAGTAGTAGTGCTCGCCCACCGGCATATCCGTGCCGCCGAAGGCGATCATATCTGCCCAGATCTTGTACACGTTGGTGGAGCGGGCAAAGTTGATCATATCCGGGGTAAAGCCGCCGCAGGGGCGCATATTGACCTCCAGCGCCACGAGCTGGCCCTTTTTGCCCATGCCGGCCTGATCCTCGGTCATGCGGAAGAACTCAAAGTGGACGAATCGGCTCTTCACGCCAAAGCTCTTGACGGCGGCACGTCCGGCGGCGCGGGTATCCTCGGGCAGATCCTTGATGATATAGTAGATGGAGTTATCGTTGTCGTTGACGATGTCCATGATGGACACCGGGCTGACGTTGCCCGCCTCAAAGATGGGGTTGCCGCTGCCGTCAATGATGGCATCGTAGCTGTTGACCTCGGCGTGGACGAACTCCTCCATGATGTAAGAGAGGTCGGGGTGATAGGTGCTCTTGTAGAGCAGGAAGCGCTTCAGCTCCTCATCGCTGGACAGCTTATGGGTATCGGAGGCACCCACACCGTTGTCCGGCTTGACCACCACCGGATAGCCCACCTCGTTGATGAACTTCCTGCAGCCCTCCAGGTCGTCCACCATGTGGTAACGGGCGGTGGCGATGCCGGCCTTCTGGTAATACTCCTTCATCTTGCTCTTGTACTTGATGCGGGGCATATCCTCGGTCTGGAAGCCGGAGGTGATGTGGAAGTCGGTGCGCAGGGCAGCGTCCCGCTCCAGCCAGTATTCATTGTTGGACTCCAGCCAGTCGATGCGGCCATACTTGAAGGCAAAGAACGCCACCGCCCGGTAGACCTCGTCATAATTCTCCAGACTGCCGACCTTATAGTATTCGTTCAGGCTGTCCTTCAGCTCCGGCTTCAGCTCATCATAGGGCTGGTCACCGATGCCCAGCACGTTCATGCCGTCGTTTTTCAGCTCCCGGCAGAACTGCCAGTAGTTGGTGGGAAAATTGGGGGAGATAAAGATAAAGTTGCTCATGGTTTTTGATTCCTCTTTCTTGTTCACGTCCTCACCCTCTCCGTCATTGCTTCGCAATGCCACCTCCCCCAAAGTGGGAGGCCTTGGCAGTCCCTGCAAAGTTCACGGTTTTGCCAAAGGCTCGCCCTTTGGGAGAGCTGGCAAAGCCGCAAGGCTTTGACTGAGAGGGTGAGCCGCCTTATCCTAGAATATAAGGCATATAATACACGACCTGCTGATACCACCAATCCCAGTCGTGCTTGACATCATAGCCCCACAGGTCCACCCAGACAGGGATGCCTTTCTGCTCAAAGATCTGCTTGAGCTGCCGGGTGGTATCGGGCTGCTCCCAAGCGCCCTGACCGCAGCAGATGACCGCCTTCCTGTTGCGGTAGAGGTCCATATAGGGGTGATCGGTGGGGAAGTTGGCCATATAGTCCACGGGGGAGTTCTGGTAGACCACCTCGTCCATGTAATCGCCAAAGCCGTATTTTGCGGTGTAGATGCCGCTGAGGGCCAGACAACCATCGAAAAGATAGGGGAACCGCAGGTAGAGGTTGACGGCATGGGTCGCGCCCAGGCTGCAGCCAAAGGCGATCACGCCGGGGAGGCTGTCCCAGCCGTTGCGCTCCTTGGCGATATACTGGATCTTGGGCACAACTTCCTCCACGATGTAGCGGATCCACTGCTCATAGCGGCGGACCCGCCAGTAGGGGTCGCCGTTGGTGTCGGACCAGGTCTCCTGATCGATGGTGTCGATGGAGATGACCATGATCTGCCCGGATTCGATCCACGGAGCCAGCGTACCGGCCATGTGGAAGTCCTCAAAGTCGAAGAAACGGCCATCCTGACAGGGGATAAAGAGCATGGGGCGGCCTGCGTGGCCGTAGACCTTGCATTCCATCTCCCGGCCCAGTGCGGGGCTGTAATCCTTGAAGTATTGTGTTTCCATCTGGTTTCCCTCCTCTATAAAAAACCTCTCAGGCGCTCCGCGCCTCTCTTACCAGGAGAGGTGGCATCCCGAAGGGATGACGGAGAGGTTCAGTCCAACTCGTACATCAAAGTATGGAACACGAACGGCAGCTGCTTTTCCCAGCTGGCTTCGCTGTGGGTGCCGCCGGGCACCAGGCGGCTGGTCAGGTGGATGCCCCGGACCATGATCTTGCTGCACATCTCGGCAAATTCCCTGCGCATTCCCTCGTGGCTGCCCATCTCCTGGGAACCGTAGTCCATGTAGAGCACCGTGCCGGGCTCCAGCTTTGCGCGGCCCACCAGACCGCTGAGCTTTTCAGGAGACACCCAGATCGACGGCGACAGGGCTGCCGCGCGGCTGAAGGTATCGTTATACTGCAGCAGGGCGTACAGGCTCATCAGGCCGCCCATGGAGCTGCCGCCAATGAACGTGTACTCCCGGTCCGGCAGGGTGCGGAAATTGTGGTCAATGAAGGGCTTGAACCGGTGGATGAACCAGCTCATGGTCGCCTGCCCCTTGCCGTCAAAGTGGCCATAGGTCGGGTCATCGAAGCGGTAGGGCGAATACTCCACAAGGCGCTCGTTGTTGGGGCCTGCATTGCACTCCACTGCCGCCACGATGAGCGGGGTATCGGTGTAGTCCAGATAATCCGCCACGCCCCAGCTCTTGCCGTAGGTGGCATCCGCATCAAAGAACACATTCTGGCCGTCGAACATATACAGCACCGGATACCGGCGCTCTGGGTCGGCTTCGTACATGGTGGGCAGGTAGACATACACCCGGCGCTGCTCCACGCCGTTCACCGCAGGATAGCTGACGCTCCATTTTTTGACCATATTCCAGTTCCCTCTCGTTTCTGTTTTTCTGCACATAGTCTAGCACTGTGCAGGCGGAAAAGCAATCGGGGAACAAAACCTCTCCGTCAATGCTTCGCATTGCCACCTCTCCTAGCAGGAGAGGCAAGAAAACGGCATCGTAAACTTGGCTCCCCTAACCAGGGGAGCTGCCGCCGTAGGCGGCTGAGAGGTTCTATGATACGGCAAACGCCGCCCGGCGGCATTCCCACCCGGCGGCGTTTGCAAAAATTCTGAACAGAGAGAAGCGCGGGAAGGATCAATACTTCTTCTCAACCGGAACGATCCAGCCCTTGGTATCGGGGATCTTGCCCCACTGCATCCCGGTCATGGTGTCGTACAGCTTCTGGGTCACAGGGCCGATCTTGCCATCGCCAATGTAGGCGTGCTCGCCCTTCCAGACCAGCTCCTTGACAGGGGAGACGACTGCGGCGGTACCAGTGCCGAAGACCTCCTCCAGCTTGCCCTCACGGGCGGCCTGCATGATGTCCGCAATGGCCAGCTTGCCCTCGATGACATCATAGCCCCAATCCTTCAGCAGCTCGATGCAGCTGCGGCGGGTAACGCCGGGCAGAACGGTGCCGACGGTAGCAGCGGTGTACACCTTGCCGTCGATCTTGAACATGATGTTCATGCTGCCAACTTCTTCAACGTACTTCTTCTCCACGCCGTCCAGCCACAGCACCTGTGCGTAGCCCTGCTCCTCGGCCAGCTCACCGGCCTTGATGGAAGCAGCATAGTTGCCGCCGCACTTGGTGAAGCCGGTCAGGCCGGGAGCGGCACGGATGTACTCATCCTCAACGTAGATGCGGACGGGGTTGATGCCCTCGGCGTAGTAAGCGCCGGAGGGAGCACAGATGATGCAGAAGATATAGTGCTTGGAAGCGTGCACGCCCAGACCCACATCATTTGCAAAAATGAAGGGACGGATGTACAGGGAAGCACCATCGGTATGGGGCACCCAGTCGCGCTCCACATCCACCAGAGCCTCAACAGCCTGCACAAAATCCTCTTCCGGGATCTTGGGGATGCACAGACGGTCGGCGGAATCCTGGAAACGCTTTGCGTTGCAATCAGGGCGGAACAGCTGAATGGTGTCATCCGCGGTGCGGTAAGCCTTCATGCCCTCAAAGATCTCCTGCGCATAGTGGAACACCACCGTGGCCGGGTCCAGCGGGAAGGGTGCATAGGGGACGATGCGGGCATCGTGCCAGCCCTCGCCCTCGGTATAATCCATCACAAACATGTGGTCGGTAAATTTCTTGCCGAAGCCCAGCTTGGTCTCGTCCTGGGGCTTCTCCTTGGGAGAAGTGGTACGGGTGATCTTGATATCCAACATGATAAATTTCCCTCTTTTCTGATCTCACACAGCAGATTTTGCGCGGCACGCGCCCGCACCTGAAATGCCGAATGTTGTTTTCTATTATAGTAGCATGAGCCGGATTTGCAAGGAAACGCAAAATCTTTCATGTTTGGGGGCTGTAAGTTGTCGCAAATTGTGATAAAATGAAACCATAAGCCCTCTCAGTCAACGCCGATGGCGTTGCCAGCTCCCCCAAAGGGGGAGCCCATTGCGGCTTTTAGATTTTGGTTTTGCGAAAACCTTTCCCAAGAGGTGGCATTGCGAAGCAATGACGGAGAGGGTTATAATAAAAGGAGTTCTACCATGATCAACGGCGTGATTTTTGATATGGACGGCCTGATGTTCGACACCGAGCGGATGTGGGCCACTTTCTGGGAACCGGCGCTGGCGGCGCTGGGTCTGGAGTACAAGGAAGGCCTTGCCGAGGCTGAACGCGGCACGGCTGGCGAAACTTCCCGTAACATCGTACGGCAGTTCTACGGAGAGGACTGCGATGCCAACGCCATCATCGACAGCCTGCACCGGGTGGCCGATGAGGAGTTCCAGAAACCGGTGCCCAAAAAGCCGGGGCTGGACGAGCTGCTGGCCTGGCTGGATGCCAACCACATCCCCATGGCAGTGGCTTCCTCCAGCCGGGTCCACGTCATCGAGGGCAACCTGAACAACTGGGGCCTGACCCACTACTTCAAGGCGCTGGTATCCGGCCAGCAGGTCAAACACTCCAAGCCCGACCCGGAGATCTTCCTGCTGGCGGCGGAAAAGCTGGGCACCGCCCCCGCCCACACGCTGGTGCTGGAGGACAGCTACAACGGTGTCCGCGCCGGTGCCGCCGGCGGCTTTGTCACCGTCATGGTGCCAGATCTGCTCCCCGCCGACGATGAGATGCGCGGCCTGTATACCATGGAATGCACCAGCCTGAACGAGGTGCTGGCCAAGCTGAAAACGGGAGAACTGTAATTCAGGGAAGACCTTCTCTGCTGTATTGGCAGGGAAGGTTTTTTGTGATTTTGCCACAAAATCCGACATCGTTTTCGTAAAAATAACAAATTTGAATTTTGTAGTTGACACATACATGGGGGGGTATTATATGGTAAATGGAGCACATTCTGGGGTACTCCGAACACACGATGGAGGTATCAACTATGAGACTTTTCAAAAAAGCAGCTGTCTGCCTGCTCGCAGCAGCCATGGCCGTTTCGATGCTGACCGCCTGCGGCGATGACGGGCCGTCCAACCCCGGCAATGGCGGCAATGGCGGTTCTACTGGCGGCGGCAACACATCCACCAGCACCCCTGCAAAGCCGGACGAGGGTAACTCCGGGAACACTTCTGGTGGTTCTGAAGAGAATGGCACCACTACGCTTCCGACCAATTGGAATGCATCAAAAACAAAAGCGCTCTTCAATAAAAAGGGAATCACGGATACCAATATTTACGTAAGCGGTACATTAAATGTGGTAAACGGAAAGACAAACCAGGTAACGAAGACAGCACAGGTTGTATATGCAGCAAAAGGCGATAAAGTTTTTTTGAGTTTTTCGGACGATGGCGGAACCGAAAGAATCTATAAGAACGAAAAAGACGAATATTTTGCCAACGCCGGAAACGGATGGTATCAGTGTACGACATCTGATGTTATCCAAAATGCCAAGTCCGAGATAGCCATTCTTCAGGTGTTATATAAGGTACCGAGCAATCCGTACAAGTTTGAGGCTCAAAGTGAAAATGAATACTACGGCGAAGCAGTAATGACAAAGTGGCGAACTGGTGCAGATGTCGCTTATGTATATCTTTATACTTCTGACAATCAGTTGACTGCCATCAGTTGTGCTGTTAATTCAGGAAATAATGTACATTATATGACCTGCCCCATTGTTCTTTCTGCAAATCCGAACAACAATCTTTTCCCCAACTTGTAATAATATTCTTTATCTCACAATTACCACAGTCAGAAAAAACACATAAAAACTCCCGGAACACAGAAAATCACCCCGTGTTCCGGGGTTTTATTGTCTCCTGTGTTATGTTATAATAAAAGAAAAGAAAAAAGGAGACATTCCCCATGAAGATTGCAATCCCTTATGAAAACGGTATGGTATTCCAGCACT
>ERZ826220.2727-NODE-2727-length-14579-cov-19.734659_pt1 | contig 14579 bp, 20 predicted proteins | sample MGYA00519927_ERZ826220 | MGnify/ENA primary metagenome ERZ826220 (study PRJEB31778, sample SAMEA3449225) | human gut metagenome | biome: human gut; feature: human-associated habitat; material: faeces | place: United Kingdom | collected 2010/2012 ...
TATAGTCGATAGGGTAACCTAATCGAAAATATATAGGGTTGTGACCGAACACAAGAAGGGAAGTAATACAAATGGCTAATAAGTATGAGGTAAAAGTTAACGAAAAAAAAGGAAGTTGCGATAATGCACTTTTTGAAAAAATGGCAATGAAAGGTGATATTACTGCAACAAAACTATCTGAAGTATTAGGACAAGTAGTACATATTGTAGGATATGCAAGTTGTACTATTACAACAGAAGATAAGACTTTTGATATTAATTATTTTGATACAGAAGAATTTGGACTAATAAGTTCTGGTAGCGAAATATTTTATGAAAGTGTAAAGGACTATTTTGAAAAAGTAGAAGAAGTAAGACTTACAGAAGTAAAAACTAAAAAAGGTAAGACATATAAAGCCGTTCCAATTTTAGATAAGAAAACAACAAACAAAGAAGAAACTACAAAGAAGGAAGAAGAAACAACAAACGACGAATTATCTTTTTAATTTGTAGGGAGTTGACAGTAAATGGCTAATAAAAAAATTCCAATGACACATGCAAAGGTGTCATTGTTTAATGAAATGAAGAAGTTAGCAAAAAGAGCTAATCAACGTATGTTAAGACTAGAACGACTTACTGGAATGACTGGCTCATTTGCTACTAAACAATTATATGACTATTTAGATAATGGAGTATTACAAGCTATTACACCAAAGGGTAGAGTAGCTGTTAAAAAATCTTATTCTATAGATGAAATGAATTCAATTATAAAAGCCTTAAAAGATTTTATGAATGATGTATCTACTACCCCTCAAGTAAGAAAATTAGTAAAAGAATATTCGGAACGTATAGGAAAGCCTATTGATATTGAAAGAGCTAATACAATATATCAAATTGATACTAATTATAAATGGATATATGAATATTACGAGAGTGATTTTTGGGATATTGCAAGAGAAAGTGTTGTTGAAAATTGGTCGCTTGACGACTGGTTGGATAAAATACCAGCTAATGCAAGTAAAGAAATGGTAGTTGATGAAGAAATGAGATTAAAGCTTGAAAATTTATATACTTATACGAGGGATACAAAAATTTGATACATTGGTTAGAATATGAAGGACACATACCAAAAATCAAAGGAAAACGTAATAGGTTTGATAATACAATATATACATTTGATATAGAAACTACTTCTTATATTATACTAAATGGTAAACAAATGAATACTAAAAAATATTTGAAGTTATCTGATAAAGAAAAAGAACAATGCAAATTTTATGCTTGTATGTATATTTGGCAATTCGGAATAGACGATAAAGTTTATTATGGAAGAACTTGGGAAGAATTATATCATTTTTTAGAACGTATTGAATGGTTTGCTACAGATGTTAAAAAATATGTATTTGTACATAATTTAGGTTTTGAATTTCAGTTTTTAAGAAATTATTTTACTTTTTCTGATGTATTTGCAAGAAAAAGTCATAAAGTAATTAAAGCTACTATGAATGAATTTAATTTTGAATTTAGGTGTAGTTTATTTATGACGAATTTGCAACTTAAAAAACTACCAGATGTTTATAATTTACCAGTAGAAAAATTAGTAGGTGATTTAGATTACAATAAAATTAGACATTATGAAACAAAATTATCTGATGAAGAATTACATTATTGTGAGAATGACTGTCTGGTTGTATACGAATATATTAAAAAAGAGCTTGAGCAATACGAAACAGTAAAAAATATTCCTTTAACATCAACTGGACACGTAAGACGAGAACTTAAAGATACAGTTCGAACAAACTATCCATATAGAAATAAAGTTAGAAAAAGTATAAATACTGATGGACATATTTATAATTTACTTATTAAGGCATTTGCTGGGGGTTATACGCACGCAAATTGGTTATATACAAATGAGATAGTAAAAGACATTACAAGTTTTGATTTTACGAGTTCTTATCCTTACGTAATGGTAACACATAAGTTCCCAAGTCGAACTTTTAGAAAATGCAATATAAAAAATAGAAGTCAAATGTTAAAATCTATGGCATATTTATTAGTAGTACGTTTTACAGATATAAGTTGTAAGTATTTCAATAATTTTATTAGTCAAAATAAATGTACAAAAATTAGGGGCGCTAAATTTGATAATGGTAGAATTATTGGAGCAAAAGAAATAGAAATCGTACTAACTGATGTTGATTTTTATTTTATTTTAGCTACTTATAGTTGTGAATACGAAATTCTAGAAAGTTATTATTCTAAATATGATTATTTGCCAAAAGATTATATTAATTTTATTTTAGATAAATATGTTACTAAAACAAAGTATAAAGGAATTGAAGAAAAAAAGCTAGAATATAATTTAGAAAAAGCAAAATTTAATAGCTTATATGGTATGACAGTTACTAATAATATTAAAGATATAGTAGTTTTTGATAATGAGGTTGGCTGGTCAGAATTAAAAATGACAAATGATGAAATAATATCAAAATTAGAAAAAGAAAAAAAGGACGGCTTTTTGTCTTTTAGTTATGGTGTTTGGGTTACTGCTTGGGCTAGATATAATCTATTAACTAACGTAATAAAACAAGATAAGTTCTGTGTTTATTGTGATACTGATAGTATGAAACTAAAAAAAGGTTTTGACATAAGCTATATAGACGAATATAACAAAAAAGTAATAGAAAAAATAAAAGTAGCAAGTAAAGAATTAGAAATAGACATAGACAAATTTAAACCAAAAGATAGTAAAGGAAAAGAACATATTATAGGCTTATTTGATTTTGACGGACACTATGAAGAATTTATAACACAAGGGGCTAAAAAATACGCATATACAAAATATATAGATAAATCTAAAATTAATGATAGTATGAACGTATTAAAAGTAAAAGATGATACGGCATTAATACTTGAAATAACGGTCGCTGGAGTTCCAAAACAAGGGGCTAAAGCACTTAAAAGTTTAAAAGATTTTAAAGACGATTTTGTATTTGATTTTAAGTATACAAATAAAAATTTACTTATATATAATGATGAAATGAAACCGTTTGAGCTAACTGATTATAAAGGAAAAACAAGAACAGTTACAGATAAATATAGTTGTGTTTTAATTCCTACGACTTATGTGTTAGGAAAATCTGAGGAATACGCAAATTTACTTTCAGATGAAAGTTCAGCAAGAGCAATATATAATGAGGAGTGATGAGATATGAGTAAGCAAAAAGATTTACAATTTATACAAGGTTTTAGTAAAATATCTATAACTAGTATATGCGAAAAAAATAATATATGTAAACAAAATATTTTTTCTGGAACTGCGTCCGAAAAAAATTTAGCAAAAGTAAAAGAAGAAGTACAAAAAGAATTTGCTAAATTGTATTTACAAGGTGATGACAATGAGTAGAACACAAATACATTATAATTTGGATAAAATTGATAATTTAAATGCCAATTATAATTTGATATATGGTGAAAAATCTAACGGAAAAAGTTATCAAGTTAAGCACAAAAAAGGTATTGAAAAATACTTAAAAACGGGTAGAAGGTTCATCTTAATGAGACGTTGGGAAAGTGACTTAACTTCGGCTTGGATAGAAAGTTATTTTTCGGACGTAGATATACAAAAGCTAACTAACAATAAATATAATTGTGTAACTAAATTTAGAAATGAATTATATCTAACTACAATGACAGAAGATTACAAGAAAAAAAGAGGAGAAAAAATAGGATATGCAATACCTATTTCACTTGAACAACGTTATTCTGGAGCAAGTTTTTTAGATGTAGACGATATAATTGTCGAAGAGTTTATGAGTAGAGGTATTTATATTGTAAATGAGCCAAGCAAATTAATGACATTTTATAGTACAGTTGACAGAAAAAGAGGAACTACTAAACTTTGGCTTGTAGGTAATACTGTAAGTAGAGTATGTCCGTATCTTAAAGAATGGGGTTTATATGATATAATGAAAAATCAAAAACAAGGTGATATAAACACTACTATTATACATAATGAAGAAAATGACGTAAAAATTGCTGTAGAATATTGTAGGTCATCTGGTGGTAAAACAATGGCTATAGGACAAGCAAAAAATATGATAGACAAAGGCGAATGGCAAACAGACATACAACCAAAACTTCCAAAAAGTTATAAGGCTTATGATATATTATTTAGGTTTGGTTTTCAGTATCAAAGTTTTAAATTTATATGTGAGTATTTAGTAGACAAGCAAGAAAAGAAATATCCTTGTTGGTTTATATATCCATACAATAAAAATTTTGAGGATAACTTTATTGTTTTTTCTGATGAAATAAAATTAAGTCCTTATTGGCAACGTGATATATATAATATAACAATAAAAAACGAAAAACTTAAACATTTATTTCAAAGTTTTAGGGAAGATAAAATTTTTTTCAGTTCTGATATGTGTGGTACGGACTTTAAACAAGTAATTGATTTTAATATTAAGAGGTGATAAACTATGCTTGAATATTTACAAGAATTATTACAAGATATACAAAATATCGATATTAAAGAACAAAAGCAAAAATCTTTTGCATTGGAAACTGCTATTGATATTTTATTAAAATTAAGAAATGAGAAAGGGTGATAAAAATGGCAACATTACATAGTGAAATAATTTTATGTAGAAATATTAAACTTGATAAAAATTATATAAATGTATTAAGCTATTCAACTAATCAAATGCTTGATTTATGTAAACGTAATGCAATAGCAACCGCTAGTGACTATTCTTTTATTAGACAACATAATAATAATATATTTACTGGTTTTACATACGAACAATGCTTACAAGCCAATTATATAGCTTTTCAAAATAAAGATTATAGTAACAAATGGTTTTTTGCATTTATTGATGAAGTAAATTATTCAGGTGAAAGTAACACAGAAATTCGTTATACTATTGACGCTTGGTCTACATTTTTTGATGATTGGCAAAAACAACCTTGTTATATAACAAGACAACACGTAAACGATGATACAATAGGTGCAAATTTAATAGACGAAAATTTAAACGTTGGGGAAGTTGAGGCAATAAACGTAGTAAAAGACGACAGTTTAGACAATACATATGGTTATTATATAATTGTAGGTTCTACTTGGGATATAGGGGATAATAACAACCCATCTAAACAAGTAGTAGGTTCTAGTCTATATAATGGTTTAATATCTGCTGAAAAACTTTTTGTTATTTCTGGGGCATTTGGTGATAGTATTGTAGACGCTGTTAAAAATTTACAACTATTTCTTTTTCAATCTGCTGAGGACGGACACTTAGCCGACGTAAGAAACGTATATATAGTACCTAATTTTTGTATAAGTCCAGCCGACTTACAATTACACGAAAAAACTACAGGAGAATATACTTGTACATATTATACTTTAAATACTGGAGTAGATATACCTAGTGCAAAATTACAAGCAACTTGTACTACAAATTATAGAGGATATAAGCCAAAAAATAATAAATGTTTTATTTATCCATATCATTATCTATTTGTTACTAACAATAATGGTAATAATAATATATACAAATATGAAAATTTTTCAAACTTTTTTAGTCCAGAATTTCAAATAAATTTGATAATGATGCCTGGGTGTTCTGGTAGAGTAATTCCACAAAATTATAAAGGTGTATCGGATAACGTTGACGAGAGCTTACCACTTGCAAAATATCCAATATGTGAATGGAATTGCGACGCATATATTATTTGGCTATCTGCTAATGCTGTAAATATTCCTACTCAAATTATGGGAGTTACTAATAATTTAAGTGGTCAAGTTCAAAATGGTAATTTTTCTATAACTCCAGGAGCAAATGGTGGTATAGGTTCAACTGCTGGTTCTACAGCAAGTAATATTATAAATGTTGCTGGAAATATTGCAAATATAATAGGACAATTTTATTCTGCGTCTTTACTTCCTAGTATTCAAGGTGGTAACAATACTGGTGATGTAAATTTTGTAAGTAATGCAAATAATATATTGATATATGAATATAAAGTAAAAGACCAATATTTAAAAGTTATTGACGAATATTTTACAAGATTTGGTTATAGAATAAATGAAGTTACTATGCCAAATATTATAGGTAGACGTAATTGGAATTATATAGAAATACCAAGTTCCGAAAGTATTGGTTATGGAACAGTTCCTTCGCAATATATGGAACAAATTAATAATGCTTGTCGTAAAGGTGTAACTATTTGGCATAATCACGATAATTTAGGAAATTTTAATTTGGATAATTCTATAGTATAAAAAAATAAACTAGAGGTGATAACCTCTAGTTTTAGTTTCTAAAGAGTAAATATAAAATTGAATAATAGTAGCTTGGAATGATTAAATATTATCATAATTTTTTATTTTTGTCAAATAATTATTGACCAGGTGTAATGTCTGATTGTTCAAAGGCTTGCAATAAATATAAAGAATTCCAGAAGAAAACTCTGACCTCTTTTGTTGAACTATCGATAGCAAACCAAGTATCAATTTCAATAGTTCCATCAGTTTTAATTGTTATATTTGCAGTATCTGTTCTAGTAAAATTTTGTCCATAACACGTTAAAGCAACAGTATTAATAGTTATGTCTTGTGTTGGTCTTAATGGTGTATTTAATAATTTGATTTTACGTGCTAGCCCACCATCATCTGGATTATGTATTTGTAAAATACCATAAAGCTTAAAAATTGATTTAGTATCATCATATACAAGTGTCAATCCACTATTTCCAAAATCATTTCCACACGCAGTACCATTTACAATATTTCCTGTACTAGAATTAAAAATCATAGAATTTTTTAGATTAAATTTATCCAATTCATTAAGTGCTTTATTTGCATTTGTATTAGCATTTTGTGCTGTTGAATTAGCTGAACTTGCTAAACCGTTTGCTGTATTTGCTGTTGATAATGCTGTTTCAGCATTTTGTTTTGCTGTACTTGCGTTGTCATTTGCTGTTGTTGCTAAACTTAAAGCATTTGTTGCATTAGTATTTGCTCCATTTGCTGTTGTGTTTGCTTGATTAGCTGTTTCTAATGCTTGTGTTGCTGAACTATTTGCATTTTCTGCGTTTGTTTCTGCACTCTGTGCTTTACTGTCATTTGCTTTCATTTGTGTGTCAATTTTAGACATTGCTTGATTAAAATCACCTAACCAAGAAGGTACGTCATTTGCTACAAATTGTGGTAGCTCATAATTTGGTGTTTTATTTGTTGAACTCATAATAAAAATCTCCTTTCAAATTAATTTATTTTATGGCATTAAAATAGATTTGCCAGTAAAATCATAGTTGTATGCTGTAATATCTTTATCGTCGTAGTTTTGAGCTGTTAAGCTTAAACTATCATATTCACTTGCTGTTATAGGATTTTCCTTATGGAAGTTAGCAAGTTGAATAATTACGTCTGTAATTAATGTATATTCTCCTGTGAATGGACTAATCATATAAAATCTAGGGTCGTGACCTAAATAGTATCTAGCATATAAATCATAAGTTCTAGCACTTAAATTTTTATTGTCATATTCTTCTGCTGTAAGTCCTAAACTATCATATTCTAGTGCTGTTAGTCCGTAGTATCTTAAATATCCATACAAGTCGTCAAGGGTTGCTTGTAAATAATCATATTTACCAGTTACTGGGTTATAAACTTTTATACCATTTTTTGCTATGTCGTCTATTTCTTTTTGTATTTTCTGTATTTCACTATCGATATATATTTTAAGTAGACTATCTTGATTATCTAAATATTCCTTAATATTTGTTATTTTATTGTCGATATATTTCATAAGTGTACTATTTATTTTTGCTATTTCTTGGTCTGTATATAGTTTTGCTTGTACCAGATTTTCACTAATTAATGTTTTTAGTTCATTATCGTTATTATCTATATATTGATAAATTGCGTCGTCTTTATTATCTATATAAGTTTGTAATTGTTTTATCTGTTCGTCGACATAATCAGTAAATGTATCAAAATTTAAGTCTTTTAGATAATTTTCTATATATAAAACTACACCAGCTAATTTGCATAGTCTTTTATATGTTGTTAAGCTGTCAAAACTTTCCTCAATAAAAGGAAAACTACCATTTTGACAACAACCCATAAAATCTAATGGTATTGGGGTAAAAGCTCCTATCATTTATTTTTCACTTCCTTTCAATTTAAGGTATCATATAAAATAAACTTTCTAAGTCTTTGTAAATTAATGAATATATACTTTGTATATTTTGTTGCATTTCCTTTAATATAGATATTTTATCGGCTGGGCTACGTTCTATTATTTCATTATATTTGTTGGTATCCTCTGAATTACTACTACCTTTAGAATTAGAACTATCTGTACTTGTTGCGTTGTTTGTATCGTAATTATAATTAGTAACATATTTACCGTCGCGAACATTTTCAAGCTGATTTTGAGGTGTGTTGCTCTCTCTTCTATCTGATATATTATTAGTATTAGAACTTGAACTATTTTCTAATGTATTACTTGCTGTATTTATTCTATATTCGTCACCGTATCGTTTAGAAGTTTCGCCGTCATTAAAAATATCCCAATTTTGCAACGCGTCAAACATTTTGTTATAAATTGGCATTATTTCGTTTAACTTCACATCTAGTTGTATTTTAAATGCTACAAATGTTTCGTACCCAATTCGACGCATAAGAAAATGATTCAATATATTTGTTTCAAATTTATCCTTATCAATATTTTGGCTTAAAGGATAATTAAAATCAAAAACTCTTGTGTGTCCTTCTTTAGCTAAATCTTTTATTTTTACTTGTTCATTTTCTGCTTTACCAAAATTAAGCATTGAATCTAATATTTCATATATAGTTGGTGGTCTATCATCTGTAGGTGTGAATATTGGGTTTACAAAAAAGTAACTATTAAAAAATGGATACATTATTCGTCAACCCCTTCCATATCAAAATTTTTGTCATCTTCGGGTTCTTCTATTGTAGAAGGTACCCCGTCATAATAACTAACTTCTATATTCATATTGAATTTTTTGTTTATTTGCTGTACTGCACGTTGTCTAGGCTCAAAACGACTAAATCTACTTGCTATAGTTCCACCTTGCATTGCGTTTATTTCATCTTTTATATTACGCTCTTTTTTCTGATATGATAAATTTGAAATACCTATAAGCCTTAAAAATTCATTCCATATCTTTTCTTGGTGTTGGTCTATTTTATCAGCTACAAATGGTGCTGGCTCTAATACAAGTGTCGTATCGTCCAAGTCTAAATTGTCATAGCTAATTACAGTTTCTGCATTACTATCAACGTTATTCACTAAGTCTTGTATACTTTTTAAGTTTTCTGTTTTTGTCTTCCAAAAACGAGGTGTACGTTGCTGACTTATATTTATGTCTGATGTTCTTGTGTTCATTGCGATACGTTCTGCATATTGAATAATATCTGCTAATAATGGATAATGTCCGTTATTATCGTACATTATAACAAACTCACCATAATTCAATTTTTTGTTATATCTAGTATTTGAATATACTTGTATTTGTTTTGGTCTACCGTAAACGTCTAAGCCACCAAAATTGGTATAAGGTAAGGCAAGCAAACCTAAAATGTCATCATAGAAAAATGCTATACTACCATTAATTACAAGCTGTGCGTTTAAATATGATACGTCAATAAATTCTGGAAGTCCTTTGAATTCAAAAACATTTTCGGCAAGTGATAAAAGTTGTCTACGATACATTAAATACGTTTTGTAATTATTAAGCTGACTATTAATAAAACGTTTTTGCATTTCTTATCCTTCCCCTTTCTAAAAATATAAAGGTAGCAAAATGCTACCTTTATTATTCAGCAATAGTAATAGTAGCTGTTCCAGTTTTAGTATTATTAAATATTGAAGTTGCTGTAACTGTTACTGTTGTTGCTGTTGACTCTTTAGCTACTTCTAATACACCGTTTTGATTTATAGAAACCCCTTTGCTCTCACTGTCACTATCTATAGACCAAGCAACTGCTTTATTTGTAATACCAGTTACTTCAACAACTGCTGTAAGTACAAGGCTTTGACCTTTTGTAACTGTAGCTGTAGAAGGATTTACAGTAACACTTGTTACTGTGCTTGCGTCTTTTGTAAATGCCAAGCATTGCTCAAATGGAGAAGTTGCAAATATTCTCCAGCTGTGTAACCACATAGTTCTTGATAATGTTTCTGGATTTCTGAATTCTGTAGACATTGTATCTGCTGTGTTGTCTAATGCGTAGTAATAATCTTTGAAGAAATTATCACTTATGATTAAACCTACAGTATTTTTAAGTCTTGTAAGTTCATTTTCTGTAAAGGCTGTATAAGCATTACCTAATAATTTTGATAGTCTATCCCAGTCATTGTTTCCAAAACCGTCTATTAATGCTAATTTTGTACGCATTTCTGCATCATTTCTAAAGTAAGAAGTTGCTAATACTTTTGTAGACATTTGAGCTTCAAAACCAGTAGAAACAATAGTTCTTTGTCTATCAAATGGTGTTGCAAGTCTTAGCCCAGCTGGGTTATAGTTTGGACTTAAAAATGTCATATTATTAGAATATTCTTTCATTATTGCAACGTTATCTCTTGAGTCGTTTGTGTCAAAGTCTTCTATTGTAACACTTGGAATTGTACCATTGATTAAACGTCTTTGAACTTGGTATTTATCAACTATATATCTATCATATACATAAGATTTTCTTAATGCTGTGTAAACTGCTTGTATTAAATCATATACACCAGTTTCATTATAAAAAGCTAATGCTATTTCTTGGTCATTTACTGTTGCCTTATAAAATTTTTGGAAATTTATTTCGTGCATATAGTTTAGAACATTTGGAACTTGTTGCTCTAAGAAGTGAGTAGGGTTATTCATATATTGATTGTAGTCTTCTGCTTCTATTAAATCTACAATCATTTCACGAACTGTTTGTCCGTATCTAATTTGTCCTTGGTTTGTGAAATCTTCCCAAGGGTTAGCCCACGCGTCACTTACGATTAAAGTCAATGCGATTACATTAACTGCATTTAAAAAAGCATTTTTGTATCTTGTATTAGATACAATTAAATCACCTATTTTTTGTATGTCGGCTCCTTGTTGTGGTAAGTCTATTACTTCTTGTAACTCTGGACTTACTTGTGCCATATAATTTAAAAGTTTGGCACTACTTTTAGTTGCTAATGTTTTTGCCATTTTTTTATTCCTCCTTGTCAGTATCTTTAAATATATCAACTTCCTCGACTTTTTCCTCTTCTTTAGGTTCGTCGATTTTTTCTTCTGTTTCTTTTTTTTCTGTTCCTAAAAATCTATTTTTGTATTTATTCTTAATGTCATCATATTTTGTTTTTAAGTCCTCATTTTCTGCTTTTAAAGTTTCAACTTCTGAATTGTCTATTATATCCATACTATCTTCTACATCTTCTAATAATGCTATTTGTACGTCTTCATCTGTTACAGTTTGTACAATTTTTTGTTTAAGTTCATCTTTACTTAGTTTCATTCTCTTCACCCCTTCCAACTTTTAAAATTTCTGACAATTTACCTAAATGAATACCCGCCTTTGTTAAATTCTCAAAAATTGATAATATTTCCATTATTAATATATATATTGCAATAGATTTCATACAGAAATTAAAACCAAAAGTACTATCTAAAATAAAACCTAAACCAAGCAATAATAATAATAATACTTTATGCAATAAACCTGTTCTCATCTTTGTTGTGTCAACATCGTTATTAATAACGGCTTGTATAAATCCTGTTATAATATCAGCTAAACTGAAAACTAGTGGGGTTAATAATTGCCAAAACATACTAACGAAATTAAGGTTTGCTATAATATTTTCAATATCCATTTATCTCACCTCTCTTTCGTATTTACTATAAAAATTATTAGCATAAAATTTTTGTTTTGTCAACATAAAAAAGACAGTTTAAAACTGTCTTTTATTTCGTAATTTTCGAAAATAGATTACCCAAGGAAAACGTTTATTTACTTCTTGTACTGGTATTGGTTCGGGTGGAATTATACTTCCGTCGTATTCAATTATAGTATTATCGACATTTGGAATTCCTAATATTGTACAAGGGTTTAAAAATGTTGAACAATTCCAACTTTGTGTAACTGAACATTCTAAATGTAGATGTATTCCAGTTACTTTACCAGTCGCTCCCATTCTACCAATAATAGTATTTAAATCTACACTGTCACCTACATTTACTTGCAGGCTTCCTTCAACCATATGACAATATCTCCAATAATGACCTTCTTCATCAAGTATTTGAGCTTGAACTCCTAACGAGTGTGAAGTAGATGTATTTATATATATAACTCTACCTTTTTTAACTGGATATAAATAAGGGTTTCGTTCTGTATCACCATATGGTGCAAAGTCTGTTCCAGTGTGCCAACCGCACGAATAGCGACTATCTTTTACCCCAAAAGGGTAAGTAATTATTGAAGTTGAATGTATAGGACTATTATTCATCTTAATAGTTGACATTATAGACCCCCATTATATTTGACAAAACCTAGTTTTCGGTTTGTTACTTCACCTTTTGAATTTGTTACAAAATAACAAACTATATATTTTCCGTCTTTGATTCCATAACAGTCCGCATATTCTCTAGGATATATAGTACCTATTTTTTGAGTACAAGCTAAATCTTGATATACTGGTTCATCTGTACTTCCATTTCTCCAAGTTTTTGGCATATCGAAATCACCCCCAACATTATTTGAATTACTATTGTTAGAATTTGAAACATCAATATAACTGTAATTCATATCAACTCTACCAGATATTCCACTAATTGAACCATCACTTGTATATTGCCATATATCAACTCGAAAATCTACAGTATAATTAGTTTTATTCCATTCAGCAAGCCATATCTTATAATTAAGTAATTGGTTTATATCTAATTTATTAGTAAACCAATTCTTATTGGCATATATTCCAGTATTTTCAAAACTTTGACAAAATTGGATTGCTAAATTAGTCATAGATTTTTTGTCTATATAACTTATTTGACTGTCTTCTAAATCTAAAAATATTGGGTATTCAAAACTTTTACCTTGTATTTTATTTTTTACCCAATTAATAGCACTTGTCATAGCCTTTGATGTTTCAACATAGCTATAAACATAGCAACCTACTTTAAGACCTACACTTTTGGCTGAATTGTAATAACTTTCAAATTTACTATCTAGTGTGTGATTTTCTTTGTTGCCTATCCAACCTAGTCTAAGGATAACAAAATCAATACCATTTTGTTTTAATAAATTAAAATCTACATTTCCATTATGTGTAGATAAGTCAAGACCTTTTGTCATTTTATCACCTCTTTACAAAAATTAATATATATGATATATTTGTTTCGACCAATTTCCATTTGTTGGTCTCCTTAAATTTTATTATATATAACAAAAAAATACAAGGGTTTACCTTGTATTTTTTATTTTAGTAAAGTTTTTATTAAATCATTTATACTCTTTTTATGACTATCAATTACTTGGTCATCTAAGTTATTTTCTTTAATAACTTTAGCTAAGATAGATAATACTATATCAACATCAACTATATGTTCTTTCACTAAAGAATCAATTATTGTTCCAAATTCATTAATAATACTTTTTCTATTTCCTGTAATTTCACAAACTGTACATTTTTTATTTTCATTCCATTTTGCTCTAATCATTATATATCATACCCCTTTTCTTTTAATATTTTAGATAATGCTTTAAATTTTAATTTTACTATATCAGGTATTGGCTGAGAATTTAATATTTCATTATATCCGTCCATTAATTTATCATATATATTTTTTTCAATTTGTATATAATTAGATATTAAATCATATAAATTATTTATAATTTCATCTGACATTTGAGGGATTCTTTCCTTAAACCCTGTACTTTCTATCATTAAATTTCTTTTTTCTAATACTTTTATTATTTTTTCTTCTTTCTCAGTTCTATTCAATTTTGCTTTTTTATCTTCCATATTTTTCACCCTTCTATATAATATAAGTTTAAAAATGATTTGTTTGTTATTTTACCATTAAAATTGTATTCTTTTTGTATATTTTCTTTTGCTGGCTTTAATGCTGTTGTCATCATATTTTCAATGTTCCTTGGACTTACAAAATATAATTCGGCAAGTTCTTTATAAAGGTCTTTTATAGTATATTTTGGTAGCATTGTTTTACCTTTTGTATATAGCATTAAGGCTGTATTCCAGATTATAAAACCTTTGCTATTAATATTAAAACCTAAGTTCTTTAAATAATCTGTATTTTCTAAATACTCTTTTGTTTTGCTCAATTTTATCACCCCTTTCTATTATATCATATTTTACAATACTATACAATACATTTACATATATTTATCTATTAAATTATACATTATATATTTATATAAATTAAACTTAAATATCCTATAACTTATTAATTGTATTGTCATAAATATAATAAAACCTATTAATAAATAAAATATTATAATTCCTGCATCAAATAATAAAATTGCTAATTTTTCCATATATTATTACCCCTTTCCTATATTT
>ERZ826220.2729-NODE-2729-length-14579-cov-2.959928_pt1 | contig 14579 bp, 14 predicted proteins | sample MGYA00519927_ERZ826220 | MGnify/ENA primary metagenome ERZ826220 (study PRJEB31778, sample SAMEA3449225) | human gut metagenome | biome: human gut; feature: human-associated habitat; material: faeces | place: United Kingdom | collected 2010/2012 ...
ATTCTGCCCCGCAAGGCGCTGCGCATCCTGCCTCAAATCACCTAAATTGCTCATTTTAGTGCCTCTGCATTCAGCGTTTCCAGTGCTTTTTTCTTATCGTCGCTTCTCATAAGCGTCTCACCGATCAGCACTGCATCCACTTCGTTTTCATAGAGTTTTCGTATGTCCTCGCTAGTCTTGATGCCGCTTTCTGATACAAAAAGTACCTCTTTTGGCGCCAACTCCCGCAGCCGGATACTGTTTCTCACATCCACCTCAAACGTCTTCAGATCCCGGTTGTTGACCCCGATGATCTGCGCGCCCGCTTTCAGTGCCCGCTCCACTTCCTCGGCATCGTGCGCTTCCACCAGAGCATCCAGGCCCAGCGAGTCCGCAAGCTTCAGATATTCAACAAGCTGCTCATCATCCAGTATGGCACAGATCAGTAAGATCGCCGCCGCTCCCAAAAGCTTTGCCTGGTAGATCATGTATGGGTTTACAATAAAATCTTTACGTAAAACAGGTATGGAGATCGTCTCCGCAATCTCCCGCAAATAATCATCCGAGCCTTTGAAATAGTACGGTTCCGTCAGACACGAAACAGCCGCCGCTCCCGCCAGTTCATACTCCTTGGCGATCTTCACATACGGGAACTCCTTTGCGATCAGCCCTTTAGACGGCGACGCTTTCTTCACCTCACAGATATAAGACATGCCTTCTTTCTGCAAAGCTCGATAAAACCTATATCTCCCCGGCCTTCCGCCGGCCTCGGCAGATTCCTTTGCAGAAGACTCTCCAGCCTCCTCCTGCAAAGGCTTCAGCGGCAGATTGACGCCCTGAGCAAGCTCTTTTTCCCACAAGGCTTCTGCCTCCTTACGAAGCTGCGCCAGAGGCTTTGCAGCCTCCTCCTCCGCTATCCGCACTCTGGTCCTTTCTGCGATTTCTTCTAATATATTCATCTTGCTACCTTAAACTTTCTGCAATGAATTCTTCCAGTTTCTTTGCTGCCGCACCACTGTCGATCAGTTTTTCTGCCATGCAGACGCCGGCTTCGATCGTATCCGTTTTACCGGTGATATAGAGGGCTGCGCCTGCATTGAGGCAGACGGCCTGGCGTTTTGCACCCTGTTCTTCGCCCGACAGGATCGCTCTCGTGATCTCCGCATTTTCCTCAGGCGAACCACCTGTCAGTTCCTTCTTATCACATCTCTTGTATCCGAACTGCTCCGGCGTCAGTTCATAAGACTGGAACCAGCCGTCCCGGATCTCACAGACGGAGGTCGGTGCGCACATGGAGATCTCGTCCAGGCTGTCCTGCCCGTATACCACCATGCCGCGATCCACCCCCAGCTTGGCCATGACCTGTGCCAGCGGTTCTACCAGTTCTTCATCGTAAACACCCATCAGTTCCATGTTGGCACCTGCCGGATTGCTCAGTGGCCCCAGAATGTTGAAAACTGTCCGGATGCCCAGTTCCTTTCGGATCGGTGCCACGTACTTCATGGCTACGTGATAATTCTGAGCGAACAGGAAGCAGATGTTGCTCTTTTTCAGGATCTCCGCGCTTCGTTCCGGCGCGATAGTGATGTTGACTCCCAGTGCTTCCAGCACGTCGGCTGCGCCGGATTTAGAAGAAGCAGCTCTGTTTCCGTGTTTTGCCACCGGCACCCCACCTGCTGCGATGACCAGCGAAGCCGTTGTGGAAATGTTGAAGGAATTGGATCCGTCGCCGCCTGTTCCCACGATTTCCAGCACGTCCATATCGTGAAGCAGCTTGATGCAGTGTGCACGCATACCTGCCGCTGATGCCGTGATCTCATCGATGGTTTCTCCCTTCATGGCCAGTGCCGTCAAGTAAGCTGACATCTGTACCGGACTTGCTTCTCCGCTCATGATCTCATCCATGACTGTCTCTGCCATTTCATACGTTAAATCTTCTTTTTTCGAAAGTTTGATAATAGCCTCTTTAATCATTCCTCACTACCTCCATAAAATTTTCTATCATTTTTTTACCGTCCGGCGTCATGACTGATTCCGGGTGGAACTGTACGCCGAAAACGGGATATTCTCTGTGTTCTAAAGCCATGATCTCGCCGTCATCCGACTCCGCCGTGACTTTCAATGCTTCCGGGAAATCCTCCGCGCGCGCCGCTAGGGAATGATATCTTGCTGCCTTAAATTCTGGTCCCAGACCGCGGAACAACGAACTGATGCCTCCCTGATACACCTTGCTCTGCTTGCCATGCATCAGCTCTTTTGCATAAGAAACCGTACCGCCGAATGCCTCACAGATCGCCTGATGTCCCAGACACACGCCGAAGATCGGCAGCTTGCCGGTGAAGTACTTGATTGCCTCGATACAGACCCCCGCGTCCTCCGGTTTGCCCGGGCCCGGCGAGAGGATGATAGCTTCCGGCTTCATAGCCTCGATTTCCTCGATGGTGTATGCATCATTTCGGATCACTTTGATGTCAGGCTCCACCGATCCGATGAGCTGATACAGGTTATAAGAAAAACTGTCGTAGTTGTCGATGAGCAAAATCATTTTAATACCTCCTCTGCTTCCCGGATGGCCTGGATCACAGCCTTGGCCTTGTTGGCACATTCTTCGAATTCTTTTTCCGGTACGCTGTCGGCTACGATCCCCGCACCGGACCGGATGCAGATCGTCCCGTTCTTTTTATATACCAGGCGGATGGCGATGCAGGTGTCCAGGTTTCCTGCAAAGTCCAGGTAGCCGATGGCTCCGCCGTATACGCCTCGCTTGTTGTTTTCCAGCTGGTCGATGATCTGGCACGCTCTGAACTTCGGTGCTCCCGAAAGAGTCCCTGCCGGCAGGATCGCGTCTACCGCATCCACAGCATCCTTGTCTTCACGAATCATTCCGGTCACGGTGGATCCTATGTGCATCACATGGGAGAATCGCTCGATCTCCATGTATTTCTCTACTTTTACGGTTCCGATCCGGCTGATCTTGCCGATATCGTTTCGGCCTAGATCCACCAGCATGTTGTGCTCCGAAAGCTCTTTTTCATCCTGCAAAAGATCTTCCTCCAGGGCTTTGTCCTCGTCCGGCGTTTTGCCACGCGGCCGTGTTCCCGCCAGCGGGAACGTGCTCAGCTTGCCGTTGTCCAGCTTTGCCAGCGTTTCCGGCGATGCTCCCGAAAGCTCGATGTCGTCGCTGGAAAAGTAAAACATGTACGGCGACGGATTTGCTGCCCGGAGCACCCGATATGTATCGAACAGACTGCCCTCTGCTTCCGCCTTCATCGGGTCAGAGAGGACTACCTGGAAAATATCTCCCTCACGGATGTACTGTTTGGCTTTTTCCACCATGTTACAGTATTGTTCTTTCGGGAAAACCGGCTCGATCTCTGTTTTCAGCTGCAAAGTCGGGAAGGATTCTTTTTCCCCTTCGCGGATCAGCTTCGCCATGTCTTCTAAAGTCTCTTCCGCTTTTTGATAGGAACCTTCGATGTCCTCTGTCATGACTCCCGTGATCAGCATGATCTTCTGACGATAATGATCGAAAGCGATGACTTCGTTGAAGAGCATCAGATCCATGTCCCGGAAATCCTGCTGCCCTTCGCTGATCAGTTTCAACTTTGGCTCGCTGTATTTGATGTAATCGTAGGAGAAGTAGCCCACCAGACCGCCGGTAAAGGTCGGCATTTTTTCCATCACCGGACTTTTATATCTAGTCAGGATCTCACGTAGTGTATCTCCCGGATGATCCACGTGTTTTGTCGTCACCGTCTCAATGCCGTCTCCCAGGTTTTCCCGGATGGTCACCTCACCGTCAAGGCAGGTGATTTCCATGGTCGGATCGTATCCCAGGAAGGAATACCGACCCCATGCCTCTTCCTGGCTGGCGCTCTCCAGCAGGTAGCAGTGTCTGCTGGCTTTTCTTAAAATCCGCATCACTTCGACTGGCGTATACGTATCGGAAAGGATCTCGCGGCACACCGGCACCCGCTTGTACATGCCGCCCGCTGCGATCTGTTTTACTGTCTGCAAATCTGGATACATGTTGTTTACCTCCTGTAGTTCTGGTATGGAGATCCGGCAGGCGGCTCATAAAAAAAACGTCCCTGCCAGATATATCTATCTGTCAAGGACGAGTTAATGTTCCCGCGTTGCCACCTTGTTTCATGGATCTCTCCATGCTCTCTGTGAAATACTATCATATTCCCGGCAACTGACGTATGCCCTTACGTCACAGAATACTTGGTGCGGATCGAAATCCCGGCACGGTTCACTGCGCCCTCAGCGGTCCATTTGGCAATCTGCATCTCCACCCGGATCCCACCATCCCGAGCTCTCTGTGGGCGCATCTACTGCTTTGATCTCCGCCTCAACGGTTTGTATTATTCTTGATTTCTTAACAAAAATACCACACTTTTTTGGTGATGTCAACAAAAAGAATGTAAAGCTTGCGTAAAATGAATCGTAGAGCTTTATCTTCTCCGTCTTACCTGCTTTTTCTTGCCTGATTTGCCGGCCTTACCGTCTTTTTTCTGTGGCTTTTTTCTGCTCCGCTGGTGCAGACTGCTGGTCTGAGCAGTCTTCCTTTTCTGCTGTTTTATCGCCCAGTTGTTCTGCAGGACTGACAACATTTCTGCTTCTGTATCAGCTTCTGTCTCATTGACCTCATCAGAAGCATCCGCCTGAAATTCCTCTCTGCGGCCCTCCAGCTCTGCGCGAAGCGCTTCCAGATCATCCAGCAGCTTGATGTTCTGCGGACTTTCTGCCGGCTCAACACCATATTCTTCCGCATCCGTTTCTTCCGGCTCCATCATTTCCGCCTCGTTGATTTCCTCATCCAGCCACTGATCGATAGGATCCGGTCCCAGTTCTTCTTCCGGCCAGGCTTCCTCAATGACGGACGGTTCCTCTTCCTTCTTTCGCTTGGAGAACAATCCCAGCATCCAGCAGGCAAGCACAATAAACAATGCCGAAAACACTGCCGATCCGATCAGGTATGGCATATTCAGTTCATGTTCATCGCTCTTCAAATCAGCCTTGGAAAGGCTTCCTTCCCGCACGCACTCGATTCCCCGGATCTCTTCCAGAGTCTTGCCGTTCTGAGTGCCTACCAGAGTCAGTTCCTTACAATCCGGAATATAGGAATACTGATACCGCTTCGTATCCGATTCGTAGACATACTTCCCTTTGACAGTCAGATCTCCCAGTTCTGAATTTCGAAATTCAGTGTAGCCCTTGGTCAATTTGATATCTTTGAGAAAATCTTTAGACAGCTTGAATTCTCCCAGCGTAGCTTTCCCGAAATAAGCTGCGGATCCATCTTCCTCTTCTGTCCATTTCCCATTATCTCCCAACGTCTCCATTCTTCGTTCTACATAAGCAGAATCAAACGTCAGATCCAGCTGCGTATCATGTGCACTCTTGGCAGTGTGCAGCTTGCCTCTCACGATGACAGGTTTGCCTTCATTGTCTTTATCTACTTTACCGTTTTGCAGGAAAACAGCCTTCTCGATCTGTTCCATGGTCTTCGTCGTGTGACCGTCCTCGCGGGACATGGCCGTCGAAAAGCCGTGAAGGCATACAAGTGCTGCGATAACAAAGATGATTCCGAGTATTTTTTTTCGATTCATGATCTATTCCTTCCGTATATTTTCTACTGCATATTCTCTACTGCTTACGGTTATTCTCCAATTTGCTTTCTCTATTATAAATGCTCCCGTCGTGAATAGCAATGTGATTCTGGTATTTCACGCCGTCAAAAAAGCACAAAAAAATAATAATACCAGTCCTTCCGTCGAAACACTTCCTTTTCCCAAAGCTTTCATCTTCTGACCTCTGATGCCCGTGACTTGCAATCCTTTGCTTCTTTTCTGCGATCGTCTGACCGCCCTTTCGTCTTCTGCTCATTTGGTTCTGTGAAGTTTCCGCTTTGGCTGTTTCCGTGCCGGCCTTCTCATGGGAGCTATCCTGGCTTCCGGGGTTTCAACATCCGCAACTGGTATTATATTTGTTCTTCCTGAATCATTTCTGGTGGAATCACCTTCTTTCTAAAGTTTCTCCTCTCTGTGATTGTATTATAGCACGGCAGCTCACAGAATGCAAGAATTTTTCGAAAATTTAAAATGTTATATTTTATTTCCTTATCCCCTTTTCGCCCGTTTCCTGGTGACCAGATTCAGATCCTGCAGCTTTCTGCCCAGTTCATCGTCTTTCGCTACCAGCTCCAGATCCTTGTCCATGCCGCCTAACGCATGGAGCACTGCTGCATAGATTCCGATTGCTACGGTCGGCGATCTATTTTCTACCAGACAAATGATTTACTTGAATTCCCTTCGTTTCTGACTATAATAATAGATAGACAGTTGCTTCTGTCAATTCTATACAGAGAAAGAGGTACTTAGAATGAGAGTAAAAGTAAATAATTCCGATGGTATCTTCCCGATGCCTGTTTTAATGATCGCAACCTATAACGAAGACGGCAGCGTGAACGTAATGAACGCAGCATGGGGCTCCATGCAGGCGAGGGGACACGTAGTCCTGAAGCTGACGGAAACTCATAAAACCGTAGAAAACATCAAAGCCAGAGGCGCTTTCACCGTAAGCATCGCAGATGCGGCCCACATGGTAGAGGCAGACTATTTCGGCATAGAATCCGGTAACGATGTTCCTGATAAATTTGAGCGCAGCGGCATGACTGCCAGCAAGACTGAACATGTGGACGCTCCCATCATCAACGAGTTTCCCCTCTGCCTGGAATGTGAATTCATCGAATACCAGGGCGGCGAGTACGGCTGCGGCGTCATCGGCAAAGTCGTAAACGTGACGGCTGACGAAAGTGTACTGGTAAACGGCCAGCTGGATATGTCCCTGGTCAATGCCATCGCCTTCGATACTTACACTCACGGCTACTATAAAGTGACCGAACGCGTCGGTGAAGCCTTTCAGGAAGGTCTGAAATTAAAGAAATAGAACGAAGAGTCCGGGGGCTCTACAGTGTATCCCACGGTTTTATTTTTTCACCTTGATCCCTTCCAGGATCGCCAGTACATCCGCATCTTCCAGGCTTATTTTCTCATCACCGTTTTCCAGTGTGACAGCCACCTGGATCTGCTCATCACCATCTTCTGTAAACAGCACTGCGATCGGATATCCTACGCTCGTTGCAGTGTATCCTCTCCAGGTATGATTGCTTGTCTTGATATCCTCGATATCTTTTCCATCCTTGTACAGTTCCTTAGACGGCATACTTAGAGTTCTATCCTTTCCAGAATACGTAATATGCACCATCGGCTTGTTGAACAAATCAAGCTCGCTTTCCGCACCTTTGCCGATACTTACCGTATTAGGATCATACCCTTCCTCATAATCACCGAAAACATCTGCACCGTGAAAGGCTTTCCAGCCCTCTGGAACGAAAACTTCTATGTTTCCACCGTCAAAAGTTTCTCCCTTGACAGATTTGGCAGAATTGCCGCATCCGGCAAACACAAATATCATTACAATCGTCGTGACCATAATGGTCAACATCTTGAATTTACTTCTCATATGTCCCTCCTTTTCCTTTTAAAAATGCGAAAAAGCGGAGCCATATCATTTATACAGCTCCGCTTTCTATTCTCATTATTCGCCTATCAGCTGACCCGTCGGGCTCATGCTGGTCGCAGTCATGTTACCGTCTCCTTCTTTGTCTTTAAACAGCACATGAACACGGGAATCATCATCCGGTCCCGGGAAGTCGACTACCAGGTATCCATCGCCCCAGTCCTTGGTGGATTCTTCATCTTCCACATATTTTACGCCCAGGAACTGTTCCATTTCTTCTGGGGACATCTCGTACCACTTGCTTTCACCCAGCTTATCATACTGCTCCTTGGTAACTGTTGCATTCGGATCGATGCCGTCGTCCTTTTCCTTGTCTCCGCCGCCTCCGCAGGCTGCCAGTGCGAAGCACAGAACCATTGCCATAACGATCATCAGTAATTTCTTTTTCATTTCATCACCTCTTGTTCTCTTATTTCTTTAACGATTGATATACATCCCAGTTGAAACCGATCTGGTCCAGCTGATATGTCACTAACTCTTCATCTCCCGGATAAAAATGAGACTCGATCCAGACAATACATCCTTCCGAAGATTCTGCACCGTGTGGCTGTTTTGTCAGGACATCATTCCATGACCAGCTTCCCATATCATCATTGCCTAGCTGATATGAGATCCTGCAGCCTTCCGCACCATATTTTTTAAGCGTTTCTTCGGTAAGCATCCTGGCTGGCTCATAAGATTTTGCCGCATTTTTCATCTGCTCTTCAGATACTGAAAGATCGGACTCCCACCTTACCGTAATGACGATCCGGATCTCCTGGCCAGGCGTTGAACTATCGCCGCAGATCGCCAGACACGTTGTCCTGTCTTCCTGGTACTCCATTCCTTTGTGGAATGATTTATCTGCAAAATCTCCATGGATCATTCCCGTCTTATCCGTAAAATCCCACTGTTTCCTGGCGGTCACCTCAGTTTCCTTAGTGGATTTCTCCGCTTCATTCTTTTCACCGCTGCCGCATGCCACAAGTCCCAGGCACAAAATCAAAGCAGCCAGTAAAGCAAGAAATCTCTTATTCATATGATCACCATCCCCTTCGCATCAGAACTATGACAAAGACTTTTATTTTCGGAAAAGCCCCCGCAAAAGACCGCGCCCCACTTCTTTTGCAGCCGTAGCCGCTGCGCCTTTTGCAGCACTCTTTCCAAGTGTCTTTTTCATATCCGGACTCATATTTCTAAGACCACCCGTAAAACCTCCGGCCGCCCCTGCAGCCCCTGCAGCCGCTCCACCTGCTCCTTGAGAAAGCTTTTGATTCAGCTGCTTCATGTTCTGCAAAAGCTTTTCTGACGAAAAGCCATTCTTTGCAGCCTTTCGCTGCTCGCGAAGCTCGGCATCGGTCCTGTTTCTGCGAAAATATGGGATATCCTTGTTGAGCTCCGCAGCAATAGCCAGGTACTCATCATCCAGCCCCGGATCATCGTGGATCGTATCGACCGGTTCGTAATACGGCTCCTTCTGCGGTGAGAGCAGGATATCCTCCAGGCTCCGGTCCGTCAGGATCTCTTCAAATAAAACGTACCTGTACGCCTTGATATTATCCGGATGCATCACCTTTTTGATGCGCCACAGTTCATCAAGCCCTTTCGGGTTCAAAAGCATGATACGATAAAATGGCGTACTTTCCATTTTATCGAAGTCGATTGCGGGGACCTCCTTCCCGGACCTTTCGCTTCGTATGCTCCCAGGCGTAGATCAGCGACATGAACTGCACCATCAGCTCTATTTTTACAAGATTCTGTACCGCCAGATCATCGGCTTTCCCTCGGGCGATCTCACCCATATAAGTGATCTCGTCCAGACTGCTTGCTGAAGCGTAAGTCCCTGCCGACAGCTTTACAACGGAAGATGTGATCTCGTAATTCGGATCGGCTGCCTTGAGAAAATCCTCAGCCAGTTCCTTGTAATCTGCGATCACCGTATTCAGGATCAGTTTCTCCCGCTCTATGATCATCTGTGCTTCGATCAGATCATCCGTTCGCTTCTCCACTTCAAACAGTTTTTCATAAGCTCTGCTTGTCGCTTCTCTGGCATTAGGTCTTATTTCCTCATACACCAGCCTGTAGCTGTTTAAAAACTCATGAACGGTAGGCAGTCGCTGTTCTTTCTGATAATCGAATACCTGCGGCTGATCCTCCGCTGAAACGGCACTGTAGTCATTGTTTCTGTTGATCGACGCCATGTACAGCCGGTTATATTCATCCTGAAGCCCTGCACGGCTCAGCACCCCTGCCACATCCGGATTTCCGCGGTTTTCCTCTGCAACCTGACAGAATCGTTTTTCGAAATCACGGATGCTTTCCAGCAAAGGTCCCTGGGGATCATTGTCATAGAGCAGTTTCACATACCCATCCAGAGTAGCCTGCCAAATCATATCCATCAGACCTTCACCTCCTTCATGGCGATAAAATCATATCCCATGGGATCATCAGACGGCACAGCGATACAGCTGGCTCGGTTCCACTGTTCCTGTGCTCCTGCAGCGATCAGCTGTGCAGCATGCTCCTTGGCCCAGCGCCCGATCCTCTCCTGCTCTTTCTTTAAATGGTTCAGATCCACTGCGCCTGCGGCCGTTCCCGTTTTCTTGAATTCTTCGACAAAAGCGACAAAACGTGCCATTCCTTCTTCGGTGGTCATGGTCAGCTGTCTGTATGCTTTCTGCTGTGCCAACTCTTCAAACGAGACGCCCATCTGTTCCAGTTCAGAAAGTGCTGCCTTCATATCCTTGACTGCTTCCAGACGATGTTCCCGCTGCGGGCTTCCACAGATGCGGATGTAAGCCCGGAAGATACGTCCGAAGACTTCCTTTCGCTCCATATACCGGACCGATGCCTCCTGCGCCCTGTTATAATCATCGATCCATTCCTGTGAAAAAGCATATGCCTGCAGCCCCTTTGAAAGAAGCTTTTCACGTCGCTGCAAATGGATCTTCTCCACGTCTTCGTACCCCAGTTCGCGTGCCGCACGTATCCTGAGGTGGATCCCATCCAGCTCCTTTGCCAGAGCAGCCCCGTCGTAATAGGGTGTGTTTTTAATGGATTCCGTTGCCTCCTCTGCAGTCTGTATATTCTGATTTTCAAGCCACTGCGCCAGTTCCAGATAGTATTGTTTCTGTGCCGGAGAAACCTCTTCATCCAGCATCTGTGCACGAAGACGGTTCAAAGCGATCACTTTTTTAACATCTGTCATATGCGGTACCTCTAAAACTTTCCGGAAGAGCCGCCATGGGTCGTTCCTGACGAACTTGTGTGTGTCGTACTGCCGCCGCTGCTGCTACCGCCGCCGGACGAAGTTTCTTTTTCAATACGATCTACTGTATTGTACAGATACTGCTCATTTTGAGCTGTCAGCTTAAGGCTTCCCGGTCTCATGTATTCCTTGGCCGCTACCCTGCGACGCACACTTCTTAAAGCATCTTTCTGTCTTTTTACTATGACATACGCGATCAGAAGCCCGATTACGATACCGATAGCGATATCGATCAACAGATTAAAGTCTTTTGGCATGTTGCCAACATCGTACGGCTTTCCCTTTGCCGCCTGTATCAGGAAATCTTCACACAGGTCTGCATAGACTGAAAACGCTGCAGGAGGATCTTCTCGGAGATCTTTTGTGACATTTTCCATAAGATATTCCTGTCCTGCGTCCGTATAGGTAGAGATCCCGCTTCCCGTCGTGCTGATAGCCCAGTCGCCTGAATCGTAATTCACGACCAGAATAATACCGTCGTGAGAAGATCCATATCCCATGCCGTTTTCTTCATATACGAAATCTGCGAATTCCTGCGGCGTCATTCCCTGAAAATCATCGGTAGTCATAAGATATACGCCGGACTTCTGTGCCTTTGAGATGTCGGCAAGACGCGAATCGATCTCCTTTTGGGTTTCCGAAGAGACGATAGATGCATCGTCTATAAAATATGACGTTTTCTCTGCCGCAAAACTTGAACCCGCAGCTAACCCCAGTGTCAGCAGCAGAGCCATTATGATCGTGATTGCTTTATTTCTCATCTCTGCCACCTCCTAGAAAAACATGTAGTCTGCCAAAAAGGCCAGAACACTTGCAACTATACTGAATATACCTCCCAGGATAGCGAAATTCCTCTGGTAAGCTTTTTTATCCAGCGGAAGATCGCCAACAAACTTACCGGTTTGCCCGTTCATGGCGAAGATGTAGTCCTTCCCGTTCCATCTTGTGTTGAGCAGCCATACCGGATAAAGAGCATATCTGGCAACACCATTTTGCAGATTTATGTAGGATTCTTCCGCAGTCACGCCTGTAAAACCCTGCACCGTGCTCTGAAAAGTATCCTCCGTACTCCATCGGATCCTCGCATTAGCAGTCTTGATGCTTGTTTCCGCATCCACATCGTACTTATCTGCCATGTATCCGGCCAGATAAGCCGTTTTGAAATCCACCGCCTGGGAGAAATCAAACGGTTCGATAGATTCCATCAGATCATCTGCCATCTTTTTAGAGCCATCCACCGGGACCTGATCGAATGCCACATATCCCGCTCGATAGATCCTGTAATAATTATGTTCGATATACTTGTATGTCGCATCGCTCCATGTGCGGGTCCGCTCTCCCTTGTAGCTGATGTTTGCTGCTACCTGTGCATCAAACAGCCAGAAAGGAACGTACACACCCTTGATCTCTTCGATATGATTTTTATCTTTGAAAAGAGCAGGCACAAGCTTTTTACGGGCAACATGACGCTTTAACGCTTCCTTTGCCTGGTTTTTATCAAGCTTGAACGGTATGATGCAGTCCGGCTTTAACATACCGGAAAGCTTTCCTTTGAGCACTACTGGATTGCCGCAGTAAGGACAGGTTGCTGAAGCGGTCGTATCTTCGCATACGATCTCTCCACCACACGAGTTGCAGGAGAGAACACTTATATCATCTGTTTCGCCTGCAGCCCATTCACTGCCCGGTTCCACATTCCAGTTCATGCCTCCAGTTGCAGGCTGTTCTCCCTGCTGAGCCTGCGCCTGCTGTGCAGGATCAGGCTGCTGCTGCTCAAACTGGTCCAGATTGTAAACACTGTCGCAGAACGGACATTTCAGCTTCTGACTCGCTGAATCAAAAGCGAGCGCTCCACCGCATGCCGGACATTTATACTCCATTTGATTTGACATAAAAGCCTCCTATTCCTCCTTCACGTACGTGAATCCTATGCTCTTTCCTTCCTCTGTGCTAAATATTTTCGTATCCATATACGTTTCACCGTAGGCTTTTGCGATCCAGGTCTTTCCGTTACTGTAGACCGGATAGGCTTTGGTTCCTGCACTGCTTGTATTGGAAAAAGTATCCCATTCGCTGAATTTGATTTTGACGAATCCACCCTTTGCGGCCGCGATATATTTCGGCGTCACATAATAGTCATACACGATAGCTGCTCCCTCGGCTTTATCCACTTTGCCTGAATACATGTCTACGCGGCACATGAACTGCATATTTTCTCCGTTTCCAGGTGTATAGAAGTAGAGGTAGTCCCCACGAAGCATCGGTTCATAGGAAACGAAATTCGAGATCTTCGTGTCGCTGCCGTCTTCCATGTTGTACACATGAAGCGTTTCCCCGTCGGCATCATCCTGATAGATCAGGAATTTTGAGCTGACCTGATATGGATAAAAGACTCCCTTATCCAGCACAGTTTCCTTGTTTTTTCCATCAAAGCCCATTTTGCAGTATTTATCGTTTTCATCGGTAAAATAAATGCCGTTTTTCGTCACCTGCATATAATCGCAGGCTCCCGTATAAAGAGTTTCAGCCTTGGTTTTCCCGGCTTTTACTTTTACGATCTTCTCCTTGTCGAGAATGCCGTAAACATCTCCGTCATATACGGACAAACAACTGGCTTTCGTATCCTTGGCGATGACGGTCTTATCTTTCAGCTTGCCGTCCTTGATCTTGGCAGCTGTAAAGGCTCCTTTGCCCCATTCCTTGCCGCCGTAATCTCCGTACAGCATTCCGTCCGCTTCAACACACGCTCCTCCTACCATGGCATTGCTCATCGCATAGACTTCATCGTCATCAAGCGTTACGTCCCATCCTTCGATAAGCTTGGATTTCTTTCCGAGGTACTTCATCGTGAATCTCATCTCCATGCCCTGTTCCTTGCCGTCCGACAGATACGTTTCCTTCATAGTTACGATCAGTTTGTCGCCGTCCAGCTTCGCATTCATCTCCCCAGCACCTTCCGCCTCTGAACCGGTATAAGAAAGTTTGTACCCATTGTCTTCCGTTTCGCTCCAGGAAATGACTCCCTCATCGCCCATCATATTGATATCCGCTGAGCCGTCACCATAGGCAGTGAGCTTAAGAACACTGGAAAAATCCTTGCCGAACATAGTTTTGATCGTATCTTTACTGACCTTCTTGCCATTATCAGTAACTTCGATGTCCTCACACTCCCAGCTGCCTGTAATGGATGTCACTTTTGGCTTTTCTTTGGCTTTGTCTTTATCGCCGCTATCTCCACCGCATCCTGCAAATGCAAAACACATTGCAAGCACGAGAACGGCTACCAGTATCTTTCTTTTCATAAGAACCTCCTTTTTCACTTTCGTCAGTTCTCGCTTCTATTTTCTCGGACTACCACAGCTTTCACAAAATCTGCCGGCATTGGTTGCTCCGCATGACTGGCATACCCATGGGCCTTCAGCAGCATTTCCTGCAAAGGCTGCTCCCGCAGCGGCTCCTGCTGCAGCTCCCATACCTCCTGCTGCAGTTCCCATACCGCCCTGTGCATTCACGTTCTGTGACATGCCCTGGTTCATACCTGCTGCCGGCTGCATGCCCATACCCTGGTTGTTCATTCCCATTCCAGGCTGCATTCCCATGCCCTGGTTGTTCATACCCATTGCCGGCTGCATGCCCATGCCCTGGTTGTTCATACCCATTGCCGGCTGCATGCCCATGCCCTGGTTGTTCATACCCATTGCCGGCTGCATGCCCATGCCCTGGTTGTTCATACCCATTGCCGGCTGCATGCCCATGCCCTGGTTGT
>ERZ826220.2734-NODE-2734-length-14573-cov-2.353148_pt1 | contig 14573 bp, 13 predicted proteins | sample MGYA00519927_ERZ826220 | MGnify/ENA primary metagenome ERZ826220 (study PRJEB31778, sample SAMEA3449225) | human gut metagenome | biome: human gut; feature: human-associated habitat; material: faeces | place: United Kingdom | collected 2010/2012 ...
TCCGGCGTAGATACGTCTCACGAGGATTTAAGCGGCAATTTATTATCTGGTTATAATTTTGTGCATAATACAACAGATGTTTTCCCAACCGGTACTGAACCGATATTGCCACCAGGCTCAAAGTATGATGATGCGGCAATTAATGGACACGGTACCCATGTTTCAGGAATTATTGCGGCAGAGAGCGACTCACAAAATTCAACAAATACAGGAATTGTTGGGGTTACGCCTAATGCAAAAATTTTACCGGTTAAGGTTTTAGGCAATATATATGATAATAATGGGAATCCTATAACTGGTAATTCAAGTGTGAATATTATTAAAGGTATAAATTATTCAGTAACTTCAGGAGCAAATATAGTTAACATAAGTATTGAAAACTTCCCAGATGCACAAATAGCCTATACTATGGTTCAGCAAAGTGACACGCTATTTGTGGTATGTGCCGGAAATAATGGAACTGATCTAAGTGATCTGGCAAACGTACATTATCCGGCCAATGCAGAGGGAGATAATATTTTAACGATTGCAAATATGAGAGGAGACGGCGAGTTAGATCCGTCTTCCTGTTATGGCGGCCCGACACAGCTTGCTGCGCCAGGGACAGAAATATTCAATACTAAGCCGTCTAATCAATATGATTATATGACGGGAACCTCAATGGCGGCACCGCATGTTTCCGGCGTCGCGGCGTTGTTGCTGTCCTATAACCCGTCATTAACCGCACAGGATTTGCGCAGCCGTATCGTCAGCAACGTGACGGTTTCGGACAAATTAAACGATAAGGTTTCGTCTGGCGGATATTTAAATGCATTCAGGGCATTAACAAATGAAACAGATGTTCTAAGCGCATTGGCTGAAAATATAAGTTTATCACAAGAGGAACAGTCTGATTATTATAAAGAAATGTCGGAACAAAGTTTGTTACAAAGAAGCTTAGAAGAAAAGACTAACAAAATATTTGTTAACTTTATGAATCCGGATAATGCAGACAATATTTTAGAAACATTATTACTCGATTTCGATTATCAAATTGAAGAAGAAATGGAAATAACAGGTCCCTATATATTATCCTTTGCCTCAATTTCTGATGCTGAAGCAGCAATCCGGATATTAAACGCAAGCAGTGACGTCTTTTTTTCCAGCATGAACTACCTATACATAAATCGTTAACTGATATAAGGGAAAAGTTTCCATACAGGGAACTTTTCCCATTTACTTTCGTCTATTATAACTATAAAGGAGGAATGATATGTATGCGTAGATTTTGTTTATTAACGATTTGTATAATTTATATTCTTACATATCCTGCACACATAATGGCAGTAGCCAAGCAAACGGAACAGACATTGTCAAGACAAGAGGACTCCAAACGATACAAGGAGCAGGTTAGCCGTATGCTTTTAAAAATAAGCGATGGAGAAAAAACAAATGAAATTTTTGTGAACTTCATGAAAGAAGACACAGACAAAACAGAGGCAGAAGCATTGTTAAAAAAAATGCTTCCGGACTTTAACTGTAGAATAATAGAACAAGTGGGAATCAACGGCCCCTATCTTGTATCATTTGAAACAAGTGAAATGGCATTAAATGCAATTTTAATTTTAAACGAATTTGATAGTATTTTTTTTGCCTCTATGAATTCTAATAATATATATGCAACACGAGGCGATAAAATCGGCAGCGGCACTCCAATCCCAAAAGCTCCTGACGGCTTCCGGATAAAAGTTGGCAGCAATTTAATGACAGACAGCTCAGGCAAACAGACGCCATTAGACCCTGACGATGAAAACATCGTCCCATTCATTGATTCTGAAAGCGGCAGGACGTTAGTGCCGCTGCGGGCGCTGGCAATCGACGAATATACAACAATCTGGAATGAGGACACCCAGGAGATCACACTGGAAAGAGTCAGCGAGCAAATAAAATTAAAAATTGGCTCACGTAACGTTGTTGTAATAACCGTTTCTGATGCTGCGGAAACAAAGCTTGAAAATACCATTGTATCTGAAACAGAGCCGGTTATCTACCATGACAGAACCTATGTGCCGCTTAGGCTCATTTGCGAATTGTGGGGGTACAATGTAGAGTGGATTGAGGAAACACAGGAAATTATACTAAAAAAGACTGATGTTAATTCACTTATTAGCGTTGAACCTTTTGGAAATGTAAAGAAACAGTAGAATTTGGTAAACATCATAAACAAAGCAAGCGTCCCCTTAATTCTTCGCGTGGCTTATTCTGCATTTTTATTTACTAAATTGAAAGATTATGCGTTTGTCGTGGCATAAGTTGCGGACAACAATGAATATGGGATGAAATAAAAGTAGTGAAGTAAAATTGGCAGTATAACGAAACAGAAAAACTCTGAAAAGCGAAAACCCCACAAACCTTGCGGCTGTGGGGTTTCCTTTTGGCGCGCCATGAGAGATTCGAACTCCCGACCTTTTGGTTCGTAGCCAAACACTCTATCCAGCTGAGCTAATGGCGCACGCGCTATTTAAAATCTGCTTTTGAAAATCAGCAAATATTATTATAGCACGTTTGTTTAGAAATTGCAAGGATTTTTTTTCTAATTTATTTCTCGTACTTTAATTTTTATAAATATCATGAAAACACCACCCCGACGAAGTATCGCAGCAGGAACTTTAAAACCCACATGAACGCGCGCTAATTTTTGCCCTCCAAAATTTTTTCCACCGGCCGTTTGTGTTCCCGGTTAAACCGTTCCAGCTTAAAGAGGGAGGAGTCACGGCTGATTTTATTAATGCCCTCCGAGCAGGAGAGGCTCATTTTAAAGCCCATTTTTTTAATTTCCTCCTCAGACTCGCCGCAGAGGAAGCCAAAGGGATAGGTAAAACAGTCCGCATTTTTCCCCGTGTTCTGGTAAATCAAATCGCGCATCTTTTTCACATCTTCCGTAAACACCTTCTGATAGTGTTCCGTTTTCTCCCCGCGCATTTTCGAACAGCCGTTCCTGCCGCCGGAAATTTTGTGCATGTCGTAAGTGTGGTTTTGAATTTCTGTGTGCGTGCTGTTGCTTAACTGATTTACATCGTCCCAGTTTAAATGGGCGTAGGAAACACACCTGTCGTTGCTTTTAGAGTACTCGTCCGTGTAAGAGCCAACAATGGAAACAACAGCCTTCATATCATACTTTTCCAAAAGGGGAACGGCATATTCTAAATAAGAAAGATACCCGTCGTCGAAGGTAATCATAACAGGCTTATCGGGAAGCGGCTCGCCGTCTTCGTGGTAGCGAATCAGCGTGTCTGCTGTGATGGCCGTGTAGCCGTTCTTTTTTAAATATTTTAAATCAGCTTCAAATTCGTCGGGGGAGACAACAAATTTTCACTGCTTGCTTTTTTCTTTTAAAATGTGGTGATACATAATAATGGGCAGTTCATATTCCGCCCCGCGGGTTTCCTCCGCCAAGCAGCAGATATATGCCCCGGCGTGGAACACGCCAAATATTAAGGCAATACAGGCTGCAAATACAACAAAACGGAATAAAATTCGTTTCATGTCTGTCTTCCTTTCTTTTTTGCAAAACAAGTTATGTTTTAAATTATATTCATGCCAGGCTTGTATCAATCATATATTTCACCGAGGTGAGAATTTTGTTTGAAAAATTAAAGAGTGCAAAGCATTTTTATATCTTTTGCAGTTTGGTTACGGCGGTTTCGCTGCTCACTGCCGGATTTGTGATGGCAAACCCGCCGGAAACGGTTGCGGTGGAGCAAAACCAGGATGGCAAAGACTTTATAAAATGGGTGGATTTTAACGTGTGTTACACCGCCCTGTCAGACTGCTTAAAATATGATGTGGGCACCTACGGCACGGAAAAGCACACAAGCTGGCTGGACCTTTTGGCCTGTCTGGCGTCGAACGGCGGGACGTTTTCCGGCTATAAATCGTCGGACTTAAAAAAAATTACCGACGAGCTGGAAAAGGGAACCCCGCTTACCGATATAACTGGAAAACTTAAGGCGTTTCCCTATTACCGCGAGGCCTACGAAGGAGTGTTAGGCGGTTTTGTGGGGGAATTTGAAATTGAAAAGGACGACGGAAACGGCGGCAAGGTCGTGGAGCGAAAATATGGCTTAAAAGCGTTTTCTCCCATTGCAAAGGGATACAGCTACTCCGATTTTGACGATTTCGGCTCGTCCCGTTCCTATGGTTTTAAACGAAAGCACTTGGGCCACGACATGATGGGCAGCGTGGGAACGCCGGTCATTGCAGTGGAATCTGGCTATGTGGAGTGCGTTGGCTGGAACCAATACGGCGGCTGGCGCATCGGAATCAGAAGCTTCGACAAAAAGCGGTATTATTACTACGCCCATCTGCGCAAAGACCACCCCTACAACGACATGTATGAGGGAAAAATTGTCACTGCCGGCGAGGTAATCGGCTACCTGGGCATGACGGGCTACAGCACAAAAGAAAACGTAAACAACATTAACACGCCTCACCTGCATTGGGGAATGCAGCTTATTTTTGACGAATCCCAGAAGGATGCCTTAGCAGAAATTTGGATAGATATTTACGCTATTACAAAGTTGTTAGACCAAAACAAGTCGGCAGTTTACAGGCCAGAGGGCGAAAAAGAATTTTACCGCAAATACCAGATGTATGAGCCGAATATCGAGGTGTTCGCCAATTGACAAACCGGCTTTTGTTTAGTATAATGGCCATATGAAAAATGTGCGCCTGCGGGCGATTAAGGCGGTTTTAAAGTTGAAAGTTCTTCAAATCAACGTTTCAAACAGTGGCAGCACAGGACGAATTGCAAACAGCATCCACAGGCGGCTCCTGCGGGACGGGGCAGAGTCCTGGTTTTTGTATGCCCGCGGCCCGAAAACGGCGGAGCCGGCAGTCCCGACGCAGGCAATGGCCCCAACGCAGTCGGTGCAGACCGCGCCGGAGCGGTATGTAAACGCACTTTTGTCCCGGCTTTCCGGCCGCGTGGGCTGCTTTGGAAAAAAAAGCACGGACAGGATCTTAGAAAAAATGGAAACCTTTCACCCCGACGTGGTGCACCTGCACAACCTGCACGGATACTATGCAGACATTTTCCGCCTGCTTGAATTCTTAAAAGAACGGAAAATAAAAACGGTTCTCACGCTCCATGACGAGTTTTTGTTCACAGGTCGGTGCGCCTTTTCGGGATCGTGTGAAAAGTGGCGGATAAATGGCTCCAGCACAGTAAATAACCCCGGCGCAGCCGGCGGCTGCGGCTGCTGCCCGCGTTTGGGTGAATATCCGGCGGCGCTGCTGGACAAGTCTGGGGAACTATGGCAGCGAAAAAAACAGGTGTTTTCCGGCTTTGAAACGTTAACGGTTGTTTCCCCCTCCCGGTGGCTGGCGGACAGGGCCAAAAAAAGCATTCTGTTCGGTCACCCCATTTGCGTTATCCCCAACGGCATTGAGCCGGGCACGTTTTACCCTGGGGAAAGCACTTTAAATGACGAGTTTCAAATAGAAGAGGAGCATGTGGTGCTGGCGGCGGCGCAAAACATTATGAGCGGACGAAAGGGCGGCGAATATGTGCTTGCACTGGCAAAAATGATGCCGAAAACGAGATTTTTGATTGTGGGCGCAGAGGAAGACGTTTTATGCCCGCCCAACGTAAGCTTCGTTTTGGGGAAACAAAGTGCCGAAGAAATGGCCAACCTCTACCGCGGGGCAGACGTGTTTTTAATTACCAGCCGGGAGGACAATTTTCCCACCGTGTGCCTGGAGGCCGCGGCCTGCGGCACGCCTGTGGCAGGATTTTTAAGCGGAGGCGCACCGGAAACGGTTTCGCCGGAAATTTCGCGCTTTGTACCCTTTGGCGATGTTGCTGCTTTAAAATCGGCCGTGGAAGAGCTGTTTTTGCTGGACAATAAAGAACAAAATGCGGCGCTGTTTACACATGCTGCAGAGAAAATGTATCAATGCTACAAAGGGAAATATATGCAGAAGTAAGAAAATTTTAGTTGCGAAAATCCGGCATTTGTGATATAATAAATAAAATAAATTCACTTTAAGATAAACCAAAGGAGAGTTCCATGGAAGAAAACAGCGGTTTTCCGCAAATCCCGGAGGGGGCGTCCTATCTTGCGGAGAGCTATGACGTAATTGTGGTTGGCGCGGGGCACGCAGGCTGCGAAGCGGCGCTGGCCGCAGCCAGACTGGGCGCAAAAACGGCTGTGTTTGCCTTAAATTTAGACAGCGTGGCCAACATGCCCTGCAACCCGTCTATCGGCGGAACTGCCAAGGGACACCTTGTGCGGGAAATCGACGCTTTGGGCGGCGAAATGGGCAAGGCGGCTGATAAAACGTTTTTGCAGTCGCGGATGTTAAACCGCGGCAAAGGGCCTGCTGTGTATTCTTTGCGTGTGCAGTCTGACCGGCGGGCGTACCAGCAGGTGATGAAGCACACCATTGAGCTGACCGAAAATCTGGACTTAAAACAGGCCGAGGTCACATCGGTGCACATTGAAAACGGCAAAGCGGCGGGCGTTGTTACCCACACGGGCGCGTTCTACCCGGCAAAATGTGTGGTTGTTGCCAGCGGCACCTATCTAAAGGGAAAAATTATTATCGGCGACACGTCGTTTGCAAGCGGGCCGGACGGGACAAGAGCGGCGGAAGGGCTTTCTGCTTCTTTGGCAAGCCACGGCGTTTCCCTCATGCGATTTAAAACCGGAACCCCTGCCAGGGTGAACCGGAGCACGGTGGACTTTTCTAAAATGGAACGGCAGGACGGGGACGAAACCATCACGCCCTTTTCCTTTGAAACCGAAAATCCGGGAGAGAATAAAGAATCCTGTTATTTAACATATACAAATGCAGAAACGCATAAAATTATTATGGACAACCTGCACCGTTCGCCTTTATACAGCGGGAAAATTGAGGGCGTCGGCCCGCGGTATTGCCCCTCTATTGAGGACAAGGTCGTGCGGTTTCACGATAAAGAACGCCACCAGCTATTCATTGAGCCAATGGGCGAAAACACCGAAGAAATGTACGTGCAGGGCATGTCGTCCAGCTTGCCTGAGGACGTGCAGATTAAAATGCTCAGAAGCATTCCGGGCTTGGAGCATGTAAAAATGATGCGCACAGCCTATGCCATTGAGTATGACTGCATCGACCCTACCCAGCTTGATTTAACGCTGGAATTTAAAACCATCAGCGGTCTGTTCGGCGCAGGACAGTTTAACGGCAGCTCCGGTTATGAAGAGGCGGCGGCCCAGGGCTTAATTGCAGGGATTAACGCGGCAAGAAAAACCCAGGGAAAGCCCCCCGTGGTGCTGGACCGTTCCACCAGCTATATCGGAACGCTCATTGACGATTTGGTCACCAAGGGCACCCATGAGCCATACCGGATGATGACATCCCGGTCGGAATACCGGCTTTTGCTCCGGCAGGACAATGCCGATGCAAGACTCACCCCCCTGGGCCATGAAATTGGGTTAATTTCAGACGAACGATATGTTTCATTCTGCGAAAAATGGGATAGAATTTATACAGAAGTAAACAGACTGAACAAAATTGTACTTCCGCCGTCAGATACGGTGCTGTCCTTCTTAAAGGAACATGGGTCTGCGCTCATTTCCACCGGCGCAAAATTCACAGATTTGTTGAAACGGCCGGAGCTAAGCTACGCGGGCCTGATTGCGCTGACGGGGCAGGAAACAAAGCTTTCCGGTGCGGAAGCTGAGGAAGTCGAAATTTTGATAAAATACGAGGGCTATATCGCCCGGCAGCAAAAACAGGTGGAACAGTTTAAAAAATTAGAAGAGCGCAGGCTGCCGCAAGAAATTGACTATGAAAAGATTGACGGGCTGCGGATTGAGGCAAAACAAAAGCTTGTGAAAATGCGCCCGGCGTCCATTGGCCAGGCGGGAAGAATTTCCGGCGTAAGCCCGGCAGACATCTCGGTGCTGCTGGTGTATTTGGAGCAGAACCGCCTGTAAAAACAAGCAAGGAAAGGAATTTTTCTTATGATAAAGAGCATGACGGGCTACGGCCGCTGTGAACACATTGACGAAAACAGGAAAATTGTAATTGATATCCGGTCGGTAAAGTCCCCAGGGCCTACGGCTATTTGGAGGAAAAAATTAAAGAATTTATGTCCGGCGAAATTTCCCGGGGCAAGGTTGAAATTTTTGTCTACATAGAAAACTACACCAACGACGATAAGGTCATTACTTTAGACCATGTTTTAAGTGAAAATTATTACAATGTTTTAAAAGAGCTGAAAGAAACATATAATTTAAAAAATGCAATTGGATTATCCGACCTTTCGCGGTTTTCCGATATCTTCATTACCCGACAGCAGGAGGAGGACAAAGACAAGGTCTGGGAACTGGTGTCTTCCTGTTTAAAAACTGCAGTGGAGGACTTTGTGGCAATGCGTCTCAGGGAAGGCGAACGCCTGCGGGCGAACCTTGCGGCCCGGGCCGAAGCCATTCAGGGCATGATTGTGGAAATTGAAACGCGTACGCCCCAGATTGTTGCGGAATATTCTCAAAAGTTAAAAGACAGAATGACAGAACTTTTGGGGAATTTTCAAATTGACGAGTCCCGTCTGCTTACCGAGGTGGGCATCATGGCCGACCGGGTTTGCATCGACGAAGAGCTGGTGCGCTTAAAAAGCCATTTTACAGAGCTGGAAAAAATTCTTGCCCTGTCAGAGCCGGTAGCTGGACTTTTTGGTGCAGGAAATCAACCGCGAAACCAACACCATCGGCTCAAAGGCAAACGACTTTGGCATTGCAAAAAATGTTGTGGAGATAAAATCTGAAATTGAAAAATTGCGGGAGCAAATTCAGAATATTGAGTAACGTTAGGAGAACAGTCACATGAAGCTGATCAATATAGGTTTTGGAAACATTATTTCGGCAAACCGGCTCGTGGCCATTGTCAGCCCGGAATCAGCGCCCATTAAGCGCGTGATTCAGGACGCAAGAGACCGCGGCATGTTAATCGACGCCACCTATGGCAGGCGCACCAGGGCGGTTATTATCATGGACAGCGACCATATTATCCTGTCCGCCGTGCAGCCCGGCACCGTGGCCCACAGGCTCGATGAAAACGCAGTGGTGGAAGAGCCGGAGGAAACGGAGGCTGAGGAAGGTGAAGAATAACCGCGGACTTTTGGTTGTGCTGTCCGGTCCTTCCGGCTCCGGCAAGGGAACGGTTCTAAAGCAGGCAATGCGCTCTAAACCAAACATTGAAGTTTCTGTGTCCGTCACTACAAGGGCGCCCAGAGAGGGCGAGATTGACGGCGTGAATTATTATTTTTTAGCGCCCGAAGCGTTTCAAACTTTGCGGGCGGAAGACGGGCTTTTGGAATGGGCCGAATTCTGCGGAAATTTCTACGGCACACCCCGTGACAAAATTGAACAGCGGTTAAACGAGGGAAAAGACGTAGTGCTGGAAATTGAAGTGCAGGGCGCGATGAAGGTGCGTGCCGCGTTTCCCGACGCGGTGCTGATTTTTAATCTGCCCCCTTCCTTAAAGGAATTGAAAGAACGTCTAACCGGCAGAAAAACAGAACCGCCGGAGGTTGTGGAAAAGCGAATGAGCACTGCAGTTTGGGAACTTTCCCAGGCTGAAAATTATGACTATGTGATTGTAAACGACAATGTGGAAGACGCGGCGAATGCGTTTCTTTCCATTTTAAGCAGTGAAAAATGTAAAACAGCGAGAAACAAGGCGTTACTTGCGCATTTTTAAGATAAAAAATTGAAAGGATTGATTTTGTTATGATGCTATACCCGTCTATTGTAGACCTTTTGGAGAAAGCGGGCAGTAAATACAGCTTGGTGATCGCGGCTTCTAAGCGCGCGCGGGAAATCTGTGAGGAAGGAGAGGAAGAAGGCGAACCCTTAGACGGCGCAAGAGGAATTTCCCAGGCTGCGGAAGAAATTGCCGACGGCACGCTTTCCATCATCAATTACGAGGGAACAGATGGCATTATTGAAAAGGTGCTGCACAACACAGAAGAATTTTATGCAGAAGCCGGCGAAGAAACTGCCTCAGAGCCAAATAAAGCGGAAAATGACTAATATTGGAATTGTTTCGTTAGGCTGTCCGAAAAACAGAGTGGACACGGAGAATATGCTTGGAATTTTGGGAAGTTCTGGGTTTGGCATTGTGGCAGATCCCGAAAATGCCGACATTATTATTGTGAACACCTGCGGCTTTATCGACGCGGCAAAAGAGGAGTCGATTGCCACCGTTTTGGAAATGGCCGAATTTAAAAAGAAAAAGTGCAAACTGTTGATTATGGCAGGCTGTCTGGCGGAACGCTATTCAAACGATATTTTAGCTGAGCTCCCGGAGGTAGACGCGGTGGTTGGCACTGGGGACTATCATAAAATTGCCGAAGTCATCACTCAGGCACAAAAGGGCGAAAAGCCTGTGCTTTCGGGCCATATTGACGACGAAATTCCAGAGGGACTGCCCCGGATTTTAAGCACCGGGAGTGCAAGCGCATATTTAAAAATTGCCGACGGGTGTGACAATAAATGCACCTACTGCGTAATTCCGCAGCTTCGGGGAAAATATAGAAGCCGCCCATTTGAAGAAATTGTGGCAGAAGCCGAGGAACTCGCCAAACAGGGTGTGCGGGAAATTATCGTTATCGCACAGGATACCACGCGCTACGGCTACGACCTGTATGGGGAAGAGAAACTGTCCGCGCTCCTTACGCGGCTGTGTCAAATCGAGTCCGTTCGCTGGGTGCGGGTGCACTATATGTATCCCGAATCCATTACAGACAGCATGATAGAAGCCTTTGCGGCCAATGAAAAAATTGTAAATTATATGGATATTCCAATCCAGCACATCAATAACCGCATTTTAAAGCTCATGGGCAGAAAAACCACAAAGGAACAGATCACGGAATTAATCAAACTGCGAGACAAAATTCCGGATTTAACCCTCCGCACATCGTTAATTACGGGTTTTCCCACAGAAACCGCAGAAGAATTTGAAGAACTTTTGGAGTTCGTGAAAACCACCAGGTTCGAGCGGCTTGGCGCGTTTGCTTACTCCCAGGAGGAAAACACCGCTGCCGCCCGCCTTGCGGGACAAATTGAAGAGCACATAAAGCTTGCGCGGCAGGAACGGGTGATGGAGGCACAAAACGAAATTTCGGCTGACCTTCAAAAAAATAAAATCGGAAAAACTGTGATAGTGCTGGTGGAAGGATATGATGAGGAGAATCTCATGTATTTTGGAAGAACAGCGGCAGATTCCATTGAGGTGGACACCGTAACCTATTTTGCCGCGGAGGACGAGGTTTTGCCCGGCAGTTTTGTGAAAGTGAAAATTTTAGACGCAGACAGCTACGACTGCACCGGTGTGCAGGTAGAGTGAGCGCAAAAGGGGACATAATATTGAACACACCAAATAAATTAACGCTGCTAAGGGTCATAATGATTCCGCTTTTCATTGTGTTTTTTCTTTACGATTTTGTTCCATATTCCAATATAATTGCCATTGTACTGTTCGTGGCGGCGTTTTTCACCGACTGGCTGGACGGCCGGCTGGCACGGAAAAACAACCAGGTAACAAATTTCGGAAAAATTATGGATCCGTTGGCGGACAAAGTTTTGGTTTCCGCCGCCATGGTGTGCCTAACCTGGGTTAAAATCGTAAATCCCTGGATTACGATTGTGATTTTGGCGCGGGAATTCACGGTGTCGGGCATCCGCATTGCTGCAGCTGCCGAGGGCAACGTGGTAGCGGCCAGCATTTGGGGAAAACTGAAAACCTCATGGCAGTTCATTGCCATCACAACCGCCCTGATTTTTATGCAAAAGATATTTATTGTAGATATCTGCATGTGGATTAACTTATGCTTAACGCTGTTTTCCGGCGTTGACTATGTTGTGAAAAACAAAAAATATTTATCCTACAAATAGCCTACGGCTGCCCGTATATAACGGACAGCTGTTTTTTAACCGTGCACGTTGTGCATTCGGAAAGGAAGTGTTATTGTGAACCTGTTCGATTATCCGAAAGAATCGTTCCCGGAAGAAATTATCACCATTTTAGAAGAAAACGAAACCGTTCGGATTGAAAAAATTGTTTCCTGCGGACAGACCTCCGGCTGGTACGACCAGGAGGAAAACGAATGGGTTTTGCTTTTAAAAGGCGAGGCGGAGCTGGAGTTCGAAAGCTATAAGCGACAGCTCTCTGCAGGAGATTATATTGTCATTCCCAAACACTCCAGGCATAGGGTGAGCAAAACAACCCAGTGCATCTGGCTGTGCATGTTTTATAGATAACTTTTAAAGCCGCAATGCATGCGGAGAATTGGAGGATTTTTTATGGCATTGAAAAACTATTCGGCGGTAACGCCGGAAATTGACGCTCTGTCTGAGCTCTGCACAAAAAACAACCACATCACACCGGAGCTTTATGAGAAACATCAGGTGAAAAGGGGCCTGCGCGACTTAGACGGAAAAGGTGTTGTCACCGGGCTTACGGAAATTTCTAAAATTGTGTCTTCCAAACAGGTAGACGGCAAAGCCGTTCCCTGCGACGGCGAGCTTTACTACCGCGGAATTAACGTAAAAGATTTGGTAGGCGGCTTTTTGGCGGAAGACCGGTTTGGATTTGAAGAAACCGTTTATCTTTTGCTGTTCGGCGAATTGCCGGACCGTAAAACGTTAACTGACTTTTGCAAACTGCTCAGCGATGCACGGACGCTCCCGAAAAACTTTGTCCGCGACGTAATTATGAAGGCTCCCAACCAGGACATTATGAACTCGTTGGCAAAAAGCGTGCTGCAGCTATATTCCTACGATAAAAACGCCAACGACACGTCCATTCCCAATGTGTTGCGGCAATGTTTACACTTAATTGCAAACTTTCCGCTTTTGTCGGTTTACGCTTACCGCGCCTACCGGCACTACATCAAGGGCAAGGGGCTGATTATCCATAACCCCGACCCGAAACTTTCCACCGCGGAAAACATTTTAAGGCTGCTCCGGGCGGACAAGTCGTTCACACAGCTGGAGGCGCGGCTGTTAGATTTGTCCCTGGTGCTTCACGCAGAGCACGGCGGCGGCAACAATTCCACCTTTACCAACCATGTTGTTACCTCCTCGGGAACAGACACATACTCTGCCATGGCGGCGTCTTTGTGTTCGCTGAAAGGTCCCAGGCACGGCGGCGCAAACATTAAGGTAACCCATATGTTTGCAGACATTAAAAAGCATGTGTCCGACTGGAACGACGATGAGGAAATTAAAGTATATTTACTGAAAATATTAAACAAAGAGGCCTTCGACCACTCCGGCCTGATTTACGGCATGGGCCACGCGGTTTATTCCGTTTCCGACCCCCGTGCAGGCGTGTTTAAGGGCTTGGTGGGCAAGCTCTCTGAAGAAAAGGGCAAAACAAAGGAATTTGCGCTTTATAACAACGTAGCGCGTTTAGCTACCGAAGTGATTGCCGAAAAGAGAAAAATTTATAAGGGCGTCAGCCCGAATATTGACTTTTACAGCGGCTTTGCCTATTCTATGATGGAACTGCCCGAAGAGCTTTACACCCCCATTTTCGCGGTGGCAAGAGTGGCAGGCTGGAGCGCCCACAGAATCGAAGAGCTGATTAACGCGGGCAAAATTATCCGCCCTGCATATACCTCAGTGTCGGCCGACCGCCCCTATGTGAAGCTTGCAGACAGATAAACTGCAAAGACACCGTCCGTTGACACAAACGGTGAGCTGTGGTATACTAAAAAGGAACGATAAATGATGCAAAGAAAGGATTTTAAAAGATGGGACTAACTCTTACTGAAAAAATTCTCAAAAACCACATTGTGGACGGGGAATTTAAAAAAGGCACGGAAATCGGAATTAGAATTGACCAGACGCTGACGCAGGACGCCACGGGGACCATGGCCTATTTGGAATTTGAGGCAATGGGCATCCCTCGGGTGAAAACAGAGCGGTCTGTAGCATATATCGACCACAACACCCTGCAATCTGGCTTTGAAAACGCCGACGACCACAGATTCATTCAGTCCATGGCGAAAAAATACGGCCTCTACTTTTCCAGACCCGGCAACGGCATTTGCCATCAGGTACATTTGGAACGCTTTGGTAAGCCGGGAGCTACTTTGCTGGGCTCGGATAGCCATACCCCTACCGGCGGTGGCTTGGGTATGCTGGCTATCGGTGCTGGCGGTTTGGATGTAGCTGTCGCCATGGGCGGCGGTCCCTACTATTTGATGATGCCGAAAATCTGCCGCATCGAACTGGTTGGCAAATTGCAGCCGATGGTAGCGGCCAAAGATATTATTCTTGAAGTACTGCGTCAGCTGAGCGTTAAAGGCGGCGTAGGCAAAATTATGGAATACGCCGGTGAGGGGGTAAAAACCCTGACCGTGCCCGAACGTGCCACCATTACCAATATGGGTGCTGAGCTGGGCGCGACTACTTCTATTTTCCCCAGCGATGAGGTTACCCGCCAATTCCTGCGCGCGCAGGGCAGAGAAGAGGATTGGCAGGAGGTAGTTGCCGACGCGGACGCCACTTATGATGAGAGCATCACTATCGATCTTTCCC
>ERZ826220.2735-NODE-2735-length-14572-cov-2.757595_pt1 | contig 14572 bp, 9 predicted proteins | sample MGYA00519927_ERZ826220 | MGnify/ENA primary metagenome ERZ826220 (study PRJEB31778, sample SAMEA3449225) | human gut metagenome | biome: human gut; feature: human-associated habitat; material: faeces | place: United Kingdom | collected 2010/2012 ...
CAGCTTCAGGAACAGCTTAACCTTATAGGAGAGTATTATAGTTCTATTCCGGTCCTAAGTACTGATGGAATATATGGTGAGCAGACAGCAGCAGCGGTTAAGGAATTCCAGCGGATATTCAATCTGCCACAGTCAGGAATAACAGATTTCCCTACATGGTTTACAGTATCAGAAAAATATGTTGCACTTGCCGGACTGGCGGAATTATAAGAATGTTAATGAGGTATGTAAGGCTGTCACTTTGTGGCAGCCTTTTTAGGAGAAACATTTAAACAGCCTGTCCAAGACATGTCTTAATGTCATCTTCCGGATTGCTTATAAGTCTTAACTGGAAAGTGTCTACAAGGTACTGCAATACATTAGGGCTTAAGAATGCTGGAAGTGTCGGACCAAGATAAATATTCTTAATGCCAAGGCTTAACAGGGCGAGAAGGTCTGCAACAGCCTTCTGCTCATACCATGCGATATTGTAGATGATAGGCAGGTCGTTGATATCATCAAGGCCAAAAACTTCCTTTAACTTCAGGGCAATTACTGCCAGAGAATAAGAGTCGTTGCACTGACCGGCATCCAGAACACGGGGAATCCCATTGATATCGCCCAAAGGCAGCTTGTTGTACCTATATTTTGCACAACCCGCGGTAAGGACCACAGTATCCTGAGGCAGTGCTTTAGCAAATTCGGTATAGTAATCTCGGCTCTTAGCTCGTCCGTCACAGCCGGCCATGACTACAAACTTTTTGATTGCACCGCTTTTTACTGCCTCAACAACCTGATCTGCCAGAGCCAAAACCTGCGCATGAGCGAATCCGCCAATGAGTTCTCCCGTTTCAATTTCAGTAGGTGCAGGGCATCTTTTTGCGTGTTCAATGATAGCGGAAAAATCCTTCTGCTCCCCGATTTCTCCCGGAATATGGGTACATCCCGGATATCCGGCTGCACCAGTAGTGTAGAGCCTGTCTTTGTAGCTGTCCTTAGGAGGCACGATGCAGTTAGTCGTCATCAGGATGGGACCGTTGAAGAAGTCAAATTCCTCCTTTTGCTTCCACCATGCATTACCGTAGTTACCGATAAAGTTGGGATACTTTTTGAATGCCGGGTAATAGTGGGCGGGAAGCATCTCGGAATGAGTATAAACATCTACGCCGGTTCCCTGTGTCTGCTCCAACAACATTTCCAGATCCCGCAGGTCGTGGCCAGATACCAGAATGCCGGGATTTTTCCCAACGCCAATATTTACCTTTGTGATTTCAGGATTCCCATAAGCATCTGTGTTGGCTTTGTCTAACAGAGCCATGCTGGAGACACCGTACTTCCCGGTCTCCATTGTCAAGGCAATCAAGTCCTCCACACTAAGACTGTCTTCCAGTGTAGCAGCTAGTGCCCGCTGAAGGAAAGCATCTACCTCGCCGTCGTCTTTCAGCAGCACATTTGCGTGCTTCGAGTAAGCGGACAGTCCCTTCAAACCATAGGTAATCAGTTCCCGTAGAGAACGAATGTCCTCGTTTTCAGTAGAAAGCACACCGACTGTTTGGGCTTTTTCCTCCCAATTATCGGAGCCATCCCATTTTGCCGCTTCGGGCAGACTGGAAGGATCTGCGATCTGTGCCAACAGCACATCTTTTTCTGTCAGTGTAGCACGGATCCTCGCCTCGACGCTCTCCTTGTCGAAGTTTGCATTTGTGATAGTGGTGAACAGATTCAAGGTGATTAAGTGATTGATTTCTGCGGATACCTGCTTCCCTTCCTGACGCAGCGCAGTCGTAACAGCCGAAATTCCTTTCGTGACATAGACCAACAGATCCTGCATGGCCGCTACATCGGGTTTTTTCCCGCACACACCAGACATGGTACAGCCTTTGCACCCAGCGGTTTCCTGACACTGATAACAAAACATTTTTTGTTCCATAATAGACCTCCTAAAAACTATTAAAATTTGAAATAATGTAGTTGTTTTTGATTACAAAAAGCATATAGATGTGCTTATATTAATCTTCCCAGACGATTGCAGATACAGGACACGAATCGATAGCCTCTTGTACGGCATCTTGATTTTCGTCTGTTGACGGTTGATACGCTTCCGCTGTTCCCTGCTCATTCATGCGAAAAACTTTGTCGCAGATTCCACAGCAAAGTCCACAGCCAATGCAGAGATCCTGATCTACTTTTGCTGCTTTCATAAAATCACCTACATCTGTCAGTTTTACAATTGGTTAAAATACAACGACCAAAAGCATCTTGAACGCTTCCTGTCCATATACCGCGTGAGGGTGCCCGGATGGCATGACGATGGATTCCCCTTCATGCAGCAGATATTCTGTGCCCTCGATGGTGATTTTCCCAACGCCGTCCAGACAGGTAACGAAAGCGTCACCGCCCGATTCATGGGTGCTGATCTCCTCGCCCTTTGCGAATGAGAACAGGGTAATACTTACTGCCTGGTTTTGTGTCAAAGTTTTGCTGACAACCTGCCCCTCCTGATAAGAAATTTGTTCTCTCAGCGTCAGTACTTCTGATTGAGCAATGTTTTTCATTTTTTTACTCATAGTATCTCTCCTTTTATTCCAAAATTTTACCACCCAACGAAATCGTAACAATCTGCCAAGGAATGAATTTTCCGCTTGCCTGCAATGCTTTTTTAGCGGCTGATTCCAGTCCGCCGCAGCAGGGAACTTCCATCCGCACAATGGTCACGCTCTGGATATTGTTGTTTTGGATAATCTGCGTCAGCTTTTCGCTGTAATCCACGCTGTCCAGCTTGGGGCAGCCAATCAGCGTAATTTTTCCACGCATAAAATCCTCGTGCATTCTGGCATAGGCATATGCGCTGCAATCCGCTGCGATCAGCAATTTGCCTCCTTACTGTTTCAGGGAAAGGACCGAATGCCATAGCCAGAATTTTGGAAAATCAAAAAGTCCTGACGACAAAAGCACTGTATGCCCAGCGCAAAGGAAAACCGATGCCGGAAAGACCATATCATTGGGCAGGACAACCCGTTGCTGGTATTTTGGAGCGGATGGAGTACACCGGCTGTACCTGTAATTTCAAGACCTATTCCAAATCCTATAAGCTGCATTGCCGCCGTGCCGATCAGGAGCGGTACAGGAAAATGTCCGCGAGTATATCAAGAAGATCGAGGTGTTTGCTCCTGACAAATCCAGCGGCAAAAGACGCCAGAAAATCAAGATTTACTTCAACTTCGTTGACGAGGTTGACATTCCTGTTTTCAGCGAACCCAGTATTGCAGAATCAACCTACGGACGCAGAAAAACGGCGTGACCTTTCGGTCACACCGTCTTCTGTCCCTGTTCGTAGCCAAATAGTTACTTGTCACTATTAACCCTTATATTTTCTCACTTTTTTACAGATACGTTTGAAATTACAATGCAATTATAGTATAATATTTGAGACTATAAAATCGAATAGGATACAGGAGATTGTTATATGACAACAATTATTATCATAGTTGTTGTTGCTTTGGTTTTTTTTGTTACCGTATGTGTCGTCACTTTTATGGTCTGGAAGCGTGAAGCGGAGATGCGTACCGACAGCATCCGGGCGATCGAAGACAACTTGCAGCGACTTGAGGACAGGCTGACTGTCGAGACACAGACGGAGGAGCAGACTCCTTTGCAGGATGATTTGCACGAGGAAGTTTGCAGACCGGTGCTGCGGGCTGCAGACCCTGCTGTCGCGGGAAGATCTCGCAGAAGCAGAAGCAGGAGCAGAGATCCGTTCAGCTGGGTTCGCAGTGAACAGGAGAGGGAAGAAACTTCGCAGACAGAAGCGCAGCAGCCGGAGGAGTGGCCGCAGCCGGAACCTTTGCAACAGACAGCAGAAATGTCGATAATGCCGGATGTGTCGGAGACACCGCCGCAGATCATACCTGAGCCGGAGTTTTCTCTTCAGGAGAGGAAGCAGGAGACTGCCGCAGAGGATGTAGCAGAGCCTGGAGACTGGGACGATGCCATGGATTTTGATATCGATCTTCCAGACGGGAATGCTACAGCAGAAATGGTGGCAGACGATATTACATCGGCAGACGATATCGCGTCGATGGAAATAGAACTACCTGACCTGGATCTCTTTACAGGGCTGGGTACTTTGGACGTGAACACAGAAGAGACAGTACCTGCAGATCCGCCAAAGAATTTTGGCAGGGACACTGGCAGGAGTGGGAAAAAATATACAGCGGAAGAATTGGAAGCGCTGATCAAAGAATAGATCGCTGATCGAAAAGATCCAGAAGGAGGAACTTATGTATTGTAAAAATTGCGGAAAAGAACTCGCAGCAGATGCAAAGTTTTGCATGCAGTGCGGTACGCCGGTAGACGATGTGCCAGCACCAGTGCAGACAGCTCCTGTGCAGCATACGACGGAGAAGGCGGAACCGGCGAAAGCACCGCAGCCAAAAGCAGAACCGGTAGATGCACCTAGGGAACGTCCGGTATTTGATGAAATCAAGTGGAACGTGTCGGAGTATCCGGACCAGAACGCAGTGGAAAAAACAGAAGCAATCGATTTTAACTGGAATACGGAGCCAGTCGCAGCACCACAGCCGAAAGCAGAAGCACCGGCAGCGGTTCGATCCGAAACGGCGTCGAAAGCTCCAGTGCACAGAGAGATACCGGAAGCAAGCAAAGCTCAAAGTGTTCCGCAGAATAATACGGAGGATCATGTTCTGAGCGGCAAAGATCTGGACAGTGCTATATTCGGAGAAAAAGAACCGAAAAAAGCTCCAGAATCAATGAGTGCAGCAGAACGGATCGATAAGTTCTATACCTTCAATAAGAAAAATGAAGAATTTCAGCAGCTGCTGAATAAGGAATACAACAAAGTAAAAGGTGGAAATGCCATAGAACAGGAAATATCTCAGGCAGAAGAGCGCGCATCGCAGCGTTTTGAATCCAGCAGAAGACCGGAAAATTCCACTATGGAAGAATTCCTGGAATCGGAAGGTATCGTGAAGCCATATCAGCCGAAGGCATTTGAATCCGATGTGCTGGAAAGGATCGAAGCGCAGGAGGCAGAAAAAGAGGCGAAGCGTCTGGAAGAAGAAGCGCGCCTGGCCGCTATCGAAGAAGCACGCCATGAAGCTGAGGTAAAACGTCTCAAGGAAGAGGAAGAACGCCTTAAGGCGGAAGCAGAGGCTCGCAGACTGGAAGAGATCGCTAAAATGAAGGCGGCAGAGGAAGCGAGACTGGCAGAAGAGGCTCGTAGAAAAGCGGAAGAAGAGGCAAAGCGCAGAGCAGAGGAAGAAGCTCGCAGAAAAGCCGAAGAAGAAGCCAGAATAAAGGCGGAAGAAGAACGCAGAAGAGCAGAAACGGAAGCCAGAGTAAAGGCGGAAGAAGAAGCTAGACTGCGAGCTGAGGCAGATCTGAAGGCGGCACAGGAAGCGGCTAAGATCAGAGCTCAGCAGGAAGCAAGACTGGCGGCGGAAGCAGAGGCACAGTACAAGGCAGAGCAGGAGCGGAGAAGGCTGGCCGATGTGGAAGCACAGCGGAAACTGGAAGAAGAAAGAAAACGCCTGGAGGAACAGGCTAACGAGGCAGTGGCCAAGGAAGAAGTGCGCAAGGTTTTAGAACAGACTGCCCGCATGAGAGAGGAAGAAGCAGCCAAGATCAAGGCGGCAGTTGCAGGTCTGAGAGCAGATGCTGCAGCAGAACGCCAGGCAGCACAGAATCTGGTTCGCAAGGATGTGGAGGATGCACATCGTGCCACGAGAAATCAGATCAATGAAATGGCCCGGTCAGAAGCATTGCATACATCAGAAGCATTACATACAGAAGAACGTCCGGTGACGGGAAGAGACACGATGCTCTCAAACGATATGAGCAGAACGCGGACTGTAGACAAGGCTGCGATCATCGCAGGACTAAACGATGACACAGTTGTGATGAGCAAGGAAGATCTGCATGCCGCTGCTGCACCAGTCTATGAGCAGGAATCTGTGCCGGAACCGGAACCGGTTTACGAAGCTCCGGTTTACGATGCACCATTGCAGAACCAGGATGATGCATTCTTTGACAGTTTGGACGCGGCAGGAGACGTTTCTAACGTACCGGAAGGCTCCGTGTTCGATGCAGAAGCTATGCCTCAGGCGCAGCCGATCGACTTTAGAGAAGAAAACTTTGAAGATCTGTCTCAGCCGCAGGAACTGAATTTCGATGAAGAAACAGAAGAAATCCAGGAACTGACAGACTTTGGTGATCTGGCGGATATCGAAGAGATCCCGCAGGCACAGACGGATCCGATTTACGATACTCGTGGATATGGCATGCCGGAAGAGCCGGTAGCGGAAGATCTGGGCCATACTCAGCGCTTTGATCCTCAGGCATTCGATCAGACGGCAGACGGTCTGCAGGATACTATGGTAGTACAGCCGGATACTGTTGTGATGGACAAAGCTCCACAGACAGATGCTTTCACAGAAAACGATTTTGATCATTACGGCGAAGCGGAAGCGCAGAATTATATCAATCAGCAGCATGCACAGCAGGGAGCTTATGAAAACGTGCAGCCGGCAAATGATTACTTTGATGGATATGCAGACGATTATCAGGATGACTATTACGAAGACGATGCAAATCTTTCCAAGAAAGAGTTAAAGCAGCGCGAGAAAGAGCGCAAACGCATGGAAAAGCAGCGCGCGAAACAGGAAAAAGCCAGACGTAAGAAGGGCGGAGCGGACTTTGCAGAAGCAGCAGATGGATTCGAAGAAGAAAAATCCGGCGGCAAGGGCAGGATCGTACTGAAAATCATTCTGGTGCTCCTGATCGTGATACTGGCAGTAGAAGTGGCCGGTATGGGCATCAAGTTCCTTGCACCGCAGAGCAAGGCGGCTGAATTCATCGATTCGCAGCTCAATAAGGTGATCCAGCTGATCACCGGCGAAGATACGGAATACAGCGTGATCGCAGCACAGGTAAGAACGGAGCCTATGGAGGACAAGACCGATCTGATCAACGCGCAGAAAGGAAAAAACAAGGGCAATGTGATCAAAAGTATCACGTACAGCTCTGATTTAAGCTATGACCAGGAAAGGGACGGCAAGGTGTCGGACCTGGTCCTATCACAGCCTATGACCCAGGTCGAATGGGGTAGAGATAAGGATAACTATCCTGTTTATTATGACGAACAGGTCGTAGGCGAGATCATTGCATTTGAGTCTCAGAGATATAATCTGATGGCCAAGAGTGATGAGAAAGTACTGAGTCTTATTGATGACAGCACCAACCTGTATCAGGACACGGCTGCGCTGAAGAATCAGCAGCCGGCAGGAGAATTCTCCAAGCTGGAGATCGGTGAGATCAGACAGGCGGGCAGCAAATACTACGTGTGGGTGAGGGAGACCGTGGGAGGCACCTCCACAGAACGCGTATATGCCATGTACCCGCAGAAGAAGTTTACCATGAAAATGTCTGCTGCCTACGATGTGTAGAGGATAGCAAAAGGAGGGTATCTGTTTGAACAGTTCGGGAGAGAAGAAGAAAAGGCATGCGGGCCTTAAAGTACTGATCGTTATTGCAGTATTGGTGTTTCTGTTCCTTTGCCTGATTGGATTTATCACGGATTTCCTGTGGTTTAAGGAACTTGACTACGTTTCCGTATTTCTTACAAAACTGCTGACGCAGTTAAAAATAGGGATACCGACATTTATCGTCGTGACATTCCTGGCTTACGTGTATTTGAAATTCCTGAAACGGGGATACTTTAAGAAGGTTGTTTCCGACGAGGTGACAGATCATCGCAGACTGAACATCATATCGTGGAGTCTGGCGGGGATCTACGGGGCCATCACTACTTTCTTCGCTGTGAAGAAACTCTGGTTCCTGCTGCTGCAGTTTGTCAACAGCACGGGATTCGACAAAAAAGATCCACTGTATAACATAGACATTTCGTTTTATGTATTCAAGCTTGACTTTATTGAAGAAGCTAACCAGCTGCTGATCGTTTTACTGATCGCATTTGCACTGCTGACGGTCATTTATTATTCGGTGCTTCTGTCGGTAAGGACTCCACAGATCTTCGAACGGGTATCGGATGATGCAAAGGAAGATAGCGGTGCGTCTGAAGAAAACGCGCAGAGTTCCGGTTATGGCGGAGGGACTGCAGGCGGGCAGTTCGGTGGTTTTGACAATATCAATGATATGTTCGGCAAGTTTGCCAAGTCTTTCCAAAACGGCGGCAAAAGTCCGTTCCAGAAGACTGCAAAGCCGAAGAAACAGTTTGATCACAGCAATTTAAAACTGCTTATTTCCATTGCGGAAAAACAGCTTATCATCGTAGGGGTGCTGTTCTTCCTGATGGTAGGCGTGAATTTCTTCCTGAAACAGTATGACCTCCTGTTTGGAAGTACAGGTGCCGTATACGGCGCGGGCTTTACCGATGTAATGGTGACTCTCTGGGTTTACAGGATCATCATGGGATTGTCCGTTCTGGCGGCGATCGGATTCGCTGTTGGTATTACGAAGAAAAAATTCAAACCGGCTGCTATCGCTCCGATCGCTATGCTTATTGTAGGAGCTGTTGGTGTGGGCGGCGCACTGGTGGTGCAGAACCTGGTAGTAACACCGGATGAAATCAATAAAGAAAGCAAGTATCTGGAACGCAATATCGAATATACTCAGTCAGCGTATGGCTTGAACGAAGTAGACCTGAAGGGCTTTGAAGCGAATCAGAACCTGACTAGCCAGGACATTGCCAATAATTCAGATACCATCTCCAATATCCGTATCAATGACTATGCTCCGGCGAAGACTTTCTACAATCAGACGCAGAGTATCCGTCAGTACTATACGTTCAACGATGTGGATGTGGACAGATATATGATCAACGGGGACTATACACAGACGTTCCTGTCAGCCAGAGAAATTGATGAAGAGAAGATCAGTGACACCTGGCTGAATAAGCATTTGAAATACACCCATGGATATGGTGTGACTCTTTCCAGAGTAGATAAGATCACTTCCAGCGGGCAGCCGGATATGCTCATTGACAGCATCCCACCGGTATCTCGTGTAGATGAGATCAATATCAAGCGGCCGGAAATCTATTTCGGTGAGCTGACCTCTAACTATGCGCTGGTAAATACGTCGGAAGATGAATTTGACTATCCTGATGGAAACAGTAACAAGTATGCCAGATATGAAGGTGATGCAGGGATCAAGCTGAACCCGATCAACCGTCTCATGTTTGCCATTCGGGAGCACAGCTTAAAGACACTGGTTTCCGGCAACATCAAGAGCGATTCCAAGATCCTCATCAATCGGAAAATTTCCGAAAGAGTGCAGGAAATAATGCCGTATCTCAGCTATGATAAAGACCCGTATATGGTTACGGAGAACGGAAAACTGTACTGGATCATCGATGCGTACACCCATACGGCCAATTATCCGTATTCAGAACCGTACAACAATGAAACCAGAACAAACTATATCCGAAATTCCATCAAGGTCGTGATCGATGCATATAACGGAAATACGGATTATTACATCGTAGACGATACGGATCCGATCGCGCAGACTTTTAAGAAGATCTACCCGGATCTGTTCAAAAACCTGGACAAAATGCCGCAGGAAATCAAAGCACACATCCGTTATCCGAGCATGCTGCTTGATATCCAGGCAAGCGTGTACCAGAGATATCATATGAATGATGTGAAGGTGTTCTATCAGAACGAAGACCTGTGGCAGATCTCAAGTGAGATTTATGGCACCAAGGAACAGGCTATGACGCCGAACTACTACATCATGAAGCTTCCGGGCGAAAATGGTGCAGAATTTGTCAACTCCATACCATTCACACCGAAGGACAAGAAGAACCTGACCGGACTTCTTGTAGCACGTAACGATGGCGACAATTACGGCAAGTTGGTGCTCTACCAGATGCCGAAGAGCAAGATCGTTTACGGCCCGATGCAGGTAGAAGCACAGATCGACCAGAACACGGAGATTTCAAAGGAATTCTCTTTATGGAACTCTTCGGGTTCCAGCTACAGCCGTGGCAATATGTTCGTAGTGCCGATCGAAGATTCTCTGCTTTACATCGAACCGGTTTATCTGGAAGCAACCAATTCCAGCATCCCGGAAGTAAAGCGGGTGATCGTCGCATATGGTGATCAGATCGCATATGAATCTACGCTGGCGGAAGCGCTCAATTCCCTGTTTGGAGAAGGCAGTGCTCATGAGAGTCCGGGAAGTGAAGAAGCTTCCGGTGATACGGATACCTCAGCAGGCGGCAGTGACGCTTCTCTGAGTCAGACGGAGATCATCACCAGAGCGCAGGAAGCTTTCGACAATGCACAGAAGGCACAGCAGGATGGTGACTGGGCTAAATATGGAGAATACCTTAAGGAACTGGATAAATACTTAAATATGTTAAGTGAATAAGAAAGATATTCAGGACATTCTCATAGCGGTTTTCCAGACTGCAGAGGATGTTCTGAATCGTTATAAAGAAAGAGAGTGATGCTATGATATCATACGATTTGGACAAAATGCTTTATACGATACCGGCTGATAAGCACAGCACGGAAGAAATCCGGGAAATTCTGGGGAAGCACCCGGAAATCAAGTTCGTTTCCCTGGTAGGGATCGACGTTGGCGGGCATGATACCGACGAAAAGATCCCGGTAGAGGAATTTTTGAAGGATATGGATAAATTCCTTACTCATGGAGTGCAGACGGACGGATCCAGCGTAGTGCTGCCTAAGATCGCCAAGCTGAATAATGCGAAGGTGGACATCATACCGGATAAGACGGTCAACTGGTTTGTGGATCACAACTTCAACTATCCGGATCCTGATACGGGTCTTCCGGTAGGAACATTGAGAATCCCGTCTTCGCTCGTGCATAATGATTCGGAACGCGTTGGATCCAGAGTGATCCTGCGGGATGCTATCCGGAATTTTAAAGATGATCTGATGGAACTTCTCAAAAACAACCCGTACGTGTTTGAGTACATCGATGCGGACAGCGTAGATGATATCGATAAGATCATCATCACGGCAGCTACAGAACTGGAATTCTGGGTAAAGACCCCGGATGACGATGCCGACAGAGAACAGCTGTCCACGGCTCAGATGCTGAAGGAACAGTATTGGAAAAGGACGACCGGACCGGTCCGTACTGCATTGGAAGAAACCATGCTGATCCTGCAGAAATACGGATTTGAAATGGAGATGGGTCATAAAGAAGTCGGTGGCGTAAAAGCAAAACTGGGAAACTCCGGTGTATATGATCATGTTATGGAACAGCTGGAAATCGACTGGAAGTATTCTTCTGCTGTACAGGCTGCTGATAACGAAAACCAGATCAAATATGTCGTAAGAGATATTTTCCGCATGTACGGGCTGGAAGTGACCTTCATGGCGAAGCCGATGGAAGGCGTGGCAGGAAACGGCGAGCATACTCACATGGGAGTATCTGCAAGACTGAAGAATGGCAAGATGATCAACCTGTTCGCACCGTCGGATACGGAGAATCAGTTCATGAGTCCGATCGGATTCGGCGCCCTGATGGGTATGCTTAAAAACTACGATGTGATCAACCCGTTCGTAAGCTCCAGCATTGACTCGCTGAACCGGCTGAAGCCAGGCTATGAAGCGCCTGTATGTACTGTGACTTCCCTGGGACACAGTGCCCAGATGCCGTCGAGAAACAGAACCGTTCTGGTAGGTCTGGTCAGGGAGATCGGCAATAAAATGGCAACTCGTTTCGAACTGAGATCACCAAACCCTAAGAGCAATACATACCTGGTGATCGCAGCATCCTATATGGCTATGCTGGATGGCATAAAAGCAGCACTGGAAAACGGCAAGACTTCCGATGAGCTGGAACGATCTATTTCCAAGGAATACGGACAGGAAGACTTTTATCTTGATAAAGACCGCATATACCGCAGCGAACTGGATGTGTTCGATGAATATACAGAAGAAGAACGCGATAAGTTCTTTGGAAAGGCTCCGCGGACCGTATGGGAAAACATCTCGGCGTTTGATGAGTATCCGGAAAAACTGGAAATTTTCAAGAGAGATGATGTGATGACGGAACTGGCACTGGAATCCTATCGTCAGGCGACACTGGATCAGTGGAAGACGGAACTTCACAACCGTATCGTACCGGATGTCATGGATGTGGTTCGTCACTGCACCAAGCTGCATGATGATGATGACTGCGTCGATTATGATAGATATTACTGGGATAAGATCCAGGGGCTGCGCAACCATCTGGGACGTGACCTGCTGGACGTACCGTGTCTGCTGACGCGTGTAATAAGAGCGCTGGATGCAGAGGACTACAGCACTGCCTCGCAGCTGCAGATGGAAATGCAGAAACAGGTAGAAGAATTGATGAGACTTTACATCATTTACAGAAAAAATTTATTTTAACGTTCACGGAGGGAAGATGACATGTTAGATATCAAGAGAATCAGAGAGGATTTTGATGGCGTAAAAAAAGCAGTAGAATCCAGAGGCAAAGGCGATTTTGGAATCGATAAAGTACGCGAATACGATGTAGAAAGAAGGAAGCTGCTGGCTGAAGTAGAGCAGATGAAGAATCAGCAGAGCACTTCTTCCAGACAGATCCCTGTGTTAAAAAAAGAAGGCAAAGACACGACCGAACTGATGGCAGAAATGAAGCAGCTTTCTGAAAAGATCAAGGTGCTGGATGGTCAGGTGAGCGAAGTGGAAGCAAAGCTGCGCGATGCACTGCTCAATATTCCAAACACACCATATAAAGACGTGCAGGAAGGCGCAGATGACAGCGACAACGTAGAACTTCGCAAGTGGGGCGAACCGAGAACATTTGATTTTGATGAGAAAGCTCACTGGGATATCGGAACAGATCTGGACATCCTGGATTTTGAACGCGCTACGAAGATTGCAGGGACGCGATTCACTGTTTATAAAGGCCTGGGTGCTCGTCTGGAACGTGCAGTGATCAACTTCATGCTGAATCTGCATACCGAAGAGCACGGATTTACAGAAATCCTGCCGCCGTTCATGGTAAATCGCGACGCGATGATCGGAACAGGTCAGCTGCCGAAATTCGAAGATGATATGTTCCATGTTCCTGCAAAGGATTTCTTCCTGATCCCGACAGCAGAAGTTCCGGTAACCAACCTTCGTATGAATGAAATCATCGATGAAGCAGAGCTGCCGATCTACTATACTGCATATACACCTTGTTTCCGTAAAGAAGCCGGTTCTGCCGGTCGTGACACGAGAGGTCTGATCCGTCAGCACCAGTTCAACAAGGTAGAAATGGTTAAATTCGTCAAACCGGAAACTTCATATGACGAGCTGGAAACCCTGACTGCAGCAGCGGAAGATGTTCTGCAGAAGCTGGAGATACCGTATAGAGTAGTACGCTTGTCCACCGGAGATCTGGGATTTTCCTCTGCAATGACCTACGACATTGAAGTGTGGATGCCAAGTTACGGTAGATACGTAGAGATCTCTTCCTGCAGTAACTTTGAAAACTTCCAGGCAAGAAGAGGAAATATCCGGTTCCGTCCGGCTGAAAAGGGCAAACCGGAATTCGTGCATACCCTCAATGGTTCCGGATTGGCAGTGGGAAGAACAGTAGCTGCTATTCTGGAAAATTATCAGCAGGCAGACGGCTCCGTCGTTATTCCGGAAGCACTGCGCGGATTCATGGGTGTTGATAAGATCGAAAAGAAATAGGCAGAGAGAAGTTTGACAGAAAGGACGAAACGACATGATCGCAGATAAAATGAAGCCTTTGATGGAAAACAACTCAGCCATCAGAACAATGTTCGAAGAAGGCGATAAAATGCGGGCAGAATATGGCCCGGAAAATGTATATGACTTCAGCCTGGGAAATCCGGATGCGCCGGTACCGGCAGAAGTCAAGCAGTCCATCATTGATATACTGAACGAAGAAGACCCGACGACACTTCACGGATACATGAGCAATGCAGGATTCGAAGACGTGCGTGAAACCATCGCACAGTCGCTTAATCGCAGATTCGGCACAGCCTTTGATCACGGTAATATTCTCATGACTGTAGGAGCAGCCAGCGGTCTGAATGTAGCACTGAAGACTATCCTGAATCCAGGCGAAGAAGTGATCATTTTCGCACCATATTTCCTGGAATATAACTGGTATGTGAACAACTATGACGGTAAAGTGGTGCAGGCACCGACGGATCAGGAGACTTTTTACCCGGATCTGGAAGCCTTTGAGAAGCTTATCGGCGACAAGACCCGCGTTGTTCTCATCAACACGCCCAACAATCCGACCGGTGCCGTATATACACGCGACACGCTGACGCGACTGGCCAATGTTCTGCGCGAGGCCAGCGCTCAGCGTGATCCCGAGAATCCGATTATGCTCATCTCTGATGAGCCGTACCGCGAGATCGTGTACGGTGCCGAGGTGGCTTGGGTGCCCTCGATCTACGAGAACACCGTGGTGTGCTACTCGTATTCTAAGTCGCTGTCGCTGCCTGGTGAGCGCGTGGGCTGGATTTTGGTCCCCAATACGAATCCTCAGGCAGCTCGTCTAATGCCCGCCGTTGCCGGTGCCGCCCGTACGCTGGGCT
>ERZ826220.2738-NODE-2738-length-14567-cov-3.388920_pt1 | contig 14567 bp, 10 predicted proteins | sample MGYA00519927_ERZ826220 | MGnify/ENA primary metagenome ERZ826220 (study PRJEB31778, sample SAMEA3449225) | human gut metagenome | biome: human gut; feature: human-associated habitat; material: faeces | place: United Kingdom | collected 2010/2012 ...
CTACCGCTGGACGGTCAAGACCGCCTCGGGGGCCGATTCGCTGCTCTCGGAAGAGAAGGACTACATCTTCCTGATGCAATACCCGGGCACCTATGACGTAACGTTCCAAATCTTCGACCCCGTCAATCCGATCGTGCACCGGATGACCTTTTACGTGGTCGAAGAGGAGGTAGAGTACAGTCCCTACATATCTACGGTCTACGAATACTGCCCGGCTCCGGGACAGTTCGTGAACGCGATGCCCGAATATCGGGAGGGCGACACGGCGGAGACCATGCGGCAGAAGGCCGAGGAGGCCATCGCCGGAAAGATGCAGAGCGGTGTTTCTCTCGGCGCATACGGCGGTTACATCACGTTCGGATTCGACCATACGGTCGTAAACGTTCCGGGCGAATACGACATCCGCATCGACGGCAACTCGTTCAACAGCGCAGCTCATCCGGGCGTCGACGGAGGCAGTTCGGAACCGGGTATCATCATGGTCATGTTCGACGAGAACCAAAACGGCAAGCCTGACGACAAGTGGTACGAGATCGACAAGAATCCGTGGTACACGGATGAGGCGGCTACCTACGGTTATGAGATCACCTATCATCGTCCCGCCCCCGACCATGTCCCGACGCCCGGCGAAGGAAACGACAGCGCCCTGACCGATATGACCTACATCAAATGGGAGGATAATCGAGGACAAACCGACTATGTCTACAAAAACAAGTTCCACGACCAGGACTACTATCCTAAGTGGATCGACGCCGACGAAATGACGTTCCGAGGCACGCTGCTGCCCAAGAACGCCGTGGATGTCTCAGGCAACGGCTCCTATTACCTGCAATACATGTTCAAATACGGCGCCTATGCAGACAACTATCCCAACGAGGCCAAGGACGAAAACGGCAACTATTACAACGGCTTCGACATCGGATGGGCCGTGGATCCCGAGACCCGCGAACCGGTGCACCTGCCGGGGGTCGACTTTATCCGCGTCTACACCGCCCTAAACCAGTACTGCGGCTGGATCGGCGAGACCTCCACTGAAATTTTCATGGCCCGCGACATGCATATCTACGTGCGGCCCGACCAACACCAATAAAATAGAGATTTCACACTATGAAAATGAAAAAACTGCTGTTGCTGCCTGCGTTGCTGCTGACGCTGAGCGTCGGGAATGTCGCCTGCTCCTACCACAACGACGACAACCCCAACGAATCCCCCGATCCCCAACCGGAGCCGGAACCCGAGCCGGAACCCGAACCGACAGAGACGGTCAAGGACTACGACGGCAATGAATATCCCGTCGTGAAAATCGGCGACTTCTACTGGATGGCATCCAACCTCAAAACACAGCATCTGAACGACGGCACGCCGATTCCCGTCATCGAAGGCGGCTGCTCCGCATGGGACGGACAGACCGAGCCTGCCGCATGTATCTTTATGAACAAGAGCGAAAACGAGGAAAAATACGTTCTGCTCTACAACTTCTATACTGTTGCAACTGGAAAACTCTGTCCCGAAGGCTGGACAGTGCCCGACTGGGAGCAGACGGACGCTTTGCCTTACGGTTCTATTGCTCAGAATGTCGCCCTGATGGCACCCGACGATAACTGGACGGCACTCGCCTCCGACCCGACCAATACGACAGGGTTCAGCGCACTGCCGGGCGGCAACTCGTCGTGGGCCTTCTGGGAAAGAGGCAGCGCCTATTTCTGGACATCCTACACAAGCGACAGCGGGCCGGCCAGTTTCACGCTCGGCGGAACAACCATGATTTCTCAGTCGTATTACGAAAGCGCCGGCTTGTCTGTCCGCTGCATAAAAAAGGCCGAACCCGAACCAGAGCCCGAACCCGCAGCGACGGTCAAGGACATCGACGGCAACGAATATCCCGTCGTGGAGATCGGCGGCCTAACACCGAAATTCCTATCGGCAAGGGACAGGAGGCATCGTGGGATACCTTTACGACTCCTACTGCCTGCGACTTCATGGACAAGACCGAGAACCGAGCCACTTACGGTCTGCTCTATAATTTCTACACCGTCGACACAGGCAAAATCTGCCCCGAAGGATGGACGGTACCCGACTGGGACCAGATGCAGTCGCTGCTCGACGCCGTACCCAAAGCGGCAGATCTTATGGCGCCCGACAGCCGGTGGAACCACTACAATCCTACCAACGCTTCCGGATTCGGCGCCCTGCCCGGCGGCATCCAATCCTATTATTATTGGCTGACATCCGATGCCGGCATCTGGACATCCTATAAAGGAGACGATAGCCCTGGATACCTCTATCTGTCCAACATGCCCTACATTGCGCAATCCTACCTCTACTCGGGCATGTATGTCCGCTGCATAAAATCAACGAATACAAGCGATTTATGAAACGATACAGCTATCATTTGCAACTACTCGCCCTCGCATGGGCGGGAGTCCTGCTCGTCGGCGCCACAGCATGTGGCGACGGCGACGATCCGAACGAAACGCCGGAGCCGCCCGCCACGCAGCCTGTACTCATCGACGGCAAGTTCTCCTCATGGAACAGTACGTCGGCCGACGGCATCTTCGACGACGGTGCAGCCATCGGTCTCTTCGCCGTCGAGGGCGCATTCACGGCCGATGCACCGCGCTACATCAACAATGCGCGTCTCACGTTGAAGGAGGGCCTGTTCCGAAGCGCAGCCTCACTCATGCTCAAACCTTCGGCCGGTATGCTGGCAGCCTATACCCCTCATGCCGACCGGATGCCCCTCGCCGGCACGACGGCGACCGTCACGGCTGCGGCCGACCAATCGGCCGCAGCAGACTTCGCCGCTGCCGATTTCATGGCCGCGACGGCACTCGTTCCAGCCGACCAGCAGGGAGCCGTGCAGATGACTTTTCACCGCATGTTCTCGCGCATCGACCTTTCGTTCACGACGGCTGGTGAACCCACGCTCGATGAGTTGGCCGATGCCAAGGTCACTTTGACGTTAGACCTGTCCGCCGACGTGGACTTCGCGACGGGTAGCGTTACGGGATCGTCGAATCCACAAACAACGACACCCAATGGCACGCTGGTGCCCGACGGATCGACGATCAAGGGACTTTCGGCCATCGTCGCACCGCAGCGGATCGCAGCCGACGAAGCGGTGCTCAATCTCAAAGTCGGAACATTCGAAGCCTCCTACCCGTTGGGCAAGGAACTGACGCTCAAAGCCGGTATGCAGTACGACTTCGCCATTACGGTGGGGCAGGCCGTACCGGATATTACCGTCACGGTGGACGTCACCGAGCATGAATGGACGGAGGGTACGTCGGTCGAGGAGACTGTCGAAGTCGACGACAACATGCCCAAGTCAATCACCGACATCGAGGGCAACAGCTATCCCGTCGTGAAAATAGGCACGCAATATTGGATGGCCGCCAACCTCGCCACGACTCGGTATAACGACGGTACGCCCATCACGCGAATGGACGACGCCGAAATGTGGACGAACAACGGAACGACTCGCACGGACGCCTACTGCTACCCGAACGGCGAGTCGGCCAACGTCGAACGCTACGGTCTTATTTACAATTACTACGCGGTAGCCACCAACAAACTTTGCCCCGAAGGGTGGCATGTGCCCACCATCGATGAAATCCGCATGACCATCGAACTGTTGGGCGGTGAAGATATCGCCGGCGACAGGATGAAGAGCGACTCGGGCTGGAAATACAAGGGAGAAGAAAACCCCGCTTATCAGGGTACCAACAGCAGCGGCTTCAACGGACTGCCTGCCGGTTCGCGCGAGGATAACGGCGCGTACTGGCAATTCGAAAGCTATGGCTATTGGTGGAGCAGTTCAGCAGTGGGGGCTTCACAGGCCAATGGGTTCTATCTCTACTACAACCGCCCGACAGTGTATGTCACCTCGCCGCAGCAGCGAACCGGCTACTCCGTCCGTTGCATCCGTTACAGAAACTAAACACCGCACGATTATGGACAAAAAACAATATAATAGCATTTGGGCAGGTTCGTTAGCCTTGCTCCTGCTTGCAGGCAGTTGCAGCAAGAGCGATGAAACGGCGGCGCCGGAGCCAGCCGACGGTCGGATTGTCGTCCGCGCCCTTGCGTCGGACAGCGGGCAGGCGCCCTCGTTCGACCGCTTCGGTCTTTACATTGTACAGAAAGCGGCCGAGGGTTCAGAGGCGCTCGCCGGCGAACGCCTCCATGCGAACGTGGAGTTCACTCGCTCGGGCGACACCTATGTCTCGACACCCGCCATTGCGTTTCCAGGAGCAAAGAAGTTGCGGTTCGACCTCTACGCCTACGCTCCCTACCGTGAAACCGCACTCGAAGCCGGTGCCGTCACGTTGCCGCTGGCGCTCGCTGCCGACCAACAGGACGACGCAGCCTACACGGCAGCCGACCTGCGCTTCTCCAAGCGGACAAACTACGCTGCCGTCACGGGCGACGTGGCGATGGAGTTCGCCCATGCGATGAGTCGTATCGACATCGTACTCAAAGCCGGTTACGGTTATACGCTCGACGACTTCGCTTCGGCAGGGGTCGTTCTGAAAGGGTTGAAGAACGAAGGTGCGTTCTCATTCGTCGACGGCGGCAGCACGACTTCCGGTGCGGCGGCCGACATCGCGCCGCACGGTACACTGACGCGGCAGGACGATTGTTTGGAGGGATTGTCGGCCATCGTCATTCCACAAAATGCCGCAGCAGGCGAACCGCTCGTCGAAATTACGGCGAACGGCGAACGCTTCGAGTATTCGCCTTCCGAAACGTTCGTCTTGCAAAGCGGTAAACGTCACACGCTGACGCTCGTGCTAAGCCGATCGTTCGAAGGCGTCACCGTACAGACCGACGTCACCGTCACCGACTGGCTGCCCGGCGGCGAGGAGTCGATGAACGGCGAGGAAATTCTGCCGCCGACAGGCACGACTGTCGAGGATGGCGACGGCAATAGTTACGGCATCATCCGCATCGGACGTCAGTATTGGATGGACGAGAACCTTCACACGACCAAATACAACGACGGCACCGCCATCGCCCATATCACCGACGGCAAGGAGTGGATGGCTGCTATCGAAGGCGCCTATTGCAGTTACGGCAACGACGACGCCAACGCCGCACGTTACGGCTTGCTTTACAACCGCGCTGCCGTGAGCACGCACAAACTCTGCCCCGAAGGGTGGCACGTGCCCACCGTCGACGATTGGAACAAGCTGGGTTCCGCACTGGGCGGTACGCTCAACGATTTCGACTCCTGGGTCGGCATCGCCTCGAAACTCAAAGCGACGGCAGGCTGGCCTGCGGGCGAAAAGGCTACCGACGAGAGCGGCTTTGGCGGACTGCCCGGCGGTGCGTTCCGCGCCGACCCCAACGACACGGCGACGGCCAAGTTCTACTACGCTGAAACGAACGGCTATTGGTGGAGCGACAGCGACTTCTCAGGCGAAATGACCTATTACTACGGTCTGCGCACGCAGGGGGACAATCTCGACCAATACGTCGGTGACCGGTGCAGTGGGATGTCGGTTCGCTGCGTTCATGATTTTTAACCCTCAAACGAACACGTTATGAAAACAAGAGATATAGTGTTTTATGCGACCCTCGCCGTAGCGGCGCTTGCAATGGCCGGCTGCGAAAAGTCGAACGACATGCCACAGGAGAGCGGCCCCGGCCACCCTGCGGAAATCCGCTTCGCGCCGGCCATCGTGCCCCTGACCCGTGCGACGGGCACCGCATTCGAGGAGGGCGACGCCGTCGGCATCTACTGCGTCGAGTCGACCGACGATCCGGCCGCAGCCATTGTCGGCGAACGGTATATTGACAACAAACAGCTCACGATGACAGCGGGAACGCTCACCGGAACCACGCCCTGTTTCTGGCCGACGGAGTATACGGGACCCTCCGACTTCTACGCCTACTTCCCCTATAACGAAAAGGGGTTGAGCGGCGACAAGCAGAGCTATGAGATTTCCGTTGCGCTCGACCAGAGCGACGACGAGGCTTTCCGCACGAGCGATCACATGCTCGCCCGTGCCCAGAATACAGCGCGCACCGAGAAGGCGATTCCGCTCGACTTCAAGCGTCTGATGTCGCTGCTCGATTTCGTGCTGCTGCCCGGCACAGGTTACGACGACGTCGACGGGATACTCGCCGCCGAGGTGCAGGTAATGAACATGGCGCAGGTGGCCAACGTCGATTTCGTGACGGGCGAAGTGTCATCGCCGGCCATCAAGGCCAACATCACGCCGCACGGATCGTTCCGCGCATCGGACGGCAAAGCCGTCGGCGTCGAAGCCATCGTCCCGCCGCAGCACGTCGACACCCGCAGCTACCTGTTCAACGTTCGTATCGGTGAGCGCAACTTCCGCTGCACGACCGACAAGGAACTGACCTTCGAAGCAGGCAGGCGCTACACCTTCACGCTGACAATCAACCGCGCCGCAGCGGGCGGCGAGGTTGCACTCTCTCCGACGATCGAGGACTGGACGCCCGGCACTGCATCGAGCGAGGAGACTGTCGAGGTCGCCCCCGACCTCGATGCGAAAGTCGTCCGCGACATCGATGGCAACGAATACGCTATCGTGCGCATCGGCACGCAACAATGGACGGGTGCCAATCTGCGCACGACGCATTACAACGACGGTACTCCCATCACCCTGCTCGAAGATCAAGAAGCATGGGCGCAGTGCGAAAACAGCGAGGAAGCGGCCTACTGTCTGTACGACAACGACGCAACCAACAGCGAGCTCTACGGTATGCTCTACAACTGGCATGCGGCGAACACCGGAAAACTCTGCCCCGAGGGATGGCACATTCCGTCGGTTGAAGAGTGGAAGACACTCTCCGACTATCTGGGCAGCAACGCCGGCGCCATGCTGAAATCTACGTCGGGATGGAGCGACACATGGGGTGAATCGAAGCCCGAATATCAGGGCACAGACGACTACGGTTTCACCGCCCTGCCGGGCGGCGCCCGCAAATGGAACCAGTTCGAGACTCTCGGTTCGAAAGGGACATGGTGGACGACCGACGCCGTTCCTGACTATCCATTGTCGGCTTCCTACGCCCGTCTGGATGCCTCCGACCAGATTCTTTCGACCGGCAGTTCATGGGGCAAGGAGACGGGATGTTCGATTCGCTGTCTCAAAGATTAAACGTTAAACGAAAAGAATCATGAAAAACGAACTCATCATATTTGCGGCTGCGATCGCATTGCTGGCTGGATGTTCCAAAGAGGAGGGAGCTCCGGCGGCCGAACGTCCCTGCATTCGCCTCTCGACAGGCGTCGAGGCCGCCACGCGCGCGACGGATGTCGCATTCGAAGAGGGCGACAACTTCGGCCTCATCGTCCTCAGCCGCACGAGCGAGACAGCACCGTCGCTCGACGGCGCACGTTACCTGAACAATGGTTTGTGTACGCAAACAGCGGAGGGCGTCGAAATGCCGACAGTCAAATACCCCGAGAAATCGGCCGATTTCTATGCCTACTATCCCTACCGCGAGGAGTTTACCGCGGGGAGCAGTTTCACGTTCACCGTGCAGAGCGACCAGAGCGCAGGCCGCAACTACACGAACAGCGACCTGATGAGCGCCGTACGGCAGAATGTTGCCCCGACGGCCGATGCCGTCGAACTGACCTTTTCGCACCGGCTCACGCGGCTCGACATCGAGCTGATGCCAGGCGAAGGATTCGCTGCGGCGGATGAGTTGAAGGGAGCGACAGTTACGGCCAAAAACGTCAAGAGCAGTTGTCTGTTCAACCTGAGCGACGGTTCTGTGAGCGAAGCCGGCACACCGGCAGATCTAACACCGCGAGGCAACGGCGCGAAGGTCACCGGCGAGGCAATCGAACCGATGCAACTCATCGTCGTTCCGCAGACGCTCGCCGCCGGCGAGATACTCTTCGAAATCGCGCTGGGCGACGAGACATTCTTCTATGCGCCCAACGAGGAGCTGGTGCTCGACGGCGGCAAATACTACCGCTTCGAGATTCGCCTCAACCGCACGAATGTCTCGGCTACCGGCGTCCGCATCACCTCGATGCCGCTGTAACGACTCCGCCGCAGGCAGACGTTCGATACACGCTTCCGAAAAATATCCCGTCACGAATGGACGGGATATTTTTATGAAACCATACGCCTCCGGGTTCTTGTTTACCGTTTCGTATTCTTCTCCCGTTCTTCGCCTAAAATCGCAGAATGACAATCCGCGACCGCATGGTCGGGCACAGGAGGCTTTTGACTATTTTCATCAACCCGAGCGAACTGCAATGACCGAATGCAAACACATCAGATTTGCGAATTCAAAATCGGCGTATTGCAGTACCTCGCTTATTTTCTCCGGCGAACGGTTCCGCTTCGGAATCGCTTTCATCCGGATTACCGGAGAACGGACGACACGGCCGCCTTCTTGCAACGTCGATCGGCGATAGCTACATCCTCCCATGCCGATGCGAAGTATCCGGAAACTGTCCCTTCCGGCAATAAAACTCATGCAGGCAATCCGCTACTTGCGTTGCCGGCAATCTCTTGACCAATATCACATAGAGCCTCAGCAGCTCCCTGAGTTTCCGAGGAATCACGACACCGGTAAGGCGGTCGGAAGGGTAGTGCAAATAGTGGCGGAAAGTGTTCTTTCCGATACCGAACAGCTCCCGAACGATGAGCGAGTAGCATCGGCTGTGGCACCGGCAGGCGTCGCCGGATTCGTAAAACAACGAATCGACATACCGAACGACGGCGATGCGGTAGAGACAATGTTTGTCCGTGAAGACTGCGCTCCCATGTCGGAACGTCTTTTGTTTTGAGTTTTTCATGATGGCATATTGTTTGAAATGTTCGTTTCAACAATATGCGCGGTCTCGGCTCGCCAATCGTGAATTCAAAAGGTCTGGTAATCCTAAAAGCGACAAAAACTCGCCAAGAACCGCGCATATAACGGCCCTTAGCTGTTCATCTTTGTCGCTTAGTTTACCAGACCTTCTGATTGAATAAACAGCTGTCGAAATAGTCTATATCATAAATCTTGAACTAAATTAACAAACATATTTCAAAATACAAAATTATATTGCTATTTAATTGCAACCCCAATCAAATCCAGGGTCGCCGAGCCAAGCTGTCGTACAATATCGACGGAGTTCTGCTTCCGTGCATCCGGTCGTTCATCCGCCTCATTTATCCGGCAGGGATACTTCCAAACGTACGCTCGTACGTCAGCGGCCGGCGCCCGCCATCGAACGATAACCAGTTGCCGCTGTCGACATAGGCAATGCATTCACCACATACGGCAGCGCAAAAGCCGGCACCTCGGCCGGCGATGTTTCCGGCAGTTTCGTCAGGCCGCCTTCGGCTGCCCTTTCTTTTCCCGTTCGCCCGAAGGACTCCGCTTTCGAGATCCGCGTTTGGCCCCAGATTTGGAGTTTCGATCGAAGTCGTCCGCCGCTGACCCGACGGAATTTCCATATCGCAGATTTACCGGTAGCACAAACTCAAAATGATCAAAGGCTCTATCTTCATGTTCATATCCTCCTTTATGGCGCTGTTTCCTGTGGCGAATCCCGTAGGGGCGGGATTTCTCGTGAACGGATTCTTGTCGGGACTCGACCAGAAGACCCGCATGTCCATCATCCGAAGAATCGTCACCGACTACCTGCTGGTCGGCCTGGGAAGTCTGGCCGTCGGGCATTTCGTACTCGCGCTCTTCGACCTGTCGCTGCCGATCATCCAGTTGGGCGGCGGCCTGCTCATCTGTCGCACGGCGCTGCAATGGCTCGGCGACTCCGACGCTTCGGCCGGCCGCGTATCGAAAAGAAACGCCGACCCCATCAGTCTGCGGGCGGTCGAATCCCGGATATTCTATCCCATTACCTTTCCGATCAGCATCGGCCCCGGCAGCGTCTCGGTCATTCTCACGATGATGGCTTCGGCCAGCATCCGCGGCGACTGGGTCCGTAGCCTGCTCAACTACGCGATCATCGCCGTCGTCATCGTATTGATGTGCTCGATCCTCTACCTGTTTCTTACACAGGGACAAAAGATCATCCGAAAAATCGGCGACAACGGCAGCATCGTCATCAATAAAATGGTCGCGTTCTTCACCTTCTGCGTCGGTATCCAGATCGTGGTGACGGGCATCGCCAAAATATTCCACCTGACGGCACTGTAAACCGCCGGAAAATCATTCGTCGTATGGACTCGCAGCTCTTACTGAACAACGTCGAAATTTTCAACGGAAAGGACGCACGCACCTTCTCCGGCAACCTCCTGATCCGGAACAATCGGATCGAGACGATCTCGGCCGCTCCCATCGAAACGCCGTCGGAAAGGCCCGTCACGGTGATCGACGGAAAGGGACGATTTCTGATGCCCGGTCTCATCGATGCGCACTGGCACGCCTATCTGTGCTGCAACACGATGACGGACCTGCTGGCAGGCGATCCCTCGTATACACACCTCATGGCAGGACGGGAGGCTGCGGAGACCCTGCAACGGGGATTCACCGCCATCCGCGACGCCGGAGGTCCCGTCTTCGGACTCAAACGGGCCATCGACAGCGGGACGCTCCGGGGCCCGCGCATCTATCCGAGCGGAGCCATGATCTCCCAGACCTCGGGACACGGCGATTTCCGAATGATCTATGAACACGCCCACGGAGGTTGCGGCTGCGAAATGGCGCACGTCGAACAGATCGGCGCCTCGAAAATCGCCGACGGCGCCGACGCCGTGACGGCAGCCGTCCGCGAGAACCTCCGGCAGGGCGCATCGCAGATCAAACTGATGGCCGGCGGCGGTGCCGCATCGCTCTACGATCCGCTCGATGTGACCGAATTCTTCGAGGAGGAGCTCCGTGCGGCAGTCCGTGCTGCCGAGGATTGGGGCACCTACGTGATGGTTCATGTCTACAACCCGCGGGGGATCGCCCGGGCCCTGAAAGCCGGTGTGCGAAGTATCGAACACGGGCACCTGATCGACGAGCCCACGATGGCCCTGCTGGCCGAAAGCGGCGCATGGCTCAGTATGCAGGCCTTCGCCATCGAGGACAACACCTATCCGTCGCCCGTCCAGCAAGCCAAACACCTGCAAATCTGCAACGGAACGGATCGGACATACCGCCTCGCCAAAAAACACGGCGTAAAATTGGCTTGGGGAACCGACCTGTTGTTCGATCCCGCCAATACGAAAAATCAGAATCACGGGATCGTCAAGTTGCAGAAGTGGTTCACCAATTTTGAAATTCTCAGAATGGTTACCTGCGACAACGCCCGTCTGCTGGCGCTTTCCGGCGCACGCAACCCTTATCCCGGCAATCTCGGCGTTATCGAAGAGGGCGCGTTGGCCGATCTTCTGGTAATCGAGGGCAATCCGCTCGAACGGATCGAAGTACTGGAAAATCCGCACGACAATCTCCGCGTCATCGTCAAAGACGGAGTCGTCTGCAAAAACACGCTCTGACTCGAAATCTGCCCGCCGCACCGCCCTCGGCGGCACGCACTCTCAGCGTGATCCCGCACCTCCGGCGAAGGACTTCACCCAAAAGTACGATACGAACCGAATCTCGATGTTCGTCAGCGAAATCCCCGCACGGTACGGATGAGCCGCGGAGCTATCCGAAAAGCCGCAGGGCGATCTCCGCACAGGCTTCGGCGTCGGCCAGTGCATGGTGGTGGCGTTCGAGCAGGTATCCGCAGGCTGCGGAGACCGTATGGAGCTGATAGTTGGGCAACCCTTTGATCCGACGGCGCGAAGCGCTCAACGTACACAGGAAACGGTAGTCGGGATAGGGTAGTCCGTAATGGGCGTGGACAGCCCGCAGACACCCCTCGTCGAAGGGCGAGTTATGCGCCACGAGCGGCAGTCCCTCGATTCGCGGAGCGATCTCGCCCCACACGTCGGGAAACGACGGTGCATTCTCGGTATCGCTGCGCGTGAGACCGTGGATCGCCGTAGTGAAGGCCGAGTAATAGTTGGGGTAGGGACGGATCAACCGGTAGATGCTCTCCGACGGACGGCCGCCGCGAACGACGACCACGCCTACGCTGCATACGCTCGTGCGCTGCCCGTTGGCCGTCTCGAAATCAATCGCCGCGAAATCCCTTATCCGCTCCATTTTTTCTTAACTATCACAATCGAAAGAAGGCCGGAATCGCCCCGGCCTCCACTATCCGATACACCCCCGCAACAGGCGAAGGCGCTCGTTCGCTCAGCGCATCTTCACGCAGCGAACCTGCATACCGCCGGCGGCATACTGCAACGCCGCACCCTGGAACGACGAGCCTGCACGCGTGCCGTTGATGTCGAACGAGAAATCCATCGCATAGGCCTCTTTGCCTTCGCCCGTCGAACTCCAATAATACCCCGTCCACGGAGTCGGACGCACCTCGTTGTCGTTCATGTTGGTCAGCGCGCCGGTGTAGAAACTGCGGCGGCCGGCTCCGGGGAAGAAGGCTTCGTTCGTACCGTCGCTCAATGTGAAACCGTAATTCTTCTCCAGCTCGGGCGAAATAACGTCCTTGATATGCAGAGCGGCGAAGACCTCTTTCGAAGGCACCTTCCAGCCTCTCGGACACGGGTCGTTATTATTTTTCTCCGTCCCCCACAACGACACATCGGCCGTCTGGAGCCAATTGTAGCCGCTCTCCTTCGTACCCGTGATGAAGGTCATGGCATGAGCCGAGGCATAACCCGCCGACCCCCGCTCGGCATCCGTCGCGGCGTATTCGGGATAGACGCGCAGATTCTGGCTGTCGTAGACCTGCGCATCGGCCGAATCGGCCATGTTGTAGTAGCGCGGCCCGACGAACGGATCTTTGCGCCCCCACTGGTAATAGACACCGTACGAAGCCAAAATATCCTCTTCGGATGTGCCCGAAACGACGCCTGCACCTAAATTGCGCTTCATCATCACCTCGCCGCCCAGTTCGACCTGCTCGTCGGCAGGATCGAACTCCGCGCACCACAGGTGCCACGACCACAGCAGATTGCCCGCCGCATCGAAAGCGCCGAGGAGAGCGTTTCCGTGATTGAAAAACTCCTTCTCATCGTCGTCGGTGCCGATCGCATGATAGAAATAGGCCTTGCCGTCGACCAGCTTCGGGAATTCGATCACCTTGTAGGGCGTCTCCCACAGGATCGCCACGCTGGCGGGCGACATCGTCGCTTCGGTATCCTCGCCCTTGCGGGTCACGTCGATGCAGTAGCGTGCATTCGACTTGTTGATGATGTAGCAATTGGAGGGTTGCCCCGTGAGATCGACCGTCTCGGCGAGCGAAACATAGAGCGAAGTGGAAACGCTCGATCCGCCGGACGAACGTCCCGTCAGATAGACGGTTCCGAATCTGACGTTGGTATTCTCCTCCTCTTCTTCCTCCCCGTCGGCCAATGTCTTCGGGTCGTCGGGAAAGGTCGTCGGCGCAGTCACGGAGATGCGGCGTTCGTTCATGTCGACCGTCACCGACCAGCCCTGAGGAACGGTCGTCGGGGTCACCGACGAGATGTTGATCGCCGTAAAGCCCAGCGACGTCGTACCGCCCGGCTCCTCGACGAAAGCGCCCCGTTCGTTGAGGAGGAACGAGTAGGTCTCGCTGTCCTTTTTACACGATTGAAGCAGCACCGTCGCAACGACGAACAGCCCCACGAAGATTTTCACTGTCAGATTTTTCATTTGTATAAAGCGACTCGTTATTTTCCAAAATATCTGCAAATATACCAAAAAGCGGAGAATAATCCGCTACACCCGCCGAATTATTTACGGTTAGGAATAATTCTTGCCCGTTGTAGGAACGTTCGAACGGCCGGAATTAGTATATCGCCGGTACGTTACCGACACCTATTCCGATGGACTCTCTCCGGAAAACACGTTTCGGAAACATGCCGGCAGCCGATCCGGCGTCCCGAGGACGCCGCAATGCGAGGAGGGCGGGATTTCCTGCCGGCACGACCGTATAAACCATCCAACCATGCCTTCCTCCCGCTCGTATATGAAAAAGATCGACATCGAAAAAGGATCGAAACGGGCCGACGCCCGATTCCGCATCACCGTCGAAGAGACGGGCCCCTATCTGATCTACGGACAGCCGCCGCTGGCCCAGCAGTTCATCATGCCCGACGCCGAGGGCGAAAGCTGGTACTTTCAGCAGGGTGCGCACTTCCCGACCGACGACGAACCGACGGCGCTGTGCCGCTGCGGCGCCTCGAAGAACAAGCCCTACTGCGACGGAGCACACGTCCACGCGGCGTGGGATCCGCGCCTGACGGCCGACGACGCTCCGCTGCTGGACAACGTCGAACTGACCGAAGGCGAGACCCTCTCGATGACCGACAACCCCAAATACTGCGTCTTCGCACGTTTCTGCGACGCCAAGGGGCAGGCGTGGAATCTGGTCGGGCAACCGGAGAACGACGAGGCGCGCGAACTGGCCATCCGCGAGGCTTCGATGTGCCCCAGCGGCCGGCTGATGGCGTGGGACAACGAGACCGGCACTCCCTACGAATTCCGCTTCGAGCCGTCGCTGGGACTCATCGAAGACGTCGCCATCGGAGCCAGCAGCGGCCTGTGGGTGCGCGGCGGAATTCCCGTCAGCCGCGAATCGG
>ERZ826220.2740-NODE-2740-length-14554-cov-9.964135_pt1 | contig 14554 bp, 10 predicted proteins | sample MGYA00519927_ERZ826220 | MGnify/ENA primary metagenome ERZ826220 (study PRJEB31778, sample SAMEA3449225) | human gut metagenome | biome: human gut; feature: human-associated habitat; material: faeces | place: United Kingdom | collected 2010/2012 ...
CTTTGTAGTATTGTGGATCCGCTCGAAACCCAGAACTTCCGTGTTATAGCCCAGCTTGCGGAAGGCGGCTGTGCCGGTGTAGCCCTGGAGACTGAGCGCCCAGAACGCCTCCTTGAAAGCGAGGGTGTAGGATATGCTGTCTGCCGTCACCCGCAGCGTGTAGGGGTTTGCCTGCAGATGCTTCAGTTCCTCTGGTGTGAATTTCTTCTTCGTGCCCATACAGCACCTCCGTTCGGTAGTTCTATCATAACACAGGTGCGGCGCTTCTGACCCTATGGGTCAAATGCGTGTCCGCCGAACGGGGCCATGGGTCAAAATCTCGTGTCCATTTTCTTGGGTACAGTTTAATTCGGTATGTGGGTCACGATGTGGGTCAGGCAGTTGACCCACATTTTGACCCACACATTTTTCAGCATTTTTGCAACAAAAAGCATCGAAAACCGAAGTTTTCGATGCTTTTTTGGAGCTGGTGGGGTGACTCGAACACCTGACCTGCTGATTACGAATCAGCTGCTCTACCGACTGAGCTACACCAGCTTATGAACTTTTTTGTGAACCTCTTTATCGCTGCCCTTAGCAACAATCAGCGACCTGCTGATTACGAATCAGCTGCTCTACCGACTGAGCTACACCAGCGTCTTTCTCAAAGATGAATGATATTTTAGCACACTTTTTTGCCCGCGTCAAGACAGAAACCATTGTTTTTTCCCGGCCTGCTTTCTTCTCATTTTTGAATGTGCATTTCGGTGAATAATACCATTTGTATTTGCGCTCGCTCTCTTGCATTTCGGACGGCCCGCCGGCGGCGGCTGCGCCCCGCAAACCGCGCCGGCATCCCAAACCGCTGCCCGACGCGCTTCGTCAAAAATCGGGAAAACCCGTACTTTGCCTTCCTTTTCCCGACTTTTTCCGGCACGCTCTCTGCCCTCGCGCGATTGTTCGACGAGTTCACATAAGTTTTTCAATAATGCTTTTCTACAAATAGTTATCCACAGTTTCCACAGACTTATCCCCAGACTTAGAACGCCCTATATTTCTTTGGTTTCCTGAAATTCTCGGGCATTCTGCACAGCTGCAGCGTCAAATGTCCCGTCCCTCTCCGGTACATGACTTGTTTGACATAACGCACGATATTTCTTCTCCCTTTTGCAAATAACGTCCGCTTGTTTCCATAACGCCTTTATTTTGCAGGATTTCATTTTGCTCCGTCAAAAAGGAAAGCCGCAGACCTTGACAGGTCTGCGGCTTTTATTCATCTCAGGCGAATATGTCGCGCACCTGCGCACGGTAGGCGACCACCGCGTCGTCAATGTCGCGGGTGGCGTAGGCGTTGAGTGACAGGTCCGCGCGAGCGCCGGCCAAATACTCATAGTAGCCCTGCGCGCCGATCATCGCACCGTTATCGCCGCACAGCCGGAGCGGCGGGAGGTACAGCTTCACGCCCTCGCGCGCACATGCCGCCATCAGGTCGGCACGGAGGATGGTGTTCGCGGCCACGCCGCCGGCGGCGACCAGCGTTTTGCGTCCGCACGTGCGCGCGGCCAGCATGGCGCGCGGCACCAGCTCATCGGACACCGCGCGGGTAAAGTCCCGCGCGAGCGCCGCGCGGTCGAGCGGCTCGCCCTTCTGCTCGGCGTTGTGGGCGAGGTTGACCACCGCCGTCTTGAGGCCGGAAAAGCTCATGTCGAGCGGGTGCCCCTCGATGCTCGCGCGCGGCAGGTCGTACACGCCGCCCCCGCTCTGCTGCGCCAGCTCGTCCATCGGCTTGCCGCCGGGATAGGGCATCCCGAGCACACGCGCGGCCTTGTCGAAGCATTCGCCCGCCGCGTCGTCGCGCGTCGCGCCGACGAGAACAAGGTCGGTATAATCCCGCACGTCCACGAGCAGCGTGTTGCCGCCGGACATGCACAGCGCCAGGAACGGCGGCTCCAGCTCCGGGAACGCCAGATAATTCGCGGCGATGTGGCCGCGGATATGATGCACCGGAATGAGCGGCACGCCCAGCGCGTAGGCGACGGACTTGGCGAAGCTCAGCCCCACCAGCACCGCGCCGATCAGGCCCGGCGCGTAGGTGACCGCCACCGCGTCGATGTCCCGCTTCGTCACGCCCGCGTCCGCGAGCGCCTTGTCCGTCAGCGCGGCGATGGCCTCGACGTGCTTGCGCGAAGCGATCTCCGGCACCACGCCGCCGTAGAGCGCGTGCATATCCGCCTGCGACGCGATAGCGTCGGAGAGCACACGCCGTCCGTCCTCGACGACCGCCACCGCGGTCTCGTCGCAGGAGGATTCAAAAGCCAGTATTTTCATCTTATCTGCTTCTTTCTATCATTCTTCGCCGCATCCCTCACGAGACCGCCGGGCGCTTGCGCCCGCCCGCGGAGGCGGGGCGGCAGCAGCAAAGCTGCTGCCAAGACGTGTTATCACAGCTGAAATCAAACCGCTCCGCGGTTTGATTTCTCGTCGCAGGAGGATTCAAAAGCCAGTATCCTCATTTCGCTGCCTCCCCAAACTCCCGTGTCATGATGACGGCATCCTCCTTAGGATGCTCATAGTAATTCCTGCGGCGGCCCACGCCGCGGTAGCCGTGCTGCCCGTAGAGCGCGATGGCGGCGTAGTTGCTCGCGCGCACCTCGAGTGAGAGAAACGCGAGATGATTGCCCTCGGCAAAGCGCTCGAAGACATCGAGCAGCTTCCCCGCGACGCCGCGGCGGCGGCAGTCGGGCCGCACGGCGACGTTCGTGATATAGCCCTCGTCGAGCACGACCTGCAAGCCCGCATAGCCGACCACGCGGTCATTTTCGTCCAGCGCGACGAGAAAGGCCGAGAGCGCGTTGTCCAGCTCCTCGGCGAGCGCATTGCGCGACCACGGCACGGTGAAGCAGTTGCGCTCCAGCTCCGCCACCGCGTCGAGGTGCTCCGTTTTCATCGGTACGATCCGCACCGGCATGACCTTTCCGTTCATCCCTTTGCCTCCAGCCAGTTTTTGCCCCAGTGCGCCTCGGCCACCAGCGGCACGGAGAGCTGCATCACGCCCTCCATCTCCTCCGTGAGGAGCCTTGCCGCCTGCTCCGCCATCGCCTCGGGGCACTCGACGATCAGCTCGTCGTGGACCTGCAGCAGCAGCTTCGCCTCCGGCGCCTCGCGCCTGAGACGGTCATGCACGCGCACCATCGCGAGCTTCATCACGTCCGCCGCCGTGCCCTGAATGGGCATATTGAGCGCGACGCGCTCGCCGAACGAGCGGGTGGCAAAGTTGCTCGCGGTCAGCTCGGGGAGATCGCGGCGGCGGTGCATGAGCGTTTCAACGTAGCCCTGCGCCTTTGCCTTTTCCACGATCTCGGTCATGTAGCGGCGCACGCCGGAGAAGCGGTCGAGGTAATTCTGAATATACTCCTTCGCCTCGTAAACGCTCACGCCGATGTCCTGCGCGAGCGAAAACGCGGAGATGCCGTAGACGATGCCGAAGTTGACCGCCTTCGCGTGCGAGCGCATCTGCTTCGTCACTGCCTCCGTCGGCACGCCGAACACCTGCGAGGCGGTGACGGTGTGAATATCCTCGCCGCTCAAAAACGCCTGCAGCATCGTCTCGTCGCCCGCGATGTGGGCGAGCAGCCGCAGCTCGATCTGGCTGTAATCCGCGTCCACGAGCACATTGCCGCGCTCGGGCACGAACATCCGCCGCAGCTCGCTGCCGAGCGGCGTGCGCGTCGGGATATTCTGCAAATTCGGCTCGGTGGAGCTGAGCCGCCCCGTGGCGGTCACGGTCATCTGGAAGCTCGTGCGCACGCGCCCGTCCGGCCCGATGACCTTCAGCAGCCCGTCGCAGTAGGTCGATTTCAGCTTGGCGTACTGGCGGTACTGCAGCACGTCGGCGACGATGGGGTGCTCCCAGCGCAGCTTTTCGAGCACATCCGCGTTCGTTGACCAGCCGGTCTTCGTCTTTTTGCCGTGCGGCAGGCCGAGGCGGTCGAAAAGCACCTCGCCGAGCTGCTTGGGGGAGTTGATGTTGAAGCTCCCGTCGGCCTCCTCGTAAATGCGCTCCTCCAGCGTTTTCAGCTCCGCGTCCATCGCCGCGCCGAAGTCCGCGAGCGCCTTCGCGTCCACGCGCACGCCCGCAAGCTCCATCTCCGCGAGCACGCGGCAGAGCGGTAACTCGACCTCGTAATAAAGCGCATGGAGCTGCCTCTCCTCGATGCGCGGCGCAAGCTCCTCATAGAGCGCGCTGACGGCGGAGGTATAGATATGAAACGCCGTTTCCGCCGCTCTCACGTCGCCGAGCAGATCGAACGCCCCCGGCTCCAGATGCGCCGGCGCGGCAAGCTGCGTGTGGAAGTAGACGGCAAAGAGCGAGGCGATGTCGTACTTCCCCGCCGTCGCGTCGATGAGATAGGCGGCGAGCGCGGTGTCGAACACGAAGCCCTCGGCGGGCAAACCGTTTTCCAGCAGCGTGTGCATGAGGTCCTTGACGTTGTGGCTGACCTTTTTGATGTCGGCGGAGAACAGTGCGCGCAGCAGCGCGTTCCAGTCGCCGGAATAGCGGTCGAAGAAAAACTCCGCGCTCAGCGTCTCCTTTTCGCTCTTCTCCCACTCCACGATCACGCCGGAGAGGTCGGGCAGCGCGAGCACCGTCACATGGTCCGCCGCGCGGAGGCGTGCAAGACATTCTTCCGCCCTTTCCGTGCTCGTCACGGCCTCGGCGGTCACGGTGCATTCGACCGTCTCTGCGGCGCTGAGCGGCTCCGTCGTGGGCTTTAGCCCCATTTTCTCGATGAGCTTATGGAACTCCAGATGCATGAGCAGCGGATAGAGCGCGTCCGACGGCGCTTTGCGCAGGTTGTCCTGCGGCGTGAACTCCAACGGCGCATCGGTGAGGATCGTCGCGAGGTGATAGCTCTGCCGTGCGCTTTCCTCGCCCTCAGTCAGCTTTTTGATGACGCCGGGCTTGGCGTCAAGCTCCGGCAGGAGACGGTAAATTTCGTCGATGCTGCGGTACTTCTGAACGAGCGCCATCGCCGTCTTTTCGCCGATGCCGGGAACGCCGGGAATATTATCGCTCGCGTCGCCCATGAGCGCCTTGAGGTCAATGATGTGGATCGGCTCAAAGCCGTACTCCTCGGCAAAGCTCTCGGGCGTCATGCGCTTCGTGGTGGTCTGCCCCATGCGGGTGGAGATGAGCTTGACGGTCGTGTGCTCCGTGATGAGCTGAAGCGAATCCTTGTCACCCGTCGCTGCCACGCAGTCCCAGCCCGCCGCCTCGCATCTGCGCGAGATGGTGCCGATGAGGTCGTCCGCCTCGTAGCCTGCCAGCTCGTAGCGCGGAATGTTCATCGCGTCCAGGACTTCCTTCATCACCGGAAGCTGCATCGCCAGCTCCTCGGGCATCCCCTTGCGCTGGGCCTTGTAGCCCTCGTACTCCAGATGGCGGAAGGTCGGCTCGCGCCGGTCGAAGGCCACGCACACTGCGTCGGGCCGCTCCTCGTCCTCCAGCCGCGCCATCGTGACCAGAAAGCCGTAAATGGCCTGCGTGTAAAACCCGTCCTTCGTCGTCAGGGGACGGATGCCGTAATAGGAGCGATTGAGGATCGAGTTGCCGTCCAGCACCATCAGCTTCATCGTCAAAAACCTCCGTGTTCGCATTCTTTTTCATGTTACAGTATAGCCCATGCGCGCGCAAAACTCAACAAAAACCGTTGACAATGCATCACAAAGTGTTAAACTTCTTGTATTCCGCTTTGTTGGGAAAGGAGGCGCCGCCGTGCGGCTTTCCATGAATACGCGCTACGCCGTGATCCACGCCTCGTTCTGGGGCGCCTACGGCTCGCTCTGGGCCTTTATCGCGCTCGTGCTCGAATACAACGGCTTTGCGAGCGCGCAGGTCGGCGTCGTGACCTCGTGCGCGACGCTGCTCTCGGTGTTCCTCTCCCCCGCGGTCTCCTCGTTTCTCGACGCGCGGCCCGGCCTCGAAAACCGCCACGGCGCGATGGCGCTGCTCACGCTCGCCGCGGCGCTGTGCCTGCTCGTATGGCTCGTGCCGCTGCCGCGCCCGTTCGTGCTGGGCGCGTGCTTCGCGCTCATCGGCGCGCTCCTCTCCTCCACCCCGCCGTTTCAAAACGCCATGGCGATGGACGCGAACCGCTGCGGCATCCCGGTGGTCTACGGCTTCTGCCGCGGCGTCGGCTCGGTCTCCTACGCCGCCGCGGTGCTGCTCCTCGGCTTTGTGCTCGAGCGCCACGCGCCGACGCTGCTCCTGCCGGTCTTTGCCGCGCTGACCGCCTGCGGGCTTATCGCCATGGCAGGCTTCCGCCTGCCCGAGCGCCCCGATGAAGCGGCGGACCGCCCTGCGGAGCACCGGAGCATCGCCGCCGTGCTGCGCAGCCACCCGCGCTTCGCGCTCACCCTGCTCGGCTGTATGTTCTTTTTCCTCACCCACACCATCTCCAACACCTACATGAACGCCCTCGTCGGCAAGGCCGGCGGGACCGCGAGCGCCGTGGGCACGAGCCTTGCCATCTCCGCCGTGCTGGAGCTGCCCGCGATGACGCTGGTCTCCCGGCTGCAAAAGCGCTTCTCGCCCGGCTTCTTCCTGCGCTTCGCGGCGGGAGCCGAGGTCGTGAAATTCCTTATTTTCTACCTTGCCCACTCGATGCCCCTCATCTACCTCGGGCAGTGTATGCAGTTCTTCCAGTTCGCCGTTTACGCGCCCGCGACGGTCTACTACGTCGCCGCGGCGCTCCCCGAACGCGACCAGCTCAAGGGACAGTCGCTCATCTACGTCGCCGGCAGCGGACTTGGCGGCGCGCTGGGCAATCTCCTCGGCGGACGGCTCCTCGACCGCAGCGGCATACAGGCCGCGCTGCTGCTCGGCACGGTGAGCGCGGCGGCCTCGCTGCTGACCTTCTGCCTCTCCACGCGGAAGGACTCCCGATGATAAGAAAACGCCGCACGGCTCACAGGCCGTGCGGCGTTCTTTCTTTTCTCATGGCGTCAGCGGCTCACCGACGTTCACACCGTTCAGCTGCGCCGCGATCTCGCCGTCCACGACGATCTGCACGCGCTCGACGGTGTCGAGCGAGCAGAGCGAGAGCACCAGCGACTCCACCGTCTGCCGCGGCGAGATGCCGAGATCGGCGTCGGAGGGCAGATTGAGGTAGCACGTCCCCTCCTCCACGCGGGCGGAGAGCACGGTGAACTCCTCCGGCAGCAGCGCTGCGAGCGCGTCGCTCTCAGGGCCCTGCGCGAGCGCCTCCAGCAGCGCGTTCACGCGCGTCTGCCCCTCGTAGAGCGCCAGCGCGCGCTTTTCCGCGCGCAGCGCGCCGCTCGTCGGGTCGAGGAAGTAGAGCGATACGGTGATGGGGCGCAGCGCGTCCTCGCGCATCGACAGCAGCGGATCCGCCGCCGTAAGCGTCTGCGTCTCGCGGTACGGCAGCTCCCGCCCGCCCGAGGTGATGGACACCGCGTTCACGCCGTCGAGCTGCGTGAGCGTGAGCGTCACGCAGTAATCGGCGAGCGTCAGATCAATGCCCGCAAGGCGCGCATACTGCCGCGAGAAGTCCACCCGCGCCCAGTTGCCGAGGACCGACAGGCTCAGAAGCGTCGTCCCGCCCGGCATCGGCGCGCGGACGCCCGCATCCGGCGCGTCGGCAAGAAGCCGCTCCAGCAATCGCTGCGCCAGCTCCTCCTGCGTGAGCGTGTCGGCGTCCGGGAGCTGCACGGTGCGGGCAACGATGGCGTCCTCGCCCGGCACGTCGCGCAGCTCGGCGGCGGGGTAGTAGATCGTATAGCTGTTTTCTCCCTCCGTCCCGCCGCTGCGCACACAGGCGGCGAGCAGCAGCGAAAGAACGAGAAACGTGAACAGGAAAGCCTTTCTTCTCATGTCTCCCCCTCCCTCCGCACGGCAGGAAGCCGCACCGTGAAGCAGGTGCCGCCGCCCGCGCGGGCGCTGACGGCGATGCTGCCGCCGCGGCGGCGCACGGTGTCCGCCACAATGGAAAGTCCAAGGCCCGTGCCGCCCGCGGCGCGTGAGCGCATCTTGTCCACGCGGTAGAAGCGGTCGAACACGCGCGGCATATCCTCCTCGGGAATGCCGATGCCGTTGTCCTCCACGCGCAGCACGCACTCGTCCTCCGTGCCGCCAAGCGTCACGCGCACGAAGCCGCCGGGGCGGTTGTATTTGATGGCGTTCTCGGTGAGGTTATAAATGATCTGGTGCAGGTCGTCCACGCCGGCCCGCACGCTCTGCTCCCGCTCGACGAGATAGGTCAGCTCGACCCGCTTCTCGTCGGCGACCAGCCGCAGCATCCGCACCACGCGCTCGATGACCGGCTCGACCGCGACGCTCTGCGCCGGCTCGACGATGCCGCTGTCGAGCCGCGTGAGCCGCAGCAGATTTTCCGTGATGCGCGTCAGGCGGTCGGTCTCCTGCACGATGTCGCCGACGAACTCGCGCACCGTGGCGGCGTCGATGTCCTCAGTCTGCAAAATCGAGTCGGAGAGCAGGCGGATACCGGCCAGCGGCGTTTTCAGCTCGTGGCTCGCGTCGGAGACAAAGCGGCGGCGCGCCTCCTCCGTCGTCTGCAAGCGGTCGGAGAGGCTGTTGAACTCCTCGGCGATCTCGCTGATCTCGTCGCGACCGCCGATCTCGGCGTGGTAGCTGTACGCGCCCTCGCGCACGCGGCGGATGGCCTCGAGCAGCACGCCGAAGCGGCGCGTGAGCATCCGCGAGAGCAGCAGGCTCAGCAACACGACAAAGCCCGCGACTGCCGCCGAGATGCGCAGCAGATTCTTCTGCAGCGTCAGCAGCAGCGTCGCCTGCTCCACGTCGTACTCATAGGCATAGACCGCGCCGATGGTCTGGCTGCGGTAGATGACCGGCGAGGCCGCGCGGCTGCGGAACGCGCCGTCGGTAAAGTCGGCATAGAAGGCGTCGTAGCCCCGCAGCGCCTGCACGATCTCGGTGTAGAGTCCGTAGCGGCCCACCGCGCCGTCCGTCTCGCGGGTGTCGTAGAGGATGCGCCCCGCGGCGTCCGTGACGAGAATGCGGGAAATGCCGGTATCCTCCACCAGCGTCATCGCGGAGGCGACGTTCTCCTCGCTCAGCTCCTCCAAACCGCTCAGCGCCGTCACCATCACGCTCACGCTGCTTTGCAGCGTCGTCTGCTTGGAGCGCACGACCAGATTTTCCGACACGATCAGAGGGTAGGTGTTCATGAAAACGAGCACTGCCGCAATGACCAGAATATAACTCAGGCCGAATTTGACCTGTAAGCTCGCACGCCGCACGGCGCTCCCCTCCTCCCGTTCGTTTTCCTTCTGTGCGCCGCTCAGTCCTTGAGGTAGTAGCCCACGCCCCACTTGGTCATGATGTGCTCCGGCTCGGCGGGGTCATGCTCCAGCTTTTCGCGCAGGCGGCGGATGTGGACATCCACCGTGCGGTAGTCGCCGGCGTAGGTGTAGCCCCAGACGAGATCCATTAGATTCTCGCGCGAGTATACGCGGTGGGGATTCTTGATGAGCAGCTCCAAAATGTCGTATTCCTTCGCCGTCAGATCGACCGGCACGCCGTCGCGCAGCGCGATGCGGCGCTCGGTGTCGAGCGCGATGCCGCCGGCGGTCAGAAGCTCCGTGCGCTTTTGCGCGGTCTGTCCCGCGCGGCGCAGCAGGGCGCGGATACGCGCCTTGAGCTCTAAAATGTTGAAGGGCTTGGTGACGTAATCGTCCGCGCCGGACTCGAGGCCGATGATCTTGTCCGCGTCCTCGCTGCGGGCGGTGAGCATGATGATGGGCACCGCGGAGAATTCGCGGATGCGCATACAGGCGGTCAGCCCGTCCACCTCCGGCATCATCAGGTCCAGGATGATGAGGTCGAAGCTCTCGCTCCTGGCCAGCTCGACGGCGGCCGCGCCGTCGAAGGCAGTCTCGACCTGATAGCCCTCGTTCTCAAGGTTGAATTTGATGCCCTTGACGAGCAGCTTCTCGTCGTCCACCACTAAAATTTTCACGGCGCATCGCCTCCTGTCGTAATTTCATCGCGCATGGCGTCGAGCTTCGCGCTGCCGATGCCGCGCACCTCCAGCAGCTCGTCGAGCGTCTGAAAGTCTCCGTGCTCGGCGCGGTAGTCGAGGATCGCCTGCGCCAGCACCGGCCCGATGCCGGTAACGGTCTCCAGCTCCTCGGCGGTCGCGGTGTTGATGTTTACAAGCACGCGCTCGGGCGCGACCTCCTCCCGCGCGGGCCGCTCGGTCTGCACCGTATAGCCCTCCTGCTCGGTGCGGTTCGCGCCGAAGGTCAGATACAGCACGGCGGCGAGGAAGGCCAGCGTCACGAGCGCCAGAAAGAAATATGTGCTTCCGCCTTTTTCCTGCCGTTCCACGGTTGAACTCCCTCCCGTTTTTTGTTATACTGAATGTCGAATACCGTCGAGCGCGGGCAAGTCGCCCGCCGATCGTCCGATCAAATTTTATTGTAACATACTGCGAGGTACATTTCCATGAAAAAACGCCGCTTTTTTGCTCTTTTTTTGGTCCTCGGCCTGCTCGTCTCCCTGCTGAGCGTACCGGCCTCCGCCTTTGAGGAGATCGACGTCGACGCCCGCGCCGCCCTGCTCGTTGAGAAGGAAACGGGCGAGATCCTCTACGAAAAGAATGCCCACGAGAAGAACTACCCCGCAAGCATCACCAAGCTGACGGTGGCGCTGCTGGTGTTCGAGGCGATCGACGCGGGGCAGCTCTCGCTCGACCAGCCCATCACGGCGCACGAGAGCGCCTTCGAGGGACTGAGCATCTACGGCAGCACCGCCGGCATCAAGGTCGGCGAGGTGCTGACGGTCGAGCAGCTTCTGCAATGTATGCTCATCGTCTCGGCGAACGAGGCGTGCAACATTCTCGCCGAGGCCGTGTGCGGCGAGGGGAACATCTCCCAGTTCGTGCAGAGGATGAACGAGCGCGCTGCCGCGCTCGGCTGCGAAAACACGCACTACGTCAACACCTCCGGCCTGCACGATCCCGACCACTACACCACCGCGTGGGACATCTATCTCATCACGCGCGCGCTGATGCCCTACGAGAAATTCATGGAGATCTGCAACTCCAAGTCCGCGGAGATCGCCGAGACCGACCACAACCAGCGCCATGTGCTCCACTCCACCAACCGCCTCATTTCCAACTGGCGCGAGCTCGGCTACCTCTACCGCGACGCGCAGGGCATCAAGACGGGCTCGACCGAGGAGGCCGGTCACTGCCTCGTTTCCTCCGCCGTGCGCGGCGACCGTCAGCTTGTGAGCGTGGTACTCGGCGCGGAGAAGATCACCCTTGCCGACGGCAAGAGCACCCTCACCAAGAGCTTTTCCGAGACCATCCGCCTCTTTGACTACGGCTTTGACTGCTTCTCCCGCCGCGAGGTCGTCTCCGCCGACGAGCTGGTGCGCGAGGTCCCGGTCGCCCTTTCGAGCGAGGCGAACTATGTCGTCGCCCACCCCGCCGAAAGCATCACGCGGATGCTGCCCACGGAGCTGGACCTCAGCGAGCTCACGCGCGACATCACGCTGCCGGACAGCGTGGACGCCCCCATTGCCGCCGGCGACGAGCTGGGCGAAATGACCGTCTCCTACAACGGCACCGTCTACGGCACGGTCAAGCTGCTCGCGCTCAGCGATGTGTCAGCCTCGTGGCTGCTGGTCGCCAGGCGCGACGTGGCGGACTTCTTCTCCCGTACCGTCGTCAGGATCGTTCTCGTCGTCCTTGTCCTGCTCATTCTCGCATTCCTTTTCCTGCGCGGGAACGGGCGCGGACGGCGCTACGGCAAGCGCAGCAGCGGACGCGCCGCTCCCGCCGGTTATCGTGGCCGCAGGCGCTGAGCATCGGGGAAGGCGAACTGTTAAGGTCATCAAACCGCACAAAACGGACGGGGTATCCCGTCCGTTTTCCGTTCAGCAGGGAAAATTCCGCGGCACGCGGACTTTTGTCCTTGATTTTTGCCCATTCCCCTGCTATACTGCATTCATCGTCAGATAAGGAGGCACTCCTATGAAATATCTTGTTGTCATCGGCGACGGCATGGCGGACAACCCCGTCGAGGCCCTCGGCGGCAAAACGCCGCTCGAGTACGCCGACATCCCCACCATTGATTCCCTTGCCGCGCGCGGCACGGTCGGCAGCGTCGTGAACTGCCCCAAGCCGCTGCCCGCGGGCAGTGAGACCGCGATCCTCTCCATCTTCGGCTGCGACCCGCTCAAGCACTTCTCCGGCCGCTCGCCGATGGAGGCCGCCGCCATCGGGCTCAGGCTCGTTCCCGGCGACGCGGCGTTCCGCTGCAACCTCGTCGCGCTCGAGCCGGGCGATCAGCCCTTCGGGGAAAAGCGCATCCTCTCCCACTCTGCTGGCTCCATCGCCGGACAGGATGCGCTCGACGTCGTTGCCGCGCTCAACAGCGATCCCGAATTTTCCGCCGCGCTCCGTGCGGCGGATATGTACATCGACCCCAGCCCCTCGTTCCGTCCGCTGGCGGTGAAGCACCATTGCGATCCGAGCGGCGTGTGCTTTATCCCGCCGCACGACCACCTCGGCGAGGTCATCGGCCCGCTGCTCCCGAGCGGGAAGGACGCGGCGCTCGCCAGGGTCTTTGCCGACCTTATGCGCCTTGCCAATCGCGTGCTGGAGCACCACCCCGTCACCGAGAAGCGCCGCGCGGAGGGCAAGCTCGGCGCGAACGGCATCTGGTTCTGGGCAGCGGGCACGGCGATGCAGCTGCCCGACTTCCGCGAGGAGTACGGCTGCGGCGGCGCGGTCATCAGCGCGGTGCCCCTGTGCCACGGCATCGGCGTGCTGCGCGGACTTGAGATGGTCGAGGTCGAGGGCGCGACCGGCGAGATCGACACCAACTTTGAGGGCAAGTTAGAGGCCACATGGGCGAGCCTTCAGAAGTACGACTTCGTCTGCCTGCACCTCGAGGCGCCCGATGAATGCACCCACAACGGCGACCTCAAGGGCAAGGTGCAGGCCATCGAATGGCTCGACAGCCGGCTTGTCAAGCCCCTCACCGAGCGTCTGGACGCGGCGCACATGGACTACCGCCTGCTGCTCCTCTCCGACCACAAAACGCTCACCGCGACGCGCGGGCACGACGGCGATCCCGTGCCGTATCTGCTCTACGACAGCCGCATCGACAGCGGGCGCGGCGGCGTGTACACCGAAAAGGCCGGCGAGAACGGTCCCTTCGTCGCGCACGGCTGCGAGCTGCTGCATCTCCTCTTTGAGCGCTGAAAAGGAACATCGAAAAGGGTCAGCCGTCGGCTGACCCTTTTCTTATGTCTCCGCCGCGGCGGGGATCGACGGCTCCTCCCGCCGAACGCGGAGCGCTCCGTCCTCCGCCGCGATGCGGACGGCATCGCCCGCGTGGAGCGCCCCGCTGAGCAGCAGCTCAGCCACGGCGTCCTCCACCTCGGCGCGGATCACGCGGCGCAGGGGCCGCGCGCCGTAGAGCGGGTCGAAGCCCTCGTCCGCGATGCGCTCGACCGCCGCGTCCTCGACCGTCAGCGTGACGCCGAGCGCCGCGGCGCGCTGCACGGTGGCCTTGAGCATCCGCCGCGCGATGGCCGAAACGTCCGCGCGGCTCAGGCGGCGGAACACCACGGTCGAATCGATGCGGTTGAGGAATTCCGGCTTGAAGGTCGCCCTCAGCTCAGCCATGACCGTTTCCTTCACACGCACAAAGCCGCCGTCACCGTCCTCGGCCTGCGCGAAGCCGAGCTTCGCCGCGCTCGACGTGATGGCCTTCGCGCCCACGTTCGAGGTCATGACGAGCACCGTATTGCGGAAGTCCACGCGTCGCCCCTGCGCGTCGGTCAGCACACCGTCCTCCAAAATTTGCAGCAGCAGATTCCACACGTCCTCGTGCGCCTTTTCGATCTCGTCGAAGAGCACCACCGACCACGGGCGGCGGCGCACCTTCTCGGTCAGCTGCCCGCCCTCGTCATAGCCGACGTAGCCCGGCGGCGCGCCGACGAGCCGCGAGACGGTATGCCGCTCCATATACTCCGACATATCCAGGCGCACCAGCGCCTCCTCGTCGCCGAACACCGCGTCGGCCAGCGCGCGGCACAGCTCCGTTTTGCCCACGCCCGTGGGACCGAGAAAGAGAAACGAGCCGACGGGCCGCTTCGGATCGCGCAGTCCCGCGCGGGCGCGGCGCAGCGCACGGGTGACCTCCCGCACCGCCTCATCCTGCCCCACCACGCGCGCGTGGAGCGTATCCTCCAGCCGCAGCAGCCGCTCGCCCTCATCCTCCGTCAGGCGTGTGACAGGCACGCCCGTCCAGACGGAGACCACCGCAGCCACGTCCTCCTCGCCGACGGTCCTTTGCTTTTCCCGCTGCGCGCGGCGCAGCGCCTCGCGTTCCTGCTCCGCCTGCTCGCGGCAGCTGTGCTCCACATCGCGCAGCATGGCCGCCCGCTCATAGTTCTGCTCCGCGACTGCTGCCGCGCGGTCGCGCTCCGCCTCGGCGGCCTTGGCCTCCATCGCCCGCAGCTCCGGTGAGTCGGGATGCGTGCCCATCCGCACGC
>ERZ826220.2742-NODE-2742-length-14550-cov-13.198965_pt1 | contig 14550 bp, 20 predicted proteins | sample MGYA00519927_ERZ826220 | MGnify/ENA primary metagenome ERZ826220 (study PRJEB31778, sample SAMEA3449225) | human gut metagenome | biome: human gut; feature: human-associated habitat; material: faeces | place: United Kingdom | collected 2010/2012 ...
CTCCAATCTTGCACAATTCTAATTGCCCTGTTTATATCTGCATCTTCAATATCTTTGACTATACAATTCTCTATTCTGTTGTGGAAAGAGCAATGTATGCAACCACTCTTTCTTTGCTCTTCGCACTTTCTCTTTCGTTCATGTATGTAATTCTTTGTAATGCTACAATCAGTCATTTCTTACCTCCAACATTGTAGTATCATCAAGTAAAAATTTTTCAATTCTATCTAATTCTTTTTTTACTTTTCCCGGATTGTTTCTCCACTTAATAAAAAAGAACTCATCTTTGTCAAGTATAATTTGAATAGTGTCTGGTGAGCTGTTATCACAGGTAATATACCAAACTGCATTTGTATTAATAAATACAATTTGACCATTGTTTACTAACTTAATTATTTTATTCATTCTTTAAACTCCTCTGCTTTATAAACCTTACAAAATCTACCTTTTTTTAAAGTCTTGTTAATTTGTTTTACTTTACAATAAGGTTTTCGTTCAAGTGGGTCTCCTCGCCAATAAATACAAGTGCCACAACGCTTATGTCTTTTTCTCCATTCGTTAGGTGTCATTTTCATCCTTCAAACCTCCTTGGCTTATAAACTTTGCAAAGTCTGCCATCGTTACATCCCATTTCTTTATTTTTCACACGGCAACGTTTATAGCCTTGGCAGTCCTTAGCACCTCCTTCCCAATAAACGCAAGTACGACATCTTGGGTGTCTTAATCTATAATCATTAGGTGTCATTTTCTTCACTCCATTTTTTTACAATTTTAAATGCTTTTTCTGGGTTTTCACGCTCTAATATATTACAAGCTAAATGTTGCGAATTTCTTTGTTTAGATAACGGACAGTTGTTGCAACGATACTTGCAACACATTTTTGCTTTCAGGCGATAATACTCATCAGTTACATCAATTAAAGTCCTCACTTGTCATCACCACCTCTCAATAAGCACATTATAACAACACCTGTTACTGCACCGATTAAATAACATACAATATGTGATACTATACTAGCCATCAAATACCCCCATTTATGTTTGTTTCAATTTTGTTAGCACCTAATCGAAACATGTGTGTTAAATAAGTCAATGTGTTATCAAGATTTAATTTGTGCATAGATAAGATAACAACAAAGTCACGATAAGAAATAAAACCATTATGCTCTCTCATAAAGTTAATGACTCTTTTGATGTCCTTTTCTGCGTAAAATCTTCTTGATAGCTTAACAAACCTTTTTTGATTTATCTTTTTCATTTTCAACCCTCCTTATCCATTCTCGCACCACAACGAGGACAATACAGACTTATTTTTTTTGGTTCAAAACCACAGTTTGAACAGTACGGATAGTAGCCATCTGAATTGATTGCCCATTTATACCTTGAATCTTTGTCTGACCACTTCTGTACAATGTCAATAGCTACACCTGGTTTGTTCATTTCTACGCTTTCACAAAATCCTTTTGACCATGTCTGTTCCTTTGCAAACGGGCAGCTACGGCAATGCTTATTAAATGATAGACACATTTCCTTTTTCTTCTTCAGATAGTTACTTGTAATGTCACAGTCAATTTTCATTCTTCTTATTTTCCTCCTTTATTTATTTCTTTTAATGCCCATATAATTTCTACTATTATATACGCATATGTCATCAGTTGAACACTCAATGGAATTTGAACATTATTTGCTTTCAATATTTCTAAAACTAACAGCCAAATAAACTCTATTATCATAAAGTCACCTCATACTACGAATTTCTTATGTGCAGTATAGATGTCGCTTTCATCTGATCTTGCATATATTTGTGTAGTAGTTAAAAGTTCATGTCCAAGCATTAATCCAACTTGTTCGATTGGCATTCCTGCTCTTAGAGCATCCGTAGCCATAGTTCTTCTAAATCTATGAGGATGACATTTTTCAATTCCAATTTCTTTTCCAAGATTTCGAATTAATGTTTCGATTGAACCTTTTTGTAGTCTGTTATACTTACCTTCAATCCTTTTTTCACTAACAAACAGTGCATCATTATCATCTTGCCTTGCTGATAAATAATTATCTAAAGCTAGTTTAGCTTTAGCATTTAAGTAAACATACCGCTGTTTATTGCCCTTACCATTAATTATTAATTTATCATCTTTAATGTCTGAGATATTAGCACTAGCTACTTCTGCAACTCTACATCCAGTTGAAAGTAAAAATTCTACTAACGCTTTAGTTCTTATATCTTCAGCAGCCTTTTCCCTAATTTTTTCCTTTTCGATAGGAGAGAAACTCTTTCTAATAATTTTTTCAATTTTGATTTTTGTTATTCTTTCTGTTGGGTCATTAGATATGTAACCTTCGATTCTTAATGTTTTAAAAAAACTCTTGAGATATCTCAATTTAGTATCTAAATAGCTGTTACTAAGATTTCTTTGTAATTGTTGCACAGCCAAGTAACCTCTAATATCATTAGTTTTAATATCAACTATCGGTTTTTTCAAAACTTTAAGCATCATGTCAATTTCCGTAGAATATGCCTTTAAACTGCTATCTTGTAATCCGGCTATTTTTTTGATTGCAAGGAATTGCATTATTAATTTCTCATTGGCTGGTTTTACATCAACAGAAAGTTCTTTACTTTCTTTTATTAAGTTGTATTTTTGAAGTGCAATAGAAAGAATTTTCTCTACCATTGCAACATTTTCACTTGACATGTTGTGTTGTAAACATTCAGCAGATACATCTCTAACTAAGTTACTTTTATAATCTTCCATATATTACACCTTTAAATAACAATCATTCACATAAAATAGTGGAGTTTCCCATAAATCTGAACCTTTTGCTAATTCATCTATATAATTTGTAAAAGGCTTTTTGAGAGTGTCTCCAATCTTTATTACTGCTTGACAACCCATCAATGATAGAACAACATAGCACATCATAGCTGTTAATCTATTCAATTCTTGACATACAATGATGCAATCTGTTTGATAATTATAACCGTTCTTTTTTAGCAATTCACAAAATGCTATCATATTAGCTCCACCACCAGCTGATGGCTCATTAATTGTTACATAGCCTTTATTTTTGATTTCAGTATCTGCAATCTTAATATCAAAGGCAGTTTCTGCTGTTAATTGAGCGATAGAATAAGGAGTGAAAAATTGACCCTGAGAATCGTTTCCCATATTTAATTGCATATATAAATTCCCAAGTAAATCTCTAAATGGGTTTTCTTCTATCATCTCTGTAATTACTGCTAAGATTTCTGTAACAATTTTCATTTGTTCTTTAGTGTAATTACTAGCAATATTGCAGTATCTCTTTTCATTCTCCTCAAAATTTTTAATGTCATAAATATTTTTGAATGCCAACGCATACATTTCAATACAATCATTAAAAATTTCCCAGAGATTTTTTGAGCCGGTTAGTTTATTGAATAAATCAACAAGTTGCTTATATTCAGAACTAACTTTAATTTTCATTTTCAAGACCTCTTCTTAAATAAATGTTGCTTCCGGTGTATCTTCAACCTCAACTTCTTCTGATAAATAAGTTTTGCTAATATTTATATTAGTAAAATTTCTCATGAGTTGAAGAATAAGTAATTTAAACTCATCAGCAAACCTAAGGGAATGAATATCAGTAGTGCCTGGCACTCGACATAATCTCCAATTATCAGTCCGAGTGACTGAATCACTAGATATTACATCAAGCGTAAAGTTTAATGATTCATCTTCATCACACTTAAACAGAAGTTTGCCTAAATTTCTATCAGTAAACCATGCTGTTCCTCCATCTTCAAATTCGACACTACAGTTTACATTGTCATAATAAGGCTTACCGTCATCAGTAACTACTTCTAATCCTGATGTATCCACCTTCTTACTTACCATCTTGCAATATCGTCTAAAGATATCTTCTAAAGACATCTTATTGTCTTTAATTTCAACCATTAAAGACTTAAAATTCTCAAGAATATCAACATTGTCTTGTAATCTTGTTGTATTAACAATATCAGTTAATACAGTATCAAGTTTCAATTGATATCTATCAAAATCATATTTCTCAATAGCAGGAACCATAACTGACTCTAGCTTTTCTTGAATGATTTTTTTTGCTTTACCATTCCAAGAGAACAGATTAGTTAATGCCTCATCAATCCCATTGCTGATTCTCTTTTTCACTAAGTCTATAGTTTCAGCGGAATTAAGTTGTTCATTTATTAATTCTGCTAGTTTGATGTCCAATGTTTCTGTGTTGCTTTTCTTTTCCATAGTAGTATAATCTCCTTTGCTTTTAGTAAAATGGTTACTCTGTATGAGTGTAATAGTCCTTATGAGTACCATCATAGTATTCTTGTTCTTCTTGAGCTACTTGGTAGCCTAGTTTCTTCAAGAATTCTACATAATTGAGTAACTTATCGTCTTTAATGTAGGTTGGTTTACTGGCATATCGTGAGAATAGGGAGGTGCACTCACATTGTGATAAGTAGTGGCAGTATATTAATAAGAATTGTTCTGCACAAATATTGTTATTGGTGTATTCTTTTAACTTCTGAGTATCATTGTAAGTTAAATAAGCTCTCCATTCTTGGAACATTATACTCTTCATATAAGATACAATTATTTTGTAATCGTCCTTCTTAGGTACATATAGCTTAGTTACAAAATTAGTTCTACTTGTTGATGCCACATCATTAACTTCTGTAAGCCTTGCTATTTGTTCTGAGTAGTCAGGTTCTTCAATTCTTGGTAATGATGAACCTTCGTTATCAGTATCATCTTCGTCAACTTCACTGCTTAATTCAATATACAAAGTTATTGTATATAGTGCATATAAGTTATTTGGTATAGAGAAAAACCTATTACCGGAAGTATCTGTAGGATATAAGTCATCAATATTATGATTGAGTGGCTTATCTGTTAATGGAACAGTTCTGCAGACATCATATTTAAGATATTTGTTATCAACATCAGAAATATCAATACAACCTTGACTTGTAAGGTAATCAATCCATCTCTGTTTTTGTTCCTGCAGTTCTTGTTGTTTCAATGCTGATGTGAGCTTGAACTGAAAATCAGAAGTTCCTATGACCTTCAAAACTTCATTCTTTGTTTCATTATCCTTAATCTTCTCCAACTGTATGTAATCTTGCAAAGTTGCACCGGAATTTTCTTTCTCTCTTAACAACTGTTCATCTAAATCCAACATTCTGATTCTATGCCGGATTGTTGACTGAGAAAAACCTGTTTTCTTAGTAATGTCATTGATGTCATTACCTAAATCAATCATAAGTTGGAAGCCTTTTGCTTGTTCATAAGGTGTTAAATCACCTCTTTGGATATTCTCAAGTAGCATTGTTGCTACTTGTTCATCCTCAGACATTTCTTCATCAACTACATTACAAGGTATTGTAGTTACACCTGCTAATTTGGCAGCTTCGGCACGTCTATGCCCGATTAAAATAGTGTAATACTCATTATTTTCGGAAGGAATAACAGTTAAATTCTGCATTATTCCTCTTGCTTTTATGCTTTCAGCAAGTTCTGTAAGGTCACCAAGTTCTTTACGAGGGTTTTGTGGGTGAGGTCTTAACTTGCTCAGCTCAATATATCTAAACATTTTCTGCCTCCTGTATTTCAAGATAATCTATTAGTTTACTTGCCATTGCTCCAACTTGAATTAACTCCAAAATTGCGTCTTTAACATTAGCCATTAATTCACGAGCCTTTTGCTGCTGATACTTTGGTTCTTCATTCTGCTTAATGTCTTGCCATAAAGCAGAAAAGACATTTTCTATTCTTTCTGAGTCTTCTTTGAACTCTTCGATTTCCTCCAATATTACAGCAAACCCTTCGTGTGATGATGAAAACGAAGGGTTGTTTCTGTTTGCACTTGTTTTCTCTTCTTCAAACATATTGATGATTCTTTGTGATTTTATTCCAAACATATTATTTATAACCTCCTTATTTTATCTACACCATACACAATACCTATTTGTCTTCCATTATCCCAATCAATATGTATTGTTCCAATATCATCAACATTATGCACTCTACCTCTTGTACCAGGCTGAATTGGAGCAGGATCTTCACCCATACTGATTAATTCAACCCTTGTGCCATAAGGATATGCTTTCCTTAGTGCCTTTAATTGTTCTTTAGTTAGTTTCATTCTTCCTCACTTTCTCTTGGAAAATTCATTCCCAAGTAATCAATTACAATCCTGTCTAGATGTTCAAAGAACAGTTCATCATTATCGTGTTCCGTTGATAGCTTACCTATTTCACTACATACAACAGACAATCTATGCTTACCAAAGCCATAATGTTCGTTAAGAACATGGCAAGTAATCTTCATAAATCTTCTCATTGCCTGTTCATATTTTTGGCTTAAGACCTCATCAGCCATTTTCTCAATTTCGGCACGAGCTTTCTTTTTTTGATTATTGCTTAATGCCGGTAGTCTTGCTTTCATAATTAACCAGCCTCCTGAATTCTGTTACTGCTGTACAAACATTTATTCATCAATCTGTACTGAGAAATTTGCTCAATGATTATACTTGCGAAATAATCATCAGTTAATTCTTCTGCAGTAATTTGATTGTGATTGAGAAGATTGCTTATCTTTCTGATAGCAAAATGTACACAATAGTCATATTCGAAATCAGAAGGTTTTTTAATGAAAATGTTAAAAACTAAAGTTTTCACATTCTCAAAGTCAATGTCAGCGTTGAAAGACAGTATATTATTCATAACATACCTCCTCAGCCTTTAGAGGTATATCAACTTCGTCAATTTCTAGGATTTCCATATCGATTAGAGGAGCAAGAACTGGGTCAACTTCTTCCTCTTCTTGACTAGCACAATATTCAAGTGCTTCTTTCATATCTCTTATTTCTTCCGGAATACGAGAAATTATCCACCAAAGTAATGGCAACATAATAAAGGCATTAAAATAACCGATAATCAATCGTACGATAATTGAAATTGCGATTGATACCGCAATTCCAATATATCTAATGGCTTTTAGTTTAGTAATTTCCATTAATTTGTTCTCCTCCTTCAAAAGTAAATACTTTAGGTCTTTTATATTCTTCAAATGACGAGTAAAGTTTTTTAAACTGACTACTTAAGTATCTTTGAGTATGAATTAAAGTAGATACAGTAGCTATATCATCATCAGTTAGGTCCTCTACTTGATAATCATAGTCATCATTAACATTAAATGATAATCTGCAAAACACCACATTACCGAAAAGTAATTGAATTGGGTGAACATTTGATGGAACAGAAACAAACATATTATTATCAAGATTTTTAGGTATTCCTTCTTCATCAACAACAGCATATAGTCCACTGTTTGTTAAGACTGGTACATGCTCAAGCAATACTCTTCTTTCATTACTGATGTACTCTTTAAGGTTACATCTGTACTTGATTTCAGTTTCAATCAGTTCAGCAGACTTCATAGGTCTTTTTACAATAATTCTCTTTTTCATAATTTTTCCAGCTTTCTTTTTTTGTTTTTGCAAGTTAATTTCTTAACTTTAGTTACATTATAACCTCGGTTAAACGATATTTCAAGTTAAATTATCGTATTTACGATAATTCTACATATTGCACAAGAATGTAGTATCGGTTTTGTGATATTTTATAATAAAAGGGTGATGTTATGACTTTTTGGAATAGATTTTACAATTTCTGTACTTTTAAAAAAACAGAATAAAACACAAAACAGAGCACAAAAGTGCTCTGTTTTAGGGGATTTATAGTATAATATTAGATAAAAATGAAGTGAATAGGAAAATAAATATTTAGAAAAACGTCCCAAAAGTATAGACAAATGTCCCAACTGGTGATACAATATAAATGAGAGGATGATAACAGATGAAAAAACAGGATGTAATTAGTTTGATTCAATATCATTTTGAAAAAAATGATAATGCGTTTAGAAATCAGTCTATTAATATTGCGAGGTATTTTGATTCGATAGGTGATTCTCAATTAGCTGAGTATATTATGAGTTTGATGTCAAATTCAAATTTTTATGTTCCACAGTCTAATGATTTTGAAAGTGAATTTCTTAAAGAAGTTGATATTGTAGATTTAAATACTTTAAGGCTACCTATTGATATTGTTAGTGATATTAAAGGTGTGATAAATGCAGTTAATCATAATATAGGAATTAATAAGTTTTTATTTGAAGGTTTACCTGGCACTGGTAAAACGGAGGCTACAAAGTTTGTTGCAAAACTATTGGAAAGAAAATTATATTGTGTTGATTTTGATAATATTGTTGATAGTAAACTTGGTCAAACAAATAAGAATATTTCTAAGGTGTTTGCTGATATTAATTCTTTACCATATCCAAATAAGAGTATTATTTTATTTGATGAAATTGATGTTATTGCTTTAGATAGAATTAACAATAACGATGTTCGAGAAATGGGAAGAGTAACCTCTACTATGTTAAGAGAGTTTGATAGACTAACAGACTTAAACAAAGAAATTGTTATTATTGCTACAACCAACTTGTTTTCTAACTTCGATAAAGCACTTGTTAGAAGATTTGATGCAGTAATTAATTTCAATAGGTATAGCCAAGAGGATTTATTGGAAGTTGCGGAATACTATTTTGTTTCATATATTAAAAATTTTAAAAATGCAAGCAAAGATATACGCTTATTCAGAAAAATATTAAGAAAATGTGAACATCTTCCATATCCTGGTGAGCTAATTAATATTATAAAAACCTCGTTAGCCTTTAGTGATACAAATAAAAACTACGATTATTTAGTTAGACTATATAATAATTTGCTTGGACCTTTAAAGGATAAAAGCATAGAGGAACTTTATGATCAAGGTTTCACAGTAAGAGAAATAGAGGAATTAACTGGGGAATCAAAAAGTTCAGTTTCAAGAAAATTAAACAAGGAGAGAGATGCTATTGAATAATGTATTAGAGTTAAAAGGTAATAAATTTAATCAGAAAGATAAAAGTGTTGTCAACTTTGATGAAAGTATGAACAGTCATTTCCCTGTTACAAGTAATCATATATTACAATTAAAGAATAAGTTGCAAAAACTTATTGATTATTGGAATAGCGTTAATAAGCCATTTGATGGAGTACTTGTTTCAGTGTATTATAATAAATTGGTTGCTAAAAGTAATAGAATTAGTTGTTTATTTAAGGGAAAAAATTCAAATTATTCTGTTGTGGGAGCTAAATTTAATGACAGTAAAACGAAACATATAATAACCTATTATCTAGATATAAAAGATTTAGAAAAAAGTGTCGATTTGCTTTCAAAGGCATATGGTGTACTTGAAGATGGTTTCGATGGTATAATTGATTATGTAATGTTTAAAGATAAATCAAGAATGAATAAACCTAACTATAAAAAGTATTCTATTTCAAAATCTAGATTTAGAGGAGTAATAGGTGATGTTTCCTATATTGATGATTTTGATATAGAAGAAGCAAATCCTAGTATTAAGCAAAGTATTGTCACTCTATATAATACTAATACTGATACTAAATCTTTATTAAAAAAGCTTGGTATAGATGTTTTTCAAAGTAGAATTTTAAACGAAACAACAGTATTGTTAGATAGTCAGCAATTAGCCATATTATTTGATAAAGCACCTTATTTAGTGTCAATGGCTACGGAGGATTTATTAGATTTATCTCCTTCTAATTTTATTGATCAGTATGATGAAAGAGTATATCGTATAGATCCTCCAAGCATAGAACCTACTATTGGTGTAATTGATACACTGTTTTATGAGGATGTTTATTTCAAGGATTGGGTGGAATATCACGATATGCTAGACCCTAATATTCCTAGAACTCTTGAGGACACAAAGCATGGAACTGGTGTAACATCAATTATTGTTGATGGTCCTAGATTTAATCCTTGGTTGGATGATGGTTGTGGAAACTTTAGAGTAAGACATTTTGGTGTTACTACCGGTAATAAGTTTTCTTCATTTACAATAATAAAACAAATTAAAGAGATTGTTAGCAATAATACGGATATAAAGGTTTGGAACATTTCACTAGGTAGTAGTAAAGAAATTAATGACAATTTTATCTCGGCAGAATCAGCCATACTTGATGAAATACAATTTGAATATGATGTTATTTTTGTAATTGCAGGGACTAATAAGGAAAGTATTGATGTTGAGAAAATCGGTTCTCCTGCTGATTCAATTAATGGATTGGTAGTTAATGCGGTAACGAAGGATAAATTAGCTACTGAGTATTCAAGGAAAGGATTAGCTTTATCATTCTTTACTAAGCCAGATGTTAGTTATTACGGTGGAAGTAAAGAACAATATATGACAGTATGTGAACATACTGGAGAAGCTAAAGTGTCCGGTACTTCCTATGCTGCACCTTGGATTGCTAGAAAACTATCATATTTAATTGATGTATTAGGGATGGGAAGGGAAACTGCAAAAGCATTAATAATTGATTCTGCTAGAGAGTGGAATAAAAGTGTACCTCTAAGTGAATTAAAACTGTATGGTCATGGTGTGGTTCCTATTAAGATAGAAGATATCATTAAGACAAGTGATGATGAAATTAAATTTGTTGTTTCAGATGTTAATGAAAAATGGAATACATATAATTATCATTTTCCTGTACCTTTAAAAGATGGCAAGTACCCTTATATAGCTCGTGCAACAATGTGTTATTTTCCAAAATGTAGTCGAGCACAAGGTGTTGATTATACCAATACAGAACTCAATCTTTCTTTTGGTCGCATAAAAGATGACAATAAAATTGGTGGAGGTATTAATTCTGATTATCAAAATGAAGATGTTGAATTTGGCGAAGGTCACCATATATTAGAAGCAAATGCAAGAAAAGAGTTTCGTAAATGGGATAATGTTAAATACATATCAGACACAATAAGAGATAATTATAAGCCAAGAGTTTCTTATACCAATAAAAATTGGGGAATGGAAATAAAAACCAATAATAGATTAAATCCTGATGACGGTATAGGTGTACGATTTGGAGTAGTTGTTACACTAAAAGAAATAAATGGTGTAAATAGAATCGATGAATTTATTAAAAACTGTGAATTACAGAATTGGTTTGTTAAAGAAATTGACATTAAATCAAGAATTGAAATTAATGAACAGCTTAACGAAACTATTGAGTTTGAGTAATAACTCAAGGAGTGCTTTATGTCTTTATATGCTTATAGAATAAAAAATGATGAGAGTAGTATAATCTATGCTGCTGAAGCTAGCGTGGAGGACAGAAGTAGATTCTACTTTTGTCCTAATGAACAATGTGACGCACATTTATTTTTATGTTCGGTAGATGGTGAAAGAGCATCTTATTTTAGTGCAAAGGATAAACTGTTTAAGCATATTGATGATTGTCCTTTTGCTAAAAATCAAAGTACTAGTATTAAAAACCTTACAGATAAGGGATTTACTTTAGATAAGTTTTTCGCAAATATTAAAATTCCATCAGAAAAGCAATCTAAAAACAAGAATGCTCAATCACATAATACAGGTGTTTCGAGAAAACATACACCTAGAACATTAACAGAATTATATAACTTGTGTAAGGCTCATAACATTAATTTTAAAATTGATGAAATTAAAGTTGGATTTTTATTATTAGATGAAAGAAGCGAGAAGTGGAATCACAAAGGATGTTTTGGTTATAAAATTGTCGAATGTAAACCTAAAAAACATCTGTATGATAATACTAATTTATGTATTTTTTTAGAGGGACATGGTTACACTTTTGTTTTAAAATTTGTGGATAGAGAATTATTTAGAGAAATTAAGGGCAAACTGTATAATAATATGGATAAAAAGATAATTGTTGCAGGTGATTGGAAATCAACTAACAAAAATACTTATTTTTATACAGATTTTGAAAGTAGGAAACAAATTCATATTTTTAGAAATATCATATGATTTCTCGTAGTTTTATGCTTTGACAATGCATATATTTTGTAGTACAATCTAATCAATATATGTTATTATGTTTACTCTAGTATTCATGTAGTAACACATTAAAAGTATCATATGATATGTTGGCTAATTGCTATTGATGTAATACTACTGTGATACTATTTGAATTTATAGCCAGTTAAAAATGGTTATAATTTAATTAAATATATAGAATAGAATTAATAGTAAATTAATGTATTTAAATAGGTTTTATTTACGAATTATAGAGTGGGAATAGTTCCCTTTGGTTTATATGTGCCGAAAAAACCAGTATTAACTGGGTTACCATAAGGATACCTTTGTTTAATCGGGCGCCGAATGGCAGGTAGTGCATATGCACCGCCTGTCTTTCGCCTTTTTTATGATCTTTACATTTCGGTGACATTGCCGATGTAACGGAAATAAATATCAATCTGCTGTTTAAACTCTGGGGTGTATGATTTTTGATTTTTAGCCATTGTGTTGAACTCCTTTTTCTATAAGTATAGCTTGTTTAACATTTCGTGTCTATGGTTATATTCTAGCACCAGTATAGTTCTGCGATACCGTTTCTTACACCACCCTGTACGAAAAAATACACTACCGAAATAACTTGACCGTGTAGGCGTTGCTTGTGTTTGATCCGTCCTGTCTGCAGCGCTTTTTCTTTTTCAAGACTTCGGATTGCTGCGTCCACCGTCTTTTTGTCAATCAGCATTCCTCGGCGATCAGCCGCCGTGACGGAAAGCAGACACCGTTTTTATCGCTGTGTTTTACAAGGCAGCAGTAGACGGCGTAATCTCTCGGCTTTAATCGGTAGTCGCTTATGCGGTTTGAAATGATTGAAAATTTTATCCCCTCACTTTTCATGCCGAAAATCGGGTGTTCTAACACCTTAAAATTGAGAATTTACAAAATGTTCAAAATCTCGAGGGCTATCCGCCAAAAGAAAACAGGTAAAGGACGGTGAGATTCTCTGCCTGTTGCAGTATATATTTTCGAAACAGAAACAGAATCGTGCGATCCCGTTTCCGATTATCTTACTTTGTTACGGTTCTAATTCAGGTGTCGGCTCGTACACTTCCATCATCAGCCGTGATGTAAATCGAAATCCGTTTGTGAACGCTTGTAGCTCATGCCGGTTATAATTTCTGCATCCGTTTTTTAATTTGTTCGAACGGAACCTTTTGCTGTTCTGTGAGAGTGGCTCTGAGTTCCGTTTCAAGCCGCACAACGGTTACAAACGATCCGCCTTTGTCTGTGCCTTTTTGCTATACTCTGCACTGTTTTTTGAAAGAATGAGCGTCTTAATGCAATCTTAATACAGAGCGCTGAATCATTACACCGTTTTATTATGTTTCACGGTATTCTCTTTATAAACAAGAAGAAATAGGAGAAGTATATATGTCTGAAATTACACATAGAAAAAAGAGGCTGTCATCCTTTAAGCTGATCGTTTTGGGCTTTGCCAGTGTCATAGTGCTTGGAGCGCTGATATTGATGCTGCCGTTTTCATCGACTGCCGGAGTTGTTACGCCGTTTCATGAGGCGCTGTTCACATCGACCTCCGCCGTTTGCGTTACGGGGCTGGTCGTGCAGGATACAGGTAGCTATTGGTCCGCTTTCGGGCAGACGGTAATACTGCTGATGATCCAGATAGGCGGGCTCGGTGTTGTGACAGTTGCGGCATTTTTCGCTATGCTGTCCGGCAGAAAAATATCGCTGATGCAGCGCAGTACCATGCAGGACGCCATCTCTGCCCCGAAGGTCGGCGGGATCGTCCGCCTGACCCGCTTTATTGTACGGGGAACTTTTTTGATCGAGCTTATCGGAATGCTCGTCATGCTGCCGACATTTTGCGGAAAATTCGGTATCAAGGGAATTTGGATGGCGGCATTTCATTCGATTTCCGCCTTTTGCAACGCCGGCTTTGACATACTCGGCACCGCAGAAAACAAATACCCGTCTCTTACGGAATACATCGGAGAGCCTACAATAAACATTGCAATTATGCTTTTAATTATTGTGGGCGGTATTGGATTTTTGACCTGGGACGATATTTACACAAACAAGTGGCATTTCAAAAAATACCGTATGCAAAGTAAAGTCATATTGGTAACAACGGCAATCCTCATTATCGCTCCCGCAGTATTCTTTTTCTTCTGTGATTTTACGGGGATGCCGCTCGGCGAAAGGATTCTTGCGTCGCTTTTTCAGTCTGTCACACCGAGAACCGCCGGTTTCAATACCGCCGATCTTCCCGCTATGACCGGTTCCTCTAAGGCAATTATGATTCTGCTGATGCTCGTCGGAGGATCGCCCGGCTCCACGGCAGGCGGTATGAAAACGACCACGTTTGCCGTTCTGATTCTGAGTGCATTCTCCGTCTGTCGCAAAAAGGATGATGCCGAAGTCTACGGCAGGCGCATTGATGGTTCGACAGTGAAAAACGCCGTAACCATTGCCGTAATGTATTTCCTGCTGTTTTTTATCGGTGGCATTGTTATCAGCATGGCAGAGGGTCTGCCGCTTAGCACTTGTCTTTATGAAACGGCATCCGCCGTCGGAACGGTCGGGCTTACGCTCGGGATCACACCGCA
>ERZ826220.2747-NODE-2747-length-14523-cov-2.832250_pt1 | contig 14523 bp, 31 predicted proteins | sample MGYA00519927_ERZ826220 | MGnify/ENA primary metagenome ERZ826220 (study PRJEB31778, sample SAMEA3449225) | human gut metagenome | biome: human gut; feature: human-associated habitat; material: faeces | place: United Kingdom | collected 2010/2012 ...
CCCTTTTTAGGCTTTTTTGGCTCCTTCGGCTCCCATTTCTCCGCCATGCAGGCGTAGTCCACGTAGTAATAGCCCAGCACGTCCACCCCGAAGCGCCAGTCCGGCAGGAGCCGGTAGCCCTTGGGCGGCTTTGGCTCGCCCAGACGGGGCTTTGGCGCTGGCTTGACCTTCTCCACGGGCCGGGCGAGGTTCCGGCTGGCGTGCCAGCGTCGCTGATATTTCCGCCGCGGGGTCTTGAGCGCCGGGTCGCCGTGCTCGTCCGTCTTCCGGCGGCACTCCTTGTGATCGGTCGTCAGGTAACGGGCCAGCTCTCGGTAATTGTTCTGGTCTTCCAGCGTGGAGACCGCCACCCGGCCCCGGTCGCCCCAGACCTTTACCAGCTGTTCCAGCGTCAGGCCGCCGTTGAGGATGAGGTGGGTATGCCAGTGTCCCTGTTCCTCTGTGACCGCGATATACTTCAGATTGGAGAGGCCCAGCCGCTTCCGCAGCCGCTTGAGCCGGGCGATCAGGTTCCGTTCCTCCCGGAGAGCGTCCGCCTCGGTGATCCGCTCCCGGTGGGTGACGGTTACAAAGAGGTCGCCCGCCGCCCGGCTGAAGTTACACAGTTCCAGCCTAAAGAGCTTTTTCCACGCGGCGACGGAGTTCAGCTCCTCTTGATACTCGGTGGTGTCCCGCTCCACCGGCCCCCTTGGGGTCTGTTTCCCCGGCGACCGCAGGGCATGGTAGCGGTACATCTCCAGATACGGCCCCGACTGGATCCGTTTCTCGTAATAGCCCATGTCCCTTTCTTCCCCTTTGGTTCTTTTTCCCGGGAGGGCCAAGGGCGAGTGGGGGAAACCTGACGTTTCCCCCGGTCGCCCTATGGCGTACCCCCACCCCTTTACGCTCTCGTTCCCCACGCACATATGCATACCCGTGCATATGTGCGTATAGTTAATTGTGTTACAGGGTCGTATAGGGCGCTATCCGCCCCGCGTCATTTCGGCGCGTAAAACCCGCACTTGTCGTCCAGCACCCCCGCCACCGTGCCGAAGGCCGCGCATTCCCGCCCGATCTTGAGAAAGAAGGTCGGGCGGTAGTGGGCGCAACGCTGGCAGCAGAGGGGGACTGGATGGGCACTATCTGTAGACCGTTTATCTGTTCCTTCTATATATAGGGGTTCTTTTTCTTGGTCACGGTTCATACCAGTCACCCGTGACCTCCCATGCGTCGGAGATCAGGTCGTCCGCGTCCGGGTTCCACCGCACGGCGGGCGGTCGACTGCTTCCCTCCACCCAGATCAGGCAGCAGTCCGGCGAAGTCTCCGGCTTGATGATGATCCGCCGGTCGTACCAGCGCCGGGCAATGTTCTTCCCCTCCGCCAGCGCTTGGCGGGTGGCCTCGGTGATGGTCATTCTTTTCCCTCCCCGGCGCACAGCGCCCGCTCCCGCTGGATGGCGCTGGCCTTGTCGCAGATCCGGCCCAGCTGGGCCACGGTCTTCTCGTCGCTTCCCCAGTCGATGCTCTGGGCGATGGCGGCTACGTTCTGCATCCCCAGCTTGACAACGATCGCGTGCTTGGCCTCGCCGGTCTTGTTGTCCCAGCCGGTCTCCCGCAGCCAGTACGTGTGCTCACTGGTCAGGCCGATGGGCTTCAGGTACTCCGGGCGGATGGCAACGCACTCGTCCCGCAGCGGCTCCAGCAGAAACTTGTACTCCCCGCCGCCGATGATGAGCTGAATGCCCATCTCCTCCAGCGGGCGGTCGTTGTCCAGATTGTCCTCCATCATCGCCGTCAGAAGGGTGCTGTCCGCGTCCGCCGTCAGCACGTGGCAGTTTTTCCATTTTTCCCGCGGCACGTCCAGCACCGCCAGCAGCGTCTCCTCGTCCATGACGGGCAGCCCGTCCATGGGGTAGATCGCCCGCCCCCACACGCTCAGGTGCTGGCGGACGATCTGGCTTCCCGCGTATTGGTTGAGCAGCGTCAGGTTGTAGGCATCCTTGCCGATAAGCTTTTGCAGCCCTTTGATGGTCATTCTTTTTCCCTCCCTATCCAGTCCACGATATTTTTGATTGTCAGCACCGCCCAGTAGCCGACGATCCACGGCCACATGTTCCGCCCGGCGGCCAGCCCCGCGCACACGGTCAGGGCGATAGCGGCCAGCGCCAGCACAAGGGCGGCAGAGGTGATTCTGTATGGGTTCATGGGCGGGTCTCCTTATGGTTTGGTTTCCACGTACAGGGGCGGCTCGACGTGGAAATACAGGCGATAATGATACGGGTCTGTATGCGTCCCGGTGATGTCCTCCACGACGTACATGGTATAATCGTTCAGGTATACATAGTTCTTTTTATAGGTTCCCGGGCCAACTTTCACCGTAACAACCAGCTCGTTATTATCGTTATTGCTGATCGCCATGTAGCCCTCAACTTCCAGTATGATTTTATCCGTCCGGGCATTGTAGACCGTGATTTTCCGCTCGGCCTCAAAATAATCCGCCTGCTTGGAGATATTCCAATTTGCTTTTGAGGCTTCCGAGCATCCGCAAAGCAGCAGGAGCATGGCGGCGCATAGGGCAATGAGGGCATGTTTCTTTTTCATGGTTCAATCCTCCTTTGGCGATTCCGGCAGGGGCATCCAGTGAGTGATGAACCGTGTAATATTGGTCAAATCATCACAGGTAAGCCATTCGCCGTCGCCATAATAGACGGCAAACCCTATCCCGTACCCGTTTCGCCCATATACAAGATACGTTGCATCGTCTTCCGGCATCCTGTCCTTAACACTGATCCATTCCATGCTCATTCCTCCCATTCTGCTGCCGCCATCTGCTCCGGGGTAGGCTTCCGGGGCCAGCAGCGCCAGCTTTTGCCGTATTCCGCCCGGCTCCCAGCGGGCGCAGCCACGATCTTGTGGCCGCAGCTGAGACAGGTGTAACAGGCCTTCCAGCGGCTTCCGCCCGGCTCTATGGTCTGGGTGATGATCCGCGTCATGGGATGGCCGCAGCGGCGGCATTTTCTTCGTTCCATTGTCCTTCTTCCTTTTTCCAATCCGCTCTCCCCCGAAATATCACCACCGCCGAGGGAAACGGCGCATTGCAATTAAGCCCGTTAAATCTAAGCCGTCCCCGCACAAAGCGCACCTCCCCGCGCATAGCGTAGTCATGCCACCAGCCGGTATCTGTCCGCGCAGGTACGAGGCACACCACCGTCGCACCGCTTTGGGCGGATTCATATGCCTTTTTCATCCATTTTCCGATTCCGCGTCCGTATGGCGGGTTCATCCAGCAGGAGCCCCTCCACGTTTTTTTCAGTCCGTCGTCCGCTTTGGTGTAATATTCGGTGCATTTGGCATTTTCCGGCGTGGCGCATACGTCCACGTCAAAGTGGAACTCCGCATCCAGATCCTTAAAAAAATCAAGCGGCGTTTCCCATTCGCAGCTGTTACTTGTGTACATCCCTTTGTTCATGCCCATTTGTCCTTCCTCCCTTGATTTGATTTCTCGGCTTGTTTGTGGTATAATACAAGAGTCCTACTTCCTTTGGTTCGGGCCTCGGCGTTTTCGCCGGGGCCTTTTTTCAGCCCATAAAATAGGCCCTCTTAAAGCGCCGGTGTCGTACCAGTCCACCGTGCGCCAGAGGGCCGCCCGCCCCGAAAAGATGGTGAAGGGGTAGGGTCGGGGTCATGCCCCTAGGAGGTAATGACACCCCATGCCTCTGCGGCCCGCTCCACGCCTGCGGCGCGTTGTGGGCTTCGCCGTTGCGGGTGCGCTTCGCGCCGTCCTCACGGCTCGGTGCTTCGCACCCTTCTGAGGTGCTACCCGGGTGTGTCCAGCCCGGGGTTGGTGGGGCCAGCCGGAGTTGAACCGGCCAGTGCGGGATTCCTGTGTTCCCGTGCCCAAACCGTGCGCCCCATGAAATACCCGTCTGTCCGGGCCGCCAAGCGTCTTTCCGCTTTGCCACACATCGGAAGGAGAGTTTCCCCCTCTCAAGGAGGGACTGACAAACGGCGCGTTGACCAGACGCACCGTGGTGGGGCGGGCGGGTGTCGAACCCGCACCTTCGTCGCGTTAGCACAGCCGCGCGCATTTCGACAACGTTCTTTCCCTGATGAACTCCCAGCCCCATATTCGGCCCTATACGGGCCTAGCCCCGCTCAAAGGGGATGACCTCCACGTTCCCGCAGAGCACCGGCTCCGGGCGGCGCAGGGTGTCGAGCCACGCCGTCAGCTGGGGCTCCAGCTCCTCCGGGGTCTTCCGGCGGACGACGGCGTAGGGGAGGCCCCACCACTTTTGGGCCCACGCTTCGCACTCGTCCAGATAGGCCGGGGACTGGATCGCCCTCATGGCGGCTCTGGCGGTGTCCTGTGCGAGGATCGTCCGGGCCTGTGTGTCCAAGGCCAACGTGCTCATGGGGTCTCCTCCTTTTTTTCGGCCCACTCCACGCCTGCGGCGCGTTGTTGGCTTCGTCCTGTGCTGTCGCTTCGCGCCGTGCTCGTCCTCGGTTCGCTGCGCTCACCCTTATTTCGGCCCGCACCGCTGACCGTCGCGGGTTTCCGTCTGTGGGCTCTCCCTTTTGGGTGCTGTTCCCGTTCTTGGTGCTTCTCGCCCTCCGGCAGATATTGAGCCAGCGCCGCCCGGGCGAAGGCCTCGGCCTGTTTCCGTTTCACGGCCTTCTGGATCTCCTCGGCGGCGATCTTCCCCACGGCCAGCTTGTACACCCGGCAGGGCTCCGGGCAGGTGAGGCAGTCAGCCCCGCAGCCCAGCTCCAGCAGCTCGTGGATCTTGAGCCTCCGCAGCCGCTCCATCCCGTACTCGCAGGGGCTCTCGCACTCGATACAGGCTCCGAGGTTCAGCGTCCAGCGTTGGTTCGTCCGCCCGTTATCCGCCGTCTTCCGCCCGCGTATGTCCACCGTGTAGCGGGCGTTGTAGCAGAGCTGGCTTTCCAGCGTCTTGACGCTTCGGATTTTTCGCGGGTCGGCGCAGGTATGGCGTGGAGCAGTGACCGTGTCCGGAGCAAAGAGGTGAGTCCCCAGCCTGACTTGGCTGGACATCTGGCCCGGCACAGCATGAAGGAAGTCATGGCTCTTTATCATAAGAACCACCACCGCAGGAAGGCGTAAAGAAACATTCCCACCGCCGCCATGAACAGCAGCACGACCTCCCAAGTCTTATCCGGCGGGCACACCGGCGCGGCCATCCGCCGCAGACGGCGCTTGTAGCGCAGCAGGTTGAGGCCCGTCCGGGGGATAATCTCGATTCCGTGATAGATGGCCGGGCCTGTCCACACTCTCAGCGCGGCTTTCTGGCGGTACGACCGCATTCGCAGCTCTGTCATGCTTTCGCCCCCTTAGCCCGGCGCAGGTCATCCTCCAGCCCCTCGAAAAACACGTCCATGGGGCTGACCATATAGTGGCGGCAGAACGCCTCGATCTCCCGGCTGGTGAAATCGTTTTTCCCATGGCGCTTGTTGTACAGGCTGGCCATGGAGATCCCCATCGCCTCCGCCGCGTCGACCATCTTCTCCCCCGTCAGTGCGAGGATGAGATCGAATCGGGCTTGGTTGAACATGTCCTTGTCCCCCTTTGGCTTGTGTGATATGCTTTGGTCATCTTATGGATGGAGGGTCTTTGATGTCCGATCAATATGCGCTTCTTCGCCGCCTTGACCGCGGCGGGCCGCTTCCACTTTCGTCCCTTTCCCCGCTGGAGAAAGGGCAGATGAAGCTCCTACGGGATGACGGTGCAGTCGTTTCCGGCTTTGAGACCGTCAACATCACGCCCGCCGGGCGGGCGCTGTTGGCCGCGCACCGGGCCGAAGTCCGTCGGGACGCCATCCGGTACTGGATTACGACCGGCATCGCCCTCGCAGCGCTGGTCAAGTCATTCTGGCCAGAAATCCGCGTGCTATTGGCGCTGCTATGGCCGCCAGCAGGGCAATAATGCTCAGATACAGCGGCAGGTTCGGGTAGCGCCTCGGCCAATCCCGGAGCGGCGCTGGTTTCTTCATGGTTTTCCTCCCTCCGCCAGCGTCACGCGCTGGCCTTGTTATCGTCCTTCTGGGCGCTCAGTCGGCCCAGCTCGTAGCCGCTCTGCATGGCGGCGGCTACCGCCATGGCCAGTTCCGCTTCCCGGTCGGTCATCTCCGCCGCCTTGGCCATGATGACGCTGGCGATACTGTCTTTACTCATCCTGTCCGCCTCCTTTTATCTTACTGTGATAATTATAGTTCACATAAATATATTTGTCAAGAGAAAACTTCACAAAAATATAATTTTGTGATATAATATTATCTGAAAGGAGGGGAAGCCTTTGAAAGATCGGATCAAAGCGATTATCCAGATGGCCGGAATCACACAGGCGGCGCTCGCAGACCGCGTCGGAATCCAACAATCCGCCGTCAGTATGTGGCTGAGCGGAAAGCGGGAACCGACCGAAGCGACAAAGAAACTCATCTGTTCCGAGTTCGGTATCTCCCGCCGGTGGTTGGAGACCGGCGAGGGGGAGATGATCGACCCGCAGGTGAGCAGCGACATCCAGTCCATCACCCGCACCATGGAGGGCCAGAGCGAGGCCAAAAAGCGGCTGGTCAGATTCGTTGTCAACATGCCGCCTGATCTGGCGGAAGCGTTTCTGGCGTATCTGGACAGCCAAACGCAAAAAGAAGACCCCCGGACGTAGTGTCCGGGGGTCTTCCCTGTTGATGGTGTTTACTTTACCAGCAGCTTTAGCAGGACGATGACCGCCACGATGATTCCAGCCGCGATGATCTTGTCCTTTTTCTGTTTTTCTTTTTTCTCGGCTTCCTCCTGTTTCCGTGCCGCTTCGGCGCGTTTTTCGGCTTCCGCCCGGTCTTGGATCGCGGCGCGGGCGCGCGCGGCTCTGGCCTCTCTTTCCCGGTCGACGATCTCTTGTCTTTTGACTTTTTCAAGATCCTCTTTGTGTTTCTCGTCGTATTCCTTTTTTTCCTCGTCGGTCGCCAAAAAGCGCATCACGAGACGCGCGCCGAAGTTGAGTCTTTCGCCGTCCGCGTCCGTCCCTCCGCCGGATACCTCAAAACAGCTGACCCCGGCGTATCTGTCCCAGTGGGACAGGACAAAGGGCAGCTCCGTTTTCGGCACATAGCCGACCATTTCCGGCTCTTCGCCTCCGCGCACCCAGATCTCGACCGCCGGTTGACCCTCAAACTCCGTCAGCTTCGGGCCCACGTCCCGCTCGGCGCTAAAGCTGTCGTATGGCTCGTCCTCCCAGTAGATCCTCCGCAGGATGGTTTGACGTGACCGACGGCCATTTTTGTGCGTGACTCCCGCAACGTGCATTTCGCAATAAAGACAGTTGTCCCTGTACCCGATCAGTGGCATAGACGCGTCCTCCCTATGGTTCTTTTTCTCATTTTAACGCGGCTCTGTGGCTTTTTCAATCCCTCCGTGTATTTCCAGCAGCGTCTCGGCATAAATTTCCACCTTGTACATGTCTAATTGGCATAAACTTTCCAGCAGCGCCAGCACGCGGGCGCGGTCGTCGGCGCTCATCGGCCCACCTCCGCCCGGTACATCATCCGCACGACGCGGTAGATCTTCCGCAGGATCTCCGGCGTGCGGATCTCCTTCACCATCCGCAGGATCTCTTCCTGATAATTTGTCATGTGTTTCCTCCGTCCTTTCCTCTTGTCTTTTCGGGCGAGCCGTCCTATAATGGAGCCAGTGCAAGCGCTGGCCGTTGCTGATACTGGTGTATCACGTCGTTATGCCCGGACGCAATCCCATCTTTCTGGCAGTCGCCAGCGTTCGACAAAATTTTCTAGGGGAAAGAGGACAGAAACATGGACAAAACCGAACAGGATCCTATGCAGCCGTATGATATGGACGCGCTCCGGGAACATGTCAGGACGGAAATGACCCGGCAGGGCATATCCTCCCAAAAACTGGCTGATCTGACCATAAACTCGAAAGGCACCATCGACAACTTCCTGAATACTTCGACGGTTCCCGCCTTTGACCGTGTCTTCTCGATCTGTGCGGCGCTGGGCATTCCGCTGGATCCTCCGCCGGAGGAAGTGGAGGATCCCCAGCCCGAGCCCAGCTATGGCAGCGAGTACGTTCCCGATATGAAGGCCGCCCACCGGCGGGAAATGGAAGTAATGGAACGGAACTCCGCCGTCACGCTTGAAACCCTGAAAGAGGCCCACGCCGCGGAGATCGAGGCGCGGGAGCAGCACCTCCGCGCCGAAGTAAAGCAAATGCGCGTCTGGCGCGTGGTGGCGCTGGCCTTGCTTGTGATCTTGGTCGTCATCTGTCTATGGTTTGCCTGGGACGTGACCGGCGGGGATCGTGGATTGATCCGCTACGGCCACGCGGCGATCGGCTCGCCGGTCAGAGGGTGATCGTATGAAAGCTGTTATCTACGCCCGCTACTCCAGCGAAAAGCAGCAGGAGATCAGTATCGAGGGGCAGCTCCGGGTCTGTCAGGAGTTCGCGGCACGGGAGGGCTACGAGGTCGTGGACACGTACACCGACCGCGCCCTGTCCGCCAGCCGGGACGTGGAGCGCCGGGAGGATTTCCAGCGGATGATCCGGGACAGCGCCCGCCGGGGCTTTGAGGTGGTCATCGTCTACAAGTTCAGCCGATTCGCCCGGAATCGGTACGACAGCGCCGTCTACAAGGCCCGGCTCCGGCAGAATGGCGTGAAGGTGGTCAGCGCGTGCGAGCCCATCAGCGCCAACCCGGAGGGCGCGCTGATCGAGGGCATTTTTGAGAGTTTGGACGAGTTCTATAGCAAATCCCTCGCGCAGGACGTGACACGCGGGATGCACGAGAACGCCACCAAGGCCCTGTCCACCGGCGGCACCATCCCGCTTGGCTATGTGTCCGTGGATAAGCGGCTACAGATCGACCCGGCCACCGCGCCCGCCGTCCGGCTGGCCTTTGAGCGCTACGCCGAGGGCATGAGCCTCGCCCGGATCGCGGACGAGCTGAACGCGCAGGGCTATCGCACACGGGCCGGGAAGGCGTTCAATCGCTCGTCCTTTAACGCCCTGTTATCCAACAGAAAATACATCGGCACCTATCATTATAATGGCGAGGTGGAGCTGGTGGGGCAAGTCCCGCCCATCGTCGACCCCGGCACCTTCCGCCGGGTACAGGAGCGGCTCCGCAAAAACACGACGGCCCCCGGGCGCACCAAGGCCACGATCAACTACCTCCTGAGCACCAAGCTCTACTGTGGCGCGTGCGGCAAGCCCATGGCGGGGGAGAGCGGCCACAACCACTCCGGGACGCGGTACTACTACTACGCGTGCAGCGGGCGCAAGCGCCGCCTCGGGTGCAAGATGCCCACCCTCCGCAAGGACGACTTGGAGCGGCTGGTGGTGGAGCACGCCCGGACGCTCCTCAGCCCGGACAACATCAAGGCGCTGGCCCACGCCGCCGCGGCTGAATATCAGCGTCAGGCCGAGGACGACAGCGCCGCCGTGTCCCTCCGCCGCCAGTTGGACGAGGTGACGCGCTCGCTGGACAACCTCCTGCGCATGGTGGAGCAGGGCGCGGTCTCCGCCACGCTGGTGGGGCGCATCAACGAGCTGGAGGGGCGCAAAGCCAGCATCGCCGCCGAGCTGGCCGATGAGCAGCGCGGCGCGCCCGAGCTGACGGAGGTGGATATTCTGCGGTGGCTATCCTGTTTTGCGGATGGGTGTCTGGAGGATGAGGACTATATGCGGAATGTCATTGATATGCTGGTGAATAAGATCGTGGTACAGCAAAACCCGAACCAGAAGGTCTCTATCCTCGTGGCCTACAATCTGGCGGGCCGTGGGGATGAGATTTCTGGTTCGGGTTTGGTGGATGTGGTACACCAAGCCCGGCATAATCCGAACCTTTGCACCAGAGCAACGGAGTCTTGCATGACTTTCCTATTATATCATGGATGCGCGATATTTCAACTGGCGGCGTAAAAATTCCCCCTGCCGATTTGGCAGGGGGTCTTGTTATTTGCGGACGATATAGCGCAGATAGCGCTCGACCTTGTCCGGCTGTGCGTCCGCGTCCCGAATGAAGTCGGCGGCCATATCGGCGTAGAAATCCGGGCTGTGGATGCCGTAGCGCTTGGCCGTGGCGGCATAATCGCTGTACATGGCGTTGGCCACCGCGTAGAAAGCCCAGAACTCCGGGCCGTCGGTGGGAAAGCCCTCCTTTTGCGCCAGAGGTTTCAGCGCTTCGGGCGACCACTTCCCGCCGCGGGGATGGTTGGGATCCGTCCCCTCCATGCTCTGTACCCAGCGCATGGCCGACTCTTGGTCGATCTCGCCGGAGGATTCCTCCTCCGCTGTGGGGGAGTCCATCCAGACCGTGCCGGTGGCCTTGATTGCCGTGGGCTTGTGATCGTCCGCGCGGGTCATGCCGCCGTCGTAGTGGGCGGCTCCGAAGCCGAGACGGCCTCCGTCATAGAGACCCGCCCGGGGCGGCTCCGTGTAGTCCGGCTGATGCCGATAGGGATCCGCCGTCATGCGTCGCTCCATCGGGTAGCCGTAGGCCTCCGTGCGCCGCTCTTCCGGCCAGTCTTCGCGGTGTTCTTCTCGTGTCCTCCGCCGGGTCTCCTCCGGGCGGCGTTCCTCCTCGCCCTCCTCGCGGGGGCGGGTGAGCATCCTCATGGTGATACCGTTCACGTCGTTCCACCTCCTGCCTCAGCGGCGGGAGCCGTCCCGTTGATGGACTCAAGGGCGTTGTTCGGCGCGCAAGCCGGGCGACCCAGCAAGCGGAACGTACCGCCGGTGGCCGTGGTGACGACGACGGCGGAGTACTTGGTGCGCGTGCGGATGCCGCAGGCCGTGACCTGTGCGCAGTTACACTTGGTCAGCGGGTACTGGGCCGTCCCCGTGCCGATGGTGACGACCACGGGCGCGTTGATGGTGGCTGCGTCCGGGATGGACTGAGCCACGACGATACAGTACTTCTGGCCGTTTTGGTAGTTACCCGCCGGGAGGTTAATGGTCAGCGTCCCGCCCGCGAAGGTGACCGCCTGAGAGATCACCAGCCGGTCGCAGAGCCGACAAACAGTTTTACAGGCCATGATGTTCATTCCTTTCTCAGGGGCGGGATGACTCCCGCCCCGAATTGTCACCCTTACGGGGATCAGCAGCAGCCGCAGCCGTTATAGCCCGAGTTACAGCCGCAACCGGCCAGAGGATTTGCTACCTGATAGGCAGGGACAGGGTAGGGGGCCACCCGATTGATGATCCGATTGGTCTCCTGACTCATCACGCCCGCCAGATAGTTGTTCTGGGTGGCCTGACTGGCCGCCAGCTTGAGAGACTGGTTCTCGGCCTGCAGGGTCGCCAGCTTATCCTGAGTCAAGAAATCCAGCACGGCGCGAGTCCCGGCGCTCTGAGCGTCGATGATGTCGCGCGCCGCCGTCTGCACGGTGTTGCGGGTATCGCACGCCTGCGTCGCCATGTTGTAGTTGATGTCCGCGAAGCCCCGCTCCATCTGGCGCTGGGTCTCGCAGCAGCACTGCTGATTGGCCGCGCCCATGGTGTAGAGCTGGTGCATGAGGGCCGCCTGCTGGTTAGAACGAGAAAGCTCCGCCTGAGCAAAGCCGTTAGCCATGCTCTGCTGGACACCGTTTACCAGCTGGGCCTGAGCATACAGGCCGTCGCAGAGTCCGTTATTGACCCCGTCGATCTTACGCTCGACATTAGCAAAGTCGCTGGTCAGGACGTAGCCGTCCACCGCCGAGCCCTGTCCGCCCCGGTTACCGCCGAAGCCGCCGTTGCCCCAGCCGAACAGCAGGGCAAAGACCACGATGATCCAGAGCCAGTTCCCATCGCCGAACATCCCGTTGGAGTTGTTTCGGCCCTCGCTTACGCCTACCGCGTAGCCGCTGGAAAAATCATTATCCGCCATAGTGTTATCGCTCCTTATCTTATATTCGCAGCGCGGGCCGCGCGCTCCCGCGGGTGCTTCATGATCTGATACCCAGCCCCCGGAGGATCGCCTCCGGGCTTGTTCCCCGCTCCCGGGCCATGTTCTCCGCCATCCGGCGGAGCTGGTCGGGAGTCTTACCCTGTACCATTTTGAGGGCTTGGGCCATCATGGGGTCATTCCCGGCCAGTCGGCTGAGGATCTGGATGGGATCGCCGCCGCCCTGTGCGGCCTGCAAAAGCTTCATGAGGGGGTTATTCATTTTCCGCCGCCTCCTTCTGGGCGCGGCGGCGCGTCTTGAGCGCGTCGATCTGGCCCGTCAGCTCCGCCACCTGATCCCGCAGGGCCTTCACGTCGCTCTCCAGCGCGTAGGCTTCGGCGGTCTCTGTTTTGGGCTCAGGCCGGGCGACCCGGCGGTACTCCGCGAAATCGGTCTGGCCCGTCTGGCTGTTAAACAGCTTGGTGTAGATCGCGCCGTGGCTCACGTCCGGGAAGACCATCAGGCCGCCCATGAAATCCACCGGCACGCCCAGCGCCTCCTCCCGGCTGGTGACCATGCGACCGCTGAGGCCGTTCTGGGCCTGTTGGGCGGGCTGATAGGCGGGCTGTTGATACGCCGCCTGATACATGGGCGGCTGGTAGGTCTGTGGCATTTGGTAGGGTGGGAAATTCGCCATGTTTTCACGCTCCCTTCTGGGGATAGTTTCCCACAGATGGGGAGGAAGCGCCATGAAAGGGCGGCGCAAGTTTTCAGCATTTTTGGTACAAAATTTCAGAAAAAAATAGGCAAAAATTGAAATTTCCTCTTGACTATTTATCATTTATGATATATAATAATACCGTAATCAAGGAAGGGCCGCGGGCGGGATAAGCCGCCGGGCAGGGGAGATAGGACGATGCGAGGCACTGAGAAGCAGATCAAGTGGGCGGAAGAGATCCAGAAGACCACCTTGGAGACCATCGACTACATGATCGACTACTCCGACAAAGAGTCCCGGAAGGTCGTCCCCGCTGAAAAGGTGGACGCGCTGATCGCCAAGCTGACCCGCGTCCGGGAGGCGCTTGTGAACGCCCCCTACGCCGGTGATATCATCGACTGTTTCCAGCTCGTCCGGGCCGACGCGACCATGCAGAGCCGGGTCGGCAGCGTGATGACCGCACTCAAGATCAATGTCGCCGAAAGCGACTATCAGCAGAAACTCTTAGACCGATAACACGCAAGGAGGAAAGATCATGACGACTTTGGAAAAACTGGTGGAATCCATCAAGGCCCGTAACGGAGAACTCTACGTCTACACCCTCAACGACGAGCGGGTGAAGGAATACCTTCCCCGGATCGCCAAGATCTGGGACGACGGCGAATCCTTTAACATCTTTACGGCGGGCCAGCGGGTGGACGACGGCCCCGACGAGTGGGAGTATCTGGTGGCCGACGCGCTCTACGTGATGGAGCGGGAAGCCCGGCGGATATTTTTCGACAGCTTGACCGTGGAACAGGCCACGGCCATCTGTCAGGCCCTGATCGGCGATATGGGCGCTGTGATGATCGGCGGGATGAGGATCGGCGCGCTGGATATCTACGACTCGTGGCGCAGCTATCACCCGGACGAGCCCCTCCAGATGGACAGCCCGTACCCCGAGAATTGACGGGGTACGGGGAAAGAGAACTCAAAAAACTTTCAGAAATTTTGAATTTTTCCTTGACTATTTATCATTTTTGATATATAATAAGTACGTAATCAAGGAAGGGCCGCGGGCGGGATAAGCCGCCGGGCATGGGAGATAGGACAATGAGCATTAACGAACTGAAAGAGATCGCCAAAAAGTACGGTATGGAGATCAGCCGGAACCCCATCACGGACGAAGGCCACGGCGTACACGTGACCACCGAGACCCTGATCCCCGAGCTGGACGCGCTGGCGGATGTGTGTGAGCCCGACGACGTACAGGTGGAGCGCATCTACGCCGCTGGCGAGTACAGCTACTACGTGGAGGCCCCCAAAAAGTGGTTCGACCGCTGGGGATGGGTCAACGACTAAGACGATCAACGCCCCCGCCGGGCGGGGCAAAGCCCGGCAGAAGGAGGGCCCCATGGAAAGCGAATATATGAAATATCACTACCCGGCGGAACACTTTAGCGCGGCGGATCTGAATCGAATCTTTACGGGCTGGATCCGGGAGAACCCCCGGGCCCTGATGACGCTGGACGGGCGGCCCTGTTACGACCCCTCCGCCGGCTGTTACACCCAGCAGTGTCACAACGAGCATCACGCCGCGCAGCTGAGCGTCGGGGCGGACGAGGACGTGGAGCTGATCCTCGTCAAGGCCCTCCATCCGCTGGCGTAAAAGAGCGAAGCCCCGCCGGGCGGGCCAAAGCCCGGCAGAAGGAGAAACACAATGGAAACCTACGAGCAGGAGATCACCACCGCCGAGGATATGGTCGAGCTGGTGGACGACTGGCTGTACGGCAACGTCACCATGGAGGAGGCGGACGAGATCGTGTTTGACGGCGCGCCCTACTACGACGGCCAATGGAAGCAGGACTACCACGACGGCAAGCGCAGCTATACGCTGGCCATCGACGAGAACGGCGAGATCCGGCAGGAGCGGCATTGAGCATGAGCGCGATC
>ERZ826220.2750-NODE-2750-length-14517-cov-4.477942_pt1 | contig 14517 bp, 11 predicted proteins | sample MGYA00519927_ERZ826220 | MGnify/ENA primary metagenome ERZ826220 (study PRJEB31778, sample SAMEA3449225) | human gut metagenome | biome: human gut; feature: human-associated habitat; material: faeces | place: United Kingdom | collected 2010/2012 ...
CATTGAAATCCTAAGTTTTCAGAACTTTTATAAAGTTCTGAAAACTTGCTCAGCGGGGCGAAAAGACCTTTTCGACACGCTGAACCGGGAGAGGCCAACAGTCCTCTCCCGGTTGGTTTTTTCAATGAAATTCTTAAAAGGGTACGTGGGCTCACACCACGCCCTGTGCGATCATGGCCTCGGAGACCTTCTTGAAGCCCGCCAGGTTGGCGCCGGCCACCAGATTGCCTTCCATGCCGTATTCCTTGGCGGCGTTGTTGATATTGTGGAAGATGTTCACCATGATGCCCTGAAGCTTGGCATCCACTTCCTCGAAGGTCCAGGAGTAGCGCATGGAGTTCTGGCTCATCTCCAGCGCGCTGACTGCCACGCCGCCGGCATTGGCTGCCTTGGCCGGAGCGAACAGCAGACCGGCCTTCTGGAAGATGGCGATGGCCTCGGGAGTGGAGGGCATATTGGCACCCTCGGCTACCGCCATGGCGCCGCCCTTGACGATTTCCTCCGCCTCAGCGGCGGTGATCTCATTCTGAGTGGCGCAGGGCAGGGCGATGTCGCAGGGGATGGTCCAGATGCCGCGGAAGCCCTCGGTATAGGTGCTGCCGGGGACCTGAGCGGCGTATTCCTTGATGCGGCCCCGCTTCACCAGCTTGATGTCCTTGATGATATCCAGCTTGATGCCGTCGGGATCGTGGATATAGCCGTTGGAATCGCTCATGGCCACCACCTTGGCGCCAAGGGCGGTGGCCTTCTCACAAGCGAAGATAGCCACGTTGCCGCTGCCGGAGATTACCACGATCTTGCCGGAAAAGCTGTCATTTTTCAGGGTCTTGAGCATTTCGGCGGTGAGGTAGCACAGACCATAGCCGGTGGCCTCGGTCCGGGTGAGAGAACCGCCGAAGGTCAGGCCCTTGCCAGTGAGCACAGCGGCCTCGCTGGCGTTTTTCAGCCGCTTGTACTGGCCGAAGAGATAGCCGACCTCCCGTGCACCCACGCCGATATCACCGGCGGGCACATCGGTAAACTGGCCAATGTGACGGTACAGCTCCGACATAAAGCTTTGGCAGAAGCGCATGACCTCGGCGTCAGATTTGCCCTTGGGGTCAAAGTCGCTGCCGCCCTTGCCGCCGCCGATGGGCAGGCCGGTGAGGCTGTTCTTCAGGATCTGCTCAAAGCCTAAGAATTTCAGGATGGACAGGTTTACCGTGGGGTGGAACCGCAGGCCGCCCTTGTAGGGGCCGATGGCGGAGTTGAACTGTACCCGGTAGCCACGGTTCACATGGACCATACCGGCATCATCAGTCCAGGGCACCCGGAAGGTGACAACACGCTCCGGCTCCACGAACCGTTCCAGAATGCCGTTCTTCTCCAACTCGGGGCGGCGTTCCACCATGGGCTCCAGACCCTCCAGAACTTCATAGACCGCCTGATGAAACTCCTTCTGATCCGGGTCACGGGCCAGGATCTGCTCATAGACGCGCTTGCAGTATTCATTGTTCAGCATGGGATAGGCTCCTTTCAAATTCTCTGTGCCGGAGGAAATTTTATGCTTTATCTTATCAAATCACAGTTCAGCCGTCCAGTGTATTTTTAAACAAATATGAAAGTTTTACGGGCTGTTCCTGCAAAAAATGACGAGAGAAGATCCTCTGCTGTTCCGGGAAGAACAGCAGAGGATCAAATCGTTTTTCTGTCAAAAACACGGAAGCGGCTTACCGGCCCATGGCATCTCGCAGACGGTCGGTGATGGCCCCCTCGAATACCCGGGAGGAGTGACCGTGGAGGGTTTCCAGCGCGGCGGCGGCCAGACCGCAGGCGGTGTTGCCGCCCATGGAGAGGTCCATGTCGAAAATGAACTTCACCTCCGGGTCCTGAGGCGCGTGGGGAATGTTGGTCTTCAAGCGGCCGATACCGGCGTGGATCTTGGCGGTGCAGCTGGAATCCAGCTTGAACTGCGTGTCGCAGCCGCAGTTGACGACCCGGTCCTCCGCCAGATCGGCTTCCGCCATGGGACCCAGATAGGCCGGAGTGAACAGTTCCCGCCAGGAGACATCCTCCAGATCGAGGGTGGTGCGGGAGACGATGTTGAGATATCGCAGGCCTACCCGCTGAAAATAGGCGGGCTTGTAGAGCTGGATGAACGCCGCCAGAGGCTTATCCAGCATCCGGGCAAATTCCTCCCAGCCGGGGTAGGACAGCGTGGACAGGGCGATGAAGTCCTTGGTGAGATTCAGCTTCCATCTGCCGTCCTGAGAGAGGAAGTGGTAGTTGGTGACGGGAGGCTGAGGCTCTGGCTTACCGTTGACGATCTGGGGAGGCAGAACGTCCTGCTTCCGGGCGTACTGGGGAAAATCCTCCCGGATACGCTCCTGAAAATCGGCAGGCTCCACATTGTTGATGGAGAGAATGGTGGGAAAGCGCAACTGGCAGATGACCTCGTGGGCCAGCGTTTTTTCATAGTGGGTGCGGGGACGGTCGGAAAACAGCATAAAAACAGCTCCTTTGCATGAACTATTTGATGGTCCTTATTGTAGCCCCGCCGGGGAGAAAAGTCAACGTTCGGCGGCGGTGAAAACACAGTCCTGTGCGCCCGGTTGGAATTCTCTGCCGTGGTTTCCAGATATTGAGGGTTGTTTCCTGTTGGTGGGTTCCGCTACAATAAAGTTACAAAACGGTTACAAAAAGGAAAGGACGGAACAACCATGAAACGACGAGCCTGCAAGCGCCTGCTGACCGCTGCGGTCCTCTGCGCAGCACTGACGGTCCCCACCAGAGCTGCCCGACGGAGCGTACCGGTGCAGATCGACGGGAATCCTATCGCCGTGTCCGCCTATGTGGAGCGGGGCGTGACCTATGTGCCCCTCCGGGCCTTGCTGAATACGATGGGGGCGTGGGACGTCTGGTGGGACGAAGCCACGGGCCGGGCCGCAGCTGCCTCTGATGACACCCACCTTTGGGCGGACCCGGCGGCGGATACCGTCACCGTCGACGAAAAAACTGTCCAGGGCCGGGTCACGGTGGAAAACGGCGTTACCTATGTCCCTCTGCGGCTGGTGGGGGAGGCCCTTGGCTGCCAGGTAGAGTGGGACCCGTATCTGAGGGGGGCGACTGTGACCTCTCCCGGTGCGGCTTACGATGCCGGGGAATTGTACTGGCTGTCCCGGATCATCTGCGCCGAAAGTGGTGCGGAATCCATGACCGGGCAGATCGCCGTGGGCAACGTGATCCTGAACCGGGTCAGGAGCAGCAGCTTTCCCAATACCGTGGAGGGCGTCATTTTTGACCGGAAGGATGCAGTGCAGTTTGAGCCAGTGAGCAACGGGCGGGTCTATCTGCCGCCTACCTCACAGTCGGTGGAGGCCGCCAAGCGGGCGCTGGACGGGGAAAATGTTGTCGGCTCCGCCCTGTATTTCTACGCCCCGGCTCTATCGCAGGGGACGTGGATCAACGCCAACCGACCCTATCAGCAGACCATCGGCTGCCATCGGTTCTACCGGTGATACGGGACAGGAGGGTGCTTCATATACATAAAAACCGGCTTCCGTAAAACGGAAGCCGGTTTTTATATGACTATTTACACGTAGCTCTGGGTGGTCACATCGAACACACCCCGGGTGGTGATGCGGAGGGAGGGAATCACCGGCAGGGCCATGAAGCTCAGAGTCATGAAGGGATCGATGCCGGGGTTCACGCCCAGCTTGTGAGCGGCATCCTTGGCGGTTTCCAGCTTTTCGTTCACCGTGACCAGCGGCTCGTCGCTCATGATGCCGGCGATGGCCAGAGGCACCTCCGCCACGCTCTGTCCGCCGTCCCACACCACGATGCCGCCGTTCAGCTCCACTACCCGGTTGACGGCGGCGGCCATATCCGTCTCGTTGGTGCCCACCACGATGATGTTGTGGGAATCGTGGGAGATGGAGGTGGCTACCGCGCCGGATTTCAGGCCGTAGCCCTGAATGTAGCCGATGCCGATGTGATGGGTGTTCTTGTGCCGTTCCACAACGGCGATCTTCAGCACATCATATTCCACATCGATGCGGTCAGAGTACCCGGCGTCCACCGTGGTGATCTCGCCGTCCACCATACCGATGATGCCCCGGGGACGCTTCTCGGCGAAGTCCTCGGCGGTGAGGGCCGCCACATGGAAGGTCTTGTGAGCCCGCTCCACCAGATACGGCTCGATCTCCGGGGATGGGAAATCCTGGATCTCGCCGTGATCCACCATGAGAACGCCCTTCTTGTAGACCTGCTCGATGTTGAAGTCCTGGAAATTGTCGATAATGACGAAGTCTGCCAGATAGCCGGGGGAAATGCCGCCCCGGTTGTTCAGCAGGAAGTACCGGGCCGCGTTGTGGCAGGCCACCTTGACTGCGGTGATGGGGTCGGCCCCCAGAGAGATGGCCTTCTTCACGATATAGTCGATGTGGCCCTTTTCCAGCAGGTCATTGGGGTGCTTATCGTCGGTGCAGAACATGCAGCGGTCAGCATACTTGCCGGTGAGCAGGGGCATCAATGCCTCCAGATTCCGGGCGGCAGTGCCCTCCCGGATCATGATGAACTGGCCCCGCTCCAGCTTGGCGATGGCGTCCTTCACATCATGGCACTCGTGGTCGGAGTAGACGCCGGCGGCGATGTAGGCGTTGAGGTCATTGCCCTGAAGGTCCGGGGCGTGGCCGTCGATCTTCTTGTGGTGGGCCTGTGCCGCCACGATCTTCTCCACGGTCTGCTCGTCACCGTTGATGGCGCCCACAAAGTTCATCATCTCCGCAAGGCCCTGCACCCGGGGATGGTCATAGAAGCTGTCGATGGCCCGATAGTCCAGAATGGCCCCGGACTCGTCCAGCGGCGTGGCGGGGACGCAGGAGGGCAGCATGAACCGCACGTCCACCGGCAGGTCCTCTGTGGCCTGCAGCATATACTCGATGCCGTCGGTGCCCATAACGTTGGCGATCTCGTGGGGATCCGTTACCACCGTGGTGGTTCCGTGAGGCAGGACGGCCTTCACGAACTCCGTGGGACTGACCAAGGAGCTTTCCAGATGGATATGGGCATCCAGGAAACCGGGGAGAACGATCTTGCCGGTGCAGTCCACCTCAGACCGGCCTTGATAGCTTCCCATGCCCACGATCAGACCTTCCGCCACGGCAATGTCCATGGTGGACAGTTCATTGGAGAACACGTTGACAAAGGTGGCGTTTTTCAGCACCAGATCCGCAGGCTCCCGCCCGGCGGCGGCCGCGATGATCCGCTGCTTTTTCAGCAGCTTTCGGTTGATCTTTCCAGCATAGCTTTCCGGCATAGTACCACTCCTTCTATAAATTTAACAGAAATCGGAATTGCTTATAGCAGACATAACGAAATGTAATATCTGGTGTTCTTGGGAGCAGTATACTTGAAAAAAACTGATTTGTCCATAGAAGAGACGGCGGTTTCCCACCGAAATTTTATCCGGATTTTCGGCAGAATTTGACAGGCGGGGGAAACCGGGCGTCTTAACCGGTTTTTCGCGGGAAATCCATTGCGAAACAGCGGAAAAGAGGCTATAATAAGCTTAACTATGTCAAAAAAATCCGGAGGTTTTTCCATGAAGTGCATGGTCATTGACGGCAACTCCATCATCAACCGAGCCTATTACGGCATCCGCCCCCTGACTAACCGGGAAGGGCTGTACACCCACGCCGTGTTCGGCTTTCTCACCACGTTGCTGCGCCTGAAAGAGGAAGAACGGCCGGATGCCCTGTGCGTCACCTTCGACCTCCACGCCCCTACCTTCCGTCACAAGGCGGACGAGGCGTACAAGGCCACCCGGAAGCCCATGCCGGAGGAATTGCGGATGCAGGTGCCGGTGCTGAAAGAGGTGCTGGATACCCTGAATATCCCCCGTTATGAAATGGAGGGGTGGGAGGCCGATGACCTGATCGGCACCATCTCCCGGAAATGCGAGGCGGCGGGCTGGGACTGCGTAGTGGTGACGGGAGATAAGGATTCCCTCCAGCTTATCACCGACCATACGAAGGTGAAACTGGTGTCCACCCGTATGGGCCAGACCACCACCAAGGACATGACCCCGGAGACCTTCCGGGAGCAGTACGGCTTTGAACCCATCCACATGATCGACCTGAAGGCCCTCATGGGAGACACCTCCGACAATATCCCCGGCGTACCGGGGGTGGGTGAAAAGACCGCTATGGATCTTATTCAAAAATATGGCAGCGTGGACGCCATTTATGAAAAGCTGCCGGATATCGACGCCAAGCCCGCCGCCATCAAAAAGCTGACGGCGGGAGAGAACGCCGCCCGCCATTCCTACTGGCTGGCCACCATTGTCACTGATGCGCCGCTGTCCTTCGACCCGGCGGAAAACCGGGTGCAGGAGCCGACACCGGCGGCGTATCCCCTGTTTTTGAAGCTGGAATTTTCCAAGCTGATTGAAAAAATGGGCCTGCGTCCAGAGGAAACGGCTCCGGCGGATGCCGCGCCGGACGTCACCGTGACGGCGGAGCGGATCACGGAGGAATCCCGTGCCCGGGAGGTGCTGGAGCTGTTCCGCAAGGCGGATCATGTGACGGTGCTGGCCCTGCCGGACCTCTCCGGGGTCATTGCGGACTGCGATACCGGGGCGGATACCGCCCTGTCGGCGGAATTTTTCTTCAAGCGCTACACCGGTGACTGGAACGCGCTGCTGAACGCCCTGTGCCTGCCGGAGGGAGAAGCGTTAGGCATTGAACAGATGCCCCTTGAACAGGCAAAAACGGTCTTGGCCGGTGAATTTGAAAAAGGCTATCAGGGCATTCTGATCGGTGTGCATACGCTGGCGGCGATGAAGCTGCTCAACGTGCATCTGGCTGTGATGCATGCCCAACTGGACTACGCCATTGAGCGGACGAGCGACATTCGCGGCTTTAACGCGCTGGTGATGACGCCGGACTGGGCGAACATCGCGTTTTCGCCGAGGCTGATTGTCGCGATGGACGGATTTTTGAGCGACGGCGAGCGCGCGCTGGCCAAGCGCCAGTTTCCCGAGGCGCGCATCATTGAAGTGACCAATATGCGGACGCAGAGCGCGGCCTGCGCGGGCAGGCTGCTGCCGAGCGACGACGCGCTGCGCCAACTGTATAAGGCGCTGCGCCAGCGGGAACGGACGGATTGCACCCTAAACGTGCTTTCCGCCGCAATCGGGCTGGACGAGAGCACGATTCGATGCGGCATGCGCATCATGGAGCAGCTTGGGCTGGTCGAATATACGCTTCAGCCGTTTCGCTTTCAGCTCATCCCCAGCGGCAAAGTGTCGCTGGAAAGCAGCATGCTTCGCGCAAAGCTGTTACAGATGAAGGACGAAGGGGGGAAACCGTTTTGACGCAGGACGAATGTAAGAATCTCGACGAATTGATTGCAACGCTGGTGAAATATCACCCGGAGGCCAATGTCGAGCTGGTGGAAAAGGCGTATCGCTTTGCCGAAAAGGCGCACGCCGGACAACTGCGCAAATCGGGTGAACCCTATTTCGTGCATCCGCTGACCGTTGCCGGGATTCTGGCGAAGCTGATGCTCGACGCGCCGACAATCGCCGCCGGTCTGCTCCACGATACGGTGGAGGATTGCGACGATGTGACGATCGAGGTCATCGAGCAGGAATTCGGGCAGGAGGTTGCGCTGCTCGTTGACGGCGTGACCAAATTGAAACGGCTGGATTTTACCTCCCGCGTGGAGCAGCAGGCCGAATCCATCCGTAAGATGATCCTGGCGATGAGCAAGGATATCCGCGTTGTGCTCATCAAATTGGCGGACAGAACGCACAACATGCGCACCCTGAAATCTCAGCCGCCGGAGAGCCAGAAGCGAATCGCACAGGAGACGCTCGACATTTACGCGCCGCTGGCGCATCGTCTTGGCGTATATAAAATCAAGCAGGAGCTTGAGGATCTGTGCCTGCGCTATCTCGACCCGGAGGGATATCAGAACCTGATTGTCAAGGTCGGCATGAAGCGCGCCGAGCGCGAGGAAAACATCCGCACGGTGATCGACACCCTGAGCGACAAGCTCAAGGAGATGAACATTCACTACGAAATCGACGGCCGGCCGAAGCATTTCTACAGCATATACCGCAAGATGGTGCTCCAGCACAAGCCGTTTGAGCAGATTTTTGATTTGATCGCCATTCGCGTGCTGGTGGATACGGTGCAGGACTGCTATGCCGTGCTGGGCGTGGTGCACACGCTCTGGAAGCAGGTGCCCAACCGCTTCAAGGATTATATCTCCATGCCGAAGCCGAACATGTATCAATCGCTGCACACGACGGTCGTTGGCGAAAACGGCATGCCCTTTGAGGTGCAGATTCGAACCTATGAAATGCACCGCATCGCAGAATACGGCATTGCGGCGCATTGGCGCTACAAGGAAGGCAAGCAGGTTGCGGATTCGCTGGATAACAAGCTCTATTGGCTGCGCCAGATTCTGGATTGGCAGAACGACACGCGCGATTCCGAGGAATTCATCAAATCGCTCAAGGTCGATCTGTTCAGCGATGAAATCTTCGTCTTTACGCCGAAGGGCGAAATCATTGATCTGCCGAAGGGCGCAACACCTCTCGACTTTGCCTATCGCATCCACAGCGCGGTCGGCAACAAGTGCGTCGGCGCGAAGGTCAACGGCCGAATCGTGACGCTGGATACGCCGCTCAACACGGGCGACTTTGTGGAAATCATCACCCAGCAGAACAGCAAGGGACCCAGCCGTGACTGGCTCAAAATTGTCAAAACCGCGCAGGCCAAGGCGAAAATTCGGCAGTTCTACAAGAAGGAATTGAAGGACGAGAACATCGCCAACGGCAAGCAGATGCTCGATTATGAGGCGAAGCGACAGGCGGTCAGCCTGCCGTCGCTGCTGAAAACGGAATATGTCGATCCGATTCTGCGGAAATTCTCGTTTGCGGATTTGGATGATCTCTACGCGGCGGTCGGATGCGGCGGCATTGCGGCGCAGCAGGTCATCACCCGCCTGCGCGAGGAACAGCGCGCGCACGACAAGCCGCTTGTGCCGGTTTTGCCGCGCGTGGCCGAACCGGCGACGCCCGCCCGCGGCGGCAAGAGTTCCTCAAAGGAGGATATGGGCATCAAGATCGCCGGGCTGCCGGGGTGTCAGGTTCACTTTGCCAAATGCTGCACGCCGCTGCCGGGCGACGAAATCATCGGCTATATCACGCGCGGACGCGGCGTGACGATCCATTCCAAGGAATGTGTCAACGTCAACGCATCGCATGACCCCGCGCGCTGGGTGGAGGCCGAGTGGAGCGACACGGTCAATTCCTCGTATAACGGCTCGATTCAGATTCTCGCGCAGGATCGTCACAACCTGCTGGCCGACCTGATGAGCTATCTGTCCGCGCAGAAGGTGACGGTCTGCGCGCTCAATGCCAAGGTCAACAACAATCAGACCTGCTCGATTGAGCTGACGCTTCAGGTGGCCAACAAGCAGGAGCTGGACTGGGTGATTAAACAGATTGCCAAGCGGCAGGATACCATAGAGATTTTCCGCGTGTAAGCGGAAGCGAAAGGACACATACATGAGACTGGTGGTACAGAGGGTGCTCGAATCAAGCGTCAAGGTGGACGGAAGGGAAGTCGGGCGCATCGGCAAGGGATTCATGGTGCTTTGCGGCGTTGAAGATGGCGATACCGCGGAGGATGTGCGCTATTGCGTGGATAAAACCGTCAATCTCCGCATTTTTGAGGATGAAAACGACAAGATGAATCGCTCCATCCTCGATGCGGGCGGCGAAATTCTGGCGATTTCCCAGTTCACGCTGCATGGCGACGTCCGCCATGGCCGCCGTCCGAGCTTCATCCGCGCGGCAAGGCCGGAAGTGGCCGTGCCGATGTACGACGCATATTGTCAGGGGCTGCGCGAGGCGGGGATTCATGTGGAAACCGGCATTTTCCAGACGGATATGAAGGTTTCGCTCGTCAACGACGGCCCGGTGACACTGCTGATTGATTCAAGGAGGACGTTCTGATGGAGCTGGATATCAAAACCGTGACGGGCGGCCCGCTGGATGTGAACACCTACGTGGTGGGCGCGTCCGGCTCGAATCAGTGCGTGCTGATTGATCCCGGCGCGGAATATGCGGCGGTCAACGGCGCGGTCTGCGGCAGAGAGGTCAAGGCGGTGCTGCTCACGCACGCGCATTTCGATCACATGCTCTACGCCAGACCGTGGCTGAAGGACGGCGTAAAGCTTTATGTGCATAAGCTGGACGCACCGGCGCTTGCCGATCCCTCGCTGAATCTCTCCGGCGTTGTCGGCGCACAGCTCACGCTGCCGGATGCGGATGTCCTGCTCGAAGAGGGCGACTGCGTGGAAGAGGCGGGCATTCGCTTTGACGTGCTGCACACGCCGGGACATACGCCGGGTTCGGTCTGTTATCGGCATGAAAAGACGTTGTTTTGCGGCGACACGCTGTTCTATCAGGGATATGGCCGAGTGGATTTGGCGGGCGGAAACTCGCTGCAAATGGCGCTCTCCCTGAAACGGCTGCTGAAACTGCCGGGCGATACCGTCTGTTACCCCGGCCACGGCATGAAAACGAAGATCGCCTGGGAACAGGAGGCAAATGCGTGAAGATCGCTGTCCAAACATCGCTGCCTGCGTTTCAAAACGATATCGGCGACGTTGTGCGCCTGTTTTACGGCGAGGGAGCGGCTGTGGAGGAAACGCAGCAGGCCGACGCGCGTCTCACGCATATCCATGAGGAAGCAGCCGGGGAATGGCGCGAAACCTTCGTTTTAACGGATTGCAGCGGCAGGACGGAACAAAATACGCTCAGCGCCCCGGCGGTTTTCGGCGGCCTCGAGGAAAAACGCCAGAAGAAACGCTTGATTAAGCGCTGCTGCTATATGCTTCTCAAGCGTCTGTCCGGGCGGCAGCCTGCATGGGGCTCCCTGACGGGAATCCGACCGACGAGGCTGTATTACCAGCAACTGGAAAACGGAAAAACGCGCGGCGAGGCCAGACATACGCTGCAAGACCTGTTTGATCTGTCGCAGGAAAAGATTGATCTGCTCGATGAAATTCTCGACGCACAGCAGGGGCTGATGGATCGGCGCGCGCGCGCATGCGATGTATATATCGGTATTCCTTTCTGCACGACGCGCTGCGCGTACTGCTCGTTCTCATCCGGCGAAATTGGAGACGGGCGATTGGTCGAGCCGTACATGGCGGCGCTGCTGCATGAGATTGAGGCATGCGCCGAGATGGCGCGAGAGATGGGACTGCATATCCGCGTGGGCTATATCGGCGGCGGAACCCCCAGCAGCCTGACCACGCCGCAGCTTGACCATCTGCTCGCGCATGTTGAAAGGCATTTCGGCGCGCTGGCGGAATTTACCGTTGAGGCCGGTCGGCCGGACACGCTGGACGCACAGAAGCTGCGCATGCTCCGCGACCATCCCGTGACGAGGATCAGCATCAATCCGCAGACGATGAACGACGCGACGCTGACGCGAATCGGCCGCGCGCACACCGCGAAGCAGACGGTGGAGGCGTATGAGCTGGCCAGAAGCATCGGCTTTGACGACATCAACATGGACGTCATCGCGGCGCTCCCCGGCGAGGATTACGCCATGTTTGCGCACACGCTGGCGGAGATCCGCAGGCTCCGCCCGGAAAGCCTGACCGTTCACACGCTGGCCATCAAGCGTTCAAGCAGGTTGCACGAAGAAAAATACGCGCAGGCGGAACAGGACGTCGCTCGCATGGTGGCGCTCGGGCGGCAGACGGCGCACGACATGGGCATGCGCGCGTACTACCTGTACCGGCAAAAATACATGGCGGAAAATCTGGAAAACGTGGGTTACGCACTGCCGGGGCGTTTCTGCCGATACAACATCGACAACATGGAAGAAACCACCAGCATTCTGGCGCTCGGCGCGGGCGGAATTTCAAAATGTGTCATGCGCGAAGAGGAAAAAATCCTTCGCGCACCGAATATAGCCAATATTGAGCAATATATTGACCGCGTGGATGAGATGATCGAGCGAAAGCGGATCGTCTTTGCCGAAAAGGCGAAAAAGCTGGATTAAACATCGGCGGGAGGAGGAAGGCGCAGACCATGGTAATCAGCGATAAGCAGACGCTTCGGCGGTGCGTCAAGCAGGCGGTTCGCCGGGCGGCGGTGGTGGAGACCCTGCTGAATTTTGATGCGGCGCGGGGCGAAATGGGCATAAAAGCGCTGACGACGTCGATATCAAGGGCGCAGGGCTTGACGCCGCTTCAGGCCGACGCGGCTGCGGCGTTTGCCGCGATGGATGCGCTGGAAATGCCGATAGAGGATATCCCGCGCGCGGCGCTGATTCAAAGCGGCTACACAAGGGAAGCGTATCTGCGCGAAATTCTTGACCAGATGCGGGCGAAGCGCGTATTTGCCTGCGTCTCCATTCGGGATGCGCAGAGCGCCGTCTTTGAGGATGACCGGATAGCGCCGCTGTTGACGCTGCCGGAGGATTTCTTTGCGCCGGTGCGTTACGGCGTGGAATATGCCCGTCGAGCCGAAGAGATTCGCCTTGCGGCACAGCAATGCGGCGCAAGGGATGTGCTCATTCGGCAGTTTGATGAGGACGCGCTCCGCTTTTGCCTGATTCCCGTCTGCGAAGACGAGCGTTTGCGTCTGCATGTCCGGCTCGATACGTGCGCGCAGGCAGACGGTTTTCTGCGTCAGTTGGATGCTTCCCATACCGTGCGCGCGCTGGCGTTTGGCGATGAAACCGTCGAACCGATGCTGATTGAGGCGGCCGCGACAAGGCGGCGGCTTCTCGTGCGCGTAAACAAGCGGATTCCGCTTGCGCTTGAAAAGCTGGGGCTGCGCTTTGTGCCCTATGCCAGCGAGGCGGATTTGCCGGAGCAGATGCTGGGGCGATGGATCACGGCTAGAGAGGCGATTTGGCCCGCGCTGTGCGACGCCTATCTGCCGCTGGCCAGATGCGGCTATCCGTTGACCAGTGAAGCGATTGCAAGGGATGTTCAAGCCTTGCTTGGCGGGCATTTTCTGATGGATGACGACAATACGCATGAGGCGTATCAAGAATGAGATACGACTTTATTATAGTAGGAGGAAGACAAAATGAATCCGACGTTTATCATTGAAATGGAAAACGGGCAGACGATGAAGGGCGAGCTTTATCCCGAAACGGCGCCCAACAGCGTGGCGAACTTCGTGGAATTGGCGAACAGCGGTTTTTATGACGGCGTGATCTTCCATCGCGTGATTCCGGGCTTTATGATTCAGGGCGGCGATCCGCTTGGCCGCGGCACCGGTGGACCGGGCTACAGCATCCGCGGCGAATTTGCCCGAAACGGTTTCAACAATCCGCTCAAGCACACGCGCGGCGTGCTGTCCATGGCGCGCAGCATGATGCCCAACTCCGCCGGTTCCCAGTTCTTCATCATGGTGGATGACGCGCCGTATCTGGACGGCCAATACGCTGCGTTTGGCAAGGTGACGGAGGGCATGGATGTGGTCGACGCGATCGCGAACACCAAGACCGGCCCGGCCGACCGTCCCGTCGCCGAGCAGAAGATCGCCTCCATCCGCGTCGACACGCAGGGCGAGACGTATCCGGAGCCTGAAAAGCTCGCGGACCCCTACGGCCGCTTCTGATGATCGCGATTGTGACCGGCGCATCCGCCGGATTGGGCGCGCAGTTTGCGCGGCAGATCGCGGAGCAGTTCCCAGAGACCGACACGCTGTGGCTCATCGCGCGGCGCGTCGGCAAGCTGGAGGATCTGGCGCAGACGATCGAGGGCAAGCAGGTCATCTGCCTCGGCCTCGACCTCTGCGACGCGAAGAGCTTCAAATATTTCGCCGACCATCTGGCGGAAAAGCGGCCCAAGGTCGGGCTGCTGGTCAACAACGCGGGCTGCGGCACGCTCGGCAACCTCGGCGAGGTACCAAACGAGACGCAGGCGCGGATGTGCGACCTCAACGTCCGGGCGCTGACGCTGATGACCAATACGGTGCTGCCGTACATGGTCTCCGGCGGGCACATCATCAATGTCTCGTCCATCGCGTCGTTCTGCCCGAATCCGCGCATGACGGTCTATTCGGCGAGCAAGGCCTATGTCTCGGCGTTCACCGGCGGTCTGGCCGATGAGCTGAAGCCGCGCGGCATTTCGGTCACGGCGGTCTGCCCGGGGCCGATGCAGACGGAATTTCTCGACGTCGCCGGAATCACCGGCAAGTCCAAGACGTTCCAGACGCTGCCCTACTGCGACCCGGAACAGGTCGTCGCCGGGGCACTCCGCGCGGCGAAGCGCGGACGGACGTTCTATACGCCGAAGGGCTTTTACAAATTCTATCGCTTCGTCGCGAAAATTTTGCCGATGAAGTGGATGATCAAAGCAGCGAGGACCTGACGGTTCTCCCGGTCAGTTGATTTTGTTTTTCCAGTGCGGCGGATCTTCCGCCGCTTCCCACGGGGCTGCACTGGTTTCGACGGGGGCAGTGAGGCTGGATAAGCGGGCGGAGGC
>ERZ826220.2753-NODE-2753-length-14513-cov-5.040116_pt1 | contig 14513 bp, 13 predicted proteins | sample MGYA00519927_ERZ826220 | MGnify/ENA primary metagenome ERZ826220 (study PRJEB31778, sample SAMEA3449225) | human gut metagenome | biome: human gut; feature: human-associated habitat; material: faeces | place: United Kingdom | collected 2010/2012 ...
ATGCCATACAATATGAATGGTACTAAAACTGAAAGAGCTGAGGTAACAGAAAAGTTTATTCATAAATTGCGTTGTAAATATCCAGATAAAAAAATTGCAACTGTTGACGAAAGGCTAACAACAGTTGCAGCTCATAAAACTATGAATTTTTTGGATGTTAATAAAAAAAAGAAAAGATCTATAGTTGATACAATATCTGCAGTGTATATTTTGGAAATGTTTATGAATAAAAAATGATTTATATAAATTTGTAAAAATTTTCTAAAATAGTTGAAAAAAATAAAAAAATAAGTTATGATATGGATGATATTAGTATAGAAATTTTAAATTTGTAGAAATTAATATTATTAATATAAATTTGAAAGGAGAAATAATCATGGATGAAGGATATGAAGGAGAAGATTTAGATAATATCGTTATATTAAATGACGAAGATGGTAATGAAGTAAAATTTGAATTCTTAGATTTAGTAGAACTAGATGATGAAGAATATGTTGTTTTACTACCAGTAGTTGATGAAGGAGTTGAAGAAGAAGGCGAAGTTGTTATATTAAAAGTAGAAGATACTGATGATGATACTGAAGAAGAATCATATGTTAGTGTAGAAGATGAAGATGTTTTAAATAAGGTATTTGAAATTTTCAAAGAAAGATTTAAAGATGATTTTGATTTTGTAGATTAATCAAAATAGGTGGAGAGGTGGAGTAATATACTTCACCTTAAAATGTATAGATAGGAATGGTGAATATGAAAAAATTATCTACGTATTTAGTAGTTATGTTTATGATTATGTACTGGGCTTTTAGGGTTATTGTCGTATTAATGTCACAATTAGGAAGAGATTTTGTTGTTGTACCTCTTAATACAAATTTTGAAATAATATTACTTTTTGTTTTTCTTTTATGTGCTATTTTGGTTGTAAAAAGAAAAGTATTGGGTGCAGCTTTATATTTAGCATGTTATGGAGTGTATTTTGGTGCAGATATTGCAGATAAGATGAAGCTTTTGACTAATGGGGATACTTTAACTATGGCACAAATGTCTAGTTTGTTTTTCTCTATTATAGGTATTATTATCCCAATAGCAGTTCTTGTAGATTTATTATTAGATAAAGGAAGAATGGCACATCCGGTTGATAAAAAAACAGATTGGTTTTATAAAAATGAACAATTTGATAGAAAAATGGATGATAGGGCAGACAAAAATAATTATAGAACTTTGTAAGAACAAAACAAAAATATAAAATTTTCAGATTTGTTTATAAATTTGTCAAAGTTTAGAGGTATGCACGAAAGGATAAAAAATGAATAAAAATATACAAAAATACAGCGAATACAATTTAAATCAATATATTGAAGATATAAAAGAAATAGGTTTAGAAAAGACATGGAACGAAATTTGTGAATATGTTTTGAAAAAAGAGGAAAATAAATTCTTAGATACAAAAAACTTTGGTGAACTATATGAAATTGGTCTAGCAATAGAAGATAAAATAAAAAAGAAAAAAAGTGGACAATATTATACGCCAGATGATGTAGCACTTATAATGAGTGAATGGCTTTCAAAATGTGAAGGCGAAAATATATGTGATGTTGCATGTGGCACAGGTAAACTTATACTAACATATCTAGAATATATAGGAGAAAAACAAGCCAAAGAATTATTAAAGGCTGGAAGAGTATATTTATATGACTCAGACAAAATTGCACTAAAAATATGTAAAACTATAATAATAAAAAAATATGGAAATGACTTAAAAAACAAAATACATGATATATGTGGCGATTTTTTAAATAAAAATATAGTACTTCCAAATAATTGCAAAACAATAGCAAATCCTCCATACGCAAATTTTAAAGAGATAAAAAAAGAATGGAATGAATCAAAAGTTATAGAGGATTCACATGAATATTATTCAGCCTTCATGGACAAGATTTTTAAACAAAGTGAATCAACAGTTATAATAACACCATATAGTTTTATTTCGGGAAACAAATTTTATTCATTAAGACAAAATATGTGCAAATATGGAAATGGATTTATAGTTGATTTTGACAATGTACCAGGAAATATCTTTTGTGGTAGAAAACATGGCATTTTTAATACTAATACATCAAATTCGGTTAGAGCAGCAATAACTTTATTAAAAAAATCAGATGATAAAAAAGGATTTAAAATTACTCCAATGATCAGATTCAAAAACGAAGAAAGAAATAAATTGCTAAAATGCAAAGTTTTAGAAAAAGTACTTCCAAATGAATATCAAATGATTGATGAAAAAAATAAAGAATTTAAAAAAATAGATAAAAGATTAAGCCAAATATATAAAAGTTGGATTAATAATTCTCAATATACTATAAAAGATTTAATAACCAAAGATGCAAATAAATTTTTAATTAATATGCCAAATACATGCAGATACAACACAACGGCTTCCTCAAAAAAATTAGCTAGAAAAGGATCAATTACATTAAATTTTGAAGAAGAGGATGCATTTTATTTTGTATATTGCGTAATAAATTCAAGTTTTGCATATTGGTGGTGGAGAATTTATGATGGAGGGATAACATATCCCAAAGGATTACTGGAAAAAATGCCAATACCATTAAATCTTTTAGATAGCAAGGAAAAAGAAAAATTCAAAAACATCGCGATAGATATGATTAACAAAGAAAGTCAATACAAAAAATTCAAATTAAATGCAGGAGAAAAACAAGAAAACATAAAATTTCCAGAAGAATACAAAAATAAAATTAATAACATGATATTAAATATTTTAAAAATTAAGGAAAACGTTGAGATTTTTGACAATATTCATTCAAATAATTTTTTTAATATAAAGAACAATAAAAAATAATAAAAGAAAGGGATTAATCAACTAATTAAAATAATTGATTAATTATAAGACAAAATATGAGTGAAATACCATTAACAAAATTGCAATCAGAAATAATGAAAGAATTTTATACAATAAAAAAGCAAGAAGTAATTTATGATAAAAGAACAAGAAACAATTTGTGGAAAAAAGCAATTGCACGAAGAAATTTGATGGATTTACTACAAATAGAGAAAAAATGTCCTGCTTTAGCAAATCAAATAGCAAAAAGCTACGAAACTGGAAAAAATATTCAACCAGCAGTATTTAGTGAATGTGTTTATGCTCAAACATTAGCGAATATGTTTGAGTTAAACCAGTTCCACAATTGTTTAAACAACAACAATGATATGATAAATAAAAATATAAAAGCATTACTAAAATCATATTCATTAGTTCCAAGATATGTCTACTATAACAGTGATAAGAGCCGTATGCTGATTCAAGCAGGTGGATGCAATGGCATTGATAGTGCCTTAATAACAGTAATGGATTTAAATATTTATACAATAGAATTTAAAGAGCAAGGTGCAAAAGCAAGTGAACCTGATTTACCAAAATATGGAGAAGATGGAAAAATAAAAATAACTGATAACTTTATTGAAAGATATCCACAATTTAAAGATATGCTGTTAGAACAAAAAAATTTAAATTTCTTTGAATCAATGGGACATAATATTAATGAATTTTCTGACGAAAGTGTTAATTTAGCAGTAACAAATAATTATAGAAAAAAATATGCAGATGTTTTATGCACAGAAGATTGTTATGGTAATTTAGTTATGATGCCTGTAAATCAAATATCAATATGGGCAAATTTAGAAGGTGAAATACGCCCAGCCGGAAGAAATCATTATAAAGTGTGGACTCCAAAAGCACTAAAGAGATTTTTGGAAAATATGGGTGCATCAATAGAAGAAAACACCGTATGTATAAAAAAAGAAAAACTACAATCAAGAAAAGAAAGAGGCGGAAATGGCAGAATTTCTGGATATAAAATAAATCCTTTATTTTTTGTATATATTAGGGATTGCTATGAAAAAGACGGATTAATTTCATTTAACATAGATAGTGTACGACAACTAAAACCAACTATTACTGGAAAAATGTTTTTTGAAAAGCTATCATATGACAATGTGAAAAAATATTATGGATTTTAAATACAAGAGATATAAGTAAATAATATACCATAAAATAGGGTATACAAATTACAAAAAGGAAGTGATTTAAATGGATATGTACCAAAAAAGAAAAATTAGAGCAGAAAAGAAAAATAATGATAATGATAAAAGTAAGGTCCGTCTAAATTGGTATCCAGGGCACATGGAAAAAACAAAAAAACAAATAATACAAGACTTAAAATTAATAGATATAGTAATAGAACTATTAGATGCACGTATACCAATATCAAGTCAAAATCCAAATATTGCAGAAATAACAAAAAATAAAAAGAAAATAATAGTACTAAATAAATGCGATTTATCAGATGACAGACAAAACAAATTATGGGTTGAACATTTCAAAAAGAAAAACATACCAGCAGTATTGGTAGACTCAAACTCAGGAAGAGGAATAGAAGAATGTATTAGACAAATAGAAAAAATAATGCAAATAGATTTAGATGCTCATGCAGAAAAAGGAAGAACAGGAAGAAAAATAAGAGCAATGATATTAGGAATACCAAATGTTGGTAAATCATCATTTATAAATAGAATATCAAAAAGAACAACAGCAGGAGTTGGAAACAAACCAGGAGTTACAAAACAAAAACAATGGATTAGAATAAACGAAAAAATAGAACTACTGGATACACCAGGAGTTTTATGGCCAAAATTTGAAAGTGAAGAAGTGGCATTACACTTGTGTTTTACAGGTTCAATAAAAGAAGAAATATTAGATAAGATAGAAATAGCATATCAATTAACGAAATTTTTATTAGAAAATTATAGAACAAAATTATGTGATAGATATAAAATAGACGAAAAATTTATAGAACAAACACTAGAAAAAGAACAACCTGAAAACGCTAATATTTATGAAATTATGCTAGAAATAGGCAAAAAAAGAGGATGCATGATGACAGGAGGAAAAATAGACGAAGAAAAGACATCAAGATTAATATTAGATGAGTTTAAAAACGGAAAATTAGGAAAAGTAACAATAGAAAAGGTTAATTAAGAGATTAGAGAGGAAAAAGGATGAATTACGATTTAGTAAATGAAGCAAAATGTAAAATATATAATTCAGAATTAATGAAATATACTACTACAGAAAGAGTGGAAAAAGCTTTTTCAAAAATTCATATATACGATTATATTACAGATTTGCTAAAAGAATATGGAAAATCAGATTATGACAATGAAAAATTAGAAGGATTTAATCGTAATGGAGAAAGCTATCTTGGCCCATATGCTACAAAACATACAGTTATTCATGAAGTTTTACATACACTATCTAGCAAATTTGACAGCAACGGACATAGAACAGTAAATGGAATTGCAGGTGATGGAAGCCTAAGATTTTCTAATGAAATAAATGAAGGAATTACAGACTATATTGCGTGCAAAATAAGTGGAGAAAAGCCAAGAAATTATAGGCAAGGAAATAGACTTTTTTCAAAATTAGAACCAATGATGATAAAATATACTAAAGATTCTAATATTCTTATGAAAATATATCTTAATAATGATGTAAAGTTTATGGAAGATTTTTTAGAAAATTTTTGTGGAAAAAAATCATTTGATGAAATATATAATAATTTTTTATTTAGAAGAGATGATGAAATTGATGCACTATTAAAACCAATTAATAAAAATTTAGATAAATATTTTAAAAAAATGGAAAGAAAAAATAAGTGGATAAATCTTATAAGTAGATTTAAAAACACAATGTTAAAAAATAAAGCAAAAGCATTGCCGGTAAGTAATTCTAAAGAAAAGCACAAGCAATTTACGGATTAGTATAAGCAAGATAATTTTTCAAGCAATATAACTGAGCAGGAAACAAAAGAACATGAACAATATAATGAATTCAATAAATCAAACCAAAAAGATATTGAAAGATAGTTATAATTACTAAATTGGAATGACTTAACAAATAATAATTTAAGAAACTGTAAATTGTAACGGTAAAAAATGAAAGGAATAAAAATATTGAACGATTATATAGAATTAAAAAAAGATGAACAAGAAGTAAATATGATGCCACCACTAACTTGGGCATATGTCGGAGACTGCGTATATGAATTATATATAAGAACAAAATTAGTAAATGAAACAAAATTAAAACCACATGCGTTACATATAGAGGCAATAAAACATGTTAAGGCTCAAGCACAAGCCGAGACATTAAAAAAGATATATGATGATTTAACAGAAAAGGAACAAGATATTGTAAGAAGAGGAAGAAATGCAGAAAATCATCATTTACCTAAAAATGCTAATGTTCAAGATTATATGTATTCAACAGCATTTGAAGCGTTGATAGGTTATTTATATTTAACAAAACAAACTGATAGATTAAAAGAAATTTTGCAAAAAACAGAACAATAACTTGTAAAAAAACCTTGTCTGGTGTAAAATATGAATAATTGCAAATAAATTAGGAGGAAAAAATAAGAATGAGATTTGTAGAAGACGAAGAATCGAAACAACAATACAAAAAATTTTTAGAAGGAAACGAAAGATGTAACTTTCAACAATCACTAGAATGGGCAGAAGTAAAGAAACCAAACTGGAAACCAGAAGTAATACTAGCAGAAGACGAAGACAAAAACATAATAGGATCACTATGTGTATGGATAAGAAAAATGCCAATATTTGGAAATATTATGTACGCATCAAGAGGTCCAGTGTGTGACATACATGACATATCAGTAATGAAACAACTAACAGACGGCGCAAAGGAATTAGCAAAAAAATATAATGCAATTGGACTTAGAATAGAACCAGATATAGAAAAAGAAGACCAAGCATTTAGAGATATAGTAACAAATTTAGGATACAAAATAAAAGATGATGCAAAAGACTTCAAAGACGAAATACAACCAAGATTTGTATTTAGACTAGACATAAAAGATAAAACAGAAGAAGAAGTAATGGCAGGATTCCACCAAAAATGGAGATATAATATCCGTTTAGCAGGAAGAAAAGGCGTAACAGTAAAAGAAGGAACAAGAGAAGATTTAAAAGACTTCCACAAAATAATGATAGAAACAGGAAACAGAGATGGATTTATAACAAGACCATTATCATATTTCGAAAAAATGTATGACAACATGGTACCAGGTGGGCATATGAAATTATTAATGGCTTATTATGATGGAAAACCAATATCAGGTGTAATACCAATATTCTATGGAAACAAAACATGGTACTTATATGGAGCAAGTAGTAATCAACACAGAAATTTAATGCCAAATTATTTATTGCAATGGGAAATGATAAAAATGGCAATAGCAAGACATGATGATATATATGATTTTAGAGGTGTATCAGGAGTTGTTGATGAAAATCATCCACAATATGGATTATACAGATTTAAAAAAGGATTTGGAGCAAAATTTACAGAATTTATAGGCGAAATATACATACCATTTAAACCAGTAAAATATAGATTATACAAATTCTCAGAAAAGGCATTTAGAACATTAAGACAAATAAAAAGAAACATAAAAAAATAGACCATTAGAACCATAAGGGACGTATACGTAATGGCTGAAAATAATCAAAAATTTTTCAACCAAATGAACAACGTCCCAATTGGTTGAAAAAACGGAGGAAAATGTGAAAGCAGTAGTTATAAATAAAGAAGATTTAAGATATAACATACAAAAAATAAAAGAATATGCAGAAACAAATTTACCAGACGACAATGGAAAAAAAGTAAAAATAATAGCAGTAGTAAAAGCAAATGGATATGGCTTAGGAATTGAAGAATACTCAAAATTTTTAATAGACAATGGTATAAACTTTTTAGCAGTATCAACAATTGAAGAAGCACTAAAAATAAGACAAGCAGGAATTGAAGAAACAGACGCAAAAATATTAATGTTATCTTCAACTGCAATAAAAGAAGACATACAAACACTTGTAGAAAATAATATAATTTTAACAATAGGCTCAAAAGAAGCAGCAGAAACAGTTGAAAAAGTAGGACAAGAACTAAACAAAAAAATAAAAGTACATTTAAAAATAGATACAGGGTTTGGAAGATATGGATTTATATATAGTAATAGAGAAGAAATAATAAAAACAATAAAACCATTGCAAAATATAAAAATAGAAGGAACTTTCACACATTTTTCAAACGCATACTATGACGATAAATACACAAAAACCCAATTTAATAGATTTATAGATTGTATAGAAACATTAAAAATGAATGAAATAGAAACAGGAATATTGCATGTATGTAATACATCAGCATTTATAAAATTTCCACAAATGCATTTAAATGCAGTAAGAATAGGTTCAGCATTTACAGGAAGAATATCATTTAAAAACACAATGGGACTAAAAAAAGTAGGATATTTAAAATCAAATGTAGCAGAAATAAAAGAATTACCAAAAGGATTTAATGTAGGTTATTCAAATGCATACACAACAAAAAGAACCACAACAGTTGCAATAATCCCAACAGGATATATGGACGGAATAAATATTCAAACCGGAAGGGATATGTTTAGAACTGTTGACAAAATAAGATATATTGTAAGAGATATAAAAGATGCGTTAAAAAAACAACAAATGTATGTAAAAATAAACAATAAAAATTGTCCTATATTAGGAAGAGTTGGAACATATCATGTTACAGTTGATATAACTGGAAAAGATATAAAAATAGGAGATGAAGTGATTTTTAATGCCAACATAAAACACGTTGATAGTAGCGTTAAAAGGGAATGGAATTGAAATAACCACAATTCAAATGAAACCTAAGAAAGGAATGTGAAAAAATGAAAAAAGAGCCTCAAGAAAAAACAAAAAAAGAAAAAGTACAAAATAAAAAAATAGAAAGCAAAAAAGAGATAAAAGAAAAACAAGATGGTGAAGCAGAAAACAAAAAAACAGAAAAAGAAGAAAAAATGAATAAAGGATTTTTTAAAAAGATTTGGTATTCAATAAACAAAATAGAAAAATATCCAGAATTATCAGCAGAAGGATTAGGAAGAGCGATAATATATTTAATGACATTAGTATTAATTATAGGAGCAATATCATCATTTGCAACTGTATATAGAACAAGTCTAAAAGTAAAAGAAGTAGCAAAATATATAGACGAAAAAATACCAGAATTAACATATAAAGAAGATACATTACAAGTTGGAGCAGAAGAAGCAATAATAGATGAAAATGAAAACTTTGGAAAAATTATAGTAGATACAAAAACAGACGATGAACAACAAATTAATCAATATATAGAAGAAACAAGTGATGAAGAAAATGCAGTAATAATTTTAAAAAACAAATTAATGTTAAAACAATCTGGTACAAACGGAACAACAGATTATAATTACAAAGACTTGTTTGGACAAATGGGAATAACAGAATTCAATAAACAATCACTATTAGATTATTTAAATGGAAATGGAATAATGAATTTATATTTTAGTTTATTTGAATCACTATTAATATACTCATTTGTGATTTATTTAATAAACCTACTATTCTACATCATAATTATAAGTATTTTTGGATATTTAGCAACAATGATATTAAAACTAAAAATAAGATATGTAGCAATATTTAATATGGCAATATATGCAATAACATTACCTGCATTATTAAATATTATATATATAGCAATAAATGCATTTTACCCATATCAAATATCATATTTTGAGGTATTATATGCATTAATAGCTTCAATATATATAATGGCTGCAATATTTATTTTAAAAACAGAATTTAACAAGAAACAAGGTGAAGTTCAAAAAATAGTTGAAGTAGAAAAACAAATTAAAGAAGAAAATAAAGAAGAAAAGAGAGAAAAACCAGAGAGCAAAAAAGACAAAAAGAAAAAAGAAGAACAGAATAAAGAACAAGAAGAAAAAGATAATGACGGAGAAGAACCAGAAGGCTCAAATGCGTAAAAAACAAGAAAGAAAGGAATAAAAAAATAAATGGATAAAAACCAAAACAAAAAAAATGACAAGAAAATACTAATATCATCAATAATATTAGGGGTTATTCTAGTAATAATGGTAGGTATATCAATGTATTTTGTTAGCAAAAATCAAAATCAAGATGATAAAACATTAGCATATACAGACCTAATAAAAGAGATATCATATGGAAATGTAGAAAAAATAGAAATGTCAGTTGGAAGTACATCAGTAAAAGTAAAAATGAAAAATGTAGATGAAGAAAAGAAATCTATAGTTCCAAACACAGAAGCATTTATCGAATTAGTACAACAAAAAGTAGCAGAAGGAAATGAAATAGAGTTAATACAAAAACCAAAAAGTACATTAGTAGTTTTATCAACAGCATTATTAAGTTTACTTCCAACAATTGTAATGGTAGCATTATTTGTAATGATATTCAAAATGCAAGGTTTGGGAGAAAAAGGACAAGTATATGATGATACAGAAAGAAAAACAAAAATAAAATTTAAAGATGTTGCAGGACTTGACGAAGAAAAAGAAGAATTAATTGAAATAGTAGACTTTTTGAAAAAACCAGAAAAATTCAGTAAAATGGGTGCAAAAATTCCAAAAGGAGTTTTATTATATGGAAAACCAGGAACAGGTAAAACATTGATAGCAAAAGCAATTGCAGGAGAAGCAGATGTACCATTTATTTCAATGAGTGGTTCAGAATTTATAGAAATGTTTGCAGGACTTGGTGCATCAAGAGTTAGAAAATTGTTTGAAAGAGCAAGAAAATTATCTCCATGTATAGTGTTTATAGATGAGATTGATGCAATAGGAGCAAGAAGAACATCAAACAGTGGAGCAGAAACAGAAAACAATCAAACACTAAATCAATTATTAGTTGAAATGGATGGATTCAGTTCAGAAGAAACTATAATAGTATTAGCAGCAACAAATAGACCTGAAATGCTAGATAAAGCATTATTAAGACCAGGAAGATTTGATAGACAAATAACAATTCCAGTACCTGATTTAAAAGGAAGATTAGAAATTTTAAAAATTCATGCGGAAGATAAAAAACTTTCTGATGATGTAAACTTAGAAAGTATAGCAGAAGACACTGCAGGATTTACAGGTGCAGAACTTGCTAATATTTTAAATGAAGCTGCAATTATAGCAACAATAAACAAACATGATGAAATAGAAAACTCTGATATAGAAGAAGCAGTAAAAAAGGTAACAGTAGGACTAGAAAAGAAAACAAGAGTATATTCAGAAAAAGACAAAAAATTAACTGCATACCACGAAGCAGGACATGCGGTTGTAAGTAGATATTTACCAACACAAACAGATGTAAAAGAAGTATCAATTATACCAAGAGGTGTTGCAGGTGGATATACAATGTACAAATCTGATGAAGATAAATATTATATTTCTAAAACAGAAATGAAAGAAAAACTTATAGCATTACTTGGTGGTAGAGCGGCAGAAAAATTAGTTTTAGATGATATTTCAACAGGTGCAAGTAACGATATAGAAGTTGCAACAAGAATAGCAAGAGAAATGGTTACAAAATATGGTATGAGTGACAATTTAGGACCAATTGACTTCCAAGGAGAAGAGCAAAATGATATGTTTGTATTTGGAGAAAATATTGGTGATAAAATTGGAGCAGAGGTTAAATCATTAATTGATGAGGCATATAATAATGCACAAAAGTTATTGATTGAACATAGAGATAAATTAGATGCTATTGCTCAGACATTGCTTGCTCAAGAGAAAATAAATGAACAAGAATTTAAAGAAATTTTTGGAGAATAAAAGGGATTATGGGTCTACGAACCTAAATCCCTCTTTTTTTTATATATTAGGAAGGTTATACAACTTTCTTAATGTAAAAGTTCATAAATAGCCCTACAATAAATCTCATATGCCAAAAGTAAATTATCAATATAAACAAACTCATCAGTTTGATGGCACATATCTTTTTGACCAGGTAAATTGGCACCAAAAGAAACAAAATTATCAAAAGCACGAGCATAGGTAGCACCACCAATAGCAATAGGTTCTGCATTAGAATTAGTAACATCATTATAAATTTTGCAAAGAGTTTTAACTAAATATGAATCTTTTGGAACATATAAAGGATTCATTTTACCACCAAGTTCACAATGAACATCACTATAATTTTCACTAACTTCTGTAAATTTATTGGCTATAAATTCAAAGGTAGTATTAATAGGAACTCTTAAATTAAATCCAATTTTTAATTCATCATCTTTAAAATAAAATTTACCAACATTTAAAGTAAGTTCTCCAGACTCATCAGGAACATTAATTCCTAATTTATTTCCATTATAATCAAGACCAATATATTGAGTAAATAAATCAAATAAAGGTATAACAATATCATAATTCTTAAATAATTTATCCAAAATAATAATCAAATTAGTTATAGCATTTATACCTAAATCAGGATGTGCGGCATGTGCTTGAACACCACGAGATATTAGTTTTATTTGATTATTATTTAAAATTTCAATATCAATTTTAAAAGATGGTTCATTAATAACACTTCGTACAAAAGAAATAACATCATCAATGTCAATATTATTTTTAACAGAAATTATACAACTACAATATTTAGGTACAACATTTAAAGGATTATTATTACAGTTAATATCACTTAAAATGATATCTTTATCTTTAAAATTAGAATAGTCCATAATTAAAAATGGAGACAATAAACCTTTTTCTGCATATATACAAGGAAAGTCTGCATCTGGACTAAATCCTATAGAAGGAATTTCCTCATGTTCTTTATAATAATTAATGCATTTCCAGTCTCTTTCTTCATTTAGACCTAAAATTAATCGTACCCTTTTATTTATAGAAATATTATTTTCAGAACAATAGTCCATAACTGCCTTCATAGCATACAAACTTGCCATAACTGGACCTTTGTCATCAATAGCACCTCTACCATAAATTTTATTATCTTCGATGCGTGCATCAAATGGAGGATAGGTCCAATTTTCTCCTTCTGGCACAACATCTAAATGTCCAACAATTCCAATTAATTCAGAGCCTTCCCCGAATTCAATATAACCACAGTATCCATCAATATTTTTAGCTTTGAATCCTAATTTTTTGCCTAAATCTAAAACATATTCAAGAGCCTTAACAGTATTTAGCCCAAAGGGTTCATTAGGAACAGAAGATTCTGCATGAACACTTGGGATTTTTATAAGCACTTGTAAATTTTCAATAAGTTCAGTTTTATTAAGATATTTTTCAAACATATAATCACACCTTTCACAATTACAATTTGTAGTTATTATACCATAAATTATATTAAAAAGGTTGAATAAAATGAATAAAAATTATATAATATAAAAGCAATCAACATAATTGCAAAACATAGGAGGAAGAATTATGGAAAAGATAAATGATATAGAAAAATTAAGCAAAATTTCAAAAAATATTAGAAGAGGAATTATAGAAGCAGTATTTGGTGGGAACTCTGGCCACCCAGGAGGTTCACTATCAATTGCAGATATAATGACAGTCTTATATTTTTATGAAATGAATATAAATCCAGAAAATCCAAAAGATGAAAACAGAGATAGACTTGTTTTATCAAAAGGACATTGTGCACCAGCATTATATTCAACATTAGCAAACAGAGGATATTTTAATATAGAAGAATTAAAAACACTAAGACACATTGATAGCAGATTACAAGGACATCCAGATATGAAAAAAATACCAGGCGTTGACATGACAACAGGTTCTCTAGGACAAGGATTATCTGCTGCAAATGGAATGGCAATTGCCGGAAAATTAGATAAAAAAGACTATAGAGTGTATTGCATAATGGGAGATGGAGAAATAGAAGAAGGACAAGTATGGGAAGCAGCAATGGCTTCAAATAAATATAAATTAGACAATTTATGTGTAATAGTAGACAATAATAATTTACAAATAGACGGAACAATTGAAGAAGTAATGAGTTCATATCCAATTGATGAAAAATTCAAAAGTTTTGGATTTCAAGTAATAAATATAGATGGACATAATTATCAAGAAATTATAGATGCATTTGATGTTGCCAGAAATGTTAAAGGAAAACCAGTGTGTATTATTGCAAAAACTATAAAAGGAAAAGGCGTATCTTTTATGGAAAATAAAGCAGAATGGCACGGAAAAGCACCAAATAAAGAACAATACGAACAAGCAATGAAAGAATTAGAATAGAAAATGAAGGGTAGGAGTAAAAATTGAACACAGAAAACGAAATAAATATACAAAAAGAATACATCGAAAAAGTAAAAAAAATAAATGAAAATAAAAACCTAAAATATAGTATACTAACAATGGGATGCCAATTAAACGAAAACGACTCAGAAAAACTATGCGGAATGCTTGAAAAAATGGGATATACTAGAACAGAAAATCAAAAAGAAGCAGACCTAGCATTGTTTAACACATGTTGTGTAAGAGAAAATGCAGAAGATAAATTATTTGGAAAATTAGGAGAAC